>ERZ724516.1136-NODE-1136-length-15720-cov-4.493648_pt1 | contig 15720 bp, 12 predicted proteins | sample MGYA00376049_ERZ724516 | MGnify/ENA primary metagenome ERZ724516 (study PRJEB28724, sample SAMN07190886) | activated sludge metagenome | isolation source: activated sludge of sewage treatment plant in Hong Hong | place: USA: Christiansburg, Virginia | collected... | reverse complement strand
CCGGCCCCTGTGCCGGGGGGCACGCCGGCACCGACCGGGCGCCCGGCCGAGGGGACCGATCTGACCGCGGCCCGCGGCATACCGTCGGCGCTCACCCGCTGGCGCCTCATCGCGGCCCTGGGCGTGCTGGCCTTCACCGCGCTGACCGTCGCCCAACTCGTCCTCGGGATGAATGCTGCCTCCCGTGCTGCTGCCGACGCCGACCAGGTGATCCGCATCCAGGACCTCAAGGTGGACCTGCTCCGAGCCGACGCCCTGGCCACCAACGCCTTCCTCGTCGGCGGGTTGGAGCCGAACGCGCAGCGTGCCGCCTATGACGACGCGCTCGCCGGGGCCTCCACGGCGATCACCGCCGCCGCCGAGGCCCAGCCTGCCGACCAAGCCGCGCTGGCCGAATTGTCCTCTCTCGTGCTGCGATACGGCTCCGACATGGAGGTTGCGCGAGCCAACAACCGGCAGGGCCTCCCCGTCGGTGCCGCCTATCTGCGTGAGGCCAGCGCCGACTTGCGCGGCCGGGGGATGACGCTGGTCGAGTCCCTCCTGGATGCCAACACGGCCCGCGCGAAGGCATCCCTCGACGACCAACACCCGCTGTGGGTCGCCATCCCCCCGATCCTCGCGCTCGTGCTGCTCGGGGTCGTCAACCAGTGGATGGCCCCCCGTTTCCGGCGCCGCGTCAACACCGGGATCGCCATCGCCGCCGTTGGAGTGCTCGCCCTCGGGATCGCGGCTGTTTCGGCCTCGGCGAGCCAAGCCGCGGAGAACGCGCGCCTCAGTTCGGGCGAGTATGCCGATCTGGTCGCTGCGGCGCAGGCGCGTGGCGCCGCGAACTCGGCCAAGTCCAACGAGAGCCTGCGACTGGTCGCGCGCGGCTCGGGCAAGACGTTCGAGGATGCCTGGGCCAAGGACGCGACCGCCGTCCGGGACACGATGCCGGGCGAGTCCGACGACGCGTGGAGCGCCTATGAGGCCAGCCACCGCGAGATCGTCCAGCTCGACGACAGTGGTGACTGGGACGGGGCCGTCAAGGTGGCCACGGACACCACCGCCGGCTCGACGGCGACTTTCACGGCCTTCGACGACGGCATCGCGACCGTCGTCAAGGACAAGGCCTCGACGGTCCGCGACACGCTCACCGGAGGCCGGGCGATGCCACTGATCACTGCACTGCTCACCCTCCTCGGAGGGCTGGGCGCCACCTATGCCCTCTGGCAAGGGATCGGTCGGCGACTCGAGGAGTACTCATGACCGCCACCACATTCCGTCAGCGGCTGATGGCCGGCGCCGTCGTCGCGGTCCTCGCCTCGGCGTTGACCGCCTGCAGCGGGACCATCCCCACCGTGGTGCCCGAGGCCTCGTCGGCGCCCTCCGCGTCGGCCAGTGCCTCGGCCTCGGCTGCGCCCGCCGCACCCACCTGCGACAACGCGACGCAGTCCTACGCCCCCACCGGCCCGCTGCCGACCGCGGAGGGCCTGCCCGAGGGCTCGACGATGGCGGCGATCCGAGCCCGTGGGCGGCTGATCGTCGGCGTCTCGGCCGACACCTACCTACTGGGTGCCCGCAACCCGCTCACCGGGCAGATCGAGGGCTTCGACATCGACCTCGCCAAGCAGGTCGCCAAGGCGATCCTGGGCAACGAGAACGCAATTCAACTCGTCGTCATCACCGCTGCCGATCGGATCCCGGCGCTCCAGCAGGGCCGTGTCGACATCGTCGTCCGCAACATGACGATGAACTGTGCGCGCTGGCAGGACGTTGCCTTCTCGCAGGTCTACTACCAGTCCGGCCAGAAGTTGCTCGTCCGGCGCGGCAGCCCGATCAAGAGCCTGGACGAGACCTCGGGCGTCAAGGTGTGCGCACCCAAGGGCACGACGACCTACACCAACCTCACGCGTCTCGCGCCGAGCGCGGTGGCCGTCGGCGCTGACAACCACACCGGCTGTCTCGTGCTCTTCCAGCAGGGTGACGTGGACGCGATCACCGGCGACGACACGGTGCTCGCCGGGCTCGCCGCGCAGGACCCGTATGCCGTGGTGACCGACGCGCCCGCCGTCACCGAGGAGCCCTATGGCGTGGCCACCAACATCGCTGCCGTCGACCTCGTGCGCTTCGTCAACCAGGTCCTCGAGGCCATGCGGGCCGATGGACGGTGGACGGCGATGTACAACCGCTGGCTCGCCCCGACGCTCGGGACCGGCACCGGCCAGCCGACGCCGACCTACGGCCGCGGGTGAGCATCGTGCCGCGCGGCGCCGTTCTCTCGCCCCAAGCGCCGGGGCGCATGGGGCAGCAGTTGGACCCCGCGGTCGCCCAGAGATATCTGGCTGATCTCGGTGAGTGGGTGCTCGCGCGCCGTGAGGAACTGGACCAGCTCGACCAGGCCGCCCTCGCCTCCGAACGGCGGGCCGAACTCACCGGTGACCTGACCCTGTCGATGGCGCTGTGGAAGGCCGTGAGCGATCGGCACGACCTGCTGCTCGCGACCTGGGACGGTGGCCGGGTCGGTCCGGCCGAGCGCGAGCGGCTCTCGGTGCTCATCTGGGGTCGCCTCGACGCCAGTCTCGACCCGGTGGCCCTGGACGCCGCCGGGCGTCACGGCGCCGGCGCGCTCGCGGTGTCCCTGCCCGAAGCCTGTCGCCTGTCCGACGCCCTCGCCGGGCAACTGCGGGTCCGACTGGCCCTCGACCCCGCCGCCGACGAGAACGCCCGCCGGATCAAGGCCCTGCGCGCGCAGCTGGAGCGACTCCGTGACCAAGTCGCTCTCGAGCCCAGTGTCAGCCGCGACGCGGCCGGCCGGCAACGCGACGAACTGGCAGCCCGCACCGACGACCTCGTCGCTCGCTTCGACCGGGGCGGCGACGTCGGCGGACTGCTCGGGCCGCTCGAGAACGACGCCGCCCGTCTCGAACGCGACCTCATCGTCGGTGGCGTGAAACGGCGTGAACTCGTCGACGACGTCCGCGACCTCACCGAGCGCCGGGACGCCCTCTCCGCCCGAGGCAAGGCCGTCGAATCCCTTGCGGCACAGGCAGTTGCCGCTGTGGACCCCTCCCCGAACTATGCCGTCCCCGATGTCGACGCGCTGGGACCGGTGCCGACGTCGGCGGGTGAGATCGCGGCATACCGAGGGAGGCTGGAGCGGGTGGGTCGCGCGATCGACATCGCCCAGGACGCGTATGCCGCGGCCCTCCACGAGCGCGACGACCTCCTCGCGGCGCTGGCCGCGTCCCGGACGATGGCCGGAGCCGCGGGGGTCGCATCGATGCCCGATGTCCTCTCGGCGGATCGGCTGGCGACCGACCTGCTCGAACGCTCGCCGTCACCGGTCCCGGTGGCCAAAGCGGCCGTGGACCTGCATCGCGCATGGGTGGCGTGGTGGTCCTCCCCGGGTGGGGAGCGCACCGCTCGACGACTGGGATTGGGGAAGGACACAGCATGACTGCCTGCACGCAACCGGGGTGCACCGGGTCGATCGTCGACGGCTACTGCGATGTGTGCGGGTCGCCGGGCGGCAGCGGCGGTGGCAGCGGCAGTGGCAGTGGCAGCTCCGCACCGAATCCCGCCAATAGTGCACTTTCTGCCGCCGCCGAGGGCGGGCGGTGCGCCCAGCCGGGCTGCTCGGGGACGATCGTCGACGGCTACTGCGATGTCTGTGGCACACCAGGATCCGCGGCCGGGGTCGGCGGTTCTGCCGCCGCACCAAAACCCACCAATAGTGCAGTTTCTGGGGGCGGGGGAGTCGGCTCGGGACCGATCGAGGAGGACGCCACCCGGGCCACGCCGATGGGCCACACGCCCTCCACCGCGAGTGCCTCGACCCGATTGGGTTCTGCCGCATTGGGATCGGCCCGGGTGGGCACGTCAGCGACTCGGCGCGTGCGCAGTGGGTCGACCAGGCTCCGCTCGGCGCGACTGGGCGCCGGGCTGACGCGCGTCCCACCGGCACCGGCCGTGGATGCGGCCAAGGCGATCAATCCCAACCCACAGGTCCCGGAGGACAAGCGCAACTGCTCGGTCTGCGGGGCGCCGGTAGGCCGCTCCATCGACGGACGACCCGGGCGCGAGGAGGGCTTCTGCCCGAAGTGCGGCGCGGCATACTCCTTCACCCCGAAACTCCACTCCGGTGACCTCGTGGCCGGGCAGTACGAAGTGGCCGGCGCACTCGCCCACGGCGGTCTCGGATGGATCTACCTCGCCCGCGACCGCAATGTCTCCGACCGTTGGGTCGTCCTCAAGGGCCTGCTCAACTCCGGCGACAAGGACGCCCTCGCCGCGGCGATCGCCGAGCAGCGTTTCCTCGCCCAGGTCGAGCACCCGCTCATCGTCGAGATCTACAACTTCGTCACCCACGACGACGCCGGCTACATCGTCATGGAGTACGTCGGCGGCAAGTCGCTCAAGCAGATCCTCAAGGCGCGGATGTCCGAGACGGGCGGTGCCTACAACCCGTTGCCCGTCGACCAGGCCCTCGCCTACATCATCGAGATCCTGCCCGCCTTCCAGTACCTCCACGACCTCGGCCTGGTCTACTGCGACTTCAAGCCCGACAACCTCATCCAGGTCGGCGACGCCGTCAAGCTCATCGACCTCGGCGGGGTGCGGCACATCGACGACCAGGAGTCGGCGATCTACGGGACGGTCGGCTACCAGGCGCCCGAGGTCGCGGAGGTGGGGCCGACCGTCGCGTCGGACATCTGGACGATCGGGCGCACCCTGCTGGTGCTCTGCATGGAGTTCAAGGGCTACCAGTCGACCTACCTCTCCTCGCTGCCCGACCCGGCGAGCACGCCGCTCTTCCAGGAGTACGACTCGCTCTACTGGCTGATCGCCAAGTGCTGCGCCCTCGACCCGGACGATCGCTTCGCGTCCGCCGACGAGTTGCGGGTGCAGGCGCTCGGGGTGTTGCGCGAGGTCGTCGCGCAATCGACCGAAGGCACGGCACTCACTTCGTCCGCCTCCCAACTCTTCACCACTCCCGCGGTGGCGACGGCCACCCTCGACTGGTCGCAATTGCCGTGGCTGCGTGCGGACACCTCCGATCCGCAGCACTCCTGGTTGTCCTCGGTCGCGCCGGGCGATCCGAAGCAGCGTCTGGCCGACCTGGACGAGGCGCCTGAATACACGGCGGAGGTGGGGCTCGCCAAGGGTTACGAGCATGTGCGCTCCGGCGATGCCGCGGGCGCCATCGCCGAGGGCAAGCGGATCCTCGACCTCGACCCCTGGGACTGGCGGGCGCTGTGGCTCTTCGGAGTTGCCGCCCTGCAACAGGGCCAGGCACCCGTGGCTCGCGACAACTTCAATGCCGTCTACCGACAGGTCCCCGGCGAGTTGGCTCCCAAGTTGGGGCTCGCGATCGCGTGCGAGGCCAGCGGCGAGGGCGGTGTCGCCGAGAGCCTCTACCGCACCTGCGCCTCCACCGATGCGGCCTACCTGCCGCCCGCGGCCTTCGGGATGGCCCGGTTGCGGGCGGCTCGCGGCGATGCCGAGGGTGCGGTCAAGGCGCTCGACCTGGTGCCGAGCACGAGTCGCGGTTTCGGAGAGTCGCGACGGTTGCGTGCCACCTACCTCCTCACCGGCGCGACCGACCTCGGGCGTCTCGACGCGGCATACCGTTCCTTGGACGGGGTGCGGATGGACGTCACCGAGCGCGAGGGCATCTCTGCCCGCATCCTCGAGCGGGCGGTCCAGGTCGTGGGGTCCGGTGGTCGGAAGCCGGGCACCGTTGGGCCGTATGCCGCGGACGAGGTTTCGCTGCGCGCGGCCCTCGAGGAGCGCTACCGGCTGTTGGCGCGCGAGGCGGGGACCCGCGAGGAGCGGATCGACCTGGTCAATCGCGCCAATGCGGTCCGGAACTGGAGCCTGACGTGACGTGTTCTTCCTGTGGTGCCGACCTGGCCGCTGATGCCCTCTTCTGTGAGGCATGCGGCGCGAAAGTCGGTTCAGGACAGGCGCCGACGGCGCTGACGGTGCCGGTCGGAGCAACTGACGAGGACAGCCCGATCAGCACGCCGACAGCGGTCCGCGCACCCGTGGAGGTGTCGGCGCCGCAAGCCCGCACGTGCGCCGAGTGTGGCGGCACGGTGGGCGCCGACGGCTACTGCGAGTCCTGCGGTCTCAAGGCGGCCAGCGAGCGCGACCATTTCCGTGAGGCCCCGACGGCCTGGGTGGGCGGGGTGTGCGATCGCGGGATCGTGCACACGCGCAACGAGGATGCGATGGCCCTGTGGGCCGACGATGCCGCCCCACGACGTGCAGTGCTCGTCGTGTGCGACGGGGTGTCCTCGTCGAAGGACTCGGACGTGGCGTCCCTGGCCGGCGCCCGGGCCGCGCGGGAGGTGCTGCGACCAGCAATGCCGCAGGGCATGGGCACGGCCGAGAGCGCCGACGCCGCCGCGACCAAGGTGCTGACCTCCGCTGCCGCAGCCGCCAACACCGCGGTCGTCGCCAACACCGATCCGGCGTCCGAATCACCGGCGTCGTGCACCTTCGTGGCCGTGACGATCGACGGGAACCTGCTGCGCCACGCGAACATCGGTGACTCGAGGGCGTATTGGTTTGCTGACGGCGGTACGGGCGTGCAACTGACGGCGGACGACTCGATGGCCCAGATGCTGATGGCCGGTGGCACTCCGCGTGCGGAGGCCGAGGCTGCTCCGCAGGCGCATGCCATCACCAAGTGGCTCGGCCGGGACAGCCCCGACATCGTGCCGGTGGTCGGATCCCTCGTCGTCGACGGTCCGGGCTGGGCGATGGCGTGCTCGGACGGCCTCTGGAACTACGCGTCTGAGCCGAGCGCGATCCGGGCCCAGATGGATGCGGCAGGCACGACCGACCCCGGTGCCCTGGCACTCGCACTCGTCGAGTTCGCCAAGGCGGCCGGCGGCCACGACAACATCACCGTCGCCCTGGCCCGCGTCGAGCCCTGACCGGCGTCCGCGGCCTACCGCTGCCTCGAGCTGGGTCCCGCCGAACAGGCAATCGTGGTGTTCCACCGTGCGTGTGGCGGCGTGTCAGTCACGACACGCCGAGTAGTCGCGACCAATGGCTGTCCGACGGGCCGCTCCCGGCCGCGATCACGCGACGATCAGGGCATGGCTGAACTGACTGCAGACGAGAAGGCAACCGTTCGCGATGCCGCCCTGGGCGCCATGGCGCTGGTCTCCCGCGGTCGCCAATGCCTCCAAGGGCGTCGCACCCGAGGAGAGTGCCGTCATCGACCAGGTGCGCAGAGCCCTCGCCGATGCCGAGCCAGGCCCGGCCTCCGCTGAGGACATCGAGGGTCGTCACCGTCTTGGCCAGGACACCCGGGTGGCGGTAGGTGACGCCCGTGACGAGGGTGCCGAGCTCGATGCGGGAGGTGAGCGCCGCGGCATACGCCAAGGCGGAGTACCCCTCGAGCATGTCGAGTTCTGGCGGGCCGATCATCGAGATTTGGAAGAAGTGGTCCATCACCCAGAGTGAGGTGAGCCCGGCGTCCTCGGCATTGCGCGCGATCCGCCCGAAGGCGGGCCCGATGGAGGCCGGTGCGCCCGGCCGGGAGAAGTAGGAGACCTGCAGCCCGAAGTCCATCGCCTCATCCTTCACCCACGCTCCCGCTGGAAGCAGTCGTCAGGTTGAATGGTCTGACACACGCAGGGCAGGACGACGAAGGGGAGACGATGGCCGACTTCACCGCGGCGGTGTACCAGAACGAGTTCCTCGCCGACGGGGGCACCGATGTACAGGCGATCGTGTCGGTCACCTGCGCCAATGCCGGCAAGGCCGGCCAGGGCGGCAGCGGGGACGCCGGCGAGATCATCATCATCGACACATCGGGCTCGATGGGTGTCGAGACGATGGAGGGTGCCAAGGCGGCCGCGATCGCGGCGCTCAACGAGATCGTCGACGGCACCTGGTTCTCGGTCATCTCGGGCAATGGCGCGGCCTTCCTTGCCTACCCGAACGTCCGCTCCGGCCCGGGCATGGTCAGGATGGATGACCGCACCCGAGGCGAGGGGGCCCGCGCCATCAATGCCCTCAGCGCGGCCGGCGGCACCGTCATCTCCACGTGGCTCGACCTCGCGGGCACGCTCTTCGCGTCGGTTCCAGAGGTCACCCAGCGCCACGTGCTGCTCCTCACCGACGGCGAGAACAACGAGCCCGCCTCGGTGCTCGATGCCGCCATCAAGCGCGCCACCAACTACTACCAGGCGGACTGCCGAGGCGCCGGCACCGATTGGAAGGTCTCGGAGATCCGCCGCATCGCGCAGGCCCTGCTCGGGACGGTCGACATCATCCCGGAGCCGGCCCAGATGGAAGCGCAGTTCCGGGAGATCATGCGGGCCTCCATGTCGCGCGGTGTCTCCGATGCCCAATTGCGGGTGTGGGCACCCCAGGGCGCGCAGGTCGTCTTCGTCCGGCAGGTGCTGCCCACCGTCGAGGACCTCACTGCTCGGCGTACGGCTGTCAATGACCTCACCGGTGCCTACCCCACCGGCGCCTGGTCCGACGAGACCCGTGACTACCACGTGAGCGTGCGTCTGCCCGCCAAGGCGCTCGGCCAGGAGCAACTCGCCGCGCGCGTGCAGATCGCGATCGGTGACGACGTCAAGGCGCAGGGCCTGGTCAAGGCCAAGTGGAGCTCGGACGACAACCTCACCGCGCGGATCGACTCCCAGGTCGCGCACTACACCGGCCAGACCGAGTTGGCCGCCGTGATCCAGGAGGGCCTGGCCGCGAAGTCGGCCGGCAACGAGGAGCTCGCGACGACCAAGTTGGGCCGTGCCGTCCAGCTCGCCGCCGAGACCGGCAACGACGAAGCCACGGCCAAGCTGCGCAAGGTCGTCGACGTCCAGGACGCCGAGGCCGGCACCGTCCGCCTGAAGAAGGCGGTCGAGAAGGCTGACGAGATGGCACTCGACACTGCCTCGACGAAGACGACGCGGGTGCGCAAGTGAAGTGCCCGGCCGGCCACGAGTCGGCGGCCACGGACTACTGCGACATCTGCGGCGAGGCGATGGACCCCGCAGCGTCGATGGACCCCGCAGCGTCCGGGGATTCCGTCGCCACAGCGACGGAATCCCCGGACGCAAGCGCAGGGGCGACGGGGGTGCCGACGGAGGGGGACCCGCCGTGCCCGAACTGCGGCATACCCAATCCGCCGGAGGCGCTCTTCTGCGAGAACTGTGGCTACGACCACACGACCGGCGCCATGCCACGACGTGAGGACCCGGCCGCCTCGACGGCCCCTGACACGAACACCTCTCCAGCACTGGCCAAGGCTTGGGTTGCCGAGGTCTGGATCGACCCCCAGTGGTATGCCGCGCAGGAGAGTCCCGATCCGCTCCCGTCCCCGGGCCTGCCGGCCGTCGTCGTCCTCAAACACACGTCACTCCTCATCGGCCGGACGTCGGTGAGTCGCGGGATCACGCCCGACATCGACTGCGGCAACGACAACGGCGTCTCGCGGCGGCATGCGCAACTGACGACGGACGGGACGCGCTGGTTCGTCGAGGACCTGCAGTCGAGCAATGGCACCTTCGTCGGGGACGCGACCGGCACCCCGCCCACGTCGCCGATCGCGATCGGGCGCAAGGTCGAGGTGGCCGAGGACGCCCGAATCTATGTGGGGTCGTGGACGCGGATCGTGCTGCGTGAGGCGCTCGACGGCGAGGTCTAGTCCGGATCCGACGTGAGCGCCGGCAGGATCAGGGCGTAGACGTCGAACGGCTTGGCACCGTCCGGGTGGTCCCGGCGAGTGCGGCCGCGGAACTCGCGCGCGACGCCGTGCAGCCGCTCACGCAGAGCCCGCTCTTCGGCATCGGTGAGCCACAGGCGCCCTCGTGAGGTCATGCCCTGCTCGGAGCCGTCGGCGGCCACAGCAGCGCTGAGTCGATCGAGACCCTCCTCGAGGTCCCCGAACCAGGCGTGGACCGACGTCCGGCTCGCGGTCGTCCCCGCCGCACGATGCGCCTCCGGGGTGACGGTCAGGCTGTCAGCGGCGGCGCGCCACGGCCGCTCGCGGGCGTCGCCGGTGGCGCCATCGCGGGTCACGATGCCCCACTTCTCCAGCGCCCTGAGGTGATAACTCATCGCCGAGGGCGTCAGGTCGCAGAGCTCGGCAGCCTCGGTGGCCGTGAGGACCTCACCGCTGAAGAGTTCGGTGATCAGGCGCTGGCGCGCGGGGTGGGCCAGCGCGCGCATGGCTCGCGGGTCGGTGATCCGCACCTCCGTGGGGGCAGTGGCTCGGCGCGGGGGTCGGGCAGCCATGACCGAACCTTAGTTGCCCGGTGGGATCTGAAGCGGTACCTTCACATAATATGAAGCGAATGTTTCAGGAATGGCGCGAGGTCGCGGCCTTTCGGGACGCACGCATCCTGCTCATCGCCGGCGCGCTGTCGCTCGCCGGTGACGCGATGGCCATGGCCGCGCTCGTCCTGCGCGTCCACGCCTCCGGCGCCGGTCCGTATGCCGTGTCCGGGCTCCTGTGGTGCTTTGCACTCCCCGTTGTGGTCACCATGGGACTCGCGGGACGCGCGTCGGACCGAATCGACTCGCGGAGACTTCTCGTGGCCTCCGGTCTCGTGCAGGCCCTGGCGGCCGCAGCGCTCTCCCTCGTCGATGACCTCTGGGCGACCTTCGCCAGTGTCCTGGTCCTGCAGACAGCCTTCGCTTTCGGGAACCCGGTGTGGACGACCTTGCTGCCGCGCGTCGTCGGTGAGCGATTGGTCGGGCGCCTCATCGCCCTGCAGCAGGGCCTGAGGGCGGCGGCGGGTCCGGCTGGCGCTGGCCTGGGCGGCGTGCTCGTCCAATGGCGCGGCGACGGAATCGTCTTCGCGCTCGATGCCGTGTCCTTCCTCGTGCTGGTCTGTGCCGCCATGGCACTGCGCATCCGTCGTCGAGGTGAGGATCCAGACGTGAGCCCGACCGGCCGGCGACGGGTCCTGCGGTCATTGCTGCCCACCGACGGGGTGGCCGCACTCCGATCCGCGCGCGTGCTCTGGGTCCTGGTCCTGGCCCTCCTGCCCTTCATCGTCACAGTGGAATCGGTGAACGTCGTGGAGGTCTTCCTCGTGCGCGACGTGCTCGGCGCCGGCCCGGCGCAGTACGGCCTCGGCGAGGTGGTCGCCGGCTCGGCGGCCATCGTCGGATCGTTCGTTGCCGGGTCGATCCTTCACGAGCAGACCCGCGTGCGGGCCATTGTCTGGGCTCTGTTCGGCTGCGCCGCAGCACAAGTCGGACAGGGCTTGGCTCCTTCCTTCCCGTGGTATCTGCTCGGCGCGGCCGCCGTCGGGTTCCTGCTCGCGATCGGGAACGCGTGCATCTTCGCCCTGCTCGTCACCGGCATCCCCGACGCCCATCGAGGTCGGGTCCTCACCCTGGTCAACGGCCTCTCGCGAGCCTGCACCGCCCTCGCCTTGCTGCTCGGTGGAGTCCTGGCCACCACGGTGGGGGCGCGCGCGGCATACGTCATCGTGGGGGTGGCCGGGCTCGCGGTCGCGATCGGTGCCGCGACGGCCCTACGGCGGGTCTCAGTCCGACGTGACCTCGCGAACCCTGCCCTCGTCGACCTCCCAGCGGCGGGTCAGGCGCACTGATTCCAGCATCCGCCGGTCGTGGGTGACGAGCAGGACGGTGCCGTGGAAGGCGTCGATCGCCTGCTCCAACTGCTCGATGGCGGGCAGGTCCAGGTGATTGGTCGGCTCGTCGAGGACGAGGAGATTGACCCCGCGCGCCTGGAGCAGCGCGAGGGCCGCCCGAGTGCGTTCGCCGGGGGACAGCGATCCGGCGGTTCGGGCGACGTGGTCGGCGCCGAGGCCGAACTTGGCCAGCAAGGTGCGCACCTCCGCGTGCGTCCAGTGCGGCATCTCCTCCTCGAAGGCTCGTCCCAAGGAGGCCCCGGACTCGAAGGCCGTGCGGGCCTGGTCCACCTCACCGACGACGACGGCCGACCGCAGGCCGGCGGAGCCGAGCGTGGGCGCCAACCGGCCCAGCAGCAGCGCCAGCAAGGTGGACTTGCCGCCACCATTGGGACCGGTGATCGCCACCCGGTCGCCGAGGTCGAGCTGCAGGTCGACAGGCCCCAGCTCGAAGCTGCCTCGGGAGACGGACGCACCACTGGCGACCGCCACGATGTCACCGGAGCGGCCGGCGGAGGCGATGGTGAACTGGAGGTGCCACTCCTTGCGTGGCTCCTCGACGACCGCGAGCCGCTCGATCATCCTCTCGGTCTGCTTGGCCTTTGCCGCCTGCTTCTCGGATGTCGCCTGTGCGTGATGACTGACGAACTTGTCGCGCTCCTTCTTGGTCTTCCTCTTGCGCAAGGCATTGCGCGTGCCCTTGTCCATCCACGCCCGCTGTCGTCGGGCCCGCTCCTCGAGCCCCGCCTTGCGCGCGGTGTAGTCCTCGTAGGACTCACGCGCCTGACGTCGGGCGATGGAGCGTTCCTCCAGATAGGAGTCGTAGGAGCCGCCGTAAACGGCGACGCGTTGCAGGGATCGATCGATCTCGACGACCGAAGTGACTGTCCGAGAGAGGAACTCGCGATCATGACTGACCAGCACAAGGGGTGCGTCGAGGGAGAGCACGAAGTCCTCCAATGCGTCGAGCCCGGCCAGATCGAGGTCGTTGGTCGGTTCGTCGAGCAGGTAGGCGTCGTAGCGCGACACGAGCAGCCCGGCCAGCGAGACCCGCGCCGCCTGCCCGCCGGAGAGGGACCGAACTTCACGGTCGAGGTCGACCCGCAACCCGAGGTCGGCCGCCACGATCTCGAGTCGCTCCTCGACATCCGCGCCGCCGAGGGCCAACCATGTGTCGAGCGCCACGGCATACGCCTCGTCGGCGGCGGGGTCACCGGTGGCGAGTCGCTCGGCGGCGGCCTCCATCCGCGTGGAGGCGTCGGCCACCCCAGTGCGGCGCAGGACCTGCGCGCGGATCGTCTCTCCCGGCCGCGCCTCGGGTTGTTGGGTGAGGAAGCCGAGGTGGGCATCGCGCGGTGACACCGTGACCGACCCGGCGTCGGGGGCCCGCAGGCCGGCGAGCAGGCGGAGAATGGTCGACTTGCCGGCGCCATTGGGTCCGACCAGGCCGACGACGTCACCGGGCGCCACCACCAGGTCCAGACCCGAGAAGAGCTCGCGATCGCCGAAGGCCGCGGCCACCCCTCGGGCCTGGATCGTCGCGCTCACCGCACAATCCTTTCACCGTATGCCGTGAGCGCGGTCCTACGTTTCTGCTCGCGGGCCGCCGGTCGCCGACCGCCGGCCATGCACCGCGCGGACGCACCGTGCGGGAGCATCCGCTGCAACTGGAAACAACCCCGTCAACCGATCGGTGGACACGGCGATCAACCGGCCGTTGGTGCCGACGGGCCGGTCCACTTGGCAGGATCGGTGTCATGGGGAACAACGCGATCAGCATGCGGGGACTGACCAAGACCTACGGGAGCAAACGAGCCGTTGACGGGATCGACCTCGACATCGAGTCCGGAGAGGTCTTCGCGATCCTCGGACCGAACGGGGCCGGCAAGACGACGACCGTCGAGATCCTCGAGGGTTACCGTGACCGCGACGCGGGTGATGTCCGCGTCCTCGGCACCGACCCACAGGGAGCGAATCGCCACTGGCGCAACCGGGTCGGGATCGTCCTGCAGTCCACGACCGGCCTCGACCTGTTGACGCCGCGGGAGGCGCTGCGGGCCAACGCGAAGTTCTATTCACAGACCCGCGACCTCGACGAGGTGATTCACGCCGTTGGCCTCGATGAGAAGGCCGACGCCCGGATTGCCGGCCTCTCCGGCGGCCAGAAGCGGCGCGTCGACGTCGGCCTGGGCATCATCGGCAGGCCAGAACTGCTCTTCCTCGACGAGCCGACGACCGGCTTCGACCCGCAGGCTCGTCGCGACTTCTGGCAGCTCATCCGCAGCCTCGCCGACGAGGGCACGACGATCGTGCTGACGACGCACTATCTCGATGAGGCCGAGGCGCTCGCTGACCGCGTCGGAGTCATCGCCGGCGGCAAGCTCCTCGCCCTCGACACCCCGACGGGACTCGGTGGCCGCGACACCGAGGAGGCGACCATCGTCTGGGAGGAGGCGGGCACCCGGCATACCCTCCGCTCGGCGGAACCCACCGCGGAGGTGGGCCGGCTGTCGGCCCGGTTCGGCGGGGAGGTGCCCGGCCTGCAGGTGACCCGACCCAGCCTCGAGGACGTCTACCTCGAGCTCATCCGACCACACGTCGACGCCGATGCACTCGCGGCCGGCTCGACCACGGGGGAGGTGGCCCGATGAACGCGCTGGCCATGGGATGGGAACGCACCCTGCTCGAACTCAAGATGTACTCGCGCGAAAAGGAAGCCGTCTTCTTCAACTTCCTCTTCCCGATCCTGCTGCTCGTCATGTTCTCGACGATCTTCGGAGGCCAGTTCAGCGCCGCGGACAAGGCGGCCGGCATGAACGCGGGCCGACTCTTCCTGCCCGGACTGATCGCTGCGGGCGTCATGCTGACCAGCTTCCAGACGATGGCGATGTCGGTGACCGTGGAGCGCGATGACGGCACGCTCAAGCGGCTGCGCGGCACCCCGATGCCGCCGGTGGCCTACTTCCTCGGCAAGGTCGGACTCGTTCTCGCCACCTCGGTCGCGCAGCTCATCGCCCTGCTCCTCGTCGCGCGCTTCCTCTACGACGTCCAACTGCCCACCGACGCCGGTCGCTGGTTGACTCTGGCCTGGGTCTTCTTCCTCGGCAGTTTCGGGGGCACCGTTCTCGGCATTGCCTATTCGTCTCTCGGCACGGCTCGATCGATCGGTGCCGTCGTCATCGCGCCGGCCCTGGTGCTGCAGTTCATCTCGGGCGTTTACTTCGCCTTCAAGGACATCCCCAGTTGGTTGCAGCAGGTCGCCGCGATCTTCCCGCTGAAGTGGGTGGCCCAGGGCATGCGGTCAGTCTTCTACCCGGATGCGTTGGCGAGCCAGGAGATGGCGCACGCGTGGGAGCCCGGTCGCACGGCGATCGTCCTCGGGTTGTGGGCGATCGGTGGCCTGCTGCTCTGCGCCAAGACCTTCAGCTGGTACAAGCGCGGCACGACCTGAGGCAGGATGGCTGGCATGGCGACTCCGCTGACCCGGGTCGAGCACCGATCGTCCGAGGCGGACCTCGACGCGATGTGGGCCGAGCAGGAGAACGCCTGGCACCTCGGCTTCGCCCTCATCTGGGCGAGCACCTTCGTGGTGGTCGTCCTGGCACCTGCTGGGCACCTCGGCAGGCTTCCCGAGATGGCCCTCCTGGTCGTGCTCGCCGTCGTGTATGCGGCGTTCGGCGTTCCGGGGATGCGGGCCGGTGGCGAACGGCGGGGGCACGCCTATCTCGTCCTGGCCTGGCTCTGCGTCCTGGGGATGCAGGTGCTCAACGCGGACACCCAGTCGTGGTTGCTGTACTTCATCCTCTTCCCCCATCTGTGGGTCGTCCTGCACACGAGGTTGGCCATCATCACGACGGTGCTCATCCTCGCCGCCCTGGCGGTCATCCGGATCGCGCAATCCGATGGCTCGCGTGAGGTCCTCACGAGCATCGGCCTCAGCAGCGTCATCTCCCTGGGGCTCTCCCTCGCTCTGGGTCTGTTCATCGACCGGATCCTGCGTGAGGCGCAGACCCGGGCCCGCACCATCGACGAGCTCAACGCCACGCGCAACGAACTCTCCGCCGCAGAACGTGACAGGGGGGTGCTCGAGGAGCGAGAGCGG
>ERZ724516.1133-NODE-1133-length-15757-cov-4.413132_pt1 | contig 15757 bp, 17 predicted proteins | sample MGYA00376049_ERZ724516 | MGnify/ENA primary metagenome ERZ724516 (study PRJEB28724, sample SAMN07190886) | activated sludge metagenome | isolation source: activated sludge of sewage treatment plant in Hong Hong | place: USA: Christiansburg, Virginia | collected... | reverse complement strand
AACACCAATGTCGCCCAGTCGCTGGGCCTCAACATCGCTGACGAAGCCACCATACGGCGGGCCATGGGCGCCGACCGGGAGGCTCGATGAGCCAACTCACCCTCCGCCATCGCCTGCTGCTGCTGACACTGCTGCCCAGCGCGCTGATCGCCATTGTTCTCGTCGGCTATTTCACCTATAGCGGCATCCGTACGCTCGAGGGTGAACTGCGCGCCAAGGGCATGGCAACCGTGCGCTATCTCGCGCCGGTCAGCGAATACGGAATCATCGCCGGCCAGCTTGAAAGCCTGCATGGATTGGCCCAAGCCACCGTGCAGGAGTCGGGCGTCAAGGCTACCGTCATCGTCAACCAGAAAGGTCGCACCATCGCCGTGAGCGGTCGCGTTTCGCTTGCGGCAGAGGATCTGCGGCGAACGCTCAGCGAGCCCACGCAGATCGGCGAAACCGATCAGTGGATCGCCTTTGCTGCCCCAGTCAAACGATCGGTCAGCGAATCAGACGTGCTGTTCGAGCAGAGTGCCAGCGACAAGTCTCTCCCCCCGGAAATCATCGGCCATGTTTTTGTTGAGTTCGACAAAACAGAGCTGGTCAACAAACAACGTCAATTACTTCAGCGTGGGCTGATGATCGTCCTGTCCGGACTGCTGATTCTGGCAGCCCTCGCCATCGCCATGGCAGATAATCTGGCCCGACCGGTGCAGCGCCTGGTTCAGGCCGTCAAGGGCATGTCTTCAGGGCGACTCGACACGCGCGTCCCGGCCGACACCAGCGGCGAAATCGGTATCCTCGAAAACGGCTTCAACGAAATGGCCACCCATCTCGAGGAAGTGCATTTTTCGATGCAATCCCGAATAGAAGAAGCCACGGCCCAACTCGCCTTTCAAGCCAGACACGATGCGCTGACCGGCCTGCTCAACCGGCGCGAATTCGAACACCGACTCGAGAAGGCGCTGGCCGGCGTTCAGGCCGGCGGCGATGAATTTGCGGTGCTGTTTCTCGACCTCGACCGCTTCAAGCAGGTGAATGACAATTGTGGCTACCTTGCCGGAGACGAACTGCTCCGACAAATGGCCCTGCTCTTCCAAGGACGACTGCGCGACGAAGACACACTGGCCCGCCTAGGCGGCGACGAATTCAGCATCATGCTGGCCAATTGCAGCGGCCCGCGGGCCAACCAGGTGGCAGAGGACATCTGTGGTCTCGCCGCCGCCTATCGGTTTATCTGGCAAGACAAGGTTTTTGCCATTGGCGCCAGCATCGGCCTGACAACGGTGACCCGCAAGGTACGCAACATCAATGAAATCGTGGCAGCCGGGGATGCAGCCTGTCATCGCGCCAAGGAAAGCGGGCGTAACCGCGTTTGTGAACAGGCGGCGCAACTCAATCCGGAGCGACGCCAGGAATCCAGCAACTGGGCCAGTCGCATCGCCAACGCCTTGGCTGAAGACAGACTCCTTGTCGAGGCCATCCCGTTGTGCGGCCTCCAGCTCCCGTCCGGCTATCATCTGGTCGAACTAACCGCCCGTCTCAACGAGCCCGGCCAACCGCCAGTGACGCTATCCGCGCTGAGCGATGCGGCTGAGCGCTATGACCTTGCTCCCGCCATCGATCAGCGCCTGATCGAAACCGCCATTGCCGCCGTGTCGCGCGCAAAAAATCAACAGAAATTGCTCCACTGCCTTGTCCCGCTTTCGCGCGCCTCGGTTGGCAATAGCGAAACAATCGACTTCATCGCGCGCAGTCTCCGCAGCCAGAAACTCTCAGGAAACCGGTTGTGCTTCGTATTTTCCGAAGATACCCTGACGCTCATGTCCAGCCAGGCCATGGAGTTTTCCCGTCAAATGCGGTCGCTCGGCTGCCAGATCGGCCTGGACGATTTCGGTGGCGGCCTGTCGTCATTTTCACACTTGCGTAGCGTCGGGCCAAGCTACGTCAAACTCAGCCGTAGCCTGACCCGCGAATTGGGCGGAAATCGGGCGTCTACCGCATTATTGCGGGCAGTTCAGGAAATAACTGCCGATCAGAATATCCACACGATCGCCGAAGGAGTCGACGATACAGATACGCTGGAACAACTTAAAAAATTGGGAGTCGACTTCGCCGAAGGCAAAGCTGTCGCCCCCAGCGAACCCTTCGAAGTCTGGCTCGAAGGCGCAGTCATGCGCTCCGCACAGTAGCCGATCAGTCGTTAGAAATCGAGACGCAAACTGACCCACTGGCGGCGTTCGACGATACGGCCGTCCGGATCGGGGTTGGTGTCTGACGGATCGGGCCACTTGTACTCGTTATGGGAGCCATTCAGGTTCTGGATCGTCAGCGCCAATTCACCGCCAATTGCTCCAGCACGGAACGGATACCCCAAACGCGCGTCGATGCGACGGTACTTCAAGGAAACACTCCGGCTAGACCACTGCATGGACTGCTGGGCGTACCCTATCAAGGAAAACTCGAACCTTAACGGCAGCTTTTGCATCCACATCAGGGACGTAGACCGACTTGGCATCGAATTGTTCGTGAACTCCGCTATCCGCTGCGCTGAGACGGTCAGTTCGGAATTGGGCAGAGCCAATGCCGAAGGCAAGAACTCACTCGTGATGCGCGCGAACGTTTGGTTCAAAACAAACCGCGTCGAATCGAAGGGCTGCCATTTGAATTGATACTCAAGGCCAACAATCCGCACATCCTGAACGGGAACAGTGGACCTTGGTACAGTTGAGTTACCGGCACCCAAATCGATCCGGTAAAGGCGGTTAGGCAATCGTTCAGAAAACACGCGGACGTCCAAACTGGAACGCCAATCACGCCAATCACCTAAATAGCCGATTTCGACTGTATCAAGACGTTCTGCAGGCATATCGGGTTTGCCGCTATAAATAAAATCATAGCTGGGGTGTTGCGGAGGTATTGGCACCACCTCGCGCCCACGATAATTCTGGATACTCCCCGTCCGATAAGCACGAGACAGCCCGAGACGTAGGGTGTTTTGCGTATTGAGGTGAACATTGGCACTGATTCTCGGCGATGCGTGTACACCAGCCATCGAATCGCTCTCAGCAGCCAGACCAAAATTACCCGTGATCCATTGAGCCGGTTTCCATTCAACGTTTCCGAAAACGCGGCCGACGTCACGCCGAACCGTCCCCTGATTGCGCAACGTCCACTCCGAGCGCAATGCATCTGTGCGCCAACTGCCCCCCCAAACCAGACGCGCTGCCTCTGACGCACGCAAGCTGTGCTGAAGCTCGATTTCGTGCCGCGTTCCGTGGTCACCTGACTGATTGACACTGATCGAGTTAGGTAAGCCAAGAATGACACCGTCAACGGTGAACGCGTCATTCGATTCGTCTGCGGTATACGAATACCTAAGCTGGATATCAGAATACGGAGACAAGACTCGACGCCACTGCAGTTGGGCAAAACTATCAGTTTGCAGAACATCCCGAAACGGATTGGTCGGGTCCGGCTGTAAATTTACTTTGTCTAAGCGACCAGCTTGGGTTACGCCTTCTATTTGCCCCAGGCTAAATTGCAGGCTATCTCTTTCATTCAGAACAAAGTCTGCTCGAAAATCAAACAGCCGTGATCGGTATGAGTCAATCCAGTTATGCCTGTCGGTCAGCCCGTTATCATTCTGATGACGGTAAGTGAAGCGAAAATCTCCAACCTCACCGATTCTGCCCCCAGTTCGCACAGAGTAATCACGGACATTCTGGTTGCCGTAGTTTGTCGACACCGAAAACCCGCGCGCCATTGCGGGATCGATTGTAATGATATTGATGACGCCTAGAAAAGCGTTGCTACCAAAGGAAACTGCATTTGTCCCGCGCACAACTTCAATGCGCTCGATATCCTCAAGCGCCACGGGAAGAGTTGCCCAATTGACCCCGCTGCCAAACAGCGGCGACAGCATCGACCGCCCGTCAATAAGCACTTGGACCCGCGGCGCGTAATCGCCATCACCCATGCCGTGGTAGGTTGCCCTCGCCGACTCTGTATTGTTCGGATAGGTCTGGAATCCCGGTACTAGGCGAAAAATATCGTTAAGATCACGTACACCAGAGGCCTTGATCATGTCACGGTCAACGACCGTGACCGCGGCAGGCGCATCCGCCAGTCGCTGCGGCAGCCGACTGACAGAGGCGACAATCGGCAGGTCGCTGAAATACGCTTCCTCATCTGCTGCGCAGACACCGCCGCTAATAAAGCCTCCAGTGAGGACGATAGCTAACCAAGAGGCATACGACAGCTTGAAAGCCTTCGAAATCACAACCTGAGTTGCTCCATTTTTTCGATTTCACCTGGCACCGCCAACGCTTGCTTCCAGGCATGGGCAAAACAGGGAGATTGCGCGCCGAGCGTCACGCCGTGCCGGTTACACGCCACCAGGCACAAGGCCAGACCGGCCTGATCGACCACGGTGACGCCTTCGAGATCTATTTCATCCACCCCGACTCTCGTTAGCGCATGCATGAAATCATTGCGCAATGCGTTGCCGAGACCACCTGTAATCCGCATGACCTTTTTGCCGCCCAACTCGCGCACTGCAAGAATCGAGGCATTTCCGGACGCCAGCGCTGAATTGATGGCATCGTCGATAAGAATCTGGTTGATTGGGCCAGTCTGAAAGCGAACACCAAACAAGTCACCAACGCGACTAACTACCGTCGCTGGAACATCGATCATCGGCGAACCAAAGACTTGAAACTCGCAACCGATATTGTGAGAAATCTCTAGGGGCATATCGGTCCGCACCATCAGACCGGACAGTGAGAGGTTCTCGATTAGCCCCTCGCCAATCGCCCCGCCAAAGCCAATGCTCACTTTCGGCAAGTTGCCGAATCTAATTCGCTGATGCCGCCGTTGATCCAGCATAGTGGCCAAAGCTTTCTAGAAATTTGTTTTCTTGGGATTTTATCAAATCTTTAGCACCCTACCACCAATTGCATAAGGAGATCGTCAATTGACTTTTGGCTTCCTGCTCGGTATTGTCCGAAGACGCTGGATGACCTTCAGCCGCGCCGATTTGAGCTCTGATTGCGGGCGCCAAATAAATACAGCTAAAACGGGAACCACCCAGTTCGCCCGACGAGTTCACGTTTAAGGCCAACTGGGTTTTTTGTTTTCAGGAACAGCATGCCAGGACAATCCGTCGGCGTCGTCGAATCGCAACGCGCCAACTTTGATCAGCCACTACATTTGCGCAGTGGCGGGATTTTGCCCGCCTATGATCTTGTTTACGAGACCTACGGAACGCTCAACGCGGCAAAATCAAACGCTATTCTGATCTGCCATGCGCTATCCGGGCATCACCACGTCGCGGGAATTTACGCTGACCAGCCAGACAATATCGGATGGTGGGACAACATCATCGGCCCTGGCCGGCCGCTTGATACCGACAAATTCTTTATCGTTGGACTGAACAATCTGGGCGGCTGCCATGGATCGACGGGGCCATCATCAACCAACCCGGCCACAGGCAAGCCGTGGGGCGCCGATTTTCCGATAGTCGCAGTCAATGACTGGGTGCACGCCCAGGCCAGACTGGCCGATCGACTTGGCATCGATAGTTGGGCCGCCGTCATGGGTGGCAGTCTGGGCGGTATGCAGGCGCTGCGCTGGAGCATTACCTACCCGGAGCGGGTGCGCAACGCCATCGTGATCGCCGCTGCGCCCAAGCTGTCGGCTCAGAACATCGCTTTCAACGATGTCGCCCGCCAGGCAATTCTGACTGATCCCGAATTCCACGGTGGCAATTATTACGAATTCAACACCCGGCCTGTTCGCGGTCTGCGTCTGGCACGGATGCTAGGCCATATCACCTATCTGTCGGATGACCAGATGGGCGAGAAATTTGGCCGCGAGCTGCGCAATAGCGCCTTCTCGTTCGGTTTCGATGTCGAATTCGAGGTGGAGTCGTATCTACGCTATCAGGGCGACAAGTTTGCCGGTTATTTCGATGCCAACACCTACTTGTTGATGACCAAGGCACTGGATTATTTCGACCCCTCACGTGAGGACAATGGCAACCTCAATGCCACCATGGCACGGAGCAAGGCAAATTTCCTGATTGCGTCGTTTACGACGGACTGGCGTTTCACGCCGGCACGGTCGAAGGAAATCGTCTCCGCCTTGCTGGCCAACGGACGCAATGTCTCCTACGCCGAGATTGACCTCAACTTCGGTCACGACTCCTTCCTGATGGAAGACGCGCACTACCACGGCGTGGTCGATGCCTACCTGCGGAATATCAAGCTATGACGCACACTCTGGGCCGCCCTGATTTCGAACTGATCGCTGGCTGGATCGAGCCTGGCCACCGAGTCCTGGATCTGGGCTGTGGTGACGGAACCTTGCTTAAACACCTCATAGACCAGCGTGGCGTAAAAGGTGTCGGCGTCGAAATCGACGACGCCAATGTGCTCGCGGCCATCAAAAATGGCATCAACGTCATTCAGGGCAACCTGGAGAGAGGGCTCGACGAGTTTGCCGATCAGGCCTTCGACCATGTCGTGCTGTCGCGCACCCTGCAAACCGTGCGCCACACCGAGGGCATCCTGCGCGAAATGCTGCGGGTCGGACGAGAGGCCGTGGTCTCCTTCCCGAACTTTGCCTACTGGAAGAATTTACGCTCAGTGCTTGACGGCCGCATGCCGGTTTCCGAAGATTTACCATACCAGTGGTACGACTCGCCCAATGTGCGCTTCTTTACCCTGCTCGATTTCGAGGCCTTGTGCGACAAGATGGGACTGATCATTCGCGAACGCAGTGTCCTTGACGAAGAAGGCAACCCCGTCACCAGTGAAGCCAATTTTCTCGGCAGCCTGGCAGTCTACCGACTGACACAGAACCGCTGATGCCGGCCTGGTTAGCTGCCCTGCTCAGCAGGAAGATGCTGATTTGCATCTTCACCGGTTTCAGTTCGGGATTGCCGCTCTATCTGCTGCTCAATCTGCTGCCTGCCTGGCTCCGCACGGAAGGCGTTGACCTGAAAACCATCGGTTTTTTTGCACTTATCCAGTTCCCGTACACCTGGAAATTTCTGTGGTCCCCGCTTCTTGACCGCTTCAGCATTCCTGGCTTCGGCCGGCGGCGCGGCTGGATGCTGGTGACACAACTTGGTTTGCTTGTCGTCATCGGTTCGCTTGGTGGACTCGATCCGAAAGAAAGTATCTGGCCGATTCTGTGGCTTGCTGCCTTGCTCGCGTTCCTGTCCGGAACACAGGATATTGCGGTCGACGCATTCAGACGCGAAATTCTGGACGATAACGAACTGGGCCTCGGCAATGCGGTACACGTTAACGCCTACCGTATTGCCGGCCTGATCCCGGGCTCACTGTCGCTGATACTGGCTGACCGCCTGCCCTGGAACGAAGTATTCTGGATCACCGGCGCCTTCATGATCCCCGGGATGGTAATGGCCTGGCTGGTCACGGAGCCACTTATCAAAGGTGCCCCGAAAACCCTGCGCCAGGCAGTTACCGAACCCTTCCATGAATTCATCGGCCGGCAGGGCTGGCGTGGTGCCGTGATGGTGCTTGGCTTCATCTTCCTTTATAAACTGGGAGACAGCTTGTGCACGGCGCTGGCAACGCCTTTCTATCTGGATATGGGGTTTACCAAGACCGATATTGGCCTCATCGCCAAACATGCCGGCCTATGGCCGGCCGTCATCGGCGCCTTGCTGGGCGGCCTGTGGATGATCCGGCTCGGCATCAACCGAGCCCTCTGGTTGTTTGGTGTGGTTCAACTGGTGTCCATATTTGGCTTTGTCTGGCTGGCCTCGCAAGGTCACTATGCCAACATCGGTGCCGAAGAACGCATCGCCCTGGCGTTTGTCATCGGTCTCGAGGCACTGGGGGTCGGCCTGGGAACGGCTGCATTCGTCGCCTTCATCGCCCGTTCGACACACCCCGCCTACACCGCCACGCAGATGGCGCTGTTCACCAGTCTGGCCGCCGTGCCGCGCACCTTCATCAATGCGTCGGCCGGATGGCTGGTCGAAACACTGGGTTGGGGCAATTTCTACTGGCTGTGCGTGGCGCTGGCCGTACCGGGAATGGTGCTATTGCTGAAGGTCGCCCCATGGCACGAAACTGCGGCGAATACTAGTCGCCCCGCCTGAGGCGGCGCCTGTCCAGCCACCAGGCATAAATGGGCAGAAACAGGATGGAACCTGGCAATAGCAGGCCTATCAGATAAGGCGAGAGACGAACCATGCGGCGCAAATGTCGGATGAGCTCCAACTTTTCTTCCGGCGTCCAGCGTCCACCGTTGCGAACCTTCATCAACAGCGGCATGATGCCGCGCGTTGCGATCAGTTCAGCCAGAATCCTGCGCGCCTGACGTCGTTGCGAAGACACCATCTGCCGCCACCAGCCTGGCAGGGCGGTCTCGTTACCCGCTGATTCACCCACGGTCAACGCACACCGATCAGGGAATTCCGGATAGCCAGCCAGCCACGCCAAAGAAACAATCCCCGCCTGGCCCAACGCCACGCGCGTCTCGGTCTCGCCACAACCGTGACAAAAACGGCGACACCGACCGCCGCCGGATGGTGTTTTAACCAGTCAACACCCTTGAGGACGGCATCGCCCCGGGCCATAGCAGCTTCAAGCGGAACAGCGTGGCGCGCCAGCGTGCGGCGCTGTTCATCAATGCGCGCCTTCAGGGCGCCATGCCGAGTGGCCAGTTCAATATATTTCGGATTCATTCCGACTTGTTGCGATAACGACGCAACGACGCCATGTCGGCTTCCAGTTCCGACAGACTGGCGTGGAACATCTTGCTTGGCTGGGCGGTCTGCCGTTTAAGCAAAGCAATCAGAAAAAGTGCTCCAGCAATAAACAGCACAGCGAAGGCACCGAGAACCAGAATCCGGTGCTCCCAAAAAGCCAGTGCAAGGCAAAAAATTCCCAGAATAACGCCCACAGCAAGCATGAACGCAGCGCCGATGGCCTTCGACCACAGGGACATGAGGCGGAGTTTCTCTTCCTCAAGCTCTGTGACAAGGAGTTCAGCGCGCGTCTTGGCAATCGCGATCAATGTCGCGACGCTATTCTTCAGCGCGGCAAAGAGGCCTTCGCGGCCCGCTTCACCGCCTGCTTGTTCAGCCATGCGCTTAGCGACGGCCGATCAGCACGCCCAGAGCGAGGCCCAGTGCGGCAGCCACGCCCACGGCTTTCCAAGGTTCTTCGTGCACGAAATCGTCGGTGGCGCGGGCTGCGGCCTTGGTCTTGTCGACCAACGCGGCTTCCAGGTCAAGAACGCGCTCCTTGGTGTCACGCAGACGAACACCCAGACGCTCACGCAGTTCGGTCACTTTTTCGCCAGCCGCACCGGCGGTGGCACGCAACAGCTCTTCGGTATCGGAGATCACAACCTTCAGATCGGTAACCAACTTTTCCTTGTTGGCGGCGGTCATTTCATCGGACATTTTCAACCTCGTTGGTGAGTTAAGCAGAAGTACAGATTATCCCTACTGCGCAGCGAAATCAATTCGCATGAATAGTTATTTGAACATCGTAATCGATGATCAGCGGCGCATGATCGGAAAAGCGCTCGGCCTTGTACACATCGGCTTTTTCCGCCGTGGCGGCAACACCCGGCGTGGCAATCTGATAATCAATCCGCCAGCCCACGTTCTTGGTCCAGGCCTGCCCGCGATTGCTCCACCATGTGTAGCAGGCGTCCGTCGTTTCGGGGTACAAGCGGCGATAGACATCGACCCATCCCTGTTCATCGAACACACGGCTTAGCCAGGCACGTTCCTCAGGCAGGAAACCAGAATTATTCTGGTTTGATTTCCAGTTTTTCAGATCAATGGCCTGATGCGCGATGTTCCAGTCGCCGCAGAGGACGATTTCCCGCCCCTCGGCGCGCAGCGCCAACATTTGCGGGAAAAACACATCCAGAAATCGGAACTTTGCTTCCTGCCGTTCCGGCGATGACGAGCCTGACGGCAGGTAGAGCGATATCACCGACAAATTGTCGAAATCTGCCCGGATATAGCGCCCCTCGGCATCAAACTCACCGCCATCGAACCCCTCGACCACGCGATCCGGCTTTTGTCGGCTCCAGATACCAACCCCGCTATACCCCTTTTTCTCTGCGCAGTGATAGAACGCGTGCATGCCATCCGGCGCCATCATTTCTGGCGCCAAGTCCGGCAGTTGAGCCTTCAGTTCCTGCAAGCAAAAAATGTCAGCGTTCTGAGATGCGGCCCAGAGCAGGACATTTTTGCTCCAGGCAGAGCGGATACCATTGAGATTCAGGGAGATGATGCGTAACATTGTGCAATGATCGGCCCGGTTTTCCCGGCCGAATAGAATGGAAAAATATGGATTTTCGTCAGGATTTCATTGAATTTGCGCTGAGCTGCCAGGTACTGCGCTTTGGCGAATTCAAAACCAAGGCGGGAAGGCTCTCGCCTTACTTCTTCAATGCCGGTTTGTTCAACGACGGCAATTCGCTTGGCCGTCTTGCCGAATTCTACGCGAAAGCGGCCGAAGCCGGCGGCGCCCAGTTTGACATGCTGTTTGGTCCGGCATACAAGGGGATTCCGCTGGTTGCAACGATCACCATGGCGCTGGCGCAACGCGGCCGAAATTTCCCCTTCGCCTACAACCGTAAAGAAGCCAAGGATCATGGCGAAGGCGGAAACATCGTCGGCGCTCCGCTGACCGGTCGCGTACTGATTGTTGATGACGTCATTTCGGCCGGCACCTCGGTACGTGAATCGGTGGAGTTGATTCGCGCCGCCGGCGCCACCCCGGCCGGTGTATTGATTGCGCTGGACCGCCAGGAGCGCGGCCAGGGCGAACTGTCGGCGGTTCAGGAAGTTCAGCGCGACTACGGCATTCCAGTCATCGCCGTTGCCGGACTGAGTGACCTGATGGCCTTCCTGGCCCACCATCCGGAGTTTGCTGCTCACCGCGATGCAGTTACGCGCTACCGGGAGCAATACGGCATTGATGCGTAAATTATTCCTCGCCCCTCTGTTGTTGATTTCGCTTGGCTCAGCCCAGGCGGCGGGAGAGTTTTACTGCTGTAATGATCCCAGCACGGGTCGCCGGGTCTGCGGCGACATGTTGCCAGAGCAGTGCCGGGGACGTGCCTATCGTGTGCTCGACAGTGGCGGCAATATCGTCAAGGAAGTTGGCGCAGCGCTGACACCGGAGCAAAAAGCCGAACAGGCTCTCGAAAATCAGCGACGTAAGCAGCTTGAAAACGCCAGTCGCGAACAGCGGCGGCGTGACCAGGCCCTGCTCGACACCTATTCAATGCCTGAGGATATCGATCTTGCCCAGCGCAAGGCAGAGGCGGACGTTAATCTGGCCATTCTGGCGACTATCACGCGTATCGACCAGGCTCGCACCAAACGCAAAAAATTCGAAGACGAAGCTGAGTTCTACAAGAAAAAGGCTTTGCCGCCAGACCTTGAAAGAGATCTGCGTGCCCTTGACCACGAGATCAAGCTGCAACAGGACTTGCTAGACATCAAGAAGCGGGAGTTCGACGTCATCAAGGCCAAATACGACACCGACCGCAAACGCTATTTCGAACTGACGCGGCGGCCACTAGCGCCCACCGCGCCCGCGCCAAGCCGCTGATCAGCCTGCCAGTTTTTGCTTGAGCAGGTCATTGACCTGCTGCGGATTGGCCTTGCCCTTGGCGGCCTTCATGACCTGACCGACCAAGGCATTGAACGCCTTTTCCTTGCCGGCCTTGAACTCGGCGACATTGGCAGGATTCGCCGCCAGGACTTCATCGACCAATGATTCTATGGCGCCGCTGTCGGTGATCTGCTTGAGCCCCTGCTTGTCGATGACTTGGTCAGCAGTCGCCCCTTCACCATTCCACAGGGCCTCGAAAACCTTCTTGGCGATGTTGTTCGAAATGGTGTTGTCGGCGATGCGCTGGATCAAACCAGCCAGTTGAGCCGCCGACACCGGCGATTCCGCAATGTCCTTGCCTTCCTTGTTGAGACGGGCAGCGAGATCGACCATGATCCAGTTGGCGCAGGGCTTGGCGTTCTGTTTTCCGGCGATTGCCACGGTCAACTGGAAAAAAGCGGCAATTTCGGAATTGGCCGTCAGCGCCGATGCGTCGTAGTTTGACAACCCGAACTCGCTGATGAAGCGCTCCCGCATCTGCCCCGGCAGTTCCGGCAACTCGCCTTGCACGCGGGCAATCCATTCGCTCGAGATGACCAGCGGCAACAGGTCCGGATCAGGGAAATAACGGTAGTCGTGCGCGTCTTCCTTGCTGCGCATCATGCGCGTCTCGCCCGTATCCGGGTCGAACAGGACCGTGGCCTGCTGGATCCTGCGGCCCTCTTCAATTTCGTTGATCTGCCACTGAACTTCGAAGTCGATGGCTTCCTTGAGAAAGCGGAAGGAGTTAAGGTTCTTGATCTCGCGGCGGGTTCCGAACTCAGCCTGACCTTTCGGGCGCACCGATACGTTGGCGTCACAGCGGAAGGAACCCTCCTGCATGTTGCCGTCGCAGATGCCGATCCACTGCACCAGCGCATGCAGCGACTTGGCGTAGGCAACAGCCTCGTCGCTTGATCGCATGTCCGGCTCGGAAACGATTTCGAGCAATGGCGTGCCGGCGCGGTTGAGGTCGATACCCGATTTCCCCTGGAAATCTTCGTGCAGCGACTTGCCGGCATCTTCTTCGAGATGGGCGCGCGTTAGTCGCACGACTTTCTCGTAAGCCTTGTCGCCCTGACCGACCTGCAGCGTGATGTTGCCGCCGACAACGACAGGCAGATCCATCTGGCTGATCTGGTAGCCCTTGGGGAGGTCAGGATAGAAATAGTTTTTGCGGGCGAAGACCGACTTCTGCGCGACTTCTGCGCCGATGGCCAGACCGAAGCGAATGGCACACTCGACCGCCTTTTTGTTGAGGACGGGCAAAACCCCCGGCAAGGCGAGGTCGACCGCGCAGGCCTGCGTATTGGGTTCGGCACCGAAGGCCGTCGCGGCACCCGAGAAAATCTTCGAGACCGTCGCCAGTTGCGCGTGCGTCTCAATGCCGATCACTACTTCCCACTGGTTCATAACTTCATCCGTTTCAGAAACATTGGCCGGTCTCCGACTCGACGAGAATCGGCCACAAATAATCGAATGCCCGGCCGTCGCACGATTTGTGGCAGCCGTTGAAGGCAATGGTGATTTTTTCGGTCTGCTCGCGCCACATGCGCACCGTGCATTTGGTATCGCGCGAGTGCCGTAACAACACCTGCGGCGTCCTGCTTTCCTGGTGGAAGTCGGCCAGCGCAAAGCGACAGCGACCGCGCCCCTTGATCGAGACATCGGCCAGAAAATCGCGGACTGCGCCATCGCTTACTGCCAGACTCAGCCGTGTGGCAGTGCCAATCTCGTCCACCCGCGAACAGTTCGAACTGACCGAGACCGGCGAAGTATCGTGCGGCTTGATGCCGTGCTTGGCGAGCGCGCGCTGAGCTGCTGCCGACATGCCAGGTTGGCGCGCCGAGCGCTCGGATGGCTTGCTCGTGTCCATATCGGCGATACGCCCCGGCTCATCCGGCGCCTTCGTCGCGCAGGCGCCGAGGACGAACACGATGGCCAGCGGTGCCAGCCAGTGCCGCATCAGCCGATCGACCCCGGACGACGGACATGCCAGTCGGTCGCCAGTTGATAACGATGGGCAACGTTGAGCAGCTGACCTTCGGCAAAATAGTTTCCGATCAACTGCAGGCCAACCGGCAAGCCATCAACAAAGCCACAAGGAATCGACATGCCTGGCAGGCCGGCCAAATTGACAGCGATGGTGTAGATGTCCGAGAGGTACATCTGGACCGGATCGGCCGCCTTTTCACCGAGCTTGAATGCGGTGGACGGCGAGGTCGGACCCATGATCACGTCGCAGGACTTGAAGGCTTCGACGAAGTCGTCGGCGATCAGGCGACGGATGCGCTGCGCCTGCAGGTAATAGGCATCATAGTAGCCGTGCGACAGGACATAGGCGCCGATCATGATGCGACGCTTGACCTCGGCACCAAAGCCCTGGGCGCGGGTCTTTTCGTACATCTGCTCCAGGTTGTCGTACTCCGGCGCGCGATAGCCATAACGCACGCCATCAAAACGCGACAGGTTGGAACTGGCCTCGGCCGGCGCGATGACGTAATACGCCGGCACCGACAAATGCGAGTTGGGCAGCGATACTTCAACCATCGTTGCACCCAGTTTTTCGTATTCGGCGATCGCGGCACGGACAGCAGCCATCACCGCGGCATCGCAGCCTTCGCCGAAAAACTCCTTGGGCAGGCCGATGCGCAGGCCATTCAGCGGTTTTTCCAGATCGCGGGTGTAGTCCTCAACCGGGCGATTCAGCGAGGTTGAATCACGCTCGTCGAAACCGACCATGGTGTTGAGCAGCAGAGCACAATCCTCGGCGCTGGCAGCCATCGGGCCGGCCTGGTCAAGCGACGAGGCGAAGGCGATCATGCCGTAACGCGATACCACGCCGTAAGTCGGCTTGAGACCAGTCAGATTGCACAGCGCCGCCGGCTGGCGGATCGAGCCGCCGGTATCGGTGCCGGTCGCAGCTGGCGCCAGGCGGGCGGCGACGGCAGCTGCCGAACCGCCGGAAGAACCGCCGGGAACGCGGCTGCTATCCCACGGATTGCGAACCGGGCCGAAGAACGAGGTTTCGTTCGACGAACCCATGGCAAATTCATCCATATTGGTCTTGCCCAGCGAAACCAGGCCGGCTTCGGTGTGCATTTTCTGGATCACCGTCGCGTCATAGGGCGAGACAAAATTGGCCAGCATCTTTGAGCCGCAGGTCGTCGTCCAGCCCTCGGCGCAGAAAATATCTTTCTGGGCGATGGGAATGCCGGTCAGCGGGCCAGCCGTACCGGCAGCGATGCGCGCATCGGCGGCGACGGCCATTTTCAGGCTTTTTTCCCGGTCGACCGTGACAAAGGCATTGAGCGTCGGATTCAGGCGTTCAATGCGGTCAAGGAAGAGCGTCGACAGCTCAACGCTGGAAATTTGCTTGGCTGCGAGCGCCTGCGACAGTTGCTTGAGGCTGGCGTTGATCATTCGATCACCTTCGGCACGAGATAGAGGCCGGCTTCGGTTTCCGGTGCAACAGCCTGGTAGGCGGCACGACGATCACCTTCCGTCACGGCATCCGTACGCAGGCGCTGGCTGACATCCTGAGCGTGCGCCATCGGCTCGACGCCAGAAGTATCGACCGCCTGCATCTCTTCAATCAGCTGAAAAATACCGTTGAGGTGGCCCTGCGTGGTCAGCGCCTCGGCGTCACTAATCTCGATTCGGGCGAGATGGGCGATGCGTTTAACCTGTTCTAATGTGAGCGACATGAGGTCTGAAGACTTTATTGCAGTGCACAAAGTCTTAAAATGGGAAGCGTTATAAGGTATCATAAAAGTTTTCTCTACCGCACCCCCCAAGCGGAGCATACATGTTCGGTTTCCTCAGCAAATACTTCTCCAACGACCTCGCCATCGACCTTGGTACCGCCAACACGCTGATCTACGTCCGTGGGCGTGGCATCGTTCTGGACGAACCATCGGTCGTCGCCATCCGCCTCGAAGGCGGCCCCAACGCCAAAAAAACCATCCAGGCTGTCGGCCGTGAAGCCAAAGACATGCTGGGCAAGGCGCCGGGCACCATTACCGTCATCCGCCCGATGAAGGACGGCGTTATCGCCGACTTCACCGTCACCGAGCAGATGCTCAAGCAATTCATCAAGAAGGTGC
>ERZ724516.1132-NODE-1132-length-15757-cov-9.108394_pt1 | contig 15757 bp, 16 predicted proteins | sample MGYA00376049_ERZ724516 | MGnify/ENA primary metagenome ERZ724516 (study PRJEB28724, sample SAMN07190886) | activated sludge metagenome | isolation source: activated sludge of sewage treatment plant in Hong Hong | place: USA: Christiansburg, Virginia | collected... | reverse complement strand
GGTCATAATGCCCATGGTCGTCATGTCCGGCACATAGCCTTCCACCACTTGGGCCAGTGATGTCTTAAGGCCCATCACATCATAAACACGGGCCATTTCACGCAGTGAGTCCATCAGGCTTTCGTAGTCAGCCAACGGCAAATGGCTCTCCATCGCACGCATGATGCGCGGGTGCGAGGTGCCAGAGACATTGCTGCCAATCAGCAGCTCTTCATAGAGTTTTTCACCCGGGCGCAGGCCAGTTACCGCAATTTCAATATCACCATCCGGCGCACCTGGCTCCCTAACGGTCATGCCACTCAGGCGGATCATCTTGCGCGCCAAATCCACAATCTTTACCGACTCGCCCATGTCCAGCACAAACACATCGCCACCTGCCCCCATAGCACCGGCCTGAATCACCAACTGCGAGGCTTCAGGAATGGTCATAAAGTAGCGGGTTACGTCTTGATGCGTCACCGTCACCGGCCCGCCTCGGGCAATCTGCGCACGGAACAGCGGCACTACCGAGCCAGACGAACCCAGCACATTGCCAAAGCGCACCATGCAAAAACGCGTTTTCATGCCCGGTTCGGCGGCCAGCGCCTGCAAGGCCAGCTCGGCCAGACGTTTGGATGCCCCCATTACATTGGTCGGGCGCACCGCCTTGTCGGTAGAGATCAATACAAACGTAGACACGCCCGCTTTTACCGCCGCACGGGCCGCACGCAGCGTACCAAAGGCATTGTTCATGATGCCTTCAAACGGATTCCACTCCACCAACGGCACATGCTTGTATGCCGCCGCGTGGTACACGGTATCCACCCCGTTAGCCGCCATCACTTTGGCCATACGCTCTTCGTGCAGTACCGAGCCCAGCACCGGCAACACGGGAATATCCGCGGCCAATGCTTTTAGCTCTTGCTCAATGGCATACAGCCCAAATTCACTCAACTCCCACAGCAGCAACTTTGATGGCCGGCCCTTTAATATCTGACGGCACAATTCCGAACCAATCGACCCCCCCGCCCCCGTCACCAACACACACTTGCCGGTAATGTCTTGCTGCAACAGTTCTTGCACTGGCGGCACCGGGTCGCGCCCGAGCAAATCGGTAATATCCACATCACGGATATCCGACATAGAAATCTCGCCACCCACCAATTGCGTCATGCCTGGCAAGGCACGCACATGTACCTTGAAAGGCTCCAAGCGGGCAATCACTTCACGGCGACGTGCCCGGCTGGCCGACGGCAATGCAATCAATACCTCATCAATGCGCAGGCGCTCATGCACAGCGGCAAAATCCTTGCCGGCATACACGCGAAAGCCCAGCACCGTGGTGCCCACTATGCCGCGCCCATCATCAAAAAAGGCGACCGGCTTATATTCATTAGACGCCTGCAACGCCGCCAGCAACTGTCGGCCTGCCGACCCAGCACCGTATATGGCTACCCGACGCACGCCGGCATCTTCCAGCAGGATTAATCTCACCATCCAACGGATGCCCGAGCGGGTAACCCACACCCAGAGAAACATGAAAAAGCCATAGGTAAAGGGAATGCTGCGCGGCAGAAACGTTACACGGGAGAGCGCCACCGCGAGCAACACACCCGCCACCAGCGCTACCGACATCAACACGTTTTGTAAAAACTTTTCATCAAACGCACGCACCACAGCGCGGTAAACCCCACCAGCATACAGGGCAGACACCCCCAGCAAGGCAATCCACACCGGCCAATACGGCAGGCCCGGCAACACAGCAAAATCATTCGAATCCAGCCGCAGCGCATAAGCGGCAAAAAACAGGCATGGCAACGCAATAGCATCACTGGTTAGCAATACCAACTGTTTGCCACGGCGCGATAAGGCCGAAAGCTGCAGTAATAATTTTTTCATCGGATGCATCCGTATCCTCCCGGCACTACCGGGCTTATTTCCAACTCATTGAAACATAACTAAGTATTATGCATCGAAAGAACAAATGCCTTAAATGACTGATTTTGATGTGTTACTCACGACCTTCATAGTGATGCCAAATACGAAGACCAGCCAACGCTCCTGCATGGGTAGAATAACGCACCACGTAATTGCCAAAAATCATATCACGCAAAACATCTGGCTGCGGTGAATGCTCTACGCCATGCCCCATATACGGAAAATGGCAAAGACTCTCAATGCGAGTAATAAGCTCTTGCGCTACACGTGAGGCGGCCGATGGATCGTTCTCAGCAATGAATGCACGCAGACGAACCAGATCGGCAACAGCTTCTACAGAATAGACCAGTTTCATTGGCCGGTTTTCGGTGGCGGCAATTCATTATCACTGCCCCAACTCTGCAACCATGTATGAACAGTCTCGCCTGAAACCACCCTACCTTGCGCCACAGACTCCATGGCACTCAAGGTTTCCTGCCACCTCATCTGCTCTTGCTCCTGGCGCTGAATAAACTCTCTAAGCGCCTGATTGATAAGCCAGCTCTTGGTACGGTGCAGTTTGTCGGCGATGGCCAAAAGGCTTTCTTCAACCTCAGGTTGAAGTCGTACAGTGGTAACGCTCATCAGCGGGCTCTCCCTGCAAAAGAATGCAATGTATTACATCGTATTACATTGCATTCAGAGTAACAAGAAGAGCCCTTCCTTTAACGAGCCGCCAAGCCCATGGCCTCATGGATCACCAAACAGGTCTACTTCCGTTGGCGTCTCACCCGGCACGCTTAACGCCTTAAGCCAAGCACCAAACTCGTGCTGCGGGAACTTTCTATCTAGCTGCTCCAGGCCTTGCGTCATCCGCTTTCGCCAGCCTGGTCCGCGAGAGTCTATTCCTGCCAAGCCTCTTCAACGCTTTACGGCCATGGAATGCACATTGGCAATGGATGCACACGAACAAATCAGATCTGCAGCCGGGCGAGATCATTAATAGGCACCCCATTAAAGAATCGCTTGTAGCCCTTTGTCTGCAATAATATTAAGAAGTTTTAACGCCGGCCCTGAAGGATGCGTTTCACCTTGCTCCCATTTACGAACGGTTGAGGCCGTTGTATGCAGATGAAGTGCAAAAATGGGCTGGCTAAAGTTTAACTCCTCGCGCAAGTGCCTAATATCACCCGCGCTGAAAGCCCGCACTCTTGGCGGACAGAGCGTGTCAAATTCGCGCAGAGTCACTTTACTGACAACACCTGCCTTGTGCAGCGTATCCAGATCGCCACGCAGTGCGTCAATGATTTTGCTCACAATACACCTCCAGCAATACACCCGATTGTAATGCGATATTCAGGTTACTTTCAGACAACTCCAGAAAAACCCCTACCTTGCCGCCAAGCCCATCACCTCACCAATCACCGCGCAGGTCTTGTCGATTTCGGCTTGCGTAAGCGTGGGGTGCGTTAAAAACATCAGGCTGGTTTCGCCCAGTTCTTTGGCGATAGGCATGCGCTCAGTAGGGCGCCACGGGGTGCCATCAAAGGCTTTTTCCAGATACACCTCAGAGCACGAGCCGGAGTAGCACGGCACGCCACGGGCGACTATCTCGTTCATGATGCGGTCGCGGTTCCAGCCTTCGGCCAGCGCCTCCGGCCGCACAAACACATAGGCCCTGTACCACGCATGTTCCGCCTCTGCCGGCACTACCGGCACACGCAAGGCTGGCGATTCTGCACAGGCCGCCATAATGGCGTTGGCATTAGCGGTACGAGCCTTGTGCCAATCGTTCATGCGCGTCAGTTGAATACGGCCAAGCACCCCTTGTACTTCCAGCATGCGCCAGTTGGTGCCAAAGCGTTCATGCAGCCAGCGAAAGCCCGGCGCGTGTTCACGGTGATACACCGCCTCATAACTCTTGCCATGGTCCTTGTACGACCACGCCGCACTCCATACGTCTTTGCTGTTGGTGGTGAGCATGCCGCCCTCACCGCCTGTGGTCATGATCTTGTCCTGGCAAAATGACCACGCCGCCGCCGCGCCCAAACTGCCCACCGGCTTGCCGCACCACTTGGCCCCGTGCGCCTGGGCACAGTCTTCAATCACCACCAGATTGTGCTTAACCGCCAAGGCGTTAAGCCCGTCCATGTCGCAAGGCCAGCCGGCCAGATGCACGGCAATAATGGCCTTGGTGCGTGGCGTGATCACCTTGGCCACGGTTGCCGGCGTAATGTTTTGCGAATCACGGCAAACATCCGCAAATACCGGCGTGGCTCCCGCCGTCACAATGGCACTGACCGACGCCAAAAAAGTACGCGGCGTTACGATTACTTCATCGCCCGCGCCAATGCCCAGCACCTTTAAAGCCAAGTCTAGCGCCAGCGTACCGTTAGACAGCGCCACCGCATGCGGCACCTCGCACCAGGCGGCAAATTCTTTTTCAAATTCGCGGCATTCCTGCCCGGTCCAATAATTTACTTTATTGGACAACACCACACGAGAAACCGCATCGGCCTCTTCTTGTGTAAAGCTGGGCCAAGGGGAAAACGGGGTATTCAGCATGATGCGTTAACCATTACACACAGCCCATAAAAATTATTGAATAAATTATACAACTCAACAGTTACATCCTGAATTTCAGTTCAGCCGCTGAGTCCGTTACAGCATGCTGGGCTTTCACTAGCAGCTCACGAGTTTCTACTACTAAAAAGTTTAGAAATTTTTGCTGACGCAAGGTGCGTTCTTGCACTTCCATGGGAATAAATCGACTCAGTGTATCGAAAAATTCTTTGCCATAAATGATGTCTGATAAGCGCTCAATCATCTGCTGAACTTTTTGCGGATAATTGCTCACCTGATAATCCACCAGCTTGTGATTCAGCAAGGCAGCATCCACTGTAGCCCCCTGCTGCACCAGCCAGCGTAAATCCCAAATATCACGGTAGCGTACATAGCGCTCACAATTAATCAGCGAAACGAGTTTGTCTGCCATTACCTCTGACAGCGTTTCGGCAAGCACCAGTACATCACCATAGCCATCGGGTAAAAAATCATAATTTTGTACCAACGCACGCGGCTCACGGGTATATGCAGTCACATTGGCAATTTCAATTTTGATCCGCTGGCGTGGCAAATCTGGCCTGTCTGGTGAGGTAATGACACTCACCTGCCATTTATCTACCCGAATATCCGCATATTCCGGCTCCTCCCTAAGCTCATGCGGTTCACGCACGCTCACTTCCAGCGCATACCGTGCGCCCACATACTGCTCCACGCACGACTTGATAGCCGCCATGTCTGATGACGCAAACTGCCGCCCACCAACAAAGTCCAGATCCTCGCTGAACCGTGGCGCGCCATGACACAGCCTGAGTAGCGTTCCACCCTGAAAGGTCAAACTATCCAGCAAGCCCGCCTGCTCCAACGCAAATAAAATATCGTAGTGCAGCAGCTCTTTTTCAATCACTGGTCTCATGTGTGCACGGCCCGGCAGCGCTAGGGCGCGCACAACCAATGCATCAAACTCATTCGCCTTATACATGGGCCAGCTCTGCCATGTTGACCATATGGGTATTACGCCCCACGCGCTTAAGATCCCGCCATGCCGTTTCAGGCAGCGCCATTCGTAGCGGGCGACCAGGTGACCGAGTAGTTGATGCCAAAATGTCCGTCACCGCACGACTGGTATGAGTAAGCTCAACTACACCAAAGGGGGTACGGTATTCACCTTTGCGTCCGGTTGTCATCACCGTTAAACGGTCCATCAGCACCTGCGAGATCAGTCCGTGCTCCGAGAGCATGGACTCCAGACTGACATAGCTGTAATGCCCACGCCGCAGTGCCACCGCAATACGCTCCAGTAACCGGCCTTCTGCCTTGGCCGCCAACGCATTCACATACACACCACGGCAAGCGCGTACTAGCACCCCTGCGCCCACAAGGCGCTCCAGCTTTTTAGCCAGTGCTCCGGGGCTATCCTGCACTAGCAGAGTAACCAAATCCTGATGCGTGAATACCACACGCCCCTGATCGGCCCAGTGCTGCAGTAAATGGATAACCTGGAGCGTATTCATAAATACATTCAAGTGGACAGTTATACCTCATAATAAGGCATAACTGTCCACTTGGCGAGTTTGGTATCGTATTCAATTTTTGCCTGATAGCCCTCAAATGTCATGATATTCATGGCATTACCCCATGTTGCTCCAACCACTTGCGGATACTCGCTACCGCCCCCTTTCTCAGCCTTTAACCAAAGGCCGCGCAGGGTTTCCCACTACCGTTACCCCCGGTGGCACATCCTTGGTGACCACCGCACCCATGCCCACAATGGCACCTTTACCAATAACCAACGGCTTGCCGGGCGACCCTTGCTTGATGATGGCACCCGTACCGATATAAGCATGGTCTTCAATGATTATATTGCCGTTGCACTTAACGCTTGGGCCGAACGTAACGTAATCACCAATCACACAATCGTGAGCAACATAGCTGTAAATATTGGCATGAAAGTGTTTACCAATACGGATATTAGACGTGATCGTTACAAAGGAGCACAGCAGCGCCCATGCCCCCAACTCAACCTCATCCATGCAAACCACGTTAGCCGCTTTTACCGACCACTCTTTAACGCCATCGGCTACCAACCGTGATGCCAACTTTTCACGCACCGCGCTATTGGCAATGGCAATTACCGCATAGCGTTCAGATGCTGGCACCAATAAAAAATCAGCATAGCGATACACCAGTCGCCCATTGATACTTTCCGCCTCGGGATTGTCATCAATAAACACCAGCCTATCCAGCGGAACACCCGCCTCACGCAGTATGTCACGCGCTAGCGGCATGACCTCACGACCAAAACCGCTTACCCCGTAGACCGCATACAATGGCAATGTCATTCTGATTTATTTCCTGTAAATCTGCTTATGATGTTTCTGAGGCTTTCAGCCGCCTGTAAATACTCACGGTGCTGTACGATACTCATCAATGCTTGCGACGAGGTGGCGCCCGCGCTTCAGAATGACCGGTGACCCCCGATACCCTGATCAGAGCGGCCCCGCACTCGGCAAACGTAATGTACTAAGCCAAGCGCCGAACTCATACTGTGGGAATTTTCTCTCTAGCTGCTCCAAGCCTTGCGTCATTCGCTTTCTCCAGCCAGGCCCCCTGGAGTCTATATCCTGCCAAGCCTCTTCAACGCTCCACGGATGACGCTCCCGGAGTACCAGTAACAGGCTGGCGACTTGCTTTAAATCTTTTTCAAGTTTTGCTCTGAATGCCCCTTTTCGTTCGCCATAGATAAGCAATTTGTGCAGAGCGTAACGCGCTGGATCGGGTACGTTGACAAGGACCGCCCGATCACCGGAGAAAATTACAGCTTGTTGTACCCCCTCAAGGGAATACTCCATGAATTTAAGCGGCTGCAGCGTGATGCCCAGACCCTCATGAACATAGGGGCCATCTTCGCGATGCAAGGGAGTAACGAAGTCGAGCCTGAACTCTGGTTCTTGTGGGTTAAGGTAAGTGGCCCCCGTCTTGTCGACCAAGCCACTGATGGGCAACAGACCCATATCAAGTGACTTTATTGCATCGTCCGTATCCAGCTTTAGCGTACTGGGCAGCGCGATGGAGAGGCTGCGCCCTGCATGGGCAAAATCCACATCCTGCGTGCGATCCGGGACACCCCAGCGAACGCCGAGCAGATTGCCATAGGAAATAAAGGCATGCGTTCCTATCAAGACCCCCCCTGCACGAAAGAAGCCGTAATCAGCAAGGCGCTCAATCACCCGGAAATGCTTTGAGGGTACGGGCTCACATCCAAGAACAGTCGCCGAGCGCACCAACCTGCCAATTGCCTCTTGAGAGGCCGGTTTAACCTCTTTTTTGGCGATCAGCGCCTTTACTTCCGGGGTGTCTGGCCCCACATAAACTTGCCGCAACTTGCCCGCAGGCTCGGTGTATTGAAAATACCAATACGTGCGGCCCTTGACCGTTTTGAACGCAAATGAGCCTGGTAAATTGGCGACTGTGCGCAAGAAATCGCCGGTCTGGCAGGCCTCAAAGAGCTGCGCATAGGCGGTCTGGGCGGTGGTAGATAGCTCTGTGTGCATGGTAGTTATACTAGATTGTCATTTGCACGAGTATAACCAAGTTATACTAGCCATCAAACAATATTAGTATAACTCGCCAACACTGCGCCAACCGGGCGGGTTCAGCAATTTGCCTTGCTATAACCAATTCTCAACGACCAAACCGGGGGCCAGCCCGGAGCTTCTCAGCCCCCTGTAAATACTCACGGTGCTGTACGATACTCATCAATGCTTGCGACGAGGAGGCGCCAGTAACTCTGACCGGCCAATAATCGTGAGGCCCGCTATAGGCAACACAGAAGGATTCTTTAGATATCGCATGGCCAACGACAAGCACTCATGGCGAGTGCTTTTGAATATTTCGGCAATATCATCCGTCGTCACTGTAGCCTCAGGGCATCAACAAGTTAAATAATTGCAATTAATGTAGCCCACGGGACACACTGCATCAAACCGAGTGCCGTTAATTGTGGCTTAGCTTAGATCAGCACCTCTAGACCTTTGCGGTCCAGCAGATCAAGCAGCTTCAAAGAAGGGCCGCTAGGGTGCTTGTCACCGATCTCCCACTGACGAACCGTGGAAGCGCTGGTATTCAGTACCGCCGCAAATACGGCCTGACTCAGGTTGTTCCGGGTACGCAGCGCCTTAATCTTCGCAGCGGAGTACGCAGGGATCGTGGCCAAGCACAGAACATCGTACTTTTTCATCTTACGCAGATCGATGAGGCCGGCCTCATGCATATCCGAGGCGCTTTCATGAACAGCCTCCAATATGCGGCTGGCGGCTTTACGCTTGGCAGTCATGACAAATCTCCTCCAAAGCACCCTTGACCACCTGTGCATCAAGCTCCTTTGCCGTGAGCTTTAGCAAGTCTTCTGCAAGGCTCTGTAGTGCCTCCAGTTCTTTGTTCGAAATGTTGGCTCGTTCGTTTTTCTCAAAGCCATAAACAAAGAACCACCGTGAGCCTTTTTGTGTTGCTACCAGCGTTCTGACAGAGCCACTTTTGCCACGATTGGGAAGAGAGACCCGCTTTTTCAGAACATGGCCTCCCAAGTCCGCATCTACCAATCCACGCTCCATCTCGTCAATGGCGGCACATAGCACCGCATTAGTGAGGTCTGTTTTGCGCATCCAGCGAGCAAAATGACGAGTTTTGAACGCTCGACTTTCATGCCCTATCATACCACTAAGTGACATAGTTTCAATGGCCCTCCATGGCGCATTTCAAGACGAAAATGTGTTTTGTAAGCCTCGTTTGCAGGGCGCAAAGGCTTCATGTGCTCTAGGCCATTACCTATCAGGAAATGGCTGGCTCATAAGGGCTGACTCACGATTGATTGGACCCGGTAAACTTGCTCATGGTGGCCTCGCCATCGGCGCTGATGCCATCGCGTATCAAAACTTTTTTAACTGTCATAAACAGGATTTTGATATCCAGCCACAAGGACTGGTTATCCACATACCACACATCCAGTGCAAACTTGTCGTCCCAACTGATGGCATTACGGCCATTCACCTGAGCCCAGCCCGTTACCCCCGGCCGTGCCTCATGCCGACGCGCCTGCTCCTTGGAATAAAGAGGAAGGTATTCCATTAACAACGGGCGCGGCCCCACCAAACTCATCTCACCCTTAAGCACATTCCACAGCCCCGGCAACTCATCCAGACTGGTCGAGCGCAAGAAACGGCCAAAGGACGTTAAACGCACATCGTCCGGCAAGACATTGCCCTGCTCATCTACCGCATCCAGCATGGTGCGAAACTTAATCATCTCAAACGGCTTGCCGTTCAGGCCGGGGCGCACCTGACGGAACAGCACGGGCGAGCCAAGATTTTTACGAACAAGATACGCAACACCCAACAATACGGGGGACAACAGCAGCAGCGCACTGGCCGAGGCGGCTACATCAAAGGTGCGTTTGATCATTTTTTCACAACCTCCCACATCATGATCTTCAATACCATTTCAATCGGTCTTTGACTTTGGCAGCCAAGGTAAGTATCCCCCGGGCTCGTCACGCCTTCTCAAAGCCTGTATCAAGTGCGACAGCCTGTGCAAAGAAATCATCGGGGCGACGTTGACGGAAGGTCTCAAGATTGCTCAGCTTCCAGCGCACCGCGGGCAACCGGGCAGCATGCAAGCATTGCAGCAGAGACCAGTCTGGCTCCGCACGAACCAGCCCGCTCAAAAATTGCTTGTGCGCGGGGCTCAGTCGTTGTGGCAGTTCGTGCTTTAGCCTGGCCCGAATATCCAGCAGTGTCTCCAAGGCACAGTCCACTTCCGTCATACCGACAAAGGCGCGTTCGTACTCGGCGGCGATATCCTTGTCGTTACCAAACAACACTTCGTGGGGTGGCCGGTTATGTCCCGCCAGATAGATCACGAAACACTCGATCATGCCATCGCTGATGCCGCCTGACTCGTAAAGTTGCCACACATCGAACAGATCGCGCGGGTGCTGCCGATCCAATGCGGCCACCATCTTGCTGGCATATAGCTCGTCCGGAGCCAGAACCGGTAGCTCAAACTCAACACCGAACAGATCGCTTGTCCTAGCACTCAATGACCGTCGTTCGATGGGCAGCACGCTACCACGGAACACGACGTTGACCTCAATTTTAACCTGACTAACATCGTTCTCGACGATGAGCTTGGTGCCCCCTAAATCCCCGGCACCAACCAATCGTGTCTGTAAGCCTAGTGACGCCACTCGCGTGGCGATGGCAGCCAGCTCCTGGTTAATGGCCTGCAACGCTTCGTCACGTGGCGTCTGCCATGGGTGATACACCACATCAATGTCCACCGACAAGCGTGGCATGTCCTGCACGAAAAGATTGATGGCCGTACCGCCTTTCATGGCGAATATATCGTTGGCGAACACATCAGGCGCCACCGCCAACAATAATCGAACGGTATCCGCGTAAGTCTTATCCATAGGGCTTCAGGCTCAGCAAAGTGCCATCATCAAGTCGGCTCATCCAGCGAGTATTGCTGCCCGTGCGAACCGGATATTGCGCCAGCAGGGCATCAACATCCACCACGCCTGTCTCTCGCGCCCAGGTGAGAAACAGACGCACAGCCTTCACACTGGTGCAGCAGGACAGTAGCTGGCCGAGAGCATCCTTGCGCGGGGAGCGCAACCCATCAAAGACATTGCGGGCTTCCTCAAGGCTTTGCTTAACGCCAGCCTCGTACAGCAGCTCCAGCGCGGCGCGTTCAGGCACCGATACGCGCAGGGAGTCCGGTAGCCCGGGCGGCGTGGTCAGGGTATGGCAGGACAGTGAGGGCTCCCCGTCTGGCCACTCAAACAAGCGAGCATAGGCATAGCGGGCCGGAAAGCGTGAAGTGAACCAGGTTGGCAGCGTGTAGCGGCTATCCCCCCACAACACCAGCGTGTCACGGTTGCCCAGATTGTGCCGCACTCCCTGTAAAGCCAGAGCGCTCTTACCGCCAATATGCAGACCCGGTACGCGCTGCTGCAGGAGTTTCAGCGCCCCGAAGACCCCGAATTCATCGTTCGGGAAGGCATAGACACCGTGAGCCAGGCGCACGAGCCACCCACTGTCAGCATAGTGGGCGGCAAGCTGAGGAGACACCCCAAACTGGCTCAGGGTAGCAAGGTCGAATGGCGCCCCACGGGGTAGCCCCACCTGCAGATGTTTGATTACTTGGTGTCTATTTCCATTCATGTGCTAAAAATAGCACAAAATCCAATCAATCCCTAAGGTTCTCCTTGGATTATGGCGTGAAAATATATCCATGCTGTATTTATAATACAGAATCTAATCGGCAGACTCCCCCTCCGCTACCGGAGCCCTTCAGCACATTCCACAGCTCCGGCAACTCATCCAGACTGGTCGACCGCAGAAAGCGCCCGAAAGACGTGAGGCGCACCTCATCCGGCAGCACATTGCCCTGCTCATCTACCGCATCCAGCATGGTGCGAAACTTAATCATCTCAAACGGCTTGCCGTTCAGGCCGGGGCGCACCTGACGGAACAGCACGGGCGAGCCAAGATTTTTACGAACAAGATACGCAACACCCAACAATACGGGGGACAACAGCAGCAGCGCACTGGCCGAGGCGGCTACATCAAAGGTGCGCTTGATCATTCCACTTTACCTGTAATACCCATTTCACGAAGCATAACGGTATTCACTGCATTAACATCGTATTTGGATTCTGCGATTGCGCGGGCGCGCATTCCCATTTGCTCCACCAACTCAAGTGAGGCAATAAACTTTTCCATGGCGGCTGCTAACTCATCCACTGCCTTAACCGGCACCAGAAAACCGTTGTCACCATCTGCCACCGTTTCACGGCAGCTAGGGGCATCGGTTGTAATGATGGGTCGGCCCATTACCATGGCCTCTAGCATAGTACGCGGAGTGCCCTCCCTGTAAGAAGGCAATACGTAAACAGAACAATCCGCAATAGCAGGACGAACATCCGAAGCCGCCCCAGATACTCGACAATGCCTTCTGAAACCCAGCCGTTTAGCTCAGCCTCAGGATTATCATCAATAAAAACCACTCGATCCGTTGGTAACGAAATGGACGCTACCGCATCACGGGCCAGAGGCATCACTTCACGACCAAAGCCGCTAACACCGTATACCCCATACAAAGGTAATGTCATGGTTATTTCATCCCCGTAAACTTGCTCATGGGTACTTTCCTTTCAGGTTCTCAGGGCGGGTATAAGAAGCAGACAACTATCGTGACAGAAGGGGCACAGGTCACGCGGCCACCGCCATGGTGCCTCACGCACCACACGGCCAGGGATATGAGCATCTCGGCCATATCCGCCAGCGTCGTCATTGTAGCCTTCAGGCATCAAAAACAGGAATAACTGCTTTAAATTCAGCTTTAGAGGCACAAATAATCAACTTTACATACTACCCATGAACCGGGTGCCGCAGCGCGTTCAGTCCTATCCCGCTGGTCATAGCGGTTACGCATTCGGCACACTTAAGGCCTTAAGCCATGCACCAAACTCATTTTGCGGAAATTTTCTCTCCAGCTGTTCCATGCCTTGCGTCATTCGCCTTCTCCAGCCTGGCCCTCGGGCGTCCATATCCTGCCACGCCTCTTCAACACTCCACGGAAGGCGCTCACGGAGTACCAGTAACAAGCTGGCAACCTGCTTCAAATCTTTTTCAAGTTTCGCCCTGAATGCTCCTTTTCGCTCGCCATATATCAGCAATTTGTGCAGGGCATAACGTGCCGGATCAGGTACGTTGACAAGAACCGCCCGATCACCAGAAAAAATTACCGCTTGTTGTACCCCCTCAAGGGAATACTCCATGAATTTAAGAGGCTGCAGCGTAATGCCCAGAGCCTCATGAACATAGGGGCCATCTTCGCGATGCAAGGGAGTAACGAAGTCGAGCCTGAACTCTGGTTCTTGTGGGTTAAGGTAAGTGGCCCCCGTCTTGTCGACCAAGCCACTGATGGGCAACAGACCCATATCAAGTGACTTTATTGCATCGTCCGTATCCAGCTTTAGCGTACTGGGCAGCGCGATGGAGAGGCTGCGCCCTGCATGGGCAAAATCCACATCCTGCGTGCGATCCGGGACACCCCAGCGAACGCCGAGCAGATTGCCATAGGAAATAAAGGCATGCGTTCCTATCAAGACCCCCCCTGCACGAAAGAAGCCGTAATCAGCAAGGCGCTCAATCACCCGGAAATGCTTTGAGGGTACGGGCTCACATCCAAGAACAGTCGCCGAGCGCACCAACCTGCCAATTGCCTCTTGAGAGGCCGGTTTAACCTCTTTTTTGGCGATCAGCGCCTTTACTTCCGGGGTGTCTGGCCCCACATAAACTTGCCGCAACTTGCCCGCAGGCTCGGTGTATTGAAAATACCAATACGTGCGGCCCTTGACCGTTTTGAACGCAAATGAGCCTGGTAAATTGGCGACTGTGCGCAAGAAATCGCCGGTCTGGCAGGCCTCAAAGAGCTGCGCATAGGCGGTCTGGGCGGTGGTAGATAGCTCTGTGTGCATGGTAGTTATACTAGATTGTCATTTGCACGAGTATAACCAAGTTATACTAGCCATCAAACAATATTAGTATAACTCGCCAACACTGCGCCAACCGGGCGGGTTCAGCAATTTGCCTTGCTATAACCAATTCTCAACGACCAAACCGGGGGCCAGCCCGGAGCTTCTCAGCCCCCTGTAAATACTCACGGTGCTGTACGATACTCATCAATGCTTGCGACGAGGAGGCGCCAGTAACTCTGACCGGCCAATAATCGTGAGGCCCGCTATAGGCAACACAGAAGGATTCTTTAGATATCGCATGGCCAACGACAAGCACTCATGGCGAGTGCTTTTGAATATTTCGGCAATATCATCCGTCGTCACTGTAGCCTCAGGGCATCAACAAGTTAAATAATTGCAATTAATGTAGCCCACGGGACACACTGCATCAAACCGAGTGCCGTTAATTGTGGCTTAGCTTAGATCAGCACCTCTAGACCTTTGCGGTCCAGCAGATCAAGCAGCTTCAAAGAAGGGCCGCTAGGGTGCTTGTCACCGATCTCCCACTGACGAACCGTGGAAGCGCTGGTATTCAGTACCGCCGCAAATACGGCCTGACTCAGGTTGTTCCGGGTACGCAGCGCCTTAATCTTCGCAGCGGAGTACGCAGGGATCGTGGCCAAGCACAGAACATCGTACTTTTTCATCTTACGCAGATCGATGAGGCCGGCCTCATGCATATCCGAGGCGCTTTCATGAACAGCCTCCAATATGCGGCTGGCGGCTTTACGCTTGGCAGTCATGACAAATCTCCTCCAAAGCACCCTTGACCACCTGTGCATCAAGCTCCTTTGCCGTGAGCTTTAGCAAGTCTTCTGCAAGGCTCTGTAGTGCCTCCAGTTCTTTGTTCGAAATGTTGGCTCGTTCGTTTTTCTCAAAGCCATAAACAAAGAACCACCGTGAGCCTTTTTGTGTTGCTACCAGCGTTCTGACAGAGCCACTTTTGCCACGATTGGGAAGAGAGACCCGCTTTTTCAGAACATGGCCTCCCAAGTCCGCATCTACCAATCCACGCTCCATCTCGTCAATGGCGGCACATAGCACCGCATTAGTGAGGTCTGTTTTGCGCATCCAGCGAGCAAAATGACGAGTTTTGAACGCTCGACTTTCATGCCCTATCATACCACTAAGTGACATAGTTTCAATGGCCCTCCATGGCGCATTTCAAGACGAAAATGTGTTTTGTAAGCCTCGTTTGCAGGGCGCAAAGGCTTCATGTGCTCTAGGCCATTACCTATCAGGAAATGGCTGGCTCATAAGGGCTGACTCACGATTGATTGGACCCGGTAAACTTGCTCATGGTGGCCTCGCCATCGGCGCTGATGCCATCGCGTATCAAAACTTTTTTAACTGTCATAAACAGGATTTTGATATCCAGCCACAAGGACTGGTTATCCACATACCACACATCCAGTGCAAACTTGTCGTCCCAACTGATGGCATTACGGCCATTCACCTGAGCCCAGCCCGTTACCCCCGGCCGTGCCTCATGCCGACGCGCCTGCTCCTTGGAATAAAGAGGAAGGTATTCCATTAACAACGGGCGCGGCCCCACCAAACTCATCTCACCCTTAAGCACATTCCACAGCCCCGGCAACTCATCCAGACTGGTCGAGCGCAAGAAACGGCCAAAGGACGTTAAACGCACATCGTCCGGCAAGACATTGCCCTGCTCATCTACCGCATCCAGCATGGTGCGAAACTTAATCATCTCAA
>ERZ724516.1127-NODE-1127-length-15820-cov-3.530923_pt1 | contig 15820 bp, 24 predicted proteins | sample MGYA00376049_ERZ724516 | MGnify/ENA primary metagenome ERZ724516 (study PRJEB28724, sample SAMN07190886) | activated sludge metagenome | isolation source: activated sludge of sewage treatment plant in Hong Hong | place: USA: Christiansburg, Virginia | collected... | reverse complement strand
GGACTGAGTTGAGTTGCACGGCATCTACGGCACGGAGCCCCGCGCCGGCGAGCCGTCGCAAATCTCCGTGCCTACAGTCAAAGGTAATTGAGTGCCTGGTGAGCCCTTGGATCATCTATATAATCGGTTGAATCCAAGGGCATGCCACCTAGAAAATCTTCCAGATCGTATCTGGCTTTTTGGTGGTAAAGGCACATTTAATTCGGGGCCACAACCCTGCGAGTCGCTACGAGAATCCTTCTGGCGGCAATCACTATTGCTTCCGCCATCGGCGAGTCGAACTTGGGCTTCGGACCTTGATATCCCAGAGAATCACCAAGGCTGGTGGGCGTTCTCTGGGTACGACGATCTGCTTACTTTCGAGCGAGACGCCTGTCATCTGGCAAGGGCGATTATTTTATTTCCCGAGTCACCCGGTTCTCTTGCAGAACTGGGAGCGCTCGCTGTTGATGATTCAATCGTGGATCGTCTTCTAGTGATAGTGCAGGGCAAGTTTCTTGAACCCAATTGCCGCGAGTCGTTCTTGAATCTAGGACCGCTCAAGCGCGTCGAGGTCCGACAGCACCGATGTGTAATACACGCCGATACAACTAGAGAATTGGCGAGCGATGATTTCGACACCATCATTGAATTTATTGATGACCGACTTCCAAAAAGTCGGAACTCTGAAAAATTGGATGTCGGAAACCCAAAGCATCAATTGTTGCTGATCGCCGATTTGGTGGATTTATTGCTGATAGCAAGGCCTGCGGAGTTGCGCTCCTCACTTCAATATTTCGGAGTGGAGATATCCTTGCCAGAATTGGAGCGAGCGGCAAAGCTATTGGAGTTTTTCGGTCTGCTTCGTATTGATCACTGGGGAATGGAAATTTTCTTTGTGCGTCGCAAGCCGTTGAGCCGCGCCTGGGTTTCTTACAAGTCCCAGGAGGGACAGCCATCTTTTGACCGTAGCCGATTTAAGGTTGAGCGCCAGACTGCCCTTTCGAAAGATAGGCGACAGCTGGCTGTATTGGAGCGGACGTCATGAGCATTGTTGCCTTGCCTCTGTTTCAACGATTGCTTGCCCACGCGCCGTTCTCAGATCACGAGTTAGTTGTGTTGATAGCCACTGCGCCTTCAAGGTACAAGACTCACTATATCGATAAGCGAGGCGGGAGAGGGCGACGCGAAATCTCTCAACCGACGAAAGAAATCAAGTTCTTGCAGCGAATACTCATCAGCACCGAACTCAAGGAATTGCCTATTCATAATGCAGCTGTTGGATATCGCTCGCACCGTTCAATAGTCGATCACGCGCGACCACATGCCTCTGCTCGTTACCTGCTCAAGCTCGACTTCAAAGACTTCTTTCCCAGCCTGAAGCGCAGTGCATTGGAGCATCGTTTATCGCTGGATACAGAATACTCGGAAACCGAGCGTTGGATACTTTGCAACTTGCTTTGCCGTCGCAAGAAAGCAACAGGAAGTAATCAGCTTTCAATTGGGGCACCTAGTTCTCCGTTGATCTCGAATTTTCTGCTCTTTGAATTCGATGAGAGAATGAGCGAATACTGTAGCGCTAGAGATGTTCGGTACACTAGGTATGCTGATGACCTGGCGTTCTCTACGTCTGTCCCATCGTTACTTGACGAAGTTGAGCTAGAAGTTCGTCGGTTGATTGAAGAGCTTGAGTATCTGGGGCTTTCCCTGAACGATTCGAAAACAGTCAACGTATCGACAAAGCGTCGCCGAACATTGGTTGGACTGACACTTTCTAATGACGGTAAGGCTTCAATAGGGCGAGAGGCAAAGAGAGAGCTCCGCGTAGCACTCTATAGATTAAGCCGAGGCCTCTTATTGCCCCAGGAAGTTTCAAATCTTCGAGGGAAACTTGCTTTTACATACTCAATTGACCCCGAGTTCGTCGATACCCTCTTGAGCCATTACGGGTTTGAGTCGATTGCCAGAGTCGAACATAGTCAAATTGGTTAGCGAAGGTACCTCCTGATTTTGGTTCCCTAACATGGCATCAAACAAACGCCTTCCGTTTTCTAGCAGTGGTGTGGCATTCATGGCGGGAGGTTGCGCTGTCGCTCTACACAGGGAAATTGTTGCAGCGGATGAAGAGCCAGACGGCATTAGTGCTGAGCTTGGTGCATTCCTTCACCTCTATGGTCAGTGCGCGGCCTGCGGTGCCCCTGTCGCCAGAGAGCTTAGTGCGTGTGTATGTGGAAAATATCAAGGCGAGACGCTAGTTCTTGTCGCACGGTTTTCCATTGAGCATTTTTACTCGAAATATCAAGCAATACTTAACCGTGAGAAGAACAGATCCAAAGCTATCTTTCGCAAGCAATGCATCGAGGAAAACGGCGGAACTTATACCAAACAGGACATTGCGAAGCTCTTCGAGATACAAAGGGGGCTTTGCTATTACTGCGGTTCTGGCCTCGGAGATTCATTGACAGCGGCTGTCTATGATGTCGATCACTACAGGTCGATATATCAGGGGGGAAAGAACGATATCTACAATCTGGTTCTTGCTTGCCCAAAATGTAATAGAACAAAGAACCATGCTGACGGTGATTGGTTCAGTCGCAAGATAATGAGGCAGCGTACTCCCGAAGCTGCTGAGGCCCTTAGGAAAATTCGGAAGGACTTGAAGGCTTATCTGAAAGCGAGAGGGACGCAGTCGAGCAATTCATAGTCTCAAGCAGCATTTCAACCTTCACTGACCGCTGCCGATCATCCAGCCGGTGCAATCCCAATAGCAGCAGCGCAATCCTGTCATCCTCGCAGTAGAGGTACGACAGCGGAACAATCAGTGCATCCGCAATCAGCCTGATCGTTGGCAACGGAGCCTCGTGAACGCCAAGTTCATAGCGGCTAATCCTTGCCCTTGCGCTGGATTCATCAATCCCAATCGCAACACCCAGTTTCTCCTGTGACCAACCCAATGCCTCACGTAACGCTCGAATTCGGCGTCCTGTGATGTTCTGAGTTGAGGGCTGCTTGGCACGAGACATGTTGCGAGTCTCGTGACAAAGCTCACGTGCGTCGTCACGTTAATCGTTACAATATTCGGAAAACATAATCTTCCCTTGGAGATAATAATGACAAGCAGAAATATCCTAATTACGCTGTTCGCACTCACCCTCTTCGGTTGTGCATCGTCCGGCAGTAGCACTGGTGGGGAGTCGGCCACACGCAAGATGCATTACCTAGAATGTCTCCAGCAGAAAGCCGAGATGGCAGACGGTTATCGCCCTATCGCTCGTGTGGTGGAGGTTAATACTGGCAGCAATGAATTTAAGACCACCCGCATATGTACAAAGGATGGTAGTGTTCTCATCACCTGCAGCAGGCCCGATAACCAAATGATAGTTACCAAATCCAGAACCAAGTGCTGAGGTTACATTCGGTAAATACCGAGGATAGCTCGGTAGCCACCATGCGCGTCCAACTGGGCTTGCGGCCTGTAAGCCACGGTAAATCTTGTGCGTCAGCGCTCAAGATCAAGTGAGTCTCTGTGGATTTTGCATAAGCCGGTTTTTCAACTTTGCCGTCCGCGCACGATAGAAAAATGCATAAACCATCTTTTGTCACTATTGCACTCATAGCATTCACATTTCTGGCCGGATGTGCGGGGCATTCGACTCAAATGCTGGGTAGTATCGATGCCTCTGACAACACAGTTGCCGCTCCCGCTGGCACGAAAGGGATTGTTGGTCCAGTAAAACGAATTCTCTACGAAGAAGGTTGGAAGGTAGATGAATTTGATCAGGTCAAATCTCGATACAAACTGCACTTCAACACCGTTCGGACCCAACTGCTCTGCTTAAATGAGTGGTCAGAAATTAGCTACGAACTCTATTTTGTAGACAACACAGATGGGAAACCAGTTTTTGTAATTTCGGGGGATAGCTGCGATAGCTTTTCGGATGTAGCCACCGCATTCCGGGCCGCACTCAATAACGCAAAGCGCTAATACTTGGCGCATGCTCGTTGAAGTTGTTGAGGGGCGACATCGAGGGTGTATGTCGCCCTCAGTGGGGGGATTCAGACATTTCTTGCCACCTCCTTGCCGGAACGTGAGTCTTCACTATTAGTCCTCTGCGCCTATTAACGCTTGCAACTGCTTCAAGAGAGCGTTTTACGACGACATACAACTCATGGAACTCAAAATGAATAAATTTCACAGGTGTATTTTTGTTCTTGGCTGCTTAGCAATGATTGCCGGATGTGCTCAAGTTCCAATGGCACCAGAGCCTGCGGATATCGAAGCGAAGAAATTTTCGCCGCCAGCGGGCAAGGTTTCGCTATACATCCATCGCCACGAAACGCTGGGGGGTTCCGTTGCAATTCCGGTTTTTGTAAATGGGATCAACGTAGGCCAAACTGCTGCACACACCTACATATTATTGAATCTTGTACCGGGCAGTTACACAGTCGAGTCTAACGCTCCTGAAAACACTGCAAGGCTAAACATCAAAATCAAGCAAGGCGAAAACACATTTATTTGGCATGAGCCAAAAATGGCAATATTGAGAGGGTTTCGCGTTGGGCTTACGCTTTCCGATCAGGAGGAAGGAAAGAGAGCGGTATTAGACTCGAAAAGAAGCGCAATGTCAGAATACGAACCACGAATATTGCCTCTCGACGCCAACCCAGCATCCCAAACGGACCTTTCAGCCTCCCGACTGCGCGAAATTACCAAACTTAGATCGGAAGGAATAATTTCCGAACAAGAGTTTCAAGATAAACGCAAAGAACTCATGGAGAAGCTTTAATAGCAACAGCATATTCTCGACGCAGTAGTCGCGAGAAATCACTGCTAGGACTCCACCCTAGGCCCCGTTCATACATTCGATGTGCGGGGCTTTTTGTCGACCGAAATTGAGGCCACATGACTAAATCCCGAAGCAACTCCTATCAGCGCACCGCAAAAAACTTTGTATCGGGCGCTAGCAAGATATATCACCACGCCGATCGTGCTGCCAGCAGCCTAGGCAGGTGGGCAACTACTGACCATTCCGGCTTCAGCCAGTCCATGCTGAATATGCCTCCGATGAAATTCATTGAGGGTTGTCGATACATCCTTGTTCATTTCGCCATCGCCGTGGCAGGTGCAGTGCTATACGGCCTGATGATCTTCATTCTGATCGCCATCGGCATCCCGGCTCTACTTAGCGCACTCTTTTTATAATCTGCCATGCCTCCTTTTGGCCTTTGGTGTTATCCAAACGACTCATCGAAAATCACAGAACTGAAGATTATGAAAAACACCATATTCATTGCGCTGATCGCTGCGGTAGTTACAGGCTGCACCGGCGTTGGCTCAGTTAAAACCGGGCACATAGACGCAAGTCAGAAGACCGTCTATATCCAACCCGGCGGACTGAGAGTTCTCCAGCCAATCAAAGATACGTTCGCCGCTGAAGGATGGAAAATTGACGAGTTGAATCAGGAAAATTCACGCTACCTCGTACACACCAACATTCGGACCATCGAACTATTCTGCATAAACCAATGGAGTGAAATCGAGATCGAGCTCTTGCTCATGGACCGGAAAACAAAATCTTCCGTGTTTTCGATAACGAGCAGGACATGCGATAGCTACTCGAACTTCACTGACGAACTTCGGAAAATGCTCAGGAATTAGGCTACAAAACCGCGACCAGTAATTCACCCACTGAACGCCCCCTGGAGAAATCCTCGGGGCGTTTACTTTTACACCTCCACGAAAGGAGCGTTCATGTTCTGGCCATTCCTCGCAGCAACCACCGTCGGCTTTGGCTTCTTCAAGCTCGGCGCCCTATCTGTCTGGGTTGCTGTACTAACCATCGTCATCCAAATTCTGATCATTGCCTTGATCGGCCTTGCTGCATTCACCATCTGGCAGCGCTATCGAGTCCCGAAGCAGTAGCACCATCGCAAATCGGCAGCCCCTAACCCCATTTCGAAGAAGAGCCTTCGGCGACGCTATGGGCTCAATAATCTGAAAGCGTCGTAACCCTCTGAAAGCCCCCTTGGCCGCCTTGGTCATTGGGGCTTTCGCCTTTTCTGTCACTGATAAGGAGTTGCAAATGTTTGTCACGAATCAGCCGTATCCCTTCAACACCGCACATAGGGAAAGCCGTCGCCCCCGACTGCCCAAGTACAACCGCACCAAGCCATATGTGGAGAGTACCAATGATCACCATCCGTAACCCATCAGACTTGCCCCGTATCGCCAACCCAGCCATCCGGCAACTGGTGGCACTTAGGCTCCAGCAATTGATCCCGAATGCTACCCCTGCCACCCCCTGCGAATTCATCGTGGTGGAGGGAGGGGAGGCAGTTTCAGAAATTGAGCAAGCCGCAGGACTCCCCATCCTGACCGGCCTGTTCGATAACCTTCCCTTTGAGCACCCCGACTTTTATCCCTGCACTGAAATCTTGGAGGAACACAGAAATGAACACACCAGCATCTTTGAGATGGTCTTCATCAGCAATGACGATGGGGCTACTACCGCGATCTTTGTGCCGGACCAAGAAGGCATCGCCCCCGACCTGCTGGCTATGTGTCGATCATTCGCCACGCCGGCAGTAAGTGCGCCATGACCCACCGAAGATCAATTCATCCACCCCAAGGGCCATCCATGTGATGGCTCTTTTCATTTGGAGAGCCTTATGCCTGACACACCGTACCACCCGATCGTGGCCGAACTACTGTCCTGCCTCGATGTACGCCTGCGTGAGCAGTTCGAGGAGCGCGCAGGAATTTTGGAGTTCGATGCTGGGTTGGAGCGTCCGCTTGCCGAAGCGCTGGCGTTGCTGGAAATCATCCACCTGCATGGCTGGCCGCCAAAGGAGTCTGCGCAAATCTGAGCATCTTATATGATATGGACATAATAAAATGTGAAAGGAAGTTGTATGACCAAGAAATCAGCAGTACCGGAAGCGGCAATCCGCATCCTCAATTTAAGAACTTGCAGCACGTTATCAGGCCGCTCCACGTTGACGTACCAAGTGGGTTGCAATGCCGAGTCTGAGGTGTACATCCGTGTCACCCAGAACAGCGGCAACGGCCAGTTCAATTCAGATTGGATCCCGCTGGCGACCATCGACTAATTGCTCACGGCGCATCCTGCCGACAAGCCGATGACCTCACGGGTAATGCAGCCTGTGTTCCGTAGCAAGTCAGCCAATAGTCCGGCATTTCTGTTCGCTTGCCTCTTGGCTGAGGGGCTGGTCAAGGCTGGCGTTGAGAAGGATAGCGTCTATCTGCTCGGGGATATCGAGACTTTCAAGCGAGCCATGTCTGCCTTGACCGCTGCCGGCACTGACCTCAACACGGCTCCCGATACACCACGTCAGCGAAAGTCCAAGGAGCACAAATGACTGTTGGGCTCACCGCCCCTTTGATCACTGCCGCAATCTTGGGTATGTGCTTCGGACAAACACGTTGGTTGGGCATTTCGGCCACGGCGCTACTGACTCTTCATCACCCTTGGCTTGTCATCGTGGTGATCACAATCACTGCGGCCATGTTCTACGTTCTGAAACTTCGCAAGTAACTTTTACAGGAGCAATATCATGTACGACATTTGCATCATCAATGCCATCGACACCATCGCCAATTGGGAGCAGGACACTGCATTTTCCTGTGTTCATTCGCTGGCAGCGCTTCGGTATCCAGACTGACCGGCATTATCCTCGCTCGGCCATTCTCAAGGCCGACATAGCAGCCCCGCCTGAGACTGATGCAGGCAATTTCCCCAAGCTGCCTCCCCTCCCCACCCTGTCGCTCAAGTTCCAAGTTCCACCCTGAGGCTGTCCGGCATCGCCCGGAGGTATGCGTTCGCACTGGATCGCCGCTGGGGTGGGGAGGGGGAGCAGTTCGGCCTAATCCAATCGTGGCAGCTATATAAAGCATGCATGACCTTGGACAACAGCTCAACTAGCTAGCGATTGGATTCCATGGCGAAGGGCAGTACATACCTTTGCTTGTTAGGAGCCATTAAATAGGCAATTTTTCCTAATGCGGCCAATCGATCAAAACCAGTATGTGTACCCGTTTAGTTAACCTCTAACAAGAGGGTGTCATCCACAAGGATGCCGAACAACCAACTTAAGGCGTATGCATGAGCAATTCAAAAATTCCCATCGGAAATAGCATTGATCCAAGCAAGATCAAACTATTCACTATGGAGCGGCCTTCCACTCTGGTCGAGATGCAGTCAAAGATAACGTCACAGAATGCATTTTCCTGCGCCGTTGGAAAAGCAACTCAAGTTGCACCGCACAATGTAGAAAATGATCCTACTGAAGCACCACTCGTCTATCTCGATCGTGCAGCACCGCTAGATCGAAGTTCATTCCCGAACCAGCCACTCAAGAAAGACAAGCCTCCCAAGGCAACAATACCGAATATTCATCATCTGCTTAAAAGCTACAAGATTCCCATCAGTTACGACGTGATTAATAAGAAGCTGAAGATAGTCCTACCAAACTATGCGGGGAGCAGTGAAAACGCCAGCAACGTAGCGCTAACACAAATTCTCAGCTTGGCGGCGATGAACGGAATGGGTCCTGGAGCAATCCCGGCCATCCTTGAAGTCCTTGGCGACCGAAATCCGTATAACCCTGTGGCTGACTGGATCACGAGTAAGCCGTGGGACGGCATTGATCGCCTACAGGCCCTCTACGACACTTTGGTCGAAAGTGAAGACTATCCGAAGCCGCTAAAAGAAGTATTGATGCAACGTTGGATGATCAGCGGCGTGGCAGCAGCCTTGATGCCGCAAGGGTTCTACTGCCGAGGCATTCTTACTCTGCAAGGCCCCCAGTCGATAGGCAAGACGAGTTGGATTCGCGCGTTGATCTCGGACCCGGTGCTGCGCGAGCGCGTTCTCAAGCTGGATCATCACCTCGACGCATCAAACAAGGATTCGCTGATCACCGCAGTCACACACTGGATTGTCGAAATTGGCGAACTGGATAGCAGCCTGAAAAAGGATGTGGCTCGCCTCAAGGGCTTCATTACCAGCGACCGGGACAAGCTGCGCCGCCCTTACGCTCGGTCTGACTCCGAATACCAGCGCCGCACGGTGTTCTGCGCCAGCGTTAACGACCACGCGTTTCTAGTGGACGCCACCGGCAATACCCGGTTCTGGACCATTCCGGTCACCAGCATCAACTACGCTCACGATAGCGATATGCAGCAAGTCTGGGCTCAAGTTGCGGTGTTGTTCCAGAACGGTGAAACGTGGTGGCTGGACCCAAATGAGGAAAGGTTACTTGAACGCTACAACAATGATCATCGTGCTATCAGCGTCATCCGTGAGCAGATTCTGGCTAACGTCGATCTTGATCGCGCCCAAGCTTCGAACTTGAAGGCGTTCAGCGCGACCGAGATGCTAAAGCAGATTGGCAATGATCGCCCAAGCAACCCGCAGTGCAAAGAATGCGCAGGCATCCTCCGGGAGTTGTTTGGCCAGCCCAAGAAGATACAGGGCACCTACAAGTGGCGAATTCCGATCAGGGCCGGCCAGTTTGACAAGCTGCTGCCGGACCCTATTGACGACGATGATAAATACTAACTGACCTCAGCAAGCGCCAAGTCTCCCTCCACCAGCCCCCTGGTCATGTCATGGGGTGGGAGGGGGAGCAAATTTTCAAAAACTCTCAAACTAGCGGAGGCTAAATTGAACACCGCGAATGACATTAACTTTATTGAGCATGGCGGAATACATGGCAAGCAACTCGGCATATACATGCCAGGGGCCTACTGGGTTCCAAAAGACGAGGTGCTGCTATCTTGGGAAATCGCGAACGCAACCCTGCACGAGATCGACTGGACTAAAAGGGTATGCACTGAAACGATCCTGACTCCGGAGATCTGGCGCCAGTTCGCCGCGTCGATGAAATATCGCCTTGGCCGCTGCCTAAAATTCTTCAGTGACCAAGAGTTGCTGCCAATCGATGTCGCCAACCCCGGCAAGAAAGGTAAGCGTTTCTACAAGAAGAAAGGGGAGTAGCACCCAACAGGCGGATGGAGGCAGAAGACAGAAGTCTCCTGCCCCTCCCCCCACCGTTTGTGGCGCGCCATCTCCGGACCACCGCCACTGGGTCGCTGCGCAACGCCAGAACGCCCCACCGTCGCACGCAGGCTACCCGCCTCGGCGCGAATTTTCGCCAGCCATCAACACTGTCATCGGCCAGCCCAAGCGTCGCCGCCGGGCTCCGCCGCGACGAAATTGGTGCGCCGGGACGCTGAAGGCTGCCACTAACTTGATTAATTCTAAGGAATTCTGACTTATGAAAATGGAATTTAATATTGACCACACTGGAGGCCTGCCTTCGGATCTGCTGGTCACAACACATATCCACGACGCCACAAATTTCGAGGTGTCAAAATGATTGTCGAACTAACCAAGTACTTCATCGACACCGGCCTAGTCGTGCCGCCGGGTGACAAGAAGACTGAATTCTGTGACACCAATGTCCGAGGCTTGCTTATCCAGGTCAACGCCAGCGGCAAGATGCTGCCGACGTACTTTCTGCGTTTCAAGCGTGACGGCAAGACCGCGTATGACCGCATCGGTACCATCAAGGAGCTGTCCTTGGCACAGGCGCGGAAATTGGCAACAGAAAAGAAGGTCGAGCACGCCAAGGCGGCAAAACAACCCGCCAAGGAAAAGCCGGTGCTCTGTGAAATGTCTTTGGATACCTTCATGGCTGATCATTACTTTCCGCACGTGAAGCTACACAAACGTAGCTGGGTCCGCGATGACCAGCTGTTCCGCATTCGCATCAAGCCCAAATTCGGCGAAAGCAGGCTTTGTGACATCACCCGTTACCAAGTCCAGCAGTTCCAGAACGATCTATCCACCTCGGGATTGAGCCCGGCAAGTCAGGATCACCACATCAAGCTCATCCGCCATGCCCTGAATCTGGCGGTGGAATGGGAATTCCTCGAAAGGAACGTGTTGAAAGGAGTGAAGCTGCTGAATGTCGAGAACCAGCTACATGATGTTGCCACCGACGAACAGTTGCAGCGTCTGGTGGAGATATTGCGTAACGACCACAATCGTCCTGTCTGCCATATTCTGATGTTCTTGTTGAGCACCGGCGCAAGATTGTCAGAGGCGCTTACCGCGACATGGGGTCAGGTCGATTTGGAGAAGGGGCTTTGGACCATTCCGGCCACGACAGCCAAGTCGAAGAAGTCGCGCACCGTGCCCCTGAATGAAAGTGCGTTGTGGGTTTTGGCTGAAGCGGAAAAGATGAAAAAGTTTGATGCCATCTTCGCCAACCCGGAAACGGAGAAGCCATTTACTACGATCACCCGCGTTTGGTATCGGCTAAGAAAGGCAGCCGGCATTGGGCAGATGCGGATTCACAGTATCCGGCATCAGTTTGCTGACTTGGTTATTTCGAGTGGCCGTTCTCTCTATGATGTACAGGTGTTGCTCGGGCACAGCGATCCACGGGTTTCTCAGCGCTATGCAAGGCTGTCGATGCACACGTTGAAGGAGGCGGCGAACACGGCGTCGTTGCTTGTGCCGAAACTGAAATCGGAGGTGCCGCTAACAAACGGCGTGGTCGTGCCGTTCCAGAAAGTGGCATAAGTTGAGGGGCCGGGCGGGGTATGTCGTGATGATGTGTCTCGCTCTGGTCTCGTTTGTGCCCAAACCCGTCTGTCGAGTTACTCCGAAGCGGTCCGACGCTCAGCTACGACAATTTCGTGTTTCGCTTCTACGAAGCAGCCGTTCGTGATCTCCAGCAGTCGGCCATTAGTGGCCGAACATGCGACCATTCCCGGCAATTGACTTGTCACGAAGGTTGACATGATATTATCTTGGCATAATGGGTATCAGTTCGCGCATTTGAATCTAAATCGATCTTGAGGAACGTATGTTAAAAACCAATCTGCTATTTTTCATTGGCGTCATAGTTTCGTGCGTTTCCCTCCTTCAGGGCTGCGCTACCAATGCACAAGGCATGATATCGAAGCGGTTAGATATTGATACCATGAACAGCAAATTAGGAACCAAGACCGATAATCTGGCCGATGGCGGTATGTGTCCGGGAACAAAGTCGCTGATCATTGTAAATACACAGGACAGAAAAGATCAGTACTGCATTAACGAAGTGCTAGGTGGGTGTAGGTGGTACATAATTCCTAAAGAATTTAATGAGGAGGTTGTTTCGTACATTGGCAAAAGGCTTGTTGCCAGCAATGTCACTGTAGGGGCCGGTAGTAACCTCGCGGTTTCTCTCGAAAAATTAAAGTCGCAAGAGGGTGTATGGTCATTCGGTTCGAATGCTGAATTGAAGATTCACCTTCCTGATATAAATTATACGAAAACTTATGTGGCTGAAAATGGAAGTGGTCTTGGAGATCTTGCAGCGGCCTACGCAATTCACCTAGCAATTGATGATTTTTTCAAAGATCCTGTATTTCAGAACTATTTAAGGTGCACTAAAAAGTGACATCAATCATAAAGATGACGATGTTGATGCGATTTGCAATAAATTGGTTTAGATAGACGAATCATCCGGTCAGGCATGTGACGTTTATTGGGCTATCTCATCCATAGAATGAGAGTCGCTATATTGGCAACAATATTGAGCAGCGTGACGCAACCTATGCTCGCATCCTCTTGACCGCTCCTTGAATATCTGCGCGCTAATGGTGTGCCCATGCCGTCAAGATGGCTTCATCAGCGGCGACGGATTGCGCCTTCATTGCCGTCTTTTGGTTACGATAGGCGGTATCTGGCGGCTGGCGCTGCATAGCCGAAGTTCAGACGGAAAAAAGTTTGAGGGTTTCGATTGAATGGCTGGTATCGAGGAAAGACTTGGTTGAGTGTCTGCAATGGGAAGACATCTCCCGCCGGCCGCTATTGGCTGAATGCGGAAGTGGCAGGTCGAGGGCGCCATCGCAATATCGGCAGCGGGTCGGTGAACTTCGGCGCATCCCATTGATGCTGTTCGACAAAACGGCCAAGATGCCGCCGATGGTTCACAAAAGTTCGGTAGGAGGTTCGGTGGTGTTTCGACGGTCGGCCGGAAGGTCAGGAAATTTGTTACAATTCTTCGAGTTGAGCGGATCGATGCCAGTCGAGTGATTTGTCTTGAAAATCCGCGTGTCCGTGGTTCGATTCCGCGATTGGCCACCTTATTCAAGCACTTAGCCTCGGTCAAAAGCCGGGGCTTTTTGCTTTTCTGGCGCCTTCTTGCAATGTGGAGCCGCAGCCGGTGTGTCGGTTATATTGGTGGCTGTACGTTTTGTTCTCCACTTTTCCCGCAACCCTGTTTTTTTGCCATTTTGGCAACTAGAGGAGGCCTCTTGGCCAAACCAAACTACCAACTCGAAAAGCGCCAACGAGATCTCGCCAAAAAAGCCAAACAGGATGAAAAGCGACGCCTGAAGCTGGCTGGCAAGCCGGGAGATGGGGCCGATGACGAGGCAGCCTTGAGTCCGGTTGCGGGCGAGACTTCCGAGTCTTCCGGGGCAACGCTCGCGAAAGTTTGAGGACGGCTTGAATACCTCGGTATCTGTTCGCATTGAGGCGTTGGCCCCGGCGTATTCGGGGCAGGTTCTTGCGCTGGCGACAGCCCTGGATCTACCGCAGGTGGGTGAGGCGGAGTTCGCCTTGCAGCTGGGGCCGGCTGGCTTGCAGTTACAGGAGCTTGGGGACAAGGCGTCGGGTCCGGTGCGTGTCGATTTTCTTGAAGGGGCTGTCGCGCATCGACGCCTGCATGGCGGTGGCAGCGGGCAGATGATCGCCAAGGCAGTGGGCATTCAGTCGGGTATTCGACCGGTTGTCCTTGATGCAACAGCCGGTTTGGGGCGCGATGGTTTTCTGCTCGCCCAGCTGGGTTGTCGTGTCACGCTGATCGAGCGTCATCCGCTGGTCGGGGCATTGCTGGCTGATGGTCTGGCGCGCGGGCTGGGCGATCCGGAAGTCGGGCCGATCGTTCAACGCATGGAACTTCGGCTTGGCAATGCGATCGAGTTGATTCGTGATTGGTCGGAGGAGGCACCGCAGGTCGTCTATCTCGACCCAATGTTTCCGCATCGGGACAAGAGTTCGCTGGTCAAAAAGGAAATGCGCGTATTTCGTCCGTTGGTTGGTGCTGACGACGATGCGGCCCAATTGCTGGCGGCAGCGATTGCCCTGGCGACGCATCGCGTGGTTGTCAAGCGGCCGCGGAAGGCGCCCAGCGTTGAAGGCGCGCCACCGGGTTATGCCCTGGAAGGCAAATCCAGCCGCTATGATATTTATCCCAAGAAGGCATTGAAGGCCAGGTTGTGACCACACTGATGTCGTTTTCAGCGGTTGTGAGATTGCGAGATGCCGCGCATAGTGCAATCAGGCGGTAACATTTGTTGAGCATACTGCCGGCTTTTGAGGGGGCGATCATGGAATTGCTGCTATGGCGTCACGCCGAGGCGGAGGATGGCGACGATGACATGAAGCGTCGGTTGACCTCGCGTGGTGAAAAGCAGGCCAGAAGCATGGCGGCGTGGATATTGGCGCATCAGCCGAAGGATCTTCGCATCATTGTCAGCCCCTCGGTCAGAACCCAGCAGACTGTGGAGGCCTTGAAGCTTCCTTTTGAAACCAATCGCAAGATCGGTCCTGAGGCCTGTGTTTCGGAGCTGATCGCCGCGACAGGCTGGCCGGCAGCCCAGGGTGCCGTGCTGGTCGTCGGGCACCAGCCTGCGCTGGGGCGCATGACGTCGCTTCTGCTGGCGGGCCATGAGGCCGAGTGGAGCATCAAGAAGGGTGCGTTGTGGTGGTTAAGCAACCGCGTTCGTCGGGGTGAAACCCAGACCGTGTTGCGCGCGGTCATTCCGGTTGAAATGCTGGACTAGACAAGGCGGCGCCTTTGCCGTGAAATAGTGTCTTTCGCATCGATGGATGGAGAGAGACATGGTCACCAAAAAAAAGACGACGGTAGCACCGTCGAAAACGATAGTCGCCACCGAAGCAAAGCCTGTTGCACGCGCCGTTCGTCGCCGCCAGGTAGCGAAAGGCGACGTGCCACCGGTACTGACCGAGGAGGGCATTGAAGGCTTTACCGTTCGTGCGGCGGTAGAGGGCGCTCAGGCAGCAAAAATGGGGGCGATGCGTGACGTAATTGCCGGTATGTCGCCGGAAGAGTCCGTTGCTCTCCTGCGTGGCTTGCTCAAGCAACAGGGTGAGTCGGCGGAAGAGCTGTCGATCAGTCCGGACGACGAGCTGGTCAAGGACTGGCGCGATGGCGGTTACCCCTACAAAAACCTGATGCAGCGCCGCAATTACGAGCGGCAGAAGTATCGTCTGCAGGTGGAGTTGCTGAAGTTGCAGGCCTGGGTCAAGGAGACCGGACAGAAGGTGGTGATCCTCTTCGAGGGCCGCGACGCGGCGGGCAAGGGCGGCACCATCAAGCGTTTCATGGAACACCTCAATCCGCGCGGTGCGCGCGTCGTGGCGCTGGAAAAGCCGAGCGACATGGAGCGTGGCCAATGGTACTTCCAGCGCTACGTGCAGCATTTGCCGACCAATGGTGAGATCGTGATGTTTGACCGCTCCTGGTATAACCGTTCCGGCGTCGAGCGGGTCATGGGTTTTTGTACGGATCAGGAATACGCCGAGTTCGTCCGTCAGGCACCGGAGTTCGAGCGCATGTTGGCGCGCAACGGCACGCATCTCATCAAGTTCTGGTTCTCGGTCAGCCAGGAAGAGCAGCGTCGTCGTTTCGGCGAGCGCAAGGTGCATCCGCTCAAGCAGTGGAAGCTGTCACCGATCGACATGGCCTCGCTCGACAAATGGGGTGACTACACCAAGGCCAAGGAGGCGATGTT
>ERZ724516.1125-NODE-1125-length-15841-cov-6.796909_pt1 | contig 15841 bp, 15 predicted proteins | sample MGYA00376049_ERZ724516 | MGnify/ENA primary metagenome ERZ724516 (study PRJEB28724, sample SAMN07190886) | activated sludge metagenome | isolation source: activated sludge of sewage treatment plant in Hong Hong | place: USA: Christiansburg, Virginia | collected... | reverse complement strand
TCAGTTCCTTGACGCCAGCCACCTTGGCCGGAATCGCGTTCATCAGCACCGACGAGGGGTAGGCCGCCTTGCCGCCCGGCACATAGAGTCCGACGCGGTCGAGCGGCGTGATCATCTGGCCAAGCATGGTGCCATCGGCCTCGGTGTAGGACCAGCCTTCCAGCACCTGCCGCTCGTGATAGGCCTTGATGCGGCCGGCAGCTGCTTCGAGCGCGGCGCGGCGGTCGGCCGGCAGGCTGGCGAGCGCCTTCTGCATTTCCGCCTTCGATAACTCGAGGTCGGCCATGTTGCCCGCGCTCAGGCGATCGAACTTGTTGCTGTACTCGACGACGGCGGCATCGCCGCGCGCCTTCACGTCGGCCAGAATGGCGACGACGGTGCGTTCGATCCCTTCATCTGCAGCCGCCTCGAAGGCGAGCAGCGAGTCCATTTTTGCCGTGAAATCGGCGTCGACCGTAGCAAGGCGTTTGATCGCGATCATGGGACTTACCTTTCCACCGCCTGTGCGAAGGCGTCGATAATCGGTTGCAGGGTTTCGCGCTTGACCTTGAGCGAGGCCTGGTTGACCACGAGGCGCGAGGAGATCGCCATGATGTCCTCGACCGCCACCAGCTTGTTGGCCTTGAGCGTGCTGCCGGTGGACACCAAGTCGACGATGGCGTCTGCCAGCCCGGCCAGCGGCGCCAGTTCCATCGAACCGTAGAGCTTGATTAGATCGATATGGACGCCCTTGGCGGCGAAGTGCTCGCGTGCCGTCTTGGTGTACTTGCTGGCCACCTTGAGGCGGTTGCCCTGGCGCACGGCATTCTGGTAGTCGAAGCCTTCCGGCACGGCGACCATCATCCGGCACTTGGCAATCTTCAGGTCGAGCGGCGCGTAGAGCCCCTCGCCGCCATGCTCGATCAGCACATCCTTGCCGGCCACACCGATGTCGGCGGCACCGTATTGCACGTAAGTCGGCACGTCGGTAGCACGGACGATGACGACGCGCACATGCGGCTGGTTGGTTTCGATGATCAACTTGCGCGAGGTTTCCGGATTTTCGGCCGGAACGATCCCGGCCGCCGCCAGCAGCGGCAGAGTTTCGTCGAAGATGCGGCCCTTGGAGAGAGCGATGGTGATCGTGGTCACGGAGAGTTCTCGTGGCAAAAGGGCGATTTTACTGCAAAGCAGCAAAGCGGCCATGAACGCCGGCAAACTGCGGCGCGTAAACGAACAAAAGCCCGGCGAACCGGGCTTCCTGTTTCAAGCTGCGCCGGACTTATTCAGCCGGACGGATGTTTGCAGCCTGCTTGCCCTTCGGGCCGGTGACGATGTCGAAGGTCACCTTCTGGTTCTCGGCCAGGGTCTTGAACCCGTTGCCTTGAATCGCGGAGAAGTGAGCGAAGAGGTCTTCGCCGCCTTCAGACGGGGAGATAAAACCAAAACCTTTGGAGTCGTTGAACCACTTTACGGTACCAGTTGCCATTGATAGCTTCCTTGGAAAAATTAACGGGCTTTCACCCAAACAATACGAGAACCAAGACCGAGGAGCTGACAAACCGTGGTACGGCGCAGGAACAAAACACTGCCTGGAAATCCCGAACTTGGGAGTATGGGGTACGAATTGAAATATGCAAAGCATTTTTTTTACCCGGTCCTGCGCTCTGGCGCATAAACCGGGCCGGTCAACGCCAGAACGACACCCCGTCAATGCACCCGCTTGACCAGCGCACCCAGCTTGGCGAGCTTCTCCTCGATCCGCTCGTAACCGCGGTCCAGGTGGTAGATGCGGTCGATCAGGGTTTCGCCCTGCGCCACCAGGCCGGCGATCACCAGCGAGGCCGAGGCACGCAGGTCGGTGGCCATCACCGTTGCGCCTTCAAGATGATCGACGCCGCGCACGATGGCGTTGCTGCCTTCGATCTGGATGTCGGCACCGAGACGCGCCAGTTCATTGGCGTGCATGAAGCGGTTTTCGAAAATTGTCTCGCGGATGGTGGCGACGCCTTCCGCCACGGCATTGATCGCCATGAACTGCGCCTGCATGTCGGTCGGGAAGGCCGGGTACGGCGCCGTCCGCAAACTCACCGCCTTCAGGCGCGGCGGCGCCACCAGGCGGATGGCATCGCGCTCGACGGTGATCTCGCACCCGGCATCCATCAATTTGTCGACCACGGTATCGAGATAAGCAGCGGAAGTCCGCACCAGGCGGATATTGCCGCCGGTCGCAGCGGCGGCGCACAGGTAGGTGCCGGTCTCGATGCGGTCAGGCATGATCGAGTGCGTGGCGCCATGCAACTTGTCGACGCCCTGGATGCGGATCACGTCGGTGCCGGCGCCGGAAATGCGGGCGCCCATGCTGACCAGGCAATTGGCCAGGTCGACCACCTCAGGCTCGCGCGCCGCGTTCTCGATGATCGTTTCACCCTCGGCGAGGCAGGCCGCCATCATCAGGTTTTCGGTGCCGGTCACCGTGACCATGTCGGTACAGATCCGTGCGCCCTTGAGCCGGGTTGCCCGGGCATGGACGTAGCCCTGCTCGACCCGGATCTCGGCGCCCATCGCCTGCAGGCCCTTGATGTGCTGATCGACCGGGCGGGCGCCGATGGCGCAGCCGCCGGGCAGCGACACCCGCGCCTCGCCGCAGCGCGCCACCAGCGGGCCAAGGACGAGGATGGACGCGCGCATGGTCTTGACCATCTCGTAGGAGGCCACCGGATTGTTCAGGCCGCCGCCGTCGAGGACCATGCCGTCGACGCCATCCATGGTGACGCCGACGCCCATGTCGCCAAGCAGGCGCAGCATCGTCGAAATGTCGTTGAGTTGCGGCACATTGGTAAAATGCAGCGGATCGGCAGTGAGGAGCGACGCGCAAAGAATCGGCAATGCGGCGTTCTTGGCACCGGAGATGGCAACCTCGCCGGCAAGGGCGGCACCGCCCTGAATCAACAGCTTATCCACGTTGGACGCTCCATTCTTCCGGGGTCAGTGTCTTGAACGAGATGGCGTGGAGTTCGCCGGTGGCGAGCTTGGCCTTCAGCGTCTGGTAAACGCGCTGCTGGCGCTGCACGCGATTGAGTCCGGCGAATTCGTCGCTGACCACCACCGCCTCGAAGTGCTGTCCGTCGCCGTCGAGCGACAGGTGGGTGCAGGCCATGCCGGCAAGGATCAATTGTTTTATCTGTTCAGGATGCATTTGGTTCAGGCTCTAAGTTTCCAGCCCCGCTTCAGCATGCCGAGCGTCAGCACGGAAACCGCAGCGAAGCAGGCGACAACGACCGCCAGGCTGGTTGCGGGCGCCACGTCGGAGACGCCGAAAAAGCCGAAACGGAAGCCGTCGATCATGTAAAAGACAGGATTGTAATGCGACACGCCCTGCCAGAATGCGGGCAAGGAATGAATCGAGTAGAAAACACCGGACAGCATGGTCAGCGGCATGATCAGGAAGTTCTGGAAGGCGGCCAGCTGGTCGAACTTTTCCGCCCAGAGGCCGGCGATCATGCCCAGCGCGCCGAGAATCGCGCCGCCGAGCACGGCGAAGGCCAGCACCCAGAGCGGCGCGACGACATGGATTTCAGCGAACCAGACGGTCGCGGCAAGGACGCCAACGCCGACCATCAGGCCGCGCGCCAGCGAGGCCAGCACGTAGGCTGCGAAAAAGGCGCCGTAAGGAATCGGCGGCAGCAGCACGAAGACGATGGACCCGGTGATCTTGGCCTGGATCAGGCTTGACGAGGAGTTGGCGAAGGCGTTCTGCAGCACCTGCATCATCACCAGGCCGGGGATCAGGAAGCTGCTGTAGCGCACGCCATGGACCTCGACATTGCCGTCGAGGACATGGCCGAAGATCAGCAGGTAGAGCAGCGCCGTCAGCACCGGCGCGGCGACCGTCTGGAAGGCTACTTTCCAGAAACGCAGCAGTTCCTTGTAGAAAAGCGTCCAGAACCCGATCACTGTTTCATCGTCCGCACGAAGACATCTTCCAGGCTACCGCCCGGATAGGCCGCCATCAGGTTGGCCGTGGTGTCGAGGGCGATGACCCTGCCCTGCTTCATCAGTGCGATGCGGCCGCACAGGGCTTCGGCTTCTTCCAGATAGTGCGTGGTCAGGATGATGGTGTGACCTTCGTTGTTCAGGCGGCGCACGAACTGCCACAAACCCTGGCGCAACTCGACATCGACGCCGGCCGTCGGTTCGTCGAGGACAATGACCGGCGGCTTGTGCACCAGCGCCTGGGCGACCAGCACGCGGCGCTTCATGCCCCCGGACAGGCGGCGCATGTTGACGTCGGCCTTGCCGGCCAGATCGAGGTTGTCGAGGATCTCGTCGATCCACGCATCGTTGTGGCGCAGGCCGAAGTAGCCCGACTGGATGCGCAGGGTTTCGCGCACCGAGAAGAACGGGTCGAAGACCAGTTCCTGCGGCACCACGCCAAGCAGGCTGCGCGCCTGCCGGTAGTCGCGGACAACATCATGGCCGAGCACCGCAAGCCTGCCCGAATCGGCACGCACCAAGCCGGCCAAGGTCGAGATCAGGGTTGTCTTGCCGGCCCCGTTCGGCCCCAGCAGGCCGAAGAACTCGCCTTCGGCGATCTCGAGCGAGACCCCGTCCAGCGCCTTGAGCGCGCCGAAATGCTTGACGACGTCAACAATGGAAACCGCGGCGGCCATGGGTACCGCCTCAGACGAGGGGCAGAAGCTCGGTGACGCCGTAAAGTTCGGCCAGGGAACGCACGCCCGCCGGAATATGGGCAAATTTGACGGTCGACCGCGACCGGTTGGCGACCCGCAACCAGCCGAGCATGACGGCCACCGCCGAGGAATCGGCGTCGGCGACCTGCTTGAAGTCGAAGATCTGCTCACCCGGCTGCAGCGCTGTCCGGCCTGCTTCGAGCAGGTTGCGGGCATTGGCCATGACCATCGGCACCTTGACCACGAGGCGTTGCGCCTCACGTTCGATCATTTGCCGTCGGCCTTCGCCATGTTGCCCTGCAGTGACTTGTTCTTGGCCGCGATCGTGGCGATCAGCCCGTCGATGCCGCCATGGCGGACTTCCTGCGCGAACTGGTCGCGGTAGTTGGTGACCAGGCTGATACCGGCCACACTCACGTCATAGACCTTCCAGGCGGAATCGATCTTCTCGAGGCTGTAGTCGAGCTGCACCGGCTTGTTGCCCGGCTCATGCACTTCGGTGCGGACCAGCACGTCGCTGTCGGCCTCGTTCATCTTGAACGGCTTGTAGATGACCTTCTGGTTCTTGTAGCTGGTCAATGCATTGGAATAGGTGCGCACCAGCAGGGTCTTGAACTCGGCAGTCAGTTGCTGCTGCTGCGCCGGCGTCGCCTTGCGCCATTCCTTGCCGAGCGCCAGCGCCGTCATGTGCTTGAAATTGAAGTGCGGAATCACCTTGGCATCGACGAGGTCGATGACCCGCATGGTGTTGCCGTTTTGGATATCCTTGTCCTTGCGGACGATTTCAAGTACTTCCTCGGTCACCCGCTTGACCAGGACGTCAGGCGCCTCCTGGGCAAGCGCCAGCGGAGAGAGCATCGCGGCAAGAACAAGGGCAAACAGTTTCTTCATCATCGTCTTCAATCCATTACATCCTGGAGGCGCGGCGGGCGGCCGTCAAAAATCTGGTTACGGCGGCTCTGCAGGTAGGCGTCGCGCACATAGGCGTACTTGTCGAGGGCTGCCTCCTCGACCACCTTGTCGGAAGGCAGCAGGCTGGCGCGGACATCGACGAAGCGCAGCGCCACGAGGCTGTTGCGGACGGCGACCGACTTGTTGAGCGTGTACCAGGTCGGGTCGGTATAGACATCGACGACCCAGCCGCCCGTATCACGCACGGTGCGCGGCCCGAGGAAGGGCCAGAACAGGTAGTCGCTGTTGTCCCAGCCCCACACGGCGAGCGTCTGGCCGAAGTCCTCGTCATGACGTTCGAGCCCGATCTCGCTGGCGACATCGAAGAGGCCGAAGATGCCGACGGTCGAGTTGATCAGCAGGCGGCCAAGGTCGTTGCCGGCATCACCGAGTTTTCCCTGCAGGGCATTGTTCAGGACGTTGCGCAGGTCGGCGATGTTGCCGAAGAAGTTGCCCACCCCGGCCTTCGCCGGCAGCGGAACGGCATAGTCGTATGCTTGTGCGATCGGCTTCATGGCGACCATGTCGATGCCTTCGTTGACCGCAAACATGGCCCGGTTGAAGCCCTCGAGCGGATCCCCGGGGGTGTCGTCGGCCATCGCCGGGGATGCGAACGCGATCAGGCCCGCTGCCACACAGCCGGCCGCCGTCGATTTCCAGGTCAGGTTCGTATTCATTTCTTCGCTTCCTGTCCATCAGCCGCCTTGTTGAAGAGGAACTGGCTGATCAGCTTTTCGAGCACCACCGCAGATTGCGTCTTGGTCACGGTATCGCCCGCCTTGAGCATCTTCTCGTCGCCGCCGACATCGAAGCCGATGAATTGCTCCCCCAACAGCCCGGACGTGTAGATCGCGGCGAAGGTGTCCTTCGGAAACTGGTAGCGGCCGCCGATATCCATGGTCACCACCGCCTCGTAAGTGGCGGTGTCGAACTTGATATCGGTGATCCGCCCCACGACAACCCCCGCGCTCTTTACCGGCCCGCGCACCTTCAGTCCGCCGATGTTATCAAACCTCGCCTGCAGGACATAGGTTTCGGACAGATGCGCCGATGAAAGGTTTCCCACTTTCAGTGCGAGAAACAACAGGGCGACGATGCTGATGGCCACGAAAAAGCCGACCCAGAGGTCGAGAACGGTACGGTTCATGAAGTTCCCCGGAACATGAACGAAGTCAGAACGAAATCCAGTGCCAGTATGGCCAGCGCGGAGGTCACGACGGTGCGCGTGATCGCGCGCGACACGCCCTCGGCCGTCGGCACGGAATCGTAGCCTTCGAAAACAGCAATCACGGAAACCGCGATGCCGAAAACAAAACTCTTGATGACGCCATTCCAGATGTCGTAGCGAAAATCGACGCCCGATTGCATCTGCGACCAGAAGGCACCGTCATCGACGCCGATGAAGACGACGCCGATCAGCCAGCCGCCGAGTACGCCCATCGCGGAAAACAGCGCGGCGAGCAGCGGCATCGAGATCACGCCACCCCAGAAGCGGGGGGCGACTACGCGGGCGATCGGATTGACCGCCATGATGTCCATCGCCTTCAACTGTTCGGTGGCCTTCATCAGGCCGATCTCGGCAGTAACCGACGAACCCGCACGCGAGGCGAAGAGCAGGGCCGCCACCACCGGCCCCAGTTCGCGGGTCAGCGACAAGGCGACCAGCACCCCTAGCGCCTCGGTCGAGCCATAGCGCTGCAGGGTTTCGTAGCCCTGCAGGCCGAGCACCAGCCCGACGAACAGCCCGGAAACCATGATGATCAGCAGCGACAGCACGCCGCTGAAATAGATCTCGCGCAAGGTCAGTGGCAGGCGTCGGAAGGACGGGCCCGAATACTTCAGCACGGCGACGAAGAAGCGCGCGGCAAACCCGAGGCGCCAGATGCGGTCGACGACCGCGTGACCCAGTTTTCTGATCGGTGACGGCGACTCAGCCACGCGCCCCCCCGCCCAGGAACTCGCGCACGACGGTCGGCGCCGGATAATCGAAATGCACCGGCCCGTCGACTTCGGCGTGAACGAACTGGTGAACGAAGGGGTCGGTGGACGCGCGAATCTCGTCCGGCGTGCCTTCGGCGACGATCCTGCCCTGCGACACGAAATAGATGTAATCGACGATCATCAGCGACTCATGGACGTCGTGCGTCACCATGATCGACGTCGCCCCGAGCGCATCGTTCAGCTTGCGGATCAGCTGCCCGATGACGCCCAGCGCGATCGGGTCGAGCCCAGCGAAGGGTTCGTCGTACATGACCAGCATCGGATCCAGCGCGACCGCCCGGGCCAGTGCCACGCGGCGCGCCATGCCGCCCGACAGTTCGCCCGGCATCAGCGCGTGCGCGCCACGCAGGCCGACGGCCTCGAGCTTCATCAGGACCAGGTCGCGGATCATCTCTTCCGAGAGGTCGGTATGCTCGCGCAGCGGGAAGGCGACGTTTTCGAAAACCGAGATATCGGTAAACAGTGCACCGAACTGGAACAGCATCCCCATCTTGCGCCGCATGTCGTAGAGTTCTTCGTGCGACATTTCGCAAACCCGGTGATTCCCGAAGCGAACCATGCCTTCTGTCGGCCGCAGCTGGCCGCCGATGCAGCGCAGCAGCGTCGTCTTGCCGCAGCCGGAACCGCCCATGATGGCGATCACCTTGCCGCGCGGGATCTTCATGTTGATCCCCTGCAACACAGGCCGTCCGTCATAGTTGAAATGCAGGTTCTGGATATCGACCAGAATGTCGTCCGACAAAATCATCCCCTCAGAGTCCGGTCGGCGATTTTATCAGAATCACGGACTATCGCCTTGGCATCGCATCGTTATAATTGTGCGAGACAATTTCAGAAAAGCCGCGCCGTAGCCTTGTCGAACAAGCCCCTGCTCCTCATCGTCGACGACGACCCGCTGATCAGCGATTCCCTGAGCCATGCCTTCGCGGCGGAGTTCGACGTGGTCACCAGCCACGCCCGCCCGCATTGCCTGGCACTGCTCCGGCAATTGCGCCAGACGCCGCAGGCGGCGCTGGTCGACCTCGGACTGCCACCACTGCCGCACCGTCCCGATGAAGGCTTCGCGCTGATCGGCGACCTGCTCGCCCATGCGCCGGACATGAAGATCATCGTCCTTTCCGGCCAGAACGGCGACGACAATGCCCGCCACGCACGCACGCTGGGGGCCGTGGAGTTCGTCGGCAAGCCCTGCGACCCCGGCCACCTGCTCACCCTGCTGCGCCAGGCGCTGGCCTTCTCGGACAGCGCCGCCCAGACAACCGGCGAAGCCGGACTGATCGGCGACAGCCTGCCGATGCAGCGACTGCGCCTCCAACTCGGACAGTACGCCAATCTCAGCTTCCCCGTTCTCATCGAAGGCGAATCTGGCAGCGGCAAGGACATTGTCGCCAGCCGCTGCCTGCACGAGATGACCGAACGCCAGAAGCAACCCTTCCTTGCTCTCAACTGCGCGGCCATCTCGCCCAGCCTGCTTGAACCGACCCTGTTCGGCCATGCGCGGGGCGCCTTCACCGGCGCCGCGTCCGCCCGCGCCGGCTATTTCGAGGAGGCAGGCGAAGGCACGCTGTTTCTCGATGAAATCGGCGAGTTGCCGGCCGACCTCCAGCCGAAGCTGCTGCGCGTTCTCGAGAACGGCGAGTTCCAGCGGGTCGGCGAAACCCAGACCCGGACCTCCCGGGCACGCATCGTCGCCGCCACCAACCGCGACCTGCGCCAAGAAATCAAGGCCGGCCGCTTCCGCGCCGACCTCTACCATCGCCTCTCGGTCTTCACGATCAGCGTCCCGACCCTGCGCGAAATGGGTCGCGACCGCCTGCTCCTGCTCGACCATTTCCGCCGGCTGTATGCCGCGCAGGCCCAGTGCCAGCCCTTTGCGCTCGATGCCGCGGGCGAGGCGCTATGGCTCGGCTACAGCTTCCCGGGCAACGTGCGCGAGCTGCGCAACATCGTCATCCGCCTCACCGCCCGCCATCCCGGCCAGACCATCACATCCGGGCAGTTGCTGGGCGAATTCGACACTTCCGACGAGGTCGACCGCAACAGCCGGGGCGCGGTCGCAGAAAACAATCACGAACAGCGCATGCAGGCAGCCCTGAAACACCTTCAGGCAGCCGCCGGCATCGATCTCGACGCGACGCTCGCCGCTTGGGAGCGCAGCTACATCGAAGCCGCCCTCGAACTGTGCGGCGGCAACGTCAGCCGGGCCGCGCGCCGTCTCGGCATCAATCGCACCACCCTCTACAACCGCATGGAAAGCTGGCACCGTTCATGAGCCTCTATCTCGAGCATTTCGGCCTGCGCGAACCGCCCTTCCGCATCACCCCGCATACCGATTTCTTCTTTACCGGTGCCAACCGCGGACCGACGCTCGATGCCCTGATCTATGCCATCACCCAGGACGAAGGCATCGTCAAGGTCACCGGCGAGGTCGGCAGCGGCAAGACCATGCTCTGCCGCATGCTGCTCGAGCGCCTGCCGGCCGACGTCGAATCGCTCTACCTGGCCAACCCGTCGCTGTCGCGCCACGAGATACTCGGCGCCATCGCCGACGAACTCGGCATTCCGGCCGACGGCAAGACCACCCACTCGATGATCCGCACCCTGCAGGATGCACTGGTCGAGCGCTACGCCGCCGGCAAGCGGGTCGTCATCATGATCGACGAGGCCCATGCCATGCCGGCCGAGTCACTGGAGGAGATCCGGCTGCTCTCCAACCTCGAGTCAAAAGCCACCAAGCTGCTGCAGATCGCCCTCTTCGCCCAGCCTGAGCTCGACGAGCGCCTCGCCGCCAACGACATGCGGCAACTTCGCGAGCGCATCACCCAGCACTTCAACTTGGCGCCACTCAAGGCGACCGAAATCGGCAGCTACATCGAGTTCCGTCTGCGCGCCGCCGGCTACCACGGCCCCAACCCGTTCACGGCGCGTGCGGTCGAGATGATCGCCAAGGCCTCCGAGGGGCTGTCGCGACGCATCAACATCCTGGCCGACAAGGCTTTGCTCGCCGCTTATTCCAGCGGCTCGCACCAGGTGGATGCCGCAGAGGTAAAGATTGCCGCGCAGGATGCCCGCTTCGCCCCAATCCAGCAGAAGGCTGCGGGCGCACTGACCCCGGCCGTCAAGTGGTCGCTGGCCGGCGTAATGCTCGTCGCCCTCGCTGCCCTGGCCTATAGCTTGTGGCCACGCCAACCTGCCGCAGCCCTTGCGACGGCAAACCCGCCCCCCGCCACCGCAGCGGCGGCAATGCCCGACACGCCTGCCCAGCCTGCCGTCAGGGCAGTGGCGCCCCCGGTTGCCGACGGTTCGAGCCTGATCGGCCAGCACGAGGCGCTCTACGCCAGCTGGCTGGCCGGCGCTGCCGGTGACCACTTCTTCATCCAGCTGGTGGCGCGCAGCGCCAACCACGCCGAAGACATCGAAAACTTCCTGGCCCGCGCCGGCGAGGCGCTCGAGCCAACCGAATTGCGCGTCTACCGGACGGGGACGCCGGATAATGGGCAGATCGGTGTCATCTACGGCGACTATCCGACGCGGGCAGCAGCCTGGGCAGCCACCCGGGCCTTTCCCGAGCAGATCCGCCGGATGCGCCCTTACCCGCGCCAGGTGAGCACGCTACAATGATGACAACGTCACCGGATACCCGGCCAGCGCGAGAAGCGGCGCCATGTGCTAGCATGCCCGCAACCAGCAACGTCGGTACCACCTGCACGAAAGAAGGTATTTTCGGATGAAATACGGTTTTCTCGGCCCTATCCTGTTGTCGCTAGCCCTTGCCGCCTGCCAGGCGCCGACGCCGCAGCAACCGCTGGCCGGCCATATCAGTACCGAAACGTCGATCCCGCAGGCCCGCGGCGACATTCCGGCGACCGTCCAGCAAACGATGGCCGTGCCCAAGCCGCGCAATGCACCCAAGACCGAGACCTACAGCGTCGTCGTCAACAATGTGCAGGTCAAGGATCTCCTTTTCGCGCTGGCCCGCGACGCCAAGGTCAATGTCGACATCCACCCCGGGATCACTGGCATCGTCTCGCTCAACGCCATCAACCAGACCCTGCCGCAACTGCTGACCCGCATCTCGAAGCAGGTCGACATGCGCTTCGAACTCGACGGCCCGAACCTCTCGGTGATGCCGGATTCACCCTTCCTCAAGCACTACAAGGTGGATTACGTCAACATGGCGCGCACCGTGACCGGTACGGTATCGACCAACACCCAGATCAACACGAACCAGCCGGGCGGCGCGAGCGGTTCGGGCGCTTCGCCGGTTGCCAGCGGTTCGAGCAACGTCTCGAACACCTCGATCCAGAACAACTCGCGCAACATGTTCTGGGAACAACTGGAAAAGAACATCAAGGACATCCTGCACGAAACCGACAAGGTCTTCCCCGAGGGGTCGAGCGAAACGGTCATCGAGCAGGCCAATACCCAGACCTCGACCGGAGCCGCGGCACTGCCGCAAGGAACAGGGCCTCGTGCTGCACAGGCGATTGCCAACGCGCTGCAGGCCAATCCCTCGCCCGGCTCTTCCAGCCAGGCCACCGGAAACTCGGTGGTGCGGCGTAGCACCTTCCGCGAGGCCGCCTCGGTCATCATGAATCCGGAGAGCGGTGTCGTGACCGTACGCGCAACGTCGCGCCAACATGAAAAGGTGCAGGAGTTCATCGACCGCGTGATCACCTCGTCGCGCCGCCAAGTGCTGATCGAGGCCACCATCGTCGAGGTCCAGCTGGGCGAAGGGTATCAGCAGGGCATTAGCTGGGACCGCGTGCGCAAGGACGGCTCGACCAAATTCTCGATCTCGCCGGCCTCGGTCAACAGCAACGTCGGCACGGCCGTATCGCCGTTCACCATCGCTTTCAGCCAGCTGGGCGGCGCCTTCGACATCGCAGGCATCGTCGACCTGCTGCAGAGCTACGGCACGGCAAAGGTTCTTTCCAGCCCCCGCCTGTCGGTGATGAACAACCAGACCGCATTGCTCAAGGTGGTCGAGAACTTCGTCTATTTCAACGTCAAGGCGGACACGACGTCGACGGTCAACGTCGGCACCACGGTCGCCGTGACCACGACGCCGCAATCGGTCTCGGTCGGCCTGGTGATGACGGTCACCCCGCAGATCAGCGCCGGCGACGCCGTGATTCTCAATGTGCGGCCGACGATATCGAGCATTTCCGAACTCAAGGAAGACCCCAATCCAAGCATCCCGGCCGGCATCAAGAACTACGTGCCGCAAATCCGCACCCGCGAGATCGAGTCGGTCATGCGCGTTACCAGCGGCGAGGTCGCTGTCCTTGGCGGGCTCATGGAAGACGGCGTCAACTGGAAGACCGGCCGCGTGCCCATCCTCGGCCAGTTGCCACTGGTCGGCGAACTGTTCAACACGCGCAACAACGCGGCCACCAAATCCGAACTCGTCATCTTCCTGCGCCCGGTCATCATCAAGGACCCAAGCCTGAACGGAGACTACGCCGGCTACCGCTCGCAACTCCCCGGCGCGGATTTTTTCGAGCAGACGCGCGAAGCCCAACCCTTGAACAATTTCCCAGAGCGTTAAGCGGCCGCGATGAGCCTTTTGATGGACGCCCTGAAACGGGCCGAGACGAGCAAGCTGGAAGCCCAGCGCGCTGCGGCGGAAGCCGCAGGGCGCGAGCCCGTCGCGCCGGCTCCCGAAAATCTCAGCCTCGAGCCGCTGCCGGGTTCGCCCGCCGGCGGCCAGTCGCTGCCTGACCTTGCCGCACATATCGATGCGCTCGATGCCGAGCTGTCGATCACGCCGCAGCCAGCGCCTGCCCCCAGGCGCCCCGCAACTACGCCCGCGCAGCCGGTCGTCTCGATCGAACTGGAACCGCCGCCGGCCGCCCTCGAAGAGGAAAAGCAGGCCGCGGCGCGCAATGCATTTGCGGCCAAGCAAACCGAAAAACCGTCGCGCGGCCCGATGTGGCTGGCCCTCGGCACACTCGGCGTCGCCGCCGCAGGCATCGGGCTGTACGTTTTCCTACAGCTGCAGTCGATGGGCGGCGGCGCGCTGGCCCCCACCGCATCCAATCCGGCCCCGGTTGCCCAGCGCCCGGCGCAGCTGCCGCCGGCGATGCCCGTACCCGCCATCCCGCTGACACCCGCGCCGGCAAAATCCGTTTTGCCCCCGTTGCAGGCGTCGACCGCAACTGGCCCTGGCCGCGATGCCTCCACAACCTTCGCCCCGCGCCCGGAGGCCTCCCGGCGCATGGCAGGTGGCGAGGCCGCCGGCGCTGCCATCCCGATCCGCCTGACCCGCACCAGCCCCGAGCCCGATGCCAACGCCCAGGCAGGCTACGCCAAGCTCCAGGGCAACCAGCTCGACGCCGCCCGCCACGATTATGAACTGGCGCTGAAGAGCGACCCTAACAACGTCGACACCCTGCTCGCACTGGCCAGCATCGCCCAGCGCCAGGGCCGCAGCGCCGATGCCGCGCGCTATCAGCAGCGCGCCATCGATGCCGACCCGCGTGATCCCGACGCCCAGGCCGCCGTGCTCGGCGCGCCAAGCGGCGGCGACCCGATGGCCAATGAAAGCCGCCTCAAGACCCTGCTGGCGTCGCAACCGGAGTCGGGATCGCTGAATTTCGCCCTCGGCAACCTTTATTCACGGCAGGGGCGCTGGTCCGAGGCGCAGCAGGTCTATTTCAACGCCGTCGCCGCCGATGCCGACAACCCGGATTACCTGTTCAACCTGGCGGTCAGCCTCGACCACCTGCGCCAGCCCAAGGTGGCGGCCCAGCATTACCGCCTGGCGCTGGAAGCCACGCAGCGGCGGCCGGCCGGCTTCGACCGCGAGCGGGCCCGGCTGCGTCTCGCCGAACTCGGCCGCGAATACTAAAACCCATGGATAGCCCAAACCAGCAGCGCCGTCCGCTAGGCCAGATCCTCATGGCCAAGGGCATCCTCTCCGAGGATCAGCTGCGCATCGCCCTGCTCGAGCAAATGAAGGCGAACCAGCCGATCGGCAAGCTGCTGGTCTCGCTGGGCTTCGTTTCCGAGACGACACTGCGCGAGGCATTGTCGGAAAGCCTGGGCCGCCAGAGCATCGACCTCTCGAACGCCATCGTCGACCCGCAGGCACTCAAGCTGGTCCCACGCGACATCGCCAAGCGCCACCATCTGCTACCGCTCGACTATGACACCGCGAATCACCGTCTGACGCTGGCGATCGCCGACATCCACAACATCGTCGGCCTCGACCGCGTGCGAACGCTGGTGCCCGAGCATGTCGAACTCGAGACGCTGCTCGCCAGCGAATCCGAGGTCGACCGTGCGATCGACCAGTATTACGGCTACGAGCTGTCGATCGACGGCATCCTGCAGGAAATCGAAACCGGCGAGATCGACTGGAAAAGCCTCTCGGCGACCGACGACGAATACAGCCAGCCGGTCGTCCGTCTGATCGATTCGATCCTGACCGATGCCGTCAAGCGCGAGGTGTCGGACATCCACTTCGAGCCGGAAGCAAATTTTCTGCGCATCCGTTACCGGATCGACGGCATGCTGCGCCAGATCCGCGCCCTGCACAAATCCTACTGGCCGGCGATGACGGTGCGCATCAAGGTGCTGTCGGGCATGAACATCGCCGAAATGCGCGCCCCGCAGGATGGCCGCATCGGACTGACCGTCTCCGGCCGCCAGGTCGATTTCCGCGTCGCCTGCCAACCGACCATCCACGGCGAGAACATCGTCCTGCGCGTCCTCGACCGTCAGAAGGGCATCGTGCCGCTCGAGAACCTCGGCCTCGCCGACGAACACCTGCAACGCCTGAAGCTGATGATCGCCCGCCCCGAGGGCATCATCCTGGTCACCGGCCCGACCGGTAGCGGCAAGACGACGACGCTCTATTCGGTGCTCAACCATATCAACACCGAGGGCATCCACATCATGACCCTCGAGGACCCGGTCGAATACCCGATGGCGCTGGTCCGCCAGACCTCGGTCGCCGAGACCTCCAAGCTAGATTTCGCCAACGGCATCCGCTCGATGATGCGCCAGGATCCGGACGTCATCCTGGTCGGCGAAATCCGCGATGCCGAAACGGCCGAAATGGCCTTTCGTGCCGCGATGACCGGGCATCAGGTTTACTCGACGCTGCACACCAATTCGGCCATCGGCACGATCCCGCGCCTGCTCGACATCGGCGTCCTGCCCGACATCATGGCCGGCAACATCATCGGCATCGTCGCCCAGCGCCTGAT
>ERZ724516.1120-NODE-1120-length-15876-cov-8.506099_pt1 | contig 15876 bp, 10 predicted proteins | sample MGYA00376049_ERZ724516 | MGnify/ENA primary metagenome ERZ724516 (study PRJEB28724, sample SAMN07190886) | activated sludge metagenome | isolation source: activated sludge of sewage treatment plant in Hong Hong | place: USA: Christiansburg, Virginia | collected... | reverse complement strand
TCGTCAGCTTCAGCATCTACGGTGCCATGTTGGTTGCGCTGTATGTGGCCAGCACCCTGTACCACAGCGTGCGCGGGCGGGCCAAGGCCTTGTTGCAAAAGTTTGACCACTGCTCCATCTACCTGTTGATTGCCGGCAGCTACACGCCGTTTGCATTGGTGTCGCTGCGTGGGCCCTGGGGCTGGTCCCTGTTGGCAGCGGTGTGGACACTGGCGGTGGTGGGCATTGCGCAGGAGATATGGTTTGCCAAAGGTGCGCGTGTGCTGTCGCTGGTCATTTACCTGCTGATGGGCTGGCTGGCCGTGCTGGCGGTGATGCCGCTGTGGGAGGCGCTCACGCCCAGCGGGTTTGCCTGGTTGGTCGCCGGAGGATTGTTTTACACCGTGGGCATTATTTTCTATGTGGCCGACCAGCGCATCCGCCACGGCCACGGTTTCTGGCATTTGTTTGTGCTCGGAGGCAGCAGCTGCCACTTCTTTACCGTACTCTTTTTTGTCGCCTGATTGAATCCGAACCACACGGGATTGCCATGACTACTCCATCCACTGCCTTTGTATTGCCCGGACCTGTGGGGTCCGTGTTGTCGCGCCTGCCGGCCTACCCGGGATCGTTTTTGCTGGTCACCGCGCTGAACAAGGTGCTGGCCAAAGAGTTACCGGCCGATGTGCGCCAGTACCTGCTGGGCAAGAAGCTGCGCATCCATGTGACGGACGCGCGCCTGACCTTTGACTTCACCTGCACCGGGGTGCGTTTTGTCGCCTCCAAGAAACAGGAAGCAACCGACCTGACCATCAGCGCCAATGCGCAGGACTTTTTGCGCCTGGCGCAGCGCCAGGAAGACCCGGACACGCTGTTCTTCAACCGCCGCCTGTCCATGGAGGGCGACACCGAGCTGGGTCTGGTCGTCAAGAACGCCATCGACGCGCTGGAGTTGCCGGTGCTGGATTTGCAGCAGTGGACGCCCGACAAGGTGCTGGCCCGCTTCCTGCCCCGGCGCAGCCACCCGCACACCCCCCACACCGGCCACGGAGGCCCGATGTGAGTGGTGCGGGAGCCAACCGACCGCTGGTGTATTCCTGCTCGGGCTGCTCCAGTGCCGCACAGCTGGCCAACCAGGTAGCCCTGCGGCTGGACCGCAGTGGTGCGGCCGAGATGTCCTGCATCGCTGGCGTCGGCGGGGATGTGCCCCACCTGCTGAAGATTGCACAATCCGGCCGGCCCATCCTGGCGCTGGACGGCTGCCCTTTGGTCTGCGTGGCCAGCACGCTGGGGCGCCATGGCCTCACGGCCAGTCGCCACTACCAGTTGCAGCAGTACGGCGTGAAGAAGCGCCAGCACGAAGACTTTGATCCCGAACAGGCAGCCACCGTCCTGCAGCTGGTGCTGGACGATCTGGAGGCCGCGCCCTTATGAAATCCATTCCATCCACTGCAACGCGGCGCATCATTGTGGCCATCTCCGGTGCCAGCGGCGCCGTGTATGGCGTGCGCCTGCTGCAAGTGTTGCGCGACGCGCCGGGCGTTGAGTCACACCTGGTGGTGTCCAGCGCCGGCTGGCGCAATGTGCAAGAGGAACACGGCCTGCAGCGCGCCGACATTGAGGCCCTGGCCGATCACGTGCACGACATTGCCAACATCGGAGCAGCCATCGCCAGCGGCTCCTTCCAGTGCAACGGCATGGTCGTGGCGCCATGCTCCATGCGCACGCTGGCGGCGATTGCGCATGGCCTGTCCGACAACCTGATCACCCGTGCCGCCGATGTGCTGCTCAAGGAGCGCCGTCGCCTGGTGCTGATGGTGCGCGAGTCACCGCTGAGTTTGATCCACCTGCGCAACATGGTCAGCGCCACCGAGGCCGGTGCCATCATCTGCCCGCCGATGCCGGCCTTTTACCTGCGCCCGCAAAGTATGGACGATATCGTCGACTTCAGCGTGGCCCGTGCACTCGATCTGCTGGAGGTGCCGCACACGCTGGCCGCGCGCTGGAATGGAAACGGAAAAGAATGAGCTACCACGACCTGCGCGACTTCGTGGCCCAGCTCGAAGCGTCGGGCGAGCTGCGCCGCATTGCTGAGCCGGTATCCCCGTATCTGGAAATGACCGCCCTGTGCGACCGCGTGCTGCGCGCCAGCGGCCCGGCCATTCTGTTTGAAAATGTCAGCGGCCACAGCATGCCGGTGCTGGGCAACCTGTTTGGCACGCCCGAGCGCGTGGCGCGGGCCATGGGCGTCAACGACCTGGCCGGCCTGCGCCCGTTTGGCGAGCTGCTGGCCTCGCTGAAGGAGCCGGAGGCTCCCAAGGGCTTCAAGGAAATGGTGGGCATGCGCAGCCTGCTCAAGACGCTGTGGAACATGGCGCCCAAGGAACTGCGCTCGGCACCCTGCCAGGAGGTGGTGTGGGAGGGCAACGATGTCGATCTGGCGCGCCTGCCCATCCAGCACTGCTGGCCCGGCGATGTGGCGCCGCTGATCACCTGGGGCCTGGTCATCACGCAGGGCCCGAACAAGCCTCGGCAGAACCTGGGCATCTACCGCCAGCAGGTGCTGAACCGCAACCAGGTCATCATGCGCTGGCTGGCGCACCGCGGCGGTGCACTGGATTTTCGTGAGCATGGCCAGAAGAACCCCGGCCAGCCCTATCCGGTGGTGGTGGCCATTGGAGCCGACCCCGCCACGATTCTGGGGGCGGTCACTCCCGTGCCCGACAGCCTGTCCGAATACCAGTTTGCCGGCCTGCTGCGCGGCGGCCGCACCGAGCTGGTCAAAGCTGTTGGCAGCGAACTGCGCGTGCCGGCCAGTGCCGAGATCGTGCTCGAAGGCCACATCTACCCGGACGCCACGCACCCCAGCGGCTACCAGCACGCCCTCGAAGGCCCATACGGCGACCACACCGGCTACTACAACGAACAGGCGCAGTTTCCGGTGTTCACCATCGACCGCATCACGCAGCGCAAGGACGCCGTCTACCACTCGACCTACACCGGCAAGCCGCCGGATGAGCCGGCCGTACTGGGCATGGCGCTGAACGAGCTGTTCGTGCCGCTGCTGCAGCGCCAGTTCCCGGAGATCACCGACTTCTACTTGCCGCCCGAAGGCTGCAGTTACCGCATGGCCTTGGTGCGCATCAAAAAGGCCTACCCAGGCCACGCCCGGCGCGTGATGATGGGCGTGTGGAGCCACTTGCGCCAGTTCATGTACACCAAGTTCATCGTGGTGGTGGATGACGACGTGGACGTGCGTGACTGGAAGGAAGTCATCTGGGCCATGACCACCCGCGTCGACCCGGTGCGCGACACCATGATGGTGGAGAACACACCCATCGACTACCTGGACTTTGCGTCGCCGGTCAGTGGCCTGGGCAGCAAGATGGGGCTGGACGCCACCAACAAGTGGCCCGGCGAGACGCAGCGCGAGTGGGGCCGCACCATCACCATGGATGCCGAGGTGCAACAGCGCATGGATGGCATCTTCGAGGCACTGGGTTTATAAGCCAAATCGGCCTGCAGCCCTCGTGGAATGTGCGCAAGCGGCTATTCATTCAGGAGTGACAAGGCTGCCCGCTGACAACAGAGAAATCCATAAAACTGGATATACACACAGTATCATCGGGCATCCAGGCCACGCTGGCACTGCCCCATGCCCGCCACCGCACGCCCAACGCAAGCGCATTCTCACGTGGGTGGGCAAGCGCTTGCAAAGCCCAAGCTCTACAACCCGCGCCACCCCCAGCGCACGCTGCTGTACCAAACCATCGCCGAGTACTTCGAGACCTGGTTTGAGTTGGCCAGTGCCGGTCAGTTCGGCGGCCAGGGCGACCACCACACGTCCAAGCCCTATGTCCGCCAGGCGTTTCGCAAGTATCTGGAATGCGGCATCTTTGCCCATGGCTTTGCCCGGGCCTGGTGTGATGACTGCGGACACGACTACTTCGTGGCCTATTCCTGCAAAGGCCGTGGCGTGTGCCCCTCTTGCAACACGCGGCGCATGGTGGAGACTGCGGCGCACCTCTGCGATCATGTTTTTCCCCGCCTGCCGGTGCGTCAGTGGGTGCTCTCGGTGCCCAAGCGACTGCGCTACTTCATGCAGCGCGACGGGGCCGTGCTCAACATGGTGCTGCGCGTCTTCCTGCGCGTTATTGCGCAAAGCCTGCAGGACCACTGCGCCGGTGCGGACCAGGTGGACAAGGCGGCGCTTGCACATTGGTGCAATCGCTTTCATCCACCGGTTCGGCTCCAGCCTGAACGGGCATGTGCACTTCCACGTCTGTGTGGTCGATGGGGTGTTTGAAGAAATGGCGGGCGAGGGCGAGGTTGATGCCGCCCCTCGGGCCTCACTGCCAGGCGTCACCTTCCACCCGGCCAGTGGGATCGATGCAACTGCCGTGGGTCAGGTGCAGGCAGATTTGCGCCGACGTATCCTGCGCGCCTTTGTGGGTCGCGGCCTGCTGGAAAGTTGCGACGCCAAAGAGATGCTGGCCTACCAGCACAGCGGCTTCTCGGTCGATGCGGGGGCCTGCATCGAAGCACCTGACCGTGCAGCGCTCGAGCGGCTGCTGCGCTACTGCGCCCGAACCCCCCTTTGCCATGGACCGATTGCGCAAAGTGGGCGCAGCCCTGGTCTACCGCTGCGCCAAGCAGCACAGTGAGCCCACCAACGACAAGCGTGGCACCAAGGTCGACGAACTGCACCTCACACCGATGGAACTGATCGATCGCATTGCGGCCCTGATGCCACCACCGCGCACGCACCGCCATCGCTATTTTGGGGTGCTGGCACCGAACTCGCTGCTCAGGGCTGCGGTGACGGCGCTGGCTGCACCGGCGAAAGTGTTGCCATTGCCTGCCTCACCTGCATCATGCGGCACGGGCGAGGGTGTGCCAATCCAGCCAGAGCCGGTGCCACCCAAGCGCTCACCGTTGTGGGATGACTGTGGTGATGCGCAGATGGATGACGGGGCGCAAATCGAGCCAGCAGACTGGGATCTGGCGGCGCAAGTGGCACCCGACCTTGAGGTCGATCAGCGCATCAGTTGGTGACTGAGCAAAGTGGCGATTTTGAATCGCTGCGGGATGGCTCTATGCGCCGAACACGTCGCGCACCGCAAATCACTCTCCTGAACATCAAGCCATTGTGGTGAACTGGCTACAGAGGTGGCGAATCGAGTGTCTCTGGCGGATTGAGGGCGCTACCACGGCGCGATACTCGGCCCCATGTGGTTGAAACGCCTATCCGTTTTACTGGCATAAAACGCTGGGAATTATGCGGAGTTTTCTTGAGCGAATATAAATAACCTTACAGATTGACTAAGTCTCTATCAAAATGCACAAAAAATACGTAGTTTATAGAATTAAAAATAAAATAAATAATCGGGTATATTTTGGCTCAACAAGTAATTTTTCTTCCAGAAAAAATAGTCACATTAAGGCAATGATGAATAAAGATCTTTCCAAAGGAGGGGCTTATGTTCGTGACGTAATTTACCTGAACCTTCAGCCTGAAGATTTTGAATTTCGTGTCATTGCTAGATTTTTTAATAGAATAGAGATGTTGCAACATGAGCAGAAGCTTCTAAATATGTATTGGGGCACAAGAATGTGTTACAACCACAATCATGAAGTGGCGGATGGCTATGCTCCAGACATATTAATTACATGGAATATGTACACTTTGGAAGTTCGGCAGTATATGTCATGCCATGCCATCAATAAAGACTTTAGTTTTCCTAAGAAATTAATAACATCCGCCCTAAAAAAGGATTTGGAATTAATTAATGGTTGGGTTATTGATACATGGTCATTAAAGCGAACGATAGATCAATACATGGAGATGTATACGAGAAATTCAATAAACCCTCCTCCGTTTGCATTTATCAAGGATGATGCATTCGGCGCTACACTTATTCCTGGATTTTGTTCAATTGCTGCTCTTCGTTCTAGAAAAAAACTAAAAGTATGGTCCCAAGGAGAAGATGGCAAAGCTATTCGCCTACTACCAAATTGGCATTATGAATATATATATATGAACAATATGAAGGTGCATTGCGACTTGAATGGTCTAGAAAGAAAATAATCTACAACGCTTACAAAAGCATGAATGAGAGTCACGAAAAACTGGACGATATTAGAGAGGAAATTAATTTTTTATTTGAAGCTACTATCGCAAGGAGCATATATATGAAAGATATTAATGAAAGTTACAATCAGTATGTTGAGCGATGGGGGCTTCCTGCTCAAATTCGCAGCTACAGGAGGCGAATTATTGTTTAATGATGTTCTTATAATAAAAGGTTTATATTTCAATTACATATAATCCAAAGGGTCAAAAGTCACCTACTCAGAGTTGGGAAAATTTCTGAAGCAGATATCGAGTAAGTAATCAGATAGGTTGGATGATTGAGATCATCTCCGGTTGCCTTCAACTCGATTTGGATTTTGGGTGCCAATGGGTGGGGATTGCATCTTCCTTGATCATCCTTCAGTATTTGCGTCGTATCAACTTTACTAGGTGCGACCATGGAGCAATGTCAGCATTTCAAGCATGAACAAATCAAATCCATTAGCAAGGAAATCAATCTCTCTCGGATGGCAGGAGTTGTCATTCACCAAATAGCTATTTGCGAATTGAGTCAATCAAAAAATCTTGGCATAGGCCATCAAAAACTAATTTGTGGGGGGGACAGAAAAGAATGCATCTTTGATGAGATGCGTGAAAAGTGAGGCTCGTACCGATGCATCCCAAGGTACCGGGTGCACGTGGAACATGGCACCCAAGGAGCTGCGCAGCGCGCTCTGCCAGGAGGTGGTGTGGGAGGGCAATGATGTCGATCTGGCGCGCCTGCCCATCCAACACTGCTGGCCCGGTGACGTGGCGCCACTGATCACATGGGGCCTGGTCATCACCCAGGGCCCGAACAAGCCGCGCCAGAACCTGGGCATCTACCGCCAGCAGGTGCTCAACCGCAACCAGGTCATCATGCGCTGGCTGGCGCACCGCGGCGGTGCACTGGACTTTCGCGAGCATGGCATCAAGAACCCCGGCCAACCCTACCCGGTGGCGGTGGCCATTGGAGCCGACCCCGCCACGATTCTGGGGGCGGTCACTCCCGTGCCCGACAGCCTGTCCGAATACCAGTTCGCCGGCCTGCTGCGCGGGGGCCGTACGGAGCTGGTCAAGGCGCTGGGCAGCGAACTGCGCGTGCCGGCCAGTGCCGAGATCGTGCTGGAAGGCCACATCTATCCCGACGCCTCTCACCCCAGCGGCTACCAGCATGCGTTGGAAGGCCCGTATGGCGACCACACGGGCTACTACAACGAGCAGGCAGACTTCCCGGTGTTCACCATAGACCGGATCACGATGCGCAAGGAACCGATCTACCACTCCACCTACACCGGCAAACCACCGGACGAACCGGCGGTGTTGGGCATGGCGCTGAACGAGTTGTTTGTGCCGCTGCTGCAACGCCAGTTCCCCGAGATCACCGACTTCTACCTGCCACCCGAAGGCTGCAGCTACCGCATGGCACTGGTGCAGATCAAGAAGACCTACCCCGGCCACGCCCGGCGCGTGATGATGGGCGTGTGGAGCCACCTGCGCCAGTTCATGTACACCAAGTTCATCGTGGTGGTGGATGACGACGTCAACGTGCGTGACTGGAAGGAAGTCATCTGGGCCCTGACCACCCGCGTGGATCCGGTGCGCGACACCATGATGGTGGAGAACACGCCCATCGACTACCTGGACTTTGCCTCCCCGGTCAGCGGCCTGGGCAGCAAGATGGAGCTGGACGCCACCAACAAGTGGCCCGGCGAGACCCAGCGCGAGTGGGGCCGCACCATCACCATGGATGTCGGGGTGCAGCAGCGCATGGATGGCATCATCGCGACGCTGGGCTTGTGAGTTGAATCGGCCTGTAGCCATCGTGGAATATACATAGGTAGCTATTAATTCAGGAGTAAGTTGCGGGCGGCAGGGGGTACGGCCTTCGCTGTGGCAAGATGCCTGCATCACGCGGGTCTTTGGTCGCTGCACAAAGGATTGCCACCATGCATCAACTCCTTCAACCACGCCGCAGACGCGTCGGCGGATTCCTCGAATACGGCATGACCCATGTCCTGGTGGTCGGCCTGATGGCGCTGATGCTTGCCGGCGTTACCCCGGCGGCCTGGGCGCAAGCCGAAGAAGACGGGACCAGCCTGTCTGAGGCCGACGAAGCCGATGCCAGCGCCACAAAACTCACACCCGAAGAATCCGCCCGTGTGCTGGCGCAAGTGCTGCCGGAAGCGCCCGATGCACGGTATGCCCTGCTGCAACGGCAGTATCAGGCGGCGCGCCAGCTGGAAGACCGTGTCCGGTTCGTCGACATTGCGCGCCAGCTGGCGGATGCCGGGCGCGGCCGCCCCGGTGGCGAGCAGTGGATTTTGCATTACCTCAACGCCGAGTTCACCTGGGGCAGCCAGGGCAAGGCGCTGGAGGCCAGCGAGCCGTTTGTCAGCGACACCACCCTGGCCCTGGGCACCCGCGCGTCGGCAGCATTGCGCCAGGCCTACTTCGCTGCCCAGGGCAATGACCGGGCCATCCTGGCCCGGCTCTGGTCGCGTGCCGATGGCCTGGCCGGCCAGGTGATGAAACAGGGCTCTGCAGCACCGCCGCGCATGGCCATTGACCGCCTGCAAGTGCGCTCCGAGATCGAGCGGTTTTCCGGGGACAACGCGGCATCGGTCGCCACGCTGCGCGAAGCGGTCGGGTTGGGCCGGCGCGAGCTGCAAGCCGTCCGCGCGCGCGCTGGCAGTGCGACAGATCTTGCCGTGCTCGACGCGTACGGCCAGCTTGACGGATCAATGGGCATGCTGACGTATGCCCTGGTGCGCCACGGGCGCCAGCAGGAAGCCATCACCATCGCGCAGGCCAATCTGGCGTTGTGGCGCGCAGGCCAGATCACCGACGCACTGGGCGCCCGCTGGAACTACCGCCTGGCCAACAGCCTGATGGCAACCCAGCAGTTCGAAGCGGGCCTGGCGGCGGCGCGCCTGTCCGACGACATGCTGCAACGCGCAGGCTCCAGCCCCGCCAGCCATACTCGCTGGCTGGCGCGCCAGGAAGTGGTGAGTGGCCTCATTGGCCTCAAGCGCTGGAAAGAAGCGGACGAGTCCTACCGCGAATTCCTGGCCAGCATGCCGCCCGACATGCTGGCGCGCACGCGCGCGTCCGACCTGCGTTTGATTGCGTTGCTGGCGGCAAAAAATGGACGCCTTGAAGAGGCGCTGGAAACGGCCGAACGCCTGCACCGCTTTCGCTTGCGTCTGTTCGGTGCCAATCACCCGCAAACGCAGGAGGCCGCTGGCGTGCGTGGCGTGGTGCGGCTGGCGCGTGGCGAAATCGGGCGCGCCATGGGCGACTACGAAGCCCTGTTTGCCGCCACGCTGGACAATCCCGGCGGCTGGCTCGATCTGGATCTGCGCGGTGTGCGCGGTTATGTGTTGGGCATTGCGTTCGACGAATTCATGCGTTACGTGGCGCAGCAAGCCCTCAAGGGCGAATCCCTCGACACCGCGTTGACCGACCGGGCCATGCAGATTGCTGATCGCACCAGCCTGGGCGTTACGCAGCGGGCCATCACAGACAGCACGGCGCGCATGCTGGCAGCCACACCGGCCTTGCGCGCACTGCTGGAGCAGGAACAATCCCAGCGGCGGATGGTTGCAGCACTGTTTTCCAAACTCAATGGAACCCTGGCGCAGGAAGACCGTTTGCGGCGCGAGACACAAACCCCGGAATTCAAGGCCCTGCCCGAGCCTGAGCGCAAAGCCCATGCCGGTCGCCTGGCGGTGGTGCGCGAGCAGATCAAGGCGCAACAATTGGATGTGGCCACGGCGCGCACGGCGTTGATCCATCAGCGCACGGCCATCGCCCAGCAGTTCCCGGCGTATGCTGACCTGGTGATGCCCAGCACGCTGAAACCGGAGCAGCTGCGTGGTCTTCTGGGCGCTGGCGAGGCGCTGCTGGTGATTCACCCCACGGACTCCGCCACCCTGGCCTGGCTGGTGGTTGCTGGCGGGCGCGGCGGTTTTCATGCCAGCAAGCTCAATCAGACCGAGCTGGCCCTGCGCGTGGCAGATTTGCGCAAGCAACTTGACCTGGGGAGCGCGCCACCGGACTCCACATCGGCGCTGCCAGCGAACGGTCTTTACGCGCTATACCGCGATCTGGTGCAACCGCTGGAGCCCCAATTGCAGGGCGTGCGTTCGCTGATCATCGCCACCGACGGGCCGCTCGCCAGCCTGCCGCTGGCGGCGTTGCTCACGAAAGCACCCCAGGACCACGTGGGGCCAGCCTGGCTGGTGCGGCAAATGGCCGTCGCCCAACTGCCGTCGTCATCCGCGCTACAGGCATTGCGGCGTGGTGCGTCGCCCCCGGCCGCTGCCAAGGCGTTGCTGGGTTTTGGCGACCCGCTTTTCAGGCTTGAACCCGGCCAGATGCTTGCATCGCCTGTTGCGCCGGGCGCACCGCGTCTGGTGGGAGGCAAGCTTGCTGCGACCGCCACCCGGTATGACGCCGAATTCGGTTTCAGCTATGCCAACATGCCGCCTTTGCCCGAAACCCGCACCGAATTGCTGGCTGTGGCCGAGGCGCTGGGGGCGGATGCCAAAGGTGATTTGGTGCTGGGCGCCCAGGCCACGCGCCGCGCAGTGCTGGACGCGAATTTGCTGGACCGCCGCGTGGTGGCCTTCGCTACCCACGGCCTGATGCCGGGCGAGTTGCCCGGGGTTTCAAAACCGGCGCTGGCCATGGCCGCGACCAGCGACGGGCGTGAATCACCGCTGCTCGACCTGGACGACGTGCTCGGCCTGCGCCTGAACGCGCAATGGGTGTTGCTGTCGGCTTGCAACACGGCTGCGGGAGAGCAGGGCGGTGCAGCCATGTCCGGTTTGGTGCGCGGTTTTTTCTTTGCCGGTGCCCGCTCGGTGTTGGCCACGCATTGGGCGGTTGAATCGGATTCTGCTGCGGCCTTGAGCACCGCCACGTTCAAGGCCATGGCCAAAGGCGGCGTATCGCGCAGCGAAAGCCTGCGCCAGGCCCAGCTGGCCATGATCGACGGCAGCCAGGGCGAAGGCCAATGGCGTCACCCGTTCTTCTGGGCCCCCTATGCCCTGTTTGGCGACCCGGTGCGCTGAACCGGTGTGTTGTGCGCAACCGCACATCACGTCCACCCGGTTTGGTGTAGTCTTGGGTTCAACCCGTTACTCCGCCCACAGCACAACGCTGAAATGAACACCGTGAAAAAACCCAACACGCCGTCCGTTCGCCCATGAGGTGCGCGTGGATGGCGGTATTGCTGGCGGCGCTGTGTATGGGCGCATGGGCACAGGACGAGGTGGCGCCGTCCGCTTTCCAGCTCAGCATCGAGGCACCCGACGACATTCGCACGCTACTGGAGCGCCACCTGGAGCTGCAACGCTACCGTGCGCTGACCGACCTCAGCGACAACGAGCTGGAACGGTTGATGGCCATTGCCGCCCAGGACAGCCGGGACTTGGTGGCCACGCTGGGCTACTTTTCGCCCGTGGTCCGTATCGAGCGCCCCAGCGATGGGAGCACAAAATCCCGGGTGATCACGTTGACGGTCGACCCCGGCCAGCCGACGCTGATCAGCGAAGTCACAGTTGTTTTCAGCGGCCCCATTGCGCAGGACCCGTTGGCCGCTGCGCAGCGACAGCAGATTCAAGACAGCTGGTCGCTGCGCACCGGGATGCGGTTCTCGCAAGACCGCTGGGACAGCGCCAAGCAGCTGGCCCTGCGCCAACTCACCACGGTGCGATACCCCACCGGTCACATTGGCAGCGCGACAGCGGACGTCGATGCCGCCAACCACGTGGCCCAGCTGCGCGTGACGCTGGATTCAGGCCCCGCCTATCAACTGGGTGGTTTGGTGGTGGGCGGCCTGGAGCGCTATGACACCGAACTGGTCACCCGGCTGGCGCGGCTGCCGCGTGGCACGCCCTACGCCCAATCCGATCTGGTCGCCGCGCAGCAGCGTCTGACCGACAGTGGTTTTTTTGACTCCGCCTATGTGAATCTGGACACCGCCGGCGACCCTGCAGCCGCCCCGGTGCTGGTGGAGCTGCGCGAGGCCAAATTGCAAAAGCTGGTAACCGGTGTGGGTATCAGTACCGACGCCGGGCCGCGTGTGTCGCTGGAGCACACCCATAACAAGTTGCCGGGCATCGGCTGGCGCGCCGTCTCCAAAATCGCGTTGGACCGCGAAACGCGCACCATCGGTACCGAACTGACCGCGCCGCCGGACCCGGACCACTGGCGCTGGATCACCTCGGCCCAGTGGCAGGACCAGGAAACCGGCAGCACCACCGTCAGCAGCCAGCGCCTGCGGCTGGGCCGCAGCCAAAGCCAGGACCGCGCGGACCGCAGTGTCTATGCCCAATATGACCGGGCCAACACCACCAGCATCGACTTCACCGAGCCCGCGCTGGCGCAGGCGCTGAGTGCCAACTACGCGGTCACACTGCGCAACTTTGACAGCACGCCCTTCCCCTCGCGCGGCTGGGGTGTGGGCCTGTCGGTGGGTGGCGGCGCGACCCTGGGCCGCCAGACCGACCCCTATGCCCGTGTGGTCGCCCACGGGCTGACCTATCTGCCGCTGGACCGCGACACCACGCGCCCCGCGTCGACCCAGCCTGCCGGGCGCCTGGCGCTGCGTGCCGAACTGGGCGCGGTGCTGGCCAAGGAGGGAATCGCCCTGCCCAGCACGCAATTGTTTTTGACCGGCGGCGACACCAGCGTGCGCGGCTACACCTTCCGCGACATCGGCGTCGTGCGGGCCAGCGGGCTGGTGGTGCCCGGGCGTTACCTGGCCACGGGCAGCGTGGAATGGCAGCGCCCCATCCTCATGAAGGGCCAGATGAGCGACTGGGAGAGCACGGTTTTCATTGACGCAGGCGCGGTGGCCGACCACGTGTCGGAGCTGCGGCCCAAGGTCGGTGTGGGCGCCGGCGTGCGCTGGAAAAGCCCGGTGGGACCGCTGCAAATTGACCTGGCCTACGGCCTCGAGGTCAAACTGCTGCGCTTGCACATGAACGTGGGGTTCAGCTTTTGAGGGCCGCCATGCGGGCAACCCTGTACATCCTCGCGGCCGCACTGTTGACCGTGCTGGTGCTGGTGGGTGGCGTCTGGGTCTGGGGTGGCTCCAGCAGCTCGCTGAACATGGCATTGGCGCGCGCCGCCAGCTACCTGCCCGCCGACCAAACCCTGGAGGTTATCGATGCCACGGGCTCCCTGCGCCAGGGTGGCCACATCGCCCGGCTGCGCTGGACACGCGGTGGCTTGTCGGTCGAAGCCGTGGATGTCGACATCGCGTGGAGCCTGTTGCCGCTGTGGGATGGTGAATTGCGCCTGGGCAAGCTCGGTGTGCGGCAGCTGACCATCGACGACCGTCGCCCCGTCACCCCACCCGGCAGCACCGAGCCCCCGGCCCAGCTGCAGTTGCCGATCCGGGTGGATGCGGCGTTTGCCATTGATAACTTGGTCTGGGTCGGCCCGCCGGGTTTGCAGGCCACCGGTGTTGCCGGTCGCTACAAGTTTGATAGCGTCAACCACAGCCTGGACGAGGGCCAGCTGCATATTTCCTCAGGGACCTATGGCGTGAAAGCGCGCTTGCAGGCCCAGGCACCGATGGCGCTGGCGGTAGAGCTCGACGGCACCGTGCAGACCACGGTGCCCAACAGCAAGCAAGCGGTCACGGTCCAGGCCAACGCCAGCATCACCGGATCGCTGGCGGGGCGCGACGCCATGCTGGTGTTGCAGAGCGAACTGCGGCCTCAACTTGCGGCGGGCGCCGACCAAGGGCTGCAGGCCACACTGACCGCCAATATCCAGCCCTGGCAAGCCCAGCCGCTGGTTCGCGCGCAAGCCCAATGGCAGGCCTTGAATCTGGCCGCGCTGTGGCCGCAGGCCCCGCAAACCCATATGACCGGTGCGGCCCATGTCACCCCGGCGGGCGCGGGTTGGCAGGCTGCTGTGCAACTGCGCAATCGCGGCAGCGGGCCCTGGAATCAGCAGCGATTGCCGCTGGAAAGCCTGGATGCGCAGATCGTCTTCACCGATGGGCAATGGGTCATTCAATCCCTGAATGCCCTGGGCGCAGGCGGGCGCATGGCTGCTCAGGGGCAGGCCAGCGGAACCAGCGCGGGCGCGGCCATGGCGTCGGCCTGGCAAGTGAAGGCGACGGCGCAGGGCGTGAACCCCGCCGCGCTGGATACCCGTCTGGAGGCGGTGGTGCTGGATGGCCAACTGACGGCGCAGCAAACGCCAGGTGGTATCCACTTCGACGCCCGCCTGCAAAGCGCCGCAAACCCCAGGTCCGCCAAGCCGGGTCCGGCCAAACCGTCGGACACGCTGCGGGGCCTGAAACTCCAGACCGTTGAAGCAAAAGGCGTCTGGAAGAGCCCCGCCTTACAACTCAACCACCTGCTGGTGGTAACCCCCGACGCCAAGCTGGAAGGCAGCGCCGCCTGGCACACCCTCAGCGGCGGCGCCGAGGGCCGGCTGGCCCTGGCCCTGCCAGGAGCCACGGCGACGTTGGACGGAAACTTGAGCGCTGCCAGCGGCGACGGTGCACTGTCGGCCAAGGTCACGGATGCGGCCCGGGTATCCCTGTGGCTGGAGCAACTGCCAGGCGCACCCGTCACCGTGCCCAAAGCCCTGCGCCAGGGCCGTGGTGAACTCAGCGCGCGTTGGCAAGGCGGCTGGCAACAACAAGGCCTAGCCCGGGGGGTGGCGTTGACGGTCGCCGCGCAGCTCGACCAGGACCCGATTCGGCTGGCCCTGCAGTCCACGCTGCACGGTGGCCGTGTGAATGACACCACGTGGCAGGCCAGCCTGGACACGGCCAGCGTGCAGATCCAGGGCCTTACCAAAACCGGCGTCTGGAGTCTGGCACTGACGGACCCGGTCCAGTTCAAGCGGCAGCAAGACCCGCGCATCCAGCTGCTGGAAATGTCCGCCGGGGCGGCCCGACTGACCGGCCCCGTTCCCGGCACCGCACGCCTGCAGTGGCAAACGGCACGCTGGGCGCAACAGGGGGGCAAACCGGTCGTGCCCGCGCAATGGGCAACCCAGGGCAGCGTGCACGACCTGCCGCTGGCCTGGCTCGAACTGTTGGGCCAGACCCAGGTGGCGAACCTGGGCCTCAAGGGCGATGTGCTGTTTGGGGGGCAGTGGGAGGCCAACAGTGGCGACACGCTCACACTGCGCGCCACACTGCAGCGCACCGCGGGTGACCTGCAACTGCAGGCGCCGGAGGCCCCCGGCGGTCAGATCAGCGTGGGCCTGCGCGAGGCCAGTCTGGAAGTCAACGCCCAGGGCGACACGGTCAAAGCCAAACTGCGCTGGGACAGTGAACGGGGAGGGCAGGTCAGCGCCGATGTCAGCACCCGCCTGCAACAGCAAAACGGCACCTGGACCTGGCCGGCCGACGCGCCGCTGGCCGGCAGCGTCAGCGCCAAACTGCCACCGGTGGGCGCGTGGTCGGTGCTGGCACCACCGGGTTGGCGCATGCGCGGCACGCTGGACGCCAATGCCACCGTGTCGGGCACGGCGTCGGCGCCGCAATGGCGCGGCACGCTGTTGGCGCAAGACCTGGCCCTGCGCTCCGTCGTGGATGGCATCGACTTCAGCCAGGGCTCCCTGCGCGCCAGGCTGGACGGCCAGCGTCTGGAGATCGAGGAATTCAAACTCCATGGCGCGGGGGGTGCCAGTGGTGGGCAACTGGTGGTCAAGGGTTCCGTGGCGTGGTTGCCTGTTACCGCCGGCACCACCAGCTCCACCGCGACGCCGACCGGCGCTGCCGCACGCATCCGCATGGATCT
>ERZ724516.1118-NODE-1118-length-15894-cov-4.218322_pt1 | contig 15894 bp, 18 predicted proteins | sample MGYA00376049_ERZ724516 | MGnify/ENA primary metagenome ERZ724516 (study PRJEB28724, sample SAMN07190886) | activated sludge metagenome | isolation source: activated sludge of sewage treatment plant in Hong Hong | place: USA: Christiansburg, Virginia | collected... | reverse complement strand
AGGTGCTCACCCTTGGCCTGCACGCCGCGCCCTTTGCCCGGCTGCGTCCGGTGCTGAGGAAGGGCGTTCGCGTGATCTGCACCCTGCGCGACGGGGCGGCGATTGCCGAACTGGCGGCGTGGCTTGCAGCAAACGGTCACCCGAATGCCCGGCTTACCGTCCTGGAACGCCTTGGCGGCCGGCAGGAGCGGATCACACAGGGCGTCCCCTCCGACCCTAACTGGACCCCGGTCTCGGCGGCCCCCGTTTCTGCTGCGATCCTGGCCACCGATCCCGGGCTGCCGGGTGCCTCGGGCCTGCCGGACGACCTCTTCCAGCACGACGGCCAGATCACCAAACGCCCGGTCCGCGCGCTGACGCTGTCCGCGCTTGCCCCGCGTCCCGGGGAACTTCTTTGGGACATCGGCGCGGGGTCCGGGTCGGTCGGGATCGAATGGCTGCTGGCCGGTGGGGCCAGGGTCGAGGCGCTGGAAGCCGACCCGACCCGCGCTGCCCGCGCCCGGGGAAACGTGGCCGCCTTCGGCCTGAGCCACCGCCACCGCCTGACCGAGACCCGCGCGCCTGCCGGATTAAAGGGCCTGCCCGCGCCCGACGCCGTCTTTATCGGCGGTGGGGCGTCGGACGCCCTGTTGCACGCGCTGTGGGACCTGATCCCGCCCGGCACCCGCCTGGTGATGAACGCGGTGACGTTGGAAACCGAGGCGCTGGTTCTGGACTGGTCCGCGCGCCATGGCGGCAGCCTTCTGAAGATCGACCTTGCGGAACCCCTGGCCATCGGCCGGAAACGCGGCTGGAAGGCCAGCCTGCCGATCCTGCAATGGAGCGTCACCCGATGATCGTCGCGGGCTTTGGCTTTCGGTCAGGGGTGACCCTGGCCGCCTTGCAGGACGCGCTGGCGCGGGCAGGCGGGGCAAAGGGCGTGACGCATCTGGCGACACTGGCGGCAAAGGCAGCGGGGCTGGAGCCGCTGGGCCGGGCGCTTGGTCTGCCGGTCGTTGCACTGGACCCGGCGCTGCTGCGCGACATTGCGACCCCGACCCGGTCAGCCCGGGTAGAGGCGCTGTTCGGCACAAGCTCGGTGTCCGAGGCCGTGGCCCTGGTCGCAGCGGGGCCGGGGGCCAGGCTGCGCGGACCTAGGGCCGTGTCGGCGGACGGGACGGCGACGGCGGCCATAGCAGAGGGCGCGGGGTGATGGGCGGCTGTCAGAATGAGCGCCTTGCGGCGCAAGCCTTTTGTCTCGCCTCTGCGCGCGAAGGGCGCGCAACCGGCTCGGGCGATTGCCTCCGGCGGGGATATTTGGACCAATGTGAAAGGGCAGGGGTTTTTCCCTGCGAAGGTGGGGCATGACCGTTCATTTCATCGGCGCCGGGCCGGGCGCTCCGGACCTTCTGACGCTGCGGGGAAGGGACCTGATCGCGGCCGCCCCGGTCTGCCTTTATGCCGGCTCTCTGGTGCCCGAGGGCGTGCTGTCGCATTGCCCGCCGGGCTGCCGGATCGTCAACACCGCGCCCCTGTCGCTGGACGAGATCATGGCCGAGATTGCCGCTGCCCATGCCGCCGGGCAGGACGTGGCGCGGCTGCATTCCGGCGATCTGTCGGTCTGGTCGGCGATGGGCGAGCAGTTGCGCCGGTTGCGCGACCTGGGCATTCCCTATGACGTGACGCCAGGTGTCCCGTCCTTTGCGGCGGCGGCAGCGGCGCTGGGGGTCGAGCTGACCCTGCCGGGTCTTGCGCAATCGGTCGTGCTGACACGGGTCGAGGGCCGCGCCACCCAGATGCCTGACCGCGAGACCCTGACCGCCTTTGCCGTCACCGGCGCGACCTTGGCCTTGCATCTGTCGATCCATCTGATCGACAAGCTGACCGCCGAGCTGATCCCGCAATATGGCCCGGATTGCCCGGTGGCCGTCGTCTGGCGCGCAAGCTGGCCGGACCAGCGGCTGATCCGGGCGACGCTGGCCACTCTGGCCGCTGCCGTGCCGCCCGAGGTGGAGCGGACCGCGCTGATTCTGGTCGGCCCGGCGCTGGCGCAGGAAGGGTTCGACGAGAGCCGGCTTTATGCGGGCGACTATGATCGCCGCTATCGCCCGGTCGGCACGCACCCGCGCTTTCCCGGTACGGGCGGATGACCCCCGGATCGCTGCCACCGGGCCTGATCATCTCGGCCCCGGCGTCGGGCACCGGCAAGACCACGGTCATGCTGGGGTTGCTGGCCGCGCTGCGGGCGCGGGGGCTGGTGGTGCAGCCGTTCAAGAACGGGCCGGATTACATCGACCCGGCCTTTCATCGAGCGGCCTCGGGGCGCGACAGCTTCAACCTTGACACCTGGGCGATGCCCGGGGCGATGCTGGACGGGATACTGGCCAAGGCGACCGGGGCGGACCTGATCCTGGCCGAAGGCTCGATGGGTCTGTTCGATGGGGTGGCGGCACCCGGGGCCTGCGGCAACGGCGCCAGCGCCGATCTGTCGCTGCGGATGGGCTGGCCGGTGGTCCTGGTGATCGACGCCAGCGGCCAGGCGCAGACGGCGGCGGCGGTGGCGCTGGGGCTGGCGCGGTTCCGTCCCGGCGTGCAGGTCGCCGGAGTGATCCTGAACCGCATCGCCAGCCCCCGGCACGAGGCGCTGGTGCGCGCCGGGATGCAGGAGGGCGGTCTCCCCGTTCTGGGCGTCCTGCCCAAGCGCGCCGCCATCACCATGCCCGAACGTCACCTGGGCCTTGTGCAGGCCGAAGAGCAGCCCGCCCTGCAGGCCCTGATCGCCGAGGCGGCGGACCTGATGCGCACAGGCGTCGATCTTGACGCGCTGATCGCGGCGGCTGCGACCCGTGCGCTACCCGCTGCCGCCGCACGGATCACCCCTCCGGGCCAGCGCATCGCCTTGGCCCGCGATGCCGCCTTCAGCTTTGTCTACCCGCATCTCTTGCAGGGGTGGCGGGCGGCGGGGGCCGAAATGCTGCCGTTCTCGCCCCTGGCCGATCAGGCCCCCGACCCCAGCGCAGATGTCTGCTGGATGCCCGGCGGCTACCCCGAACTGCACGGCGCGACTCTGGCCGCTGCCAGTCATTTCCACAGCGGCCTGGCCGCCTTTGCCGCACAAAAGCCGGTGCATGGCGAGTGTGGCGGCTACATGGCCATGGGGCAGGCGATCATCGGCAAGGACGGCACCCGGTATCCGATGGCCGGGCTTCTGGGTCTGGTGACCAGCTATGCCGACCGCAAGATGCACCTGGGCTACCGGCAGGCGACACTTGCACAGTCCATCCCTGGACACGCCGCAATGACCCGGCTTCGGGGCCACGAATTCCACTATTCCAGCATTCTGGCGCAACCAGATGCGCCGCTGGCCGCCGTGACCGATGCCACCGGGGCGACCGTTCCCGAAACCGGCTCCTATCGACTTCAGTCCGACGGCGGGCTATCGACCGGCACGTTCTTTCACCTGATTGCAGGCCCATGATGTCCAGCCGTCTGTTCCGGAGCCCCGGAATTTTCGAAAATTCCGGATCGGAGCCTTCAAAGGCTCCGGACCGATTTCTACGAAGAAATCGGGGCGCGCGATGACCGGGTTCGTCACCTTTGTCTCGGCCGGGCCGGGCGACCCTGACCTTCTGACCGTCAAGGCGGTCAAGGCGCTGGCCGCTGCCGATGCCATCCTGTTCGACGACCTGTCCTCGGGTCCGATCCTGGCCCTTGCCCGGCCCGGGGCCGATCTGGTAGGCGTCGGCAAGCGGGCGGGCCGACCCTCGCCCAAGCAGGACCACGTCAGCCGTCTTCTGGTCGACTACGCCCTGACCGGCGCGCAGGTCGTCCGGCTGAAGTCTGGTGACAGCGGCATCTTCGGCCGGTTGGAGGAAGAGCTGACCGCCGTCCGCGCCGCTGGGATCGGCTGCACGATCATCCCCGGCGTCACCTCGGCTTCGGCTGCCGCCGCTGCGGCGGGCATCCCGCTGACCCGGCGCATCCATGCCCAGCGGGTGCAATTCATCACCGCCGCCGACACCACGGGTGACCTGCCGCCCGGCCTGAACCTGGAGGCTCTGGCCGATCCGCACGCCACGACCGTCATCTACATGGGCAAGCGCACCTTCCCCACCCTTGCCGCCGCGCTGATCGACCGGGGGCTGGCCCCCGACACGCCCGCGCTTCTGGCCGAAGCGGTCAGCACCCCCGACCAGCGCCTGCACCGGTCCACCATTTCGGCGCTGGCGCAGGTGCTGGCCGAAGACCGCTCCAGCCTGCCCGGCCTGATCATTTTCGGCGCGCTGGCCGATGGCGTCGCAGATTGACGCGGCGAGGTCGCCTTCGTCCTTGACCCCCGTTTCGTCCAGGCGCACACACGGCGGGCAAGGTGTCCCATCAGGCGCAAAGCGTCGGGACTGAAACGGGAATGAGGAGCGGGCCACCCTGAACAGGGGCCCGCGTCCTCAGCCGCCCCCGCGACTGTCAGCGGTGAGCGGGTCTTCAACAGCCACTGTCCGTCCGGATGGGAAGGCGAAGACCCTCCACGATCCGCCAGCCAGGAGACCGGCCTTGCAGAACCGAAATGAACCGCCGTCGGGTGTGACGGACAGGAGGAACCATGCATATCGAACCAGGTCTCGTTGACGGGGCCAAGATCGCGCTCAGCTACGCCACCGCCGCTGCAGCAGGCGCAACGGCGCTTTACCATGTCACCCGGACCGTCCGCGAAAGCGGCGTCCTGTCGCTTGCCGCCCGGTCGCTGATCGCGACGGTCGGCGTGTTCGTCTTCTTCGAGATCCTGCCGCATTTTCCCGTCGGCGTCTCCGAGGTCCACTTCATCCTGGGATCGACCCTGTTCCTGATCCTTGGGGCCGGACCTGCGGCCATCGGTCTTGCGGCGGGCCTCTTGATCCAGGGCCTGTTCTTCGCGCCGCTGGACCTGCCGCAATACGGGATGAACCTGACCACGCTTCTGGTCCCGCTTTTTGCGCTGCACGCCCTGGCCAGGCGGGTGATCGCGCCCGGCACGGCTTATGTCGATCTGGAATACACGCAGGTCCTGGCGCTTTCGACCGTGTATCAGGGCGGTGTCGTCGCCTGGGTCGCGTTCTGGGCGGTCTATGGCGCGGGCTTCGGGGCCGACGCGCTGGCGGCCATCGGCACCTTCGGCGTCGCCTACATGGCCGTCATCCTGATCGAGCCGGTTGCCGATCTTGCCGTCCTTGGCTTGGCCAAGGCGCTGAAGGGCAAGGGGTCGCCCCTTGTCACCCCGCGGCTTTACGCAGCCGCCTGATCCAGACGGCGCGGCCCTGCACGGGGCCGCGCCGATCCCCTTTCGGAGCTGCGGGCATGATCATCACCCTGTGCGGCGGCTGCGCCCTTGGTCGGGGCGGGTTCGCCGACCCGTTTCGCGCGGCGCTGGCCGGGGCCGGCCTGACTGCGGACCTCCGCCTGACCGACTGCATGTCCGGCTGCGCCCGTCCCTCGACCTGCGCCTTCCGCGCGGCGGGCAAGACCGCCTATCTCTTCGGCGACCTGACCGCCGACGACCTGCCCGACCTTCTGACCTTTGCCCGGCTCTACGCCGCCTCGGCGGACGGGACCTTTCCCGATGCCCGCGTCCTTGGCGGCCTGAGGATGAAGGCGATCGCGCGCATTCCGGGGTGATGCGTCGCAAACCGCCCCGGAAAGCCGCAAATGCGCCTTGACCCGCCGCCTTGCCTGGTGGCAACTGGTGGGGCATGGCGTCCAATGGGCGCAAAGCGTTCGGACTGAAACGGGAATGGGGACTGGCGGACCGTTGATCGGCGTCAAAACCCCAACCGCCCCCGCGACTGTATGCGGCGAGCGGCTTTCCATCGGCCACTGGTCCCCCGGGACTGGGAAGGCGGAAAGCAGGCTTTGACCCGCGAGTCAGGAGACCGGCCATGCGACGGGACAGAAACTGCCGTCGGGTGTGACGGCAAGGAGCATGAAGATGACCACGACCACCACCTCGACCCGCGCCTCGGAAAAGACCACCGCGCTTCTGTCCGTGCTGGGCATGGCGATGCTGGGCCTGGCGATCCTGTTTGCCGCCGGGCACGCACAGTCGGCCACCCTGCATGACGCCGCCCATGACGTGCGTCACGCGACCGGCTTCCCCTGCCACTGATCCGATGATCCAACGCATGCTGACCAGCGCGCTTGTCGCTGGTTGTGCGGCATGGCTGCTTGCGGCCGTGCTGCATTTCGCATTCGTGCAGAAGTACATCCTTCTGGGCGAAGCCTATGAAACCGGGGCGGCCGTGCATTATGCCGGTGTCGTTCCCGCGGACGGCCATGCCGATGCCGGTCACAGCCACGACGAGCCTGCGGCGGTAGGCCATAGCCATGACGAAGGTGCTGCCGCCCATGACCACGGGGATGCCGGGGCGGTCTCGACCGGGACCCGCACGCTTTGGACGACGGTGTTCTTCGGCCTTGTCTACGTCGCCTATGCGCTGATCCTGGTGGCGGGCTTCGGTCTGGCCCGGGCCTATGGCAAGATCATCGCCGCGCGCGAGGGCCTATTGTGGGGCATCGCCGGGTTCGCCAGCTTTCAGCTGGTCCCGGCCATGGGGCTTGCCCCCGAACTCCCTGGCACGCTGGCCGCCGACCTGGGCGCCCGGCAGGTCTGGTGGTGGGGCACCGTCGCCGCGACGGCTGTCGGCCTTGGGCTGCTTGGCTACGGGCGCAGCCTGATGGCCACCGCTTTGGCCGTCGTTCTGCTGGCCGTCCCGCATCTTGTCGGCGCACCCGAGCTTGACGGCTTCAGCGGCGTCGCCCCGCCCGAAGTGGCCGGGGCCTTCTCGGCCCGTGTCCTTGGCACCGGCCTTGCGGTCTGGGCCTTGATGGGCTGGGTTGCGGGCCATGTCTGGGCCAGAACGCCTGACAACGCCGCCTGACAACGCCGCCTGATTGCGCTACCCCTGCTGCGGTCCGACCCCTTGGACCGCAGCCCCAGAAAGACCGCGATGATCACGCTTTCCCTCATCGGCATCGGCACCGGCAACCCGGATCACCTGACGGCCCAGGCCGCCAGGGCGCTGAACGGCGCGGACCTGATCCTTCTGCCGCACAAGGGCGACGACAAGTCCGATCTGGCCGACATCCGCCGCCAGATCCTGACGCAGGTGCTGACCAAAGCCGTCCCCGTGGCCGAATACGACGTGCCGAAACGGGCTGACCAGACGGATTATCTGGGCGCGGTGAACGACTGGCACGATGCCATCGCCCAGGTCTGGCAGGACAGCATCGCCGCCCATCTGCCGACCGGCGGACAGGTTGCGCTGATGGTCTGGGGCGATCCCTCGCTGTATGACAGCACGCTGCGCATCGCCGCCCGCTTGCCCGGTCTGACGGTTCGGGTGATTCCCGGCATCACCAGCCTGCAGGTCCTGACCGCCGCCCATGCGATCCCGCTGAACACCCTTGCCGCCCCGGTGACCATCACCACCGGACGGCAGTTGCGCGACCACGGCTGGCCCGACGGCGCGACCACCCTTGCGGTGATGCTGGACAAGGGCGGGGCCTTTGCCACGCTGGACCCCACGGACCTGACGATCTGGTGGGGGGCCTATGTCGGCATGCCGGAACAGACGCTGATCCACGGCCCGCTGGCCAGCGTTTCGGACGCCATCCTGTCCACCCGCGCCCGCCTGCGGGCCGACCATGGCTGGATCATGGACATCTACCTTCTCCGGCGCGGCCCCGATGTCTGAGCTTCTGCGCCGCGCCTTGCCAGCCTACGGCCTGCCCGCCGACACCCCGCTGACCCTGCTCAACCGGTCGGAAAACGAAACCTGGCGGGCCGGGGGTGGCCTGATCCTGCGCCTGCACCGCGCGGGCTACCATACCGGGGCCGAGATCGGGTCGGAACTGCACTGGCTGACCGCATTGCAGGGCCTGCCCGGGTTGAACGCCGTCCGCCCCGTCGCGGGCGATCAGGGGCCAGTCACCGAACTGGACGGGCGTTTCATCGTCGGCTTCGCCCCGGTTCCGGGGCAAGAGCTGCAGCCCGGTGACGACCTTGCGCGTTGGTTCGCCCCGCTGGGCGAGATCACCGCCCGCCTGCACCTGCACGCCCGCCAGTGGACCCCGGCCCCCGGCTTTGCGCGCAAGCGTTGGGACGTGGACACCATCCTTGGCCCGCGACCGCACTGGGGCGACTGGCGGCATGCGCCGGGGCTGGATGCGGCCAGCTCCGCGCTTCTGACCCGCGCCACCGACCGGCTTGCCGCCACCCTGCGCGCCCTTGGCACCGGACCCGACAGCTTTGGCCTGATCCACGCCGACCTGCGGCTGGCCAATCTGATGGTGGACGGCGACCGGCTGACCGCCATCGACTTTGACGATTGCGGCTTTGGCTGGTGGACCTACGACCTTGCCTCGGCCCTGTCATTCATCGAGACCGATCCCCGCCTGCCTGACCTGATTGCCCGCTGGTGCGACGGCTATGCCCGTGTCGTGCCCTCTGGCCCCCCCGACGCCGCGCTGATCCCGGATTTCATCTTCCTGCGCCGGGTGCTGCTGACCGCCTGGCTGTCCACCCGCGCCGACAGTGACACGGGTCAGGCGCTGGGCGGCCCGACCTATACCGCGGGCACCATCGCGCTGGCCAGGCAATACCTGGCCGACGGGCTTGCCCGCCTGCGCCCCTGACAGGGTTGAGCGCGCCACGGCCCGAGTGTTAGCCTGACCCCGACCGCACAAAGGTCGAGCCGGACCTTTTGCCCCATGCGCGCGCTTGTCATCCATTGCCACCCCGACCCCGCCAGCTTTACTGCCGCCGTCCGCGACGTGATCCTGTCGCGCCTGCACGCCGCCGGGGCCGAGGTGCGCCTGACCGACCTGTACGCCAGCGGGTTCCAGCCCGTCCTGACCTGCAAGGAATGGCAGGACTATGCCGAGCCTCCTGGCACCGCGTCCCCGGTGGCAGCGATGGTGCAGGACCTGCGCTGGTGCGACACGCTGATCTTCGTCTACCCGACCTGGTGGCACGGACTGCCCGCGCTGCTGAAGGGCTGGCTGGACCGGGTGCTTCTGCCCGGCGTCGCCTTTCACCTGCCCTTGGTGCCCGGTGGCCCCGTCACGCCCGGACTGCGCCACATCACCCGGCTTGCGGTCTTCACCTCTGGCGGAGCCAGCGGGTTGGTGGCCTTTGTGATGGGCAATCCCGGCAAGCGCACGCTTTTGCGTGGGCTTGGGGCGCTGTGCGCGCCGGGTCGCCGGACCGCCTTTGCGGCACTGTACCGGATCGACGGCTCTGCCCCGGCCACGCGCGCCCGCCACCTGACCCGCGTCGCGCGCAAGGTTGACCGGCTGATGCGCGGCGGGTGACGGTCACTCTTTCAGCAGCAACCACAGCGCCAGCGCGGTCAGCGCCACCCCGGCCACGACCAGACCCGGCGGCACCGCCCCGTGCAAGGCGATCTCCCACAGGATGACCCAGCTTGGCACAAGGTAGGTATAGGCCATCACCTTGGCCGCAGGCAGCCGCAGCGTGGCGTATTGCAGCAGCACGAACGTCACCGCACTGGCCGCCACCGCCACATAGACCAGCGTTACCCAGACGATCCCCGGCAGCGCCGCCCAATCCGTCGCCCGGATCGCGGGCCAGGCGTAAAGCGTCAGCATCCCGGTTCCCGCCAGCATCATGCCGAAGGTGAACGCGACCGGAGTCTCGCCCCGGTTCAGCTTGCGCACCAAGGGCGTATAGGCGGCGTGCGCGACGCAGCCCCAGAAATAGACCACCTCGCCCCGCCCGATCTCCAGCGCCAAAAGCGCGCCCAGGTCGGCGCGAAAGATCACCCACAGCGCCCCCGCCGCCCCGATCGCCAGCGCCAGCGCCATCCGGCCAGTCAGCCGTTGCCGCAAGAACAGCCAGCCGAACCCCGCCGCCATGACCGGTGTCAGCGTGAACACCGCCGCCGTGGGCACCGGGGCCGCCGTCTTCAGCCCCTGGAACATCAGGACGAAATACCCCGCCAGCAGCCCGCCCAGCACCAGATACCGCCAGGGGGCCACCCAGGTGCTGCGCGGCAGTCCCGTCGTCGCCAGCGCCGCCGCCCCGACCAGAACGCCCGCCAGCAGAAAGCGCACCGCGCTCAGCGCCGCCGGATCGACATGCGGAGCCGCCAGCGCACCCAGCGAAAACGACCCCGCAACCAGCGCCGAAAACGCCAGCATCGCCAGATGCCCCCGCTGCGACGGCGTCAACGTCACCCGCAGAACTTCCAGTCCTTCACCGCCTCTTTCAGATGCGTCAGGAACGCCTGCACCTTGCGCGTGCGGTGCAGATCGACATGGGTCACGATCCTGAGCGGGCTGGCCCAGTCGGCGCGGGGAGGCAGGATCTCGATCATCTGCGGGTCCTGCGCCGCCCGGTAGACCGCCATGAACCCGATCCCCGCCCCCAGCCGCACGGCGTCTTCCAGCGCGGCAGGCTCGCTTGCGGCATAGACGATCTGGTCGGGCTGGACCTTGGATCGCAGCCAGCGGTGGAACGGCGCGCGCGTCAGCTCGGCATCGGTGCAGACAAAGCGATGCCCGTCGAACTCGGCCTCGCTGCCGGGCAGGCCAAAGCGGTCGGCATAGGACCGGGCCGCATACAGCGCCATGTTGATATGGGTCAGCGGCTGCACCACGTTGTCCGGCTCTTCCGGCCCCATCCCGGCGCGGATCGCCACATGCGCCTCGCCATAGTCCAGCCGGAACACCCGCATGTCGGTCAGGAACCGGACCCGCACATCCGGGAACTTGTCCTGAAACCCGACCATCACCGGCGTCAGCAGGTTCGAGATCCCGGCGATCGAGGTCACCACAAGCTCGCCCGACACCGTCTCGCCCTGACCCTTGATCCGGCTGGACAGATGGGCGAACTGCTCTTCGGTGGTCTGCGCCACCGACAAAAGGTCGCGCCCGGCCTCGGTCGCGGTATAGCCCCGCGCGTGGCGCTGAAAGAGCTTGGACCCCAGCCGCTTTTCCAGCGCGTCGATGTGGCGGATCACCGTGGCATGGTGCACCCCCAGCACTTCGGCGGCACCCGACACCGTGCCCAGCCGGGCAACCTGATAGGCGGTGCGCACTTCGTCCCAGTTTTCCATGCCAGTCTTCCCGCCCGCTGTGCATCCATGCACAGAAAACGCCATCGCAGCGCCCAGCGCAACCCCCCAGCGCGACCGCCAGCGCAACCCCCGGCAAAGGTCAAAGCCGTTGATCCCGCGACCCCGCTCTGCGATGACTTGCGCCAAGCCCGATCCCGATCGCCAAGGCCCAGCCCATGCGCATTGTCACCAACACGCCCAGCCAGCTTGTCCTTGAGGACCGGCCCTGGCTGCTTGGTTCGATCCTGGCCATCGTCATCCTGTTCTTCGCGCTGCTGGCGCTGGCGACCGGGGCCGAGAACCTGTGGCTTGGCCTGGGGATGGGCCTTGCGGCCGCCCTGTTCGGCGTGGCCTTCGTCGCCTTCGTCCGCCGCGTGATCGTGATCTTTGACCGTGGGGCAGGGGCAGTCGTGGTCCGCACGGCCAGCCTTCTGGGCCAGACCGAACAGACCCACCGCCTGTCCGACATCACCGGGGCATCGGTGGAAACCGTGGTCAACCGCTCGACCCCGACGAACAGCGGCCGGCTGGCATCGACCAGCGAAACGCACCGGGTGGTGCTTCAGGTCAACAGCCAGGCCGTGCCGCTGACACAGGTCTTTTCCGCAGGCCAGTCCGCCGCATCCTGCGCTGCGGCGATCAATCACTGGTTGGCCGCATGATCCGGCATCTGCCGATGGGGCTGATGTGGAACATGCCGATTCCCGTGGCCTGTTCGCTGGCCGTGGCGTCGGACGGGCTGGCGGTGACCTGTGGCCAGTGCCCGCTGGACGGCGACGGGCAGGTGCTGGCTCCGGGCGACGCTGCGGCGCAGGCCGGGGTGGTCGCGGCGATGGGTCAGGGGGTACTGGCGCATCTGCCCGATCCGCACCACCCGGCGCTTCTGGTGGTCTACCATGACTGCACCGACCCTCAGGACGTGCTGACCCCGCTGGCCAAGGCCTTTCCGCAGACCACCCTTGCGCCCGTCCGACTGCCGCATTTCTACTATCCCGGCATGCGGATCGAGGTGGACCTCTACGCCATCACCACCCCGCCGCGGACGACCGTCGAAACCCGCGGTCCCGCCCGGCTGACCCGGATCGACGGCGGACCGCTTGCCCTGCTGCACCTGACTGCGCCGGACATGCCCTCGGCCCTGCCGCTCCTCACCTGCATCGACCCGGCCCTTGTCCTGTCGGCCCAGTGGTTCGCCGCCGACCCGCCGCCCAGCCATATCCCCGACCCCGCCGCCCGCGTGATCCCGCCGGATGGCAGCGTCTCTGCCATCCTGACGCTTGCCGCGACCCCGGTGACCGCGACCACCACCCAAGGCGGCGCGATCCTGCGCCGGGCAGGGCGCTTCGCCTGGACCTCCGCCACCGGCACCGCCCCCGACCTGGCACAATCGGCACATCAGGCGATGGACGCGCTTGACCTGTCCGGCCTGACGATCCTGAAGGCGACCACCCATTATGTCGGCGGCCCCAGGCCGCAGGACCTTCACGCCAACCTGGCCGTCCGCCACGCCCGGTTTCCGATGCCCGGCCCGGCCTCGACCGGGGTGCCCGTCGCCGGGCTGGCCACCGCCACCTTGGCCATCGACATGCTGGCCATCGTTGACAGCCCCGCCGAATAGGCGTATCCGCCCGATGAATTCCCCGGAGGCATCACGCTTCCGGTCCCTAGGGCATTGCCCGGGATCGCCATCCGTCAGCGCGTTGCGCCCACGGGTGCTGTTCCGCTTTGCACCTGGGTTCGCCGCCCCCATATCGGGGCAAACGTCAGATGAGGTGACACGATGTTCGAAAGCCTGTCAGAACGCCTTGGTGGCGTGTTCGACCGTCTCACCAAGGCCGGCGCCCTGTCCGAGGCTGACGTCGTCACCGCGCTCCGCGAAGTGCGCACCGCGCTTCTGGAGGCGGACGTAAGCCTTCCCGTTGCCCGCGATTTCATCAAGCGCGTCACCGAAAAGGCCACCGGGTCGGCGGTGACAAAGTCGATCACCCCCGGCCAGATGGTCGTCAAGATCGTCCATGACGAACTGATCCGTGTCCTGGCCGGGGACGGCGACCCCGAGGCGCTCAAGATCGACAACCCGCCGGCGACGATCCTGATGGTCGGTCTGCAAGGCTCGGGCAAGACCACCACGACCGCCAAGCTGGCCAAGCGGCTGAAGGAAAAGAACGGCAAGCGCGTGCTTCTCGCCTCGCTGGACACCAACCGCCCCGCGGCGATGGAGCAGCTGGCGATCCTGGGCACCCAGATCGGCGTCGACAGCCTCCCCATCGTCAAGGGCGAGACGGCGGTGCAGATCGCCAAGCGCGCCAAGACCCAGGCCAACCTTGGCGGCTATGACGTCGTCTTCCTGGATACCGCCGGGCGTCTGCACATCGACGAAGTCCTGATGGACGAGATTCAGTCCGTCCGCGACATCGCCCAGCCACGCGAAACGCTGCTGGTGGTTGACGGCCTCACTGGTCAGGACGCCGTCAACGTGGCGACCGAATTCGACGGCAAGGTCGGCATCTCGGGCGTCGTCCTGACCCGGATGGACGGCGACGGTCGCGGCGGTGCGGCCCTGTCGATGCGCGCTGTCACCGGCAAGCCGATCCGCTTTGTCGGCCTTGGCGAAAAGATGGACGCGATCGAGACCTTTGACGCCGAGCGCGTCGCCGGTCGCATCCTTGGCATGGGCGACATCGTGGCCCTGGTCGAAAAGGCGCAAGAGACGTTCGAGGCCGAGCAGGCCGAACGCATGGCCCGCCGCTTTTCCAAAGGTCTGTTCAACATGAACGACCTTCGCATGCAGCTGGAACAGATGGTCAAGATGGGCGGCATGCAGGGCCTGATGGGCATGATGCCCGGCATGGGCAAGATGGCCGGTCAGGCCGAGGCTGCGGGCATCAACGACAAGATGCTGCACCACCAGATCGCGCTGATCAACTCGATGACCAAGAAGGAACGCGCCAACCCCGACCTCCTCGCCGCCAGCCGCAAGAAACGCATCGCGGCGGGCGCGGGCCTGGATGTGGCCGACCTTAACAAGCTTCTGAAACAGCATCGGCAGATGGCCGACATGATGAAGAAGATGGGCAAGGGCGGCATGATGAAGCAGATGATCCGTCAGTTCATGGGCAAGGGCGGCATGCCCGACCCGTCCAAGATGACGCCCGAACAACTGGCCGAAGCGGCCAAGGGCATGAAGCAAGGCATCGGCGAGCTTGGCGGCGCGCTGCCCCCCGGAATGGGCGGCCTGCCGCGCGGGATCACCCTGCCTGCGGGCCTGTCCGGGCTGATGAAGAAGAAATGACCTACCGGCTGGCAACAGGTGCAGACGGCGGCCCGGTCCTTCAGACCGCGCGCCTGCGCCTGCGCCTGCCAACCCTTGACGACATTCCGGAAAGCTATCGCTTCTGGTCCTCGGACCGGTCGCGCCTGATGGGCGGGCCGTGGTCGATGGACACGCTCTGGGCCGAAACCCAGGGCCTGCTGGACCAGTGGCAAAAGCATGGCTTCAGCCTGTTCACCGTCACCCGCTCCGACTGCGACACCGGCATCGGCGGCATCGGCCCGTTCTTCCCCGACACCCACCCCGAACCCGAACTGGGGTGGAGCCTGTGGCACGCCGCAGACGAAGGCCAGGGCCTTGCGCTGGAAGCCGCCAGCGCCGCCCGCGACTGGTTCTTCGCCACCTCGGGCCGCACCACCGCCGTCAGCCACACCGACCCGGCCAACACCCGGTCGCACCGGTTGTGCGAACGGCTGGGCGCAACGGTAGACCCGACCGCGCGGCACCCCTACGGCGACGACTCCACGCTGACCTACCGCCATCATGCGGGGGGCCGCGCATGATCGCCCCGACGCTTTACACCGACCGTCTGGTCCTGCGCATGCCCCAGCTTGCCGATTTCGACCACCATGTCGCGTTTCACGCCAGCCCCCGCGCGGCGTTTGAAGGCGGCACCAAATCCCGCAAGCCTGGAAGATCTGGGCCGGCGACGTCGCCAGCTGGGCCCTGCGCGGCTACGGCGCCTTTTCGGTCGAAATGGACGGCGTCTTTGTCGGCGAGGTCGGGATCTATCAGCCCGACCACTTCCCCGGACCGGAATTCGGCTGGATGGTCACCGCCGCCGCCGAAGGCAGGGGCATCGCGCATGAGGCCTCCCGCGCGGCCCTGTCCTGGGTCGGCAGCAGCTTTGACTGGCCCTACATCACCTCGATCATCGACCCGGACAACGCCCGCTCCATTGCGCTTGGCCTGCGGCTGGGCGGCACCATCGACCGGACGCTGCCGGGCGTCGACCCCGGCGACGTGGTGATCCGCCACGACCTGCGGGGGGCGGCATGACCTACCGCTTCCCCCTGCCGATCCCCACGCTGATGACCGACCGGCTGACCCTGCGCGCGCCGCGGGAATCGGACTTTGCCGCAATGCTCGCGTTCAACGACAGCGCCCGTGCGGGCTTTGTCGGCGGCAGCGCGCCCCGGCAGCAGGTTTGGCGCGGGCTTCTTGCCAACATCGGCCATTGGGCGCTGCGCGGCTATGGCTTCTATTCCGTCGACACCCGGGCGGGCGATTTCATCGGCCGGGTCGGCGTGATCTTCCATGACGGCTGGGATGAACCCGAACTCGCCTGGCATCTGTATGACGGGCACGAAGGCCAGGGCTACGCGCATGAGGCGGCGCTTGCCGCCCGCGCCGACTATCACGCCCGCGTCACCGGCCAGCCGCCGATCAGCTATGTCGACGTCACCAACGCCCGCTCCGAGGCGCTGGCCAGACGGCTGGGCGCGACCATCGAGCGGACGCTGAACGACGACAAGG
>ERZ724516.1114-NODE-1114-length-15938-cov-9.405339_pt1 | contig 15938 bp, 24 predicted proteins | sample MGYA00376049_ERZ724516 | MGnify/ENA primary metagenome ERZ724516 (study PRJEB28724, sample SAMN07190886) | activated sludge metagenome | isolation source: activated sludge of sewage treatment plant in Hong Hong | place: USA: Christiansburg, Virginia | collected... | reverse complement strand
GAAATATCAATCGCCTGTAACGCAGAGATCAACTCGTCCGAATCGGAGGCCGAAAGAAGATGGCTGCACATAGTTGCCCCTTGAATAGTAAGTTGACTTATTTATTCAGTCATTCCAAATGGTTTTTCACAGATGAATGCCACAGAGCTTCTTACACTTTAAGAAACTGCACTAGGCTAGTCGTGGAGATTGTTTCTTTTTGTCTAACCAGCTGCACAGCCATCAATGATCGGGGAACGGTCAGTATCTTGCCAGTGGCATTTTAATGCGATGAGTAAGCAATCTTCCGCATATACTATCGTATGATCACGTAAGGTTACATAACATAGGGCGGGCAAATGAATAACAAGTACTGCATTGGTTTGTGGCTTTTCTTGACAATACTTTTCGCTGGTAGTGCGAATGCGGAATCTTGGATTAAGCTGGAAAAATCTAAGTATCTTGATCAAGATTCAATATTCCGACACGATGGTCTGGTTAGTATTTGGATAAAGAACACAGACCCTAGAAACCAAAGTGGCGACAGGATCTGGGAAGCCACTCTCGTCTCGTACGACATTGATTGCGATCGGCGCACGTCTGCAACAACTGCTTTCTATTTCGTTCAATTCAATGGGACTAAAAACTTAGAAAATGTCCCTTCCCAAGGGATACAACGTCCAGATCCGCCCGGGTCACTGCTGGACAAGGCAAGACAGCTAGTTTGTAAGAAATTCTATGAAGTTTGGAAGTAAAAGTGATCGTCTTACGAATACGGAGATCTCGTTGTGGATGTGACAAACCTATCACGACCCAAGATCGGTAGGGTACGGTGTTGCTAGACGATATTACTATTTTCACAAATTATGCGGGATGACGATTACATTACGCAGGTTTCTCTAAGTAAAGCTGGAAATCAATCCAGTAATGTTAGACGATGATTCGTTCCAAACTTGGCGACCCCAAGAACTCCATTTTACTGGTCTTCAAGTTTTAATAAAACTATTTCCATGAAGATGGAGTTGCCAAGAGATCAGCTTTTCCATAAACAAGCAATCGCTGGACCTGTTCTTCAGAAAGATTTTTTGATCTTGCATCACTTTCCAAAAATCCAAGGGTATCGATCACTTTCTGCCCATCCAGTTTTCTGCCTTTGGCTATCATGCAAACTCTAACTATTTCACCTTTTTCTAATGTGTATTCATGTGAAGCATTATTCCTTGATTTCGCGCCTATACTCGAATGAACCTTTTCTTCGCACTTTGCGAGAGCTGTTGCAACATCCTCTCCACACCCAGATAGATACGCTGAAAAGATGAATAATATACAAAATTTGTAAGACATTTCTGGTCCTTAAAATCGACTGCTATCTATTTTTTATTGCAGAAATAGCAGATTCAGCGCGGCCCATTGCCTCAAATACCTTAGAGTATGAAAATCCGCAGGCAAATGAAACAGGAACCCCTGATTTCTTTAATGTCTCCAATGCCTCGGTTATATAAATGCGCTGGCTTTGACGTTGTTGATTCTTGTATTTTTCACTACTAACAAGTGCTTTATATTCTGCTTGGTCCTGTGGTGAAAGTTGTAATGATATTTCATTCGACAACTGGCGATAATTACGACCCCACAATGTCCCAAGTAAAGCGGGACTAATATATTGCTTGCATTCTGTTGAAATTATTGAATCTCTGAGGTGTTCAGCAATGCCTATTTTGTATAAAGCATCTCCGATTTTATAGTCATCTGCCACAGACGTATTGATAAAAATAGTTAATCCGAATATTAAAATTAATACGTTAGATGTTATTGGTAATATTTTTTCAGATGGCACATCGTGAAGTTTAAATAAGTTTTTCATTCGAGTTATGAACCAAGTTTCGCCTCTGCGATGCATCTCGACTTTTCTGCTTGAGTGTAACTATCAAGCGGTGCAGCAAGTGATTTCGGCAACAAGCAATCCTTGCTTCCATCAATGTTTCCATGCAGCCGTTTGCAATACCCTTCACCCATATATGGATTATTCATAATCATTGGATCGGTTATGCATTCTTGGAGTTCTTTTGTGTGGCGACGAGCCTCTTGTTCGCACAGGCTTGTCCAATTGTTATTGTGATGTGTAACAACATTGGAGACGCAATCGTTATATTGCTGCTTTATTTTTCTTTCCTTCTCTTCGGCATGAAGACGTTCTTCTGCAACTCTCAAGCGTTCTTCAACAGCTTTTGCTGCCGCGATTTCTTGAGCAGATGGTCCGCAGCCACTCAGTGCGATAGATACCAAAAATGCTGCGAGACACTGCGTGATCGTCATGGAGATGCCTATTTGGAATAATTACGTATGGATTGCGCTAATCTATCACTGATGGGGTTTGTGTAGAAGTCAACTCTTGTTTCCGATCAGGTCAGGACTAGCTAAAAGATGAAGTAATTGGTCGCTGGCCGCCATTGCCTCAGTGATTAGGTCACCATTTTCCGAAATTGCCCGTTGTCGTTTTCATGTCTGTAGTCGATGGTCCCAGCATCGAACAACCAAATCGGACTCACGCCATGAGCATCGTCAAACGGGGAAACAGCAAGTACTGGTACATGTCTTTCCAGTTCAACGGCCAGCAATACATCCGTTCAACGAAAACGACCAACAAGAAGACCGCCGAGCAAATGGAAGTCGATTGGAAGGCAAAAATCCACTCCCAGCAGTACCAAGGCCGCAAGCAGCGCATCACCCTTGCTGACGCCTTCAATCAGTACAAAACATCGAAGCAGGGAATCGCCAGCTACAACAACTTGGTCGCCCACGAGACAGTTCTAACCCGTTTGCTCCCCATGAAAAAGCACATGGATGAACTGACTTCTCATGAACTGGAGCGCTTCAAGCAAAAACGCATTGCCGAAGGTGTTGGCGCAGAAACCATCAAGTACGGATTGTTGCTGATCAAGGGAACATGGAAATTCGCTCAGAAATTGGGATATCAAGTCAGCGAACTCGAATTTCCTTCCGTGAAAATCCCGAAGATGCCACTCCGCTATCTGACAGTACAAGAAGAAACTCGGCTTCTGATCGAGCTGGCCCCTGACCGTGAGTGCCAAGGTCTGAAACCAATGGCCGAACGTAGCGATGAATTGAAAAACATGATGCAGGATGCCTACGATCTCGTGATCCTGCTGCTGGATACCGGCGCTCGGTATAGTGAAATTGCCAATATTGAATGGCAGCGTATTGATCTGTCCGAACGGTCCATCCATCTCTGGCGGTCGAAGGTTCAAAATGAAACGGTGTTGTACATGACTGATCGGGTATTTGATGTTCTGTCTCGCCGTTTCAGTGCCAAGAGCGGCCAGCATATCTTCAGCAATCGGGATGGTGATGCTCGTGGTTACAGTACTCACTCCATCCGGAAAGCGATCACCCGTGCTGGCCTCAAGGATTGCCGTGTTCACACCCTGCGCCATACCCACGCTTCCCGCCTGATCCAAAACGGCATGAGCGTTTATGAGGTTCGTGAAATCCTCGGGCACAGTGACATCAAGACCACGATGCGCTATGCCCACCTTGAACAGCGCCAAGTTACATCCAAGGCGCGTGACGTAATCAACCGGCTAAACCAGCGTAACGACTAAACTACGCTAAATTAATCAAGCCAATACACCGCCAAATACGAAACGAGGTAGAAATGAATTCACAAGAGAGTGTGCGACTCTACTGTTCGCTTATGGAGGAAGTAAAAGTACGCTTAGCCCTAATTAACAATACCTATCAAAACAATGAAAATATTCCGCCCATGATGGTGCGTGAAATTTGCTATCTCCAGTTTAGATTCATATGTGAAATTATTGCTTTAGCTTGCTTAGTTGCTCATGGTGATTTACCCGAGGCAAAAGCTCTCAAAGACACATATGAACCAGGTAAAATAATTAAACACCTAGATAGAATTAAACCATTTTTCTACCCACAGCCTATGGAATTAGAAAGAAATGAATCAAATAAAACAGTAATTTTTGCTGGCCGTCCAGACTCTTTTCATCTCACTCAAACAGAATTGCCTGTTCTTTGGGGAAAGGCTGGCGATATTCTTCACCGCTCCCCAATGGTTAAGGTTTTGTCGAAGAAGCGCAATAATCTAGATGATTTTTCTGATGTTTTTGAATGGAGCGCCAAGCTAACTGGACTACTTAATACCCATTGGATTACACTTAAAGAAAACAAAACAGGAATGTTCGTTAGTCTTCAAGCAAAAGAAACAAACCGTGTCGCAGTTTCTATTCTCGACTTCGAGAGCAAACATGGAGAAGTAAAGATATCTGAAACATGGGTGGTTTAAAATACCATCAGCTACGTTGATAATTTAGTCGATACCAAATCTTGAAAATATGGGTTTCGATTTTTAATTATTTAATGTTGGATTGAAAGTTCTGGAGCTATGGATGTCTGGCGGAGTTTGCTCAACTGTTCCTGTGACTTTTTAATTTTTAGTCTCGCCTGTGCTGCCTTGACCTGATCAGCCTGACGTTTGGAGTTCTGCTTCAGTCGTTCTATATTTCGCTGGTCGTTTGACAGATCAACAATTTCAAAAAGTTTCATGGCGTTCGTCCCGGATTGGTTGTAGATATATTTATCCGACCAATCCGCTTTGATCTTGTCTACAAATTTAATCGTTGTAATTTACTGAGATATGCCAGGACAGTCTTCTCAAAAAGACAAGACTGTTTGCCAGCATTGATGCGGTCAATAAATCTGACAACGCTGGGCCAATTTGAGGATGCCAATCGGCATCCTCTTTCTTTTTCCGTAGGAAGAAACTACGCCCCAACCTTGAAGGGGTTATGACGTACCTCAATTTCCCCACAAGAATCATGGAGTTAAACAGTTGATTCTTAAACTGGTGTGGATTTCATGCAAGTTCGATTGAAATTTGTTGCTGGTTTGGGTGCCAGAAGGATCGTTTAACACATCAAATACCAGACTCGAAATAATTTCAGGTCTCATTAATGATTGGCGTTTCGCTTACGCCATCAAGTTCAACTACATCGCATCAATAGCAGGTTGCCGAGCAACTTGTTAGCGAAACCCATCCCCATAATAAAACTATCTCTCTAAACAAAATTCAGGACAACAGATTTGGGGATCAGGCAACTGTTGACCTTTATGGGTATCCAGGTACCAGAATTCAAAGCATGTACCGTGTTGTCTGGTTGGTTTAAAAGAAGGATCATGGCCATACTGGAGAATCTATCTCGATTCAGATGCCCGGTTGAGTTAAACAACTACTGATCAATTCTGTCTCGTTGTCGGTGATCAATCCATCCGTGAAAGTTGCGTTTCCATTTAACTTTCCGGAGATACAAATGCCCCAACTATTTTCGTTAGGCCAAGTTGTCGTAACAAGTAACTGCCTCGACTTTGCTCAAAAACATGGCGTCAATCTAACCGAACTGGTTGAGAGGCATGTAAGTGGCGATGATGGCGATGTGTGTAAGGCAGACCAACAACTGAATAACCTTGCGATTAAAACGGATGGCCGAGTGTTTTCATCCTATACGATCAATAAAACGAAGTTCTACGTCATCACTGAATGGGATCGCAGCTATACGACTGTGATGCTGGCGGAAGATTACTAGCGATTTCTCACTCATAAATATCTCTGGCAACCATGGAGATAGACAATGAGCGATACCTACCGATACTTACCCAAGGCACAGAAGGAGGCGATTGATCAGTTTGATGTTGAAACCTTCGACTTCCTGCTCAACCACAAGGCGTATGGTGAGATCGCCGCCATCTATGACCTGATTGCCCAGATACACTCTGAAGGCACTCCACTCAACGAATACCACCGTGACGTTCTGGTCTATCCGTTCAAGTTGTGGGGTCGTCGTGCTGGTCAGGTGATGTTCGAGTTCAGGAAGGAATTTTGGAACTCAAAATGAAAAAGCCCCGGAACTAAGCCGGGGCATTTTTTGTATTTCATTTTGGTTACTTCTCATGTGAGTGAATCAATGTACTTCCCGGATACTCATAAACAGGTTTGGTAAAGTACTTCACTTTGACGAACTTCAAGTACTCATTTGGGACTACCAAACTAAAACAACAACACTTGTTCAGTATCTTCATGATCCTCTCTACTCGTTCGCCGGTGATGTGACCCTGAACGAGTGCTGAAGTAATGTTGCTGGCGATGACTGTGTTTGAATCTACACTATTGATCATCTCTTTGAACTGATTATTGCTCACTTTTCTGAATCGGTTGTTGTTGATCATAGTGACGACTCCCATTCTTTGCGATCACGTTTCGATTGGATGAGCATTGCGTTCTCGTAATCTGCTTTGGTTTGTTCTTCTTCAGTAAGAGGAACGTCGAATGGGTCTGGATGATCGTCGTCCCACTCTTCTACATCATCGGGCCACTTACATTCATCAAGTGACATTGTTGGTTCGTACTCGGTGAACGTCTCTTCACCTTTGTACTTCACAAACAACAACCCCCATTTGATGTAGTGCTCTTCAATGTCGTTTCTGCGGATACCAAGTTCATAGGTATCCCAAGAATAACCAACACTGTAGTTTGCATGTATGACTTGTTTCATTTTAGTTACTCTCTTTCATTTCTTCGTTCAGTTGATCAACATCGATCTCTTCGTAATCGTCGTTGTATATTTTGTCTTCGTTTGGAAACTCATAATCGGTTTCAATCTGACTCGGCACTTCTATCACTGTGCCATTACGAAGATACAAATACAGAGTGGCAAACTTCACCTCATAGTTTTCAATGTCGTTCAGTTTTATTTCTTCTGTCTCGCAAATCTCATCAAGGTCAAACCACTGATTAGCGGAATAGTTAGCAACGATGTGTGTCATTTAAGTCTCTCTTTCATTTCTTCGATGGCAAGTTCAACAAAGTGTTTCTCGATCTTGTGAAAATCAATACACCACTCATCTTCTTCGTGTTCTGAACTCATGAGACAGTACTGCTTCATACGGTCGTCAAGTTTAGCAAGGACTTCTTTCACTTCGTTTGACTTCAAGTACCTAACTAAATGACTCTTGAAGTCTTCATTTGTATCTTCAATCTCGACTAACATATCACCGCTATAAGGTACAGCCATATATGTAAGTTCGGGATAGCAGAAGACTCGTTTCACTAACTCACGAATCTCTTCGTTGCGATGAAGTACTTCTTTGTAGTTTTCTTTCATTTCCATTCTCCCTTCATTTCGACTTGTTCAAGGTGTTCCATAAACTGATTGACGTACACTTTTAGATCACGAACGCTTATTCTGACGATTCGGGCGATAGTCGCTGTTGAGTTACTACTCAACACCCCCCGTTCTTTCGTTACATTTTCGACAGTCCTACTATGTATCTTGATCATGTGTATCTGCTCTTCAATTGTTTCAATACATTCATCAAACGTCGTCGGTTTGTTCTCTTCAAAGTAGTCACGATCTTGTTGATCAAAAGGACGGAGTCGGCTCGGGTTCTTCTTTACTTGTTTCATTTCATTTCCCCCCCGTGGCGAATAATTGTTTTAGATTAAGGACGGATTCTTCTACTTCTCTGAACATCAACTTGGCAATATCTATGCTGTATTTTTCGCTTCGCTCAGTACTCATTAGTGAGTCGATAGTGAGTTGTGTACTGATCAGGATGCACTCAAGTTCTTCGTTGATGTTCTTCAAGTTATTTTTCATGTTGTTCATTTGTATTACCTCATTTAGTTAAGTTATTTCTGATTCGCTTTGTTGCTGAACCAGTGAAGCCAGTTTAATTTTTCGGCGACATTTCCAACATCTCAGACTAAATGTGCACCTTTAGGGTGTTATGATTTCAATATGGAACCAAGACACTTCCCCTACCAGCACCCAACATTCGGGACGAAGAAGAACCCCGCTCCTGAGACGGCATGGACTGATTCGGTCTATTACTGGTGGTGGGAGTATTTGAGGCGGCACGAGGGATACAAACAGACGTGCGAAAACGGCGGTCAAGGCGAGTTTGCCGACTTATATTCAGATTTCGGTGATGTCCACGCCACTGACTTCAAGGCATGGTGGAGAGAACGGGCGGTTACGCTCTTTTCAGAACCCCGTAGAGACAGGATTCTGAGTCGGGTGGAAGGTCAGATCAGTAATGACGATCTCGATAACCCTGATCTGATGTTCGTGATGGTTCCTTTGTATCTACCATCCAAGGACATCAACAAAAGGTTCGCCGCTCTATTGAAGAAATACCATGAGGGCAAGCAGGGGGTTCGATTGGCACGTGCTAGTCGGGCCAAGTATCCTGTTGTCGGCCAGCCCAATGTCAAAGCACTTAAAAATACGCTAATGGCTTATGATTTGAGCAAGGTTAGGGACGCCGAAAAAGGAAAGAAAACCCCCCTCTGGCGAATCGGAATCGAGTTGGATGGGTGTAAGGGCGTTTACGTCACGAGCGAGGTTGCTGATCGAAATACCCTCACCGTAATAGCCAGTCGATACATTAAGAAAGCAGAAGCGATGATCAGGAATGCTGGTCGTGGCCGCTTCCCAGATTTGTCTTAACCATAGGGGGAAAAAGAATGCCGAAATACGAAATCGAACTGACTGGTGATGGTGGTGAATTCATTGCCGGCGTTGTAAAGAAAAAATTCTATAACGTGCTAAATGACAATGAGATAAGTATAGAAGACTACGCTCAGAATAATCTTGACGACGATGAACTGGCCCTCATTCCAGAAAAAATCAGACCATTTGATCCTGGCGAGTGGTTTGAAATCAGCCCGGCAATCATCCACCGTACTTGTTGTGATTGGAGGAGTGGTGAGATTCAAGTCTGGGATGAGGAGGCGAAGGCGACCATCTACAAGGCCCCTACCGATGGAGAGCCAGAAGAAGGACCGGCTCATGGATCAACCGATGAAGAAGATAGAGACAAACATTTTTCTATCTACGATCCTAGCGGCAAGTGGGAAGGAAAAGTTGGTTATACGTGTATGCGAGATGGGAACGGGACGTTCTTCACAGGTACGTTGGAGACTGCTGCCCCCTTCGATCCCCGTAAGTTGGTTCTGATTTTTTCAAACTTCAACGAGCGGGACATGATCACAAAGGTTGTCTACTACCCACGACTTGATGCTAATGGAAATCCTGATGGTGATCCAATTGAAGTCGAAGGTGAGTTCGGCGGTTCAGATTTTGATGGCGAACAACACGAATTGAGGATGTTGTAACCCCGGCACTCCTATCACTCCGGCGATATCGACTCTATCACTTTTCTATCACTATCACCCCCTGTCGCTAGACGCCGCAGTATGACAGGGGAGTAAGCGCCAGCGCCTGCCCTGTCTTATATAAGACACATGATGAATTGACACTATCGCGACTAGCTTCTAACATTGAAAGTCTCTCGCGCCAGTTCATGCAAGGTGATTTTTGGCAGGCGTCCGAGCAGATTTAAATAATCCAATAATTGCTGTTTCATACAGGAGCGATACATGTCAAAAGCACCCATGCGCGTAGCTATTACCGGCGCTGCCGGCCAGATCGGTTATAGCCTGCTGTTCCGCATTGCCTCCGGCGAAATGCTCGGCAAAGATCAGCCGGTTATCCTTCAGTTGCTTGACCTGCCGCAAGCTCAGCAAGCTGTCAAGGGCGTCATGATGGAGCTCGACGACTGCGCCTTCCCGCTGCTCGCCGGCATGGTCGCTACCGATGACCCGAATGTTGCGTTCAAAGACGCTGACGTCTGCCTGCTGGTTGGCGCCCGCCCCCGCACCAAGGGCATGGAGCGTGCCGACCTGCTGACCGCCAACGGCGCCATCTTCACCGTTCAGGGCAAGGCCATTGCTGAGAACGCCAGCGAAGGCGTCAAGGTTCTGGTCGTTGGCAATCCTTGCAACACCAATGCTTTCATCGCCGCAGCTGCCGCCAAGAAAGTTGGCCGCACCAACCCGAACAACTACCACGGCATGCTGCGTCTTGACCACAACCGTGCGCTGTCACAGTTGGCCGAAAAGGCTGGCCGTCCGGTTTCTTCATTCAAGAAATTGGTCGTTTGGGGCAACCACTCGCCGACGATGTACGCTGACTACCGCAATTGCGAATCCAATGGCGACAACGTCAAGGCGCTGATCAACGATCACGCCTGGAACAACGACACCTTCCTGCCGACCGTTGGCAAGCGTGGTGCTGCCATCATCGAAGCCCGCGGCCTGTCTTCTGCAGCCTCTGCAGCGAATGCAGCCATCGATCACATCCATGACTGGGTGCTCGGCTCCAGCGACTGGGTCACCATGGGTGTTCCCTCCGATGGCTCCTACGGCATTCCGGCCGGTATCGTTTATGGCTTCCCGTGCGAATGCAAGGGCGGTTCGTTCAAGATCATTCAGGGTCTGGAAATCGACGAATACAGCCGTGAGAAGATGAACTTCACGCTCAAAGAACTGACCGACGAAGCCGAAGCCGTCAAGGACATGCTGTAATCCAGCATTAGTTCTCAGCTTCAAGCAAAGGCCGCGATAAAATATCGCGGCCTTTTTCATTCATGCTCAGGAACATCATGCGCCATCCCAAAGCGGTTCTTTTTGCCGGCGAAAAGCCCTTCCCGATAATGCCTGCGGTCGACCACTATGCAGGTTCAGAAAAATTAATGAGAAAGGCGCTACAACTACAAAAGGAACTAGGGCCAATTTTCGACATTACCTGCGACTGCGAGGATGGTGCCCATGCCGGTGCCGAACGCGAGCATGCTGAAATGGCGGCCAATCTCATCATCTCGGAGGACAACCTGTTCAACCGAGTTGGCGCCCGCGTCCACGACGTGACTCACCCGCATTGGCGACAGGACATGGAGATACTGGTGGGAATTGCTGGTCGCCGCCTACCTTTCATCACACTACCCAAACCGTGTAGCGCAGGCGATGTACAGGTGCAGATCGAAGCCTTGCGAGAAATTGAGCTGCATTTTGGTGTTGACCGCAGAATTCCCGTGCATGTCCTGATTGAAACGCACGGTGCCCTGCGCGAAGTGTGGGATATTGCCGCCCTGCCCGGTGTGGAAAGCCTGGACTTCGGCCTGATGGATTTTGTTTCCGGCCACCATGGTGCCATTCCGGGAAGTGCGATGCGCAGCCCCGGGCAATTTGATCACCCACTGGTCGCCCGCGCCAAGTGCGAGATCAGTGCCGCCGCACTGGCCAGCGGCGTCGTGCCTTCACACAACGTAACGACTGAACTCAAGGATATCGACTACATACGCAACGATGCCCGCCGCGCACGCACTGAGTTTGGCTATCTACGCATGTGGAGCATCCATCCCAACCAGATCGTGCCCATTATCGAAGCCATGCGCCCGGATTTTTCCGAAGTTCAGGCTTCCGCAGAAATTTTGATTGCCGCTCAGGACAAGGACTGGGGGCCAACACAGCACGAAGGCAAGCTACATGATCGTGCCTCCTATCGCTATTACTGGGAGTTGCTGGAGCGCGCCCAGATCACTGGCATGGCCATTCCGACCGAGGCCAAGAGCCGCTTTTTTGCCTGAGACCCTGGACATTCTCTATCACGATGAGCACATCATCGTGATCGACAAACCTTCCGGACTGCTGGTTCATCGTTCGGAAATCGACCGCCACGAAACCCGCTTTGCGATCCAGATCTTGCGCGACCAGATCGGGCAATGGGTATGGGCCGCACATCGCCTTGATCGTGGCACATCCGGCGTACTGCTTTTCGCGCTCAGCGCTGAGATGGCAAGCGCGCTTGGCAAACAGTTCGAAGCCGCTACCGTGGAGAAAAAATATCTGGCTGTTGTCCGTGGTCACCCGCCCGAGGTCGGTGAAATAGATCATCCGCTCACTCGCCAGCGCGATGACCGTGAATGGAAAGGTGATCGCTCCAGCGATGAAGCACAGCCTGCACTCACCCAATACCGGCGTTTGGCCACCATTGAATTACCTGTTGCGGTCGACCGCTATCCGAGCAGCAGATATGCTTTGGTTGAGGCCAAACCTCTGACCGGGCGTCGCCACCAGATTCGCCGCCATCTCAAGCATATTGCCCACCCCATCATCGGTGACGCAACCCATGGCAAGGGTATCCACAATCGCTTTTTTGCCGAACAATTCAACTGCCCACGCATGTTGCTCGCCTGTACCAGTCTGACTTTCAATCATCCGGTGAGCGGCGAACGAGTGGAAGCAAAAACGCCAGTGTCCGGCTGTTTTGCCGCGACCCTGGCGCAGTTGGGATGGAGCGAGTGGATCAATAACCGATAGAACCTTCCAGTTCTTCACGACGCTTCATTTCCTTTTCCAGTTCCAGCATATCCTGACCCAAGGCATCACGGGCAGAGACCATACCGAGGGGCGTACCGTTGTCATCAACGACAGGCACATGGCGGAACCCGCCATCAGCCATCATGGCCAAGGCAAAACCGAGCGGCTTGTCAGCACGAATGGTCATCGGGTCGGCAACCATTACCTGGGAAAGCTTAGTTGTATCCGGATCAATGCTGGTAGCCAGCACCTTGTTAAGTGCATCACGCTCGGTAAAAATGCCGACGATCTTGAGGTTCTCAACGACCAGCATGGCACCAATCCGCTTTTCTGCCATCAGGCGGCAGGCGTTACGAACCGTCATATCTCGGGTTGCGGTGACCAGTGTTTGACCAGCGATTACATTGCTTATTTTTCTGTTAGGCATGTTTGTCTCCTGTTATTTGTTTGGGTGTGTTTATGGTCGCCGGTTCTGCCAGCGGATGCAAGCATTGCGGGAATTTATTGCGACTTGATGACAACAATGGCGATCACCACAAAGATAATGACCATGCCGATTAGTTCAATATTCACTACGCTCTCGGTAGCCTATCAGGGTTTCAGTTCAAGTACGACACGGACCCGTGCATCCGCATAGTGCAAATCGACGAAACCAATTCCACCGGGATTTGCCGCCACCCATTTGACAACCTCTTCCGGGCTACGCAGTTTAGGTGGCGCCGTCATGCGCCCGGTAAACAGCTGCCGTGACCAGTAAGCGTTGATTTCCGAAAGCTCCTTACCGACGAGCGCTTGGTAAAAACGCGCACGGTCTGGATGAGCATCCTCCATGTCGACCGCTTTTGCCTCAAGCCCGTTAAAGAACTGCCGATAACGCCCGAAGAAAATATTCACCACTTCATTGCGCGACATCACCGCAACGCCCGAGCGCGCATTGACGATCACCGCCATCTGAGCCGTTGCTGGCTCAGCCTCCAGCAAGAGAAGGAAGGCTGCCATGAGAGAAAAAAGAAGCCTGTGCATGACGGCGCTCAGAACACGAAGTCCAAAGACAGGCTGAAAACATCCAGCTTGCCGGTCCAGGCTGAGGTCTCGCGGCGGTAGGGGAAGATCGATTGCGCTTCGCCGCTGATGTGATCCCATTGCCCCTTGAATGCGACGTTACGCACAATATCCCAACGCGCCCCCAGTGATGTTGTACTCTGGTGAGCATGGCCGTCAGCCATGATCGCTGCCACGACTGGATTCAGTGTATTGCCACGAGTCCGCGATACGATCCGCGAAAAGCCAATATAAGGTGTAACTGGTCCGATGCGGTAGCCTGCCTGCAAGTAACCTGAATCCGAGCTCTGAAAGGCATTACTGCCCTGAATAATGTGATTGAGCATGAGATGGACTTGCCAGGGTCCTCGGTCATAGATCGCGCCGAAAGCGTAGTAATCGCTGCGCGTATTGGCCGTCGCCAGATAATCAGCCGACTGCCGTGCCATAGCCTCTGGCAGATAGGCATTCAGAACCGGATCAAGAGGGAGATTGTTCCTGAAAACAATATTGGCATAGCTGAGACGAAAGACCCAGGAACCACTATTCAAATCCAAGTACCCGCCAGTCATCGGCGAGCCATCCAGTTTCCATTGGCGATCAGCCAGCGCTATACGCTCATCAGAAATACCGTAGAACAGCTTGGTACGGAGAATGCTGTCACCGACCGGCAAGCTCAATACCGCATCGGCCCCGTCAATACTATAAAACGGAAGCGACCAGAAATAATCGCCTGGCGGTCGTACCGAGAGATAGGAATAGCCCACCATACGCGAATCGGCGAGCATAAAAAACTCCGTACCGAGACGCCCGGCACGCAGGCTCAGCTTGGGGTCTGGTTCGTACTTAAGGTAGGCCCACGAGACCTCTGGCGTGAAACTTCGGTCATAACGATAGCGACTGACCACCTGCACTACCGCCTCCAGTTCGCTCGCCACACGCAGGTTGGCCTGAACACCAAGCAAGCTATCGACGCGACCGTCCCAGCGCTTGCCCGCGCCTTCAGGCTGAGCCAGGTCGCGGACAAACCCTACTTCGTTTGAGTTGGTTCTGGTTGCCCCAAGGGTACCAAAACCACTAAGCGAGAATGACTGGAACAGTTCATCGGCGTTGCCGACAAGCGGCAGCACCAGCAGTACAAAAGACAGCAGCCATCGAACCGGAAACATGTCAGATTTCAGCACGCTTTCTTGGGTTGGCATCCCTTTAGTATCCACAGCGAGATTACCCCAGCTGCCTCATTAGCCATTACCTTGCGCGCCATGGATGTCGGATCACGACCAGCATTGGTTTTGGCAAACGGGTCAGCGCCAGCCTCAAGCAAGAGCTGGGCATGCTTGGCGTTCTGAGTGTAGGCAGCCATATGCAGCGGCGTCGCGCCATCTCCATCACGGGCATTGGGATCAGCCCCGGCAGCTAACAACGCCTTGAGTGAAGAGATGTCCGGATTGGTCGCCGCCAGATGCAAAGGCGTTGAGCCCTGAGCTGTACGCACATCACGCGCAGCAGGCTGTGCCTTGAGCAAAGCACCGATCTCCTTGCCATTGCCAATACGTGCCGCATCATGGATGGGCTGGTCATTGGCACCGATCACTTCGGCATGCCCCTGGCCAACCAGAAGCAAGCCTGACAGCAGACAAATCATCCAGCGTTTCATGAGAATCTCCTATGAAAAAGCCCGGCTATGGCCGGGCTCTTGTTACTAGTTGTGGCATCAGCCTTCTTGAGGTACCGGCAGTGCAATCTTGTTATCAGTACTGAACTGGTAATCCCGAAAAACGTGCTCTGCTGTAAGCACTTGATAGCTGCCATCAGCCAGCCGATGCGTCGTATCTTTAAGGCGATAGGTCAATTGACCACAGGTCCATAAATCGAAGTTACGCATGTGAGTGCACAGGCAGGTCTTGTCTTTTACGGAAATCTTGCGTGCGCCGGGATGGGCTGCCACTTCGCGGTTGTAGGCAGTAACGTAGGCACACTTGCCATTGGCGTCGAGCAAATAACCGTAGGCCTCGCAATTGGGACGAATGCCATCACCAATTGCCGGACTGCTCTTGATCATGCGCATCGGGTAACCGGTTGGCGAGATCTCGTTAACTTCGATGTCTTCCTTACCGGCAGTAAAGTAGTGCTGCTGCACGTCTGCCGGCAGACCGCATTCACGGGATACCGTGAAGCGGGTTGCCACCTGGACCGCTGCGGCCCCGTTTTCAAGAAAGCCAGTGGCATCGCTACCGGTAAAAATACCACCGGCCGGAATAACCGGGATTTCCAGGTGTTCGGTCTTGAGATACTGCAGCACGTCGGCAACTATCGTTGCCAGATCGTACTGTGCCCAGTCCATGCCAAAACCGAGGTGACCACCAGCCAGCGGGCCTTCGACCACCACGAAGTCTGGCAGGCGATTGGTACGTGCGCTCTTCTTGAGGAAGATCTGCAGGGCGCGGACCGAGGAGACGATGATACCCAGTTTGGCATCACGGAAACGCGGGTGATCTTCAATCAGACCGAAGGAACCGAGGTGGAGGCCAGCAGCCAGCGTGATACCGTCGATACCAGCATCAAGCGCGGCGCGCATGCGCACCCGCAAGGTTTCCCTGGGAGCATTCATCGTCAGCTTTTCCATACAGTTGACGAAGACCGGGCCGGAGCCGGTCTTGCGCTC
>ERZ724516.1112-NODE-1112-length-15967-cov-3.636752_pt1 | contig 15967 bp, 16 predicted proteins | sample MGYA00376049_ERZ724516 | MGnify/ENA primary metagenome ERZ724516 (study PRJEB28724, sample SAMN07190886) | activated sludge metagenome | isolation source: activated sludge of sewage treatment plant in Hong Hong | place: USA: Christiansburg, Virginia | collected... | reverse complement strand
CATAGAATCGGTGTATTCATTTACAGTTATTTCTATAGAATCTTTTCCTACATATATGCTATCCAATGTTCCTGCGTATTGATTGGATATGCCGTTTTCATCACTTAAAAATGTATAGTATTGATTAGAATAATTTCCTATTGCTTTTTCGTTTGCAAAGGGTGTTTGTGTTATTCTTGCTAAATCTGTTCCTTTTTTATTTAAATCATAGAAAAATAAATCTAAGGTTTGTGTTGGCAAAATAGCATCCATATTTTCAAGATAAAATTTATCTTCTTGCCGATTGGAAGAAAACAATACGCCATCCGTTCCATTCCAATTTATATATACAGGATTTAAATCGTCGTATAAATCATTATTTAATTGCGTGGTGGTAGCGTTAGAAACGTTATATAAATACAAATCGGTTTGTCCTTTATTTTGTCCGGATACTATCAAAACATTGGGATTGTTGGTATAATCTGCCCCATGGATTTTTTGAAATTTAATAATATTTTTCTTTGTGGTGGTTTTTTTATCTAAATCCATTTGACGCAACCGTATAATATCTTTTTTCTCTGAGATGACGGCTAAGGTATGCCCTGTTTTTGTCCAAGTCAAAATTGGATAGGACTTATCAAATGGATATTGATCGGAACGGAAACCACCTTTGGCAATTTTTTTTGATTTTTTAGTTTGTAAATTTTGTAAAAAGATTTTATAAAAACCACCGTCAAAGGCTGCATAAGCTGCATATTTTCCATCAGGGGATATTTTCATGTCTCCAATTTCACTGTTATTTCTTTTCTTTAATCTGATGCTTGCTAATCCAGCAGTACTGTCTCTGTCTTTATTATCTAATTCGTATCTACTCGAATAAAAATCTTTCCAATCTCGCATTAAATCATCTATCGAGCGGTTAACGGCATACGCCAATCCTTTGCTGATACTGTGATTGACGCGCGTAACATATAATATATTGGAAATAGCATCTTTGCCATACATTGCATTTATCATATACCAAAAGGAATGTCCCGCAAATTCAGCGTCTATATTTACTAATCGATTAAAATCTGTTTTCTTGGTGGTTAGCAAATAATGCTTTAAACGTGCATCCAATTCTGTATTCCATGTTTCGCCCATGTATGCTGCTAATCCATTTTTATACCATTCGGGCAACACTAAGAAAATTGCATTTTGAATTTTTTGTCCAAAGCTGCTGCCCGACATCATTTGTCGGATGTATAAAGCCGATAATCCTTTTAGCAAATCTCTTTGTAAATGGCGATGATTGCCATCATAATGCAAGAATAATTTATTATCATGCAAGATTGCTGTACCTCCAATATTATAATCTTCTTGCCCTAACCCGATATTAGTTTGTGCTAAATCTGAAATGTCATTATATACTAAAATATCTACTTGCGAACGAAAATGAAAATCCATTTGCTTGTCTAATTCTTTCAGTTTCATTTCTGCCACTGTCCAAACAAATTTTCCTATTTCTTGCCCACCTGGGTAAAAGTAAATTGTAAAATTATCGGTGTTATAATATTGCCAGTCAAAGCGATGATATTGCACTCTATTTTGACCAAATTGAACTTGGGTGGTTTGTGCTTGTAATTGATAAATTCCAACTATATTTCCAAAAAATAAAATGAAAGATAATTTCAAAATGTTTTGAAATAAAGATTGCTTATTTTTACCAAAATACTTTTGAGGTATGGTCATAATCTCTTCTCCTTTTGGAGTGTATCAAAAATAATCTAACTGAACATTACAAAGTAAATAAATCTTATGGATAACGCAAAGATAAAGACAAATGTTGTATCATTTTGTTTCAATCCTTTTCAAGAAAACACTTATATCCTCTCTCATGCTAATAAAGATTGCTGGATTATAGACCCAGGGTGCTATACATTGCAAGAACAAAAAAAATTAACCAATTATATTGAACTCCATCAATTAAAGCCAGTTAAGTTATTAAATACACATTGCCATTTGGATCATATTTATGGAAATAAGTTTATTGCTACAGAATATAATTTAGAATTGGGGATTCATCAAAAAGAATTATTTATTTTACAAAATGCTGCGGTTGCTGCCAATATGTATGGAATGAAAATTCCAGAAAAACAAGAGCCGGGTTATTTTATTTCGGAAAATGAACTATTGATATTAGGAAATGATACTGCTTTTGAAATATTATTTACGCCGGGACATTCTCCTGGAAGTGTTTGTTTTTCTAATGTAGATGAAAAATATGTCGTAGTAGGGGATGTATTATTTATGGGAGGTATCGGTCGCACTGATTTGCCCGGTGGTGATTACGATACGCTTATAAAATCTATTAAAACTCAACTTCTGCCTTTGGATGAAGAAACTAAGGTATATAATGGGCATGGCCCAAGTACCGTTATTGGAGTAGAAAAAAGAAGTAATCCATTTTTGAGATAAATTGAAATCAATATGGAAATACTTTCATAAACTCATCTGCCAATTGTTTGCTTTTGGCTTCGATAGAAAAATAATAGAAATTGCGTGTCCATGCAAATAGAAATCCGGATTCGCCATTCATTAATAAGTATTTATTACTACTATTGGTATTTTGTTGTTTTATTTCATTTTTTTTACCACTGATGGCATCATCATAAATATTTGTCCAGGCGGTACTTAATTCTAATTGACTATATGCTTTCCCAAAGGTTATAAACACCCTGTTTTTTCGATTGGTATAAAATACTTTTCCCATTTCTCTTCCTATCACAAAATCGTGAAATGCATAACGCTCCCATTCTCCTAATTTTTGCGGCAATATTTTATCAAATTCATCACCTAAAGGAAATTTCTTTTTATTTACGTTGTAGGGAACAGATTGAGCAAATGCAAAGACATTAAAAAATATAAAAAATATAGCAAGTATTTTTTTCATTATTCTACTGTTACAGATTTGGCTAAATTACGGGGTTGATCAACATCGCAGCCTCTTAAAACTGCTATATGGTAGGCTAATAATTGCAATGGAATTACCGTTAATATTGGAGTAAATGGTTCGACGGTATAAGGTATTTGAATTTCAAATTCTGCCAATTTGCCTATTTCTGTATCTCCTTCTGTAACAACCGTAATTAATCGTCCTTTGCGTGTTTTTACTTCTTCTACATTGGATAAAACTTTTTCGTAATGCTGTGTTTGAGGGGCCAAAATGACTACCGGCATATTTTCATCTATCAATGCGATGGGGCCGTGTTTCATTTCTGCTGCGGGATATCCCTCTGCATGTATATAAGAAATTTCTTTCAATTTAAGTGCGCCTTCTAAGGCTACTGGAAAATTAAATCCTCTTCCTAAATACAAGAAATTAGTGGCATGTTGAAACGTTTCTGCAATTTTTTGGATATAAGCATCTGCTTCCAAAATTTTTTCAATCTTTTCTGGTAATGCTTCTAATTCTGTAATATATTCGTGAAATTGAGATTGCGATAAAGTCCCTTTCAGCTCTGCCAATTGCAAGGCTATTAAAGCTAAAATACTTACTTGTGTAGTGAATGCTTTAGTGGAAGCCACTCCGATTTCGGGCCCTGCGTGCGTATAAGAACCTGCTTCTGTCATGCGGGAAATGCTGGAGCCTACTACATTGCAAATTCCAAAAGTCAATGCGCCTTTAGATTTTGCTAATTCTAATGCAGCTCGCGTATCAGCAGTTTCACCAGATTGAGAAATAGCAATTACAACATCATTTTCTGTAATGATAGGATTTCGATAGCGGAATTCACTGGCGTATTCCACTTCTACATTTATACGGGCTAATTCTTCGATAAGGTATTCGCCAATTAAACCCGAATGCCATGAGGTACCACAGGCTACAATAGTAATTTTTTGTGCATTTCTAAAACGTTGCTCATACTCTCTAACGCCGCCTAAATTCACCCAAAATTGCTGACTGTCTATTCTACCTCTGATGCTATTTTTTATTGCCGATGGTTGTTCGTGGATTTCTTTCATCATAAAATGTTCAAATCCACCTTTTTCTATCTGTTCTAATTTTAATTGAAGTTCATTGATGTACGGAACATGCACAGAATTATCTTTTATAGATCTTACTTCTACACTACCGTTTACATTCAATATAGCCATTTCATTATCTTCTAAATAAGAAACTTTTTTAGTATGTTCTATCAGTGGTGAGCCATCTGAGGCTACAAATAATTCATTCTCTCCAAACCCAATTACCATTGGGCTGCTTAATTTAGCTGTTATTAATTTATCAGGATTACTTTTAGAAATTACAACAATGGCATACGCACCAATCACTTCATTTAATGCCAAACGAACTGCTTCTGATAATTCAACTTTTGCATTTTTATAAATATCATCTATTAAGTGTACTAATACCTCTGTATCTGTTTCTGAGCGGAAAACATATCCTCGTTGTTGCAACTCTGCTTTTAAAGAATAATAATTTTCGATGATTCCATTATGAATAACGGCAATATCACCATTGGTATTAAAATGAGGATGCGCATTTACATCGTTGGCTTCGCCATGTGTAGCCCAACGAGTGTGTCCGATTCCTACATTTCCTGAAATATCATTACCCTTGGCTTCTTCCTCTAGGTTGACAACCTTTCCTTTTTTCTTATAAATATTTAATTTATTGCTATCGCTTAATAAAGCAATCCCAGCACTATCGTACCCGCGGTATTCTAGTCTTTTTAATCCATTAATAATAATTGGGAAGGCCTGCTTTTTACCAATATAACCTACAATTCCGCACATATAAATTTAATTTTTGTAAAGAGAAACAAATATTATACCGATTTTGCTGGGAAATTAATAAACTAATTTTATTTTATTAAGGTATAAGTCAGATTTAATTTCAATTTGTATTTTGGATCAGAGTAATTTGGTCCTGCTACTATCACTCTCGAAGGCACATATCCAATATTTAACAGAGTATTATTAACAGAACTGTTTAATATATTTATTGCAGGATCCGTTCCTGCAAACCTATACGTTGCTAAATATAAATCTGTATTATTTTCGGAACCCGAAGATATCGCTTGCACATATTTTGATATATTAAAATTATAAACTGCTATTTTATTACCATATACATCTCTTCCTGATGTATCTGCAATTCCTGCACCATCTCCTGTTGATATAATATCTAAATTTCCCGCTGTATTTCTTTTTAATATAATAAAATAGGATGGCTGAGTAAATGCAATATTTGAATTTTGTATGATTTGTGAAACTGATATCATTGCTTTATTTACTGCTACCTTACCCAGATTTGTTAATGTTGGCATGGATAATTTCATTAATGCACCTCCTTGTCCTAACACATAGTTTATTGAGTCTGAATTTTCACCAGAACTAATAACATTATTTACTGTTGAGTTCAATGTGTTGGAGAATAAATTAACGCCATTCACTCTAGTTCCTGCAACGCCATTTACATATTTCACAATAGAAGAATACAACCTCATTTCTTTAGGAGCATTATATTTATCTTTATAAAAAATCACTATTGAAGTAAAATTTGAACCTGTATTTATTTCAGCCATTGCTTTTCCTGCATTATCTGAGTTAGCTACTAAAATACCTGGAAATGCATTTTTAAACAGAGAAGAATCTCTCAATACATTTCGGCCTAAATCAATAATATTATTCCCAAAAGATGAGTTTAGTTTTATTCTCATAATCCCAGGCAATCCTACTGAATCTGTACGGGTCATGTGTACCCAATTGGTTGTTGGGGTAAATAGATAATCATTTGCCGTACCTAAAACACTTCCTCCGGTAAATCCAGTTGCATTGGAATAATAAATTTGCGTTTCATTGATTTTATTCGGTAAAGTAGTTACTTCAAAATTTTGAGGAACTGTTGTATCTCCATAAACAGAAGAGTAATTCATAAACAGCACCACCGAGTCTATGGTGTAAGTGGTATTTAAAGAGTCGTCATACACGCCGGTTGGTTTATCAAATTCAATTGCAATGCTGGCTTTTTGAATACCAAATTTACTATCATTAATAACACCTAAATAATTTATAGCGAGCTTATCTGTTCTTAAAAAGGTATCTGCTATTGTTTTTCCGTTAATAGTAAAAGTGTCTGTATATTTTACATTTAATAGGTCATCTCCAGGTAAAATATCAGCGCCAATACTACTTTCTTTTTTACAACTGGAAGATAGAATTGTTAATAGCGTAACGAAATAGATTAAATATTTATTTTTCATTGACAAGTTTGGAAGCGATTATTGTAATAATGATTGATAAAACTCTGAGTAGGTGGTTAAGATATTATCTAATGGCTGATACTCTAAAAATGGTTTTTTGCCAACAGATTTTTTTATGCTTTTCAAATCTATGCTTTCAGAGCCTTGGATTACAGCATCAGCATATTGAACGCCTCCCAAAACCAACGACTCATTAGTTAAATCTTTAAACGCCGCCAAGTCTTTTTCTTTTATTTCATCCCCAATCAAAGCAGTTTTTAAGAAACTTTTGTTTAATTTTTCTGAAAAATCATTTTCATAAACACTATACACCATTTTAGTATTGGCAAATACAGGATCTTTAGCAAATTGTGTTTTCAAATATACTGGAATCAAGCTGGTCATCCATCCGTGGCAGTGAATGATATTTGGGTGCCACCCAAATTTCTTAACCGTTTCTAAAGTTGCTTTGCAGAAAAAAACCATTCGCTCTGCATTATCTTCAAAGAATGTTTCATCTTCTTCTCTAAAGACAGATTTACGTTTAAAAAATTCTTCATTATCTAAGAAATAAACCTGTATTCTTGCTCCTGGCAAGGATGCTACTTTAATTATCAATGGATAGTCATCATCATTGATAATAATATTAATTCCTGATAAACGAACTACTTCATGTAATCGGTTTCTGCGTTCATTAATTATTCCAAATCTTGGCATTAAAATTCTTACTTCTAATCCGTTATCATTAACATAAGGGGCTAATTTTTTAACTATATTTCCTGCTTCTGATAATACCAAATAAGGATCTAACTCTTGAGTTACATACAATAATTTCTTCCTTTCCATACGCCGCTTTTCTGTTAAATTTTAATTTTATGATAAAATAGTGTGCAAAGATACGAAATTAAAGCGGTATAATTGCTTTAGAATATACGACCGAAGAATATTTTAAGTATTCTTTACACTTATAGCTAAAACAATAAATATCAAGGTTTTCTAATGTTTTTGAGGATTTAATCGCAGAAATCTAACTTATAAACTCCATCATTGTGCAAGTTTTTCAAACAGCCATCGAACTCCAAAATTACTTATTGAATATCAATAAATTAGAAGAAAAAACTATTGGTTTTGTTCCCACCATGGGAGCTTTACACGAAGGGCATCTTTCACTAATCAGGGCATCCAAAGAGAAAACTACTTTAACGGTTTGCAGTATTTTTGTAAATCCTACTCAGTTTAATGATAAAAAGGATTATGAAAAATACCCTATTCACTTAGACAGAGATTTGGAAATGCTTTTGACGGTTGGCTGTGAGGTGGTATTTGTTCCTTCTGTCGAAGAAATATATCCCGTTGGGACACACGATAAAACATCGGTTGATTTAGGATTTATCGGAAAAACCTTAGAAGCAGCTCACCGCCCCGGACATTTTGAAGGTGTTTTGCAGGTAGTAAAGCGGCTGCTGGATATTGTTCAACCTGATTTTTTATTTTTAGGACAAAAAGATTATCAGCAATGCATGGTCATTTCAAAACTGATTGAACATTACCAATTGCCTACCCAACTAATTATTGGTGCAACAAAACGGGAGGAAGACGGACTGGCTATGAGCAGCAGAAATGCAAGATTAAATCCAGAAGAAAGAAAGACTGCCATTAAGCTATCTCAAGCATTATTTTATTTAAAAGAAAATATGGAGCAAATTCCAATGGCTGAGTTAATCCAAGAACAAATCAATCATTTAAGCGAAGATTCTACTATAAAAGTGGAGTATTTATCCATCGTAAACGGAAAAACTTTAGAGCCTGTGGATACTTATCAAAAAGAAATGCCTTTGACAGCATTAATTGCAGCAAAAGTGGGCGAGGTAAGATTGATAGACAACATCATTCTTCAATAAATTACTACGTTGTTAATCAATAGTTTCGTTTTTTCTTAATCCTTATATAATTTGATTTTTCGTAAATATCTATAACTTTGTATCGAAAATAAAGAAATGTTAGTATCCGTTTTTAGAGCAAAATTACACCGTGTTGTTGTTACAGAAGCAAACCTCAATTACATGGGAAGCATTACCATTGATGAAAACCTATTGGACGTCTCTGGTATTATTCCAAATGAGAAAGTGCAAATTGTTAATATAAATAACGGCGAACGTTTTGAAACGTATGTCATCAAAGGCGAGCGTGGTTCCGGACAAATTTGTTTAAATGGCCCAGCCGCCAGAAAAGTGCAACTCGGCGATAAAATCATCGTAATTGCGTATGGTATGCTTTCTTTAGAAGAAGCTAAAAACCACACCCCTGTTTCTGTTTACGTGGACGAAAACAATCAGGCATTGCCACATTAATTTTGTACCTTCGTTTCCCATGAAGAATGCAAAAACTTTTATCAAAATAATCATCTCTTTAGGCTTAGGTATTGGACTAATTATATGGTTTTGGAACAGTATGTCCGAAGCCGACAAAGAAGAAACGATTCTTGCTTTTAAACGTGCCAATTATTTCTGGGTTCTACTGGCACCACTAATTGGTTTTTTAGCCAATTTTATCCGCACACAACGTTGGCGATTAATGTTAAGACCACTTGGATACAATCCAAATTATTGGAATACCTTTCACTCCGTAATGGTAATGTATTTCTTCAATCTTTTTGTTCCAAGATTAGGCGAAGTTACGCGCTGTACCATGCTGGCAGAATATGAAAAAGTTCCAGTAGAAAAATCTATCGGAACCATGGTGACAGAACGCTTATTGGATGTCATCTGTTTAGGCGGTGTTTTCTTGTGTATTCTTCTTTTTTTAGGACAAGAAAATTTCAATTCTATTTACAACGAATTTCAGCAACTTACGGCAGGCATAAAAGGTGGAACATTGTCTATCATTTTAAAATATGCAGTTCCGGTTTTATTAATAGTGGGCATCGGAGGTTTTTCTGTATGGTACATTCAAAAAAACGGATTTCAAGAATTAAAAGAACTTATTTTATCGAAAATTAAAAGTTTATTTTTTTCTATTTTATCTATAAAAGATATAAAAGAAAAACCACAATTTATATTGCTCACTATCAGCATGTGGTTGGCTTATTTAGTGATGTTTTATGTAAATTTTAAAGCACTGCCCGAAACCTTTAATTTACCTTTTGTAGCTGCATTGGTCTGTTTGTTTTTTGGCTCAATATCTGTTGTACTCACGCCGGGAGGCATTGGAATTTTCCCAATTGTAATCCAAGCTATTTTAGTGGCTTTTACTATTAATCCAAGCATTGCATTAGCTATAGGAATGATAGCTTGGGCGGTGCAAACAGTGGGTGTTTTAGTAGGCGGTGTTATTTCGTTGATTTTATTAAATTTAACCAACAGAAAATAATTTTCCATTTTTCTTTTACATTAAATACAAATGGATATTCAGTCATTTTTAAATTCTATCCAAAGCCATCAAAAAGTAGTATTTACGAATGGTTGTTTTGATTTATTACACGAGGGACATTTACATTTATTAAAGGAAGCCAAAAAACTTGGAGCTATTTTAATTGTTGGGATAAACGATGATGCTTCTGTAAAAAGGTTGAAAGGCGAAACACGTCCCATAGAGACTTTAGCCGTTAGAATAAAGCATTTAGAAGACACCAAAATTCCTGATTTTATAATTTCATTTTCAGAAGATACTCCACTGCAACTTACAGAAAAAATAAGACCTTCAATTATTGTAAAAGGAGGGGATTATAAAAAAGAAGAAATTGTAGGAAATACAATTGCAGAACAAGTGATGATTATTCCATTATTAGAGGGTTTTTCTACCACTAAGATTATTGAAGAAAGAAATTTATAGGTTCAGATAAAAAACAATTTACAATTCTCGAATTAAAATAAACACAGATAAAATGAGTGCGTCATAGCGAGGAGGAACGACAAAGCTATCTCTTCTTTTTAGATTGCTTCACTACGTTCTCAACGACCGGGACATTTTGAGTTTTCTGAAAATCCTAAAATTCCTGAGTATCTTGATTTAGATATTTGAATTTTCTTTAGTAGTTTAATCCAAATGCCCACAAAGGTATCACATTCTGATAGCCATATTCTATATCATCTTTTACAATAAATGATTTATTATCTTGCTTAATTTGTCTTTGTTGTTTGTTTTTACCGCCAATTTCAAATGTGTAATCGCCAATAATAAAATCAGCATTTTGGGAAGCAATAATATTATGCTGATTGCTCATTTGATTAAAAAAAACGGTTTCTCTAATATTCCCAATATTAGACTGCTCTCCAACTAAATTGTAAATCAGATTGGTATTATCTAAATACACTTTATCAACCTTGCCTAATCCACGTAAACCACTTGTTTCATCCCGGAGTTGCCCAATAAGACCTGCCTTCTCCATATATTGAAAATAATCGTCTAATGAATTTCTGCTCACACCAATCAGCTCTGAAATTTTAGAAAAATTTGGTTTAAATGGTACATTTTCCGCAATAATAGACAGTAAACGTTTTAATTTTCTGCCGGTCCCTATATTTAAGTTGGCATATTGAGGAATATCTGTTTCTAAAGTTTGAACAATAATTTGTCCAAGACGTAAATCAAATGCTTCCTCCAGCCCAAATGGATAATAACCACGTTTCAGATAGTCTTTAAAAAAAGGTAAGGGATGTTTAATTTCAGAAAGTTTTACCTCATTTTTAATAATTTGCTCTAATGGGTAAATATCAACATCATAATTATGAAATAATTTCAGATATTCTCTAAACGAAAGCCCTTGCAGATGGTATATAATTGCACGGCGACTCAAATCTGCGGAACCTTTGAGAATATCTAAAACCGAAGAACCTGTAAAAATTATTCTTAATCCAGGAAATGAGTCATAAATATTTTTTAATTCCTGAGACCAGTCAGCATATTTATGAATTTCGTCTATAAATAAATATTCGCCGGCTGACTTATAAAAATTATCGGCTAAATCAATTAATCTATTTTCTCCAAAATACATATCATCTGCCGATACATACAAAGCCTTCTTAGTATCTAAATTTTCTTTGATATATTGCAAAATCATAGTTGTTTTTCCGACGCCACGACTACCGATAACTCCTGTCATTCGACTATTCCAAACAACTTTACCATACAAATATCGCTTAAAATCCATTGTTGTATGCTGTAATAATGTTTCATATTTTTGATAAAGCTTTTGCATAATTCTTAATTTAGCATCTACAAACTTACGTAAATTGCACAACAAAATCAACAAAATAATAGATAAATGATTATTCTGTTGTGCATTTTAACTTAATTGAACTTTGTAACTGGAGTTCAGATTAATAATTATGGAAAAAAATAGTTGATTATTGTTAAAGAAATCTCTTCCTTTAATTCCTTTTCAAATTATCTCCATTTCAAATTAAAATCGTATTTTCGCAATCTCAAATTTCAATAAAATGAATTTTCAACTTACCGAAGAGCATCAGCAAATACGTGAAATGGCACGCAATTTCACGCAAAATGTATTGAAACCGGGCGTTATTGACCGTGATAGAGACATGATTCATCCAACAGAATTTTTAAAACAAATGGGTGAGCTTGGTTTTATGGGCATGATGGTGGACACCAAATACGGTGGCGGTGGCATGGATGCTGTTTCGTACTGCATTGCTATGGAAGAAATTTCCAAATTAGATGCTTCTTGTTCAGTGGCCATGTCGGTAAATAATTCGTTGGTTTGTTGGGGATTAGAAGCTTATGGAACGGAAGAGCAAAAACAAAAATATTTAGTTCCTTTAGCATCTGGTAAAAAATTAGGTGCGTTTGCATTAAGCGAACCGGAAGCCGGAAGTGATGCCACTTCTCAAAAAACAACTGCCGAAGACAAAGGAGATTATTATTTATTAAACGGCACAAAAAACTGGATTACTAACGGTGGGAAAGCCGACACCTATTTAGTAATTGCTCAAACACATCCTGAAAAAGGACATCGAGGAATTAATGTATTGATAGTAGAAAAGGGAATGCCGGGTTTTGAAATTGGTGCAAAAGAAGACAAATTAGGTATTCGTGCTTCTGATACACATTCTTTATTATTTACAGATGTGAAAGTGCCAAAAGAAAATAGAATTGGTGAAGATGGATTTGGATTCAAATTTGCAATGAAAACACTGGAAGGCGGGAGAATTGGTATTGCAGCACAAGCATTAGGCATCGCAGCCGGTGCGTATGAGTTAGCAGTGGAATATGCAAAAGTGCGCAAAGCATTTGGAACTGAAATTGCAAACCATCAGATTATTCAATTTAAGTTGGCAGACATGGCAACACAAATTGAAGCAGCACGTTTATTGGTATATAAAGCAGCTTGGTTGAAAGACCAACATCAGGATTATGCGATTGCTTCTGCTACTGCAAAATTATTTGCATCAGAAGTGGCAATGCATGTAACAACAGAAGCGGTTCAAGTGCACGGTGGCTATGGATATGTAAAAGAGTATCATGTAGAGCGATTAATGCGTGATGCAAAAATTACTCAAATTTATGAAGGAACATCCGAAGTGCAACGGATTGTTATTTCGAGAGGAGTTCTTACAGGAAAAATATAAAAAAGTAGTAGGATAAAAGTAGCAAGTAGTAAGAATAAAAGGATTAGTACTTGATACTCACTACTTACTTCTAAAAAGGAGACGTGTCCGAGTGGTTGAAGGAGCACGCCTGGAAAGTGTGTATATGGGAAACTGTATCGTGAGTTCGAATCTCACCGTCTCCGCAAAAACGTTATAACTTGTTGATTTACAATTAGCTGTAGCATTTGGTGTCGCAATTTCTGCGCTTACAATAAACTTAAATCTGATTTTGCTGGTGGTTGCTGTGGCATTATTTGTGCTTGGCGCGTTCTTTGCCGGTTTTTACTGTGTTCACATAAATTTTTAACAAAAAACCGTCAGGCGCTGCGAACACAGTACCATAAGGTAGAGATGAGTTTCTGAAACGCTCGCCTGGCTTATTGTTAATAAATTTTGATTTTCATATTAAATGTGATTCGCATTTTAAACATAGCGAAAGAAATGCCAAAGTGCAATTTTTTTTTTTAGAAAAAAATTATTAGAATAGTTTTTTGAATGCCGTAGTAGAAATAACCGGAATTGGTGTTTCTTTAAAATTCAACAGTTTTTTATCGCCTGTTACCAAGGTAGATTTTGTACTAAGGCATAATGAAAATAGATAATCGTCTTTTATATCTGGGCTCCCTTTGTATTGTCGTGTTTTTTTTACATTTTTGGTAAACAGGTGAATTGCTTCTAAATAATCATTACTGGTGTATTTCAGATATTTTTTAATATGGTTTCTTTGTAATACATCTATTATTTCGGCTTCCAGTTCTCTGCAGAAGATTATTTCAATATCATTGAGAACTATGTATTCTGTTAAATCTGCTAATTTCCCATTAATAATATAGCTGATATATACATTACAATCAAGAACGTATTTGTTTGCCTGCATTGTATCGTTTTTTTCGAACATCTCTGACAATGGCTACAATTTCATTCATTGTAATATTATTTTTTTTAACGCCACTATCTAATTTTCGGGCTTTTTGTATAATGGCTTCTTTTTCCAATACTTTTAACAGTGCCTTTTGCTTGGTTTCAGGCATTTGCTCTATGTAATCTGTAATTTTACTTACTATTGGTGATTGAAAAAACATACTCAAATGTAATACTTATTGTTGTAAAATGCAACCGGCATAAAAAACGCACCTCCTAAGAAGTGCGTTCATTTATGAAACCGAAACCACTCGATTTTTTTCAATTCGACTGGAACGAATTTATTTTTTATTTAAACCAAAAAACACGCTTTTAAACATGTTTTTTGCCTCATAATTTGTATTTCTACCAAAACATACAAATATCTAAGATAATTTAGGAACGTTAAAACCTGCTCTTTTAAGGCGTTGCCGTCCCGATGCAGTAGATAATAATTTTCTCATTTCTGATTCAAACTTTTTTAAAAATGCTTCTTTTTCTTTTTTTGGCATTTTTTCTATTATGTTTTCATCATAGTCAATTTTACTTTTTTGCTACACGCTTGCGAGTAACTTTTGCCGTGCGCCGCACTTTAGACAGTTTGCGTTTTAATACTTTATCCTTGCGCTCTATCTTTGAAACTTCTTTTTTTAAGGCTTTTATAGCTTTTTCTTGTTTGGTTATTTTCGCTCTTAATATACCTCTGTTGGCTATTTTCTTTATACTCACCTTGCGTTTTTTAGGTGCTTTTTTTTAGCTGTAGTAGCGCGTTTTTTGGGTGCTGTTTTTTTTGTTGTTGTTGCCATGTTTTATTTTTTATTCTGAATAAATTACAAAAGGTGTTGGAGTGTCTAATGATACCGGGCGCACGGCTATTTCTGTGTTTCTGTCATCTAAAACACGGAAAATAATTAACCGTCCGGCGGTTATTACTTCTACTCTAAAATCGTTTGCCTCAACGGTAGTTTTTGAAATAGTTTGATAAGGTATTTTATAGGTCTGTTTTAATTTGTCGTTAGAAAAAACACTTATCTCATCGTCTCCGCAAAAACGTTGTAATAAAAAAAAGAGAGGCTGCATCTTTCGATACAGCCTCCTCTTTTTCAATTTTACAATTTTCTATTGCCAGCCTCCACCTAAACTTCTGTAAACATCAACAACTGCATTTAATTGATCTTTTTTAGTATCAATCAATTCCAATTTTGAATCTAATGCATCACGTTGTGTCATTAGCACTTCAAAATAATCTGCTCTGGCAGATGTAAATAAATCATTTGCCACCTGAACAGACATGTATAATGCATCCATTTGTTTGGATTTTAAATCATAGCTTCTTTCTAAATTATCTACTTTAGAAAGCTGTGTATATACTTCATAATATCCATTTAAGATATTTTTTTCAAATGTATAAACCGCTTGTTTTTGACGGGCATTCGCGCTTAAATATTCAGCTTTGATAGCATTTTTATTTATTAGTGGCCCTAATAAACCTGCCGCTAAGGAACTAAAAATAGATTCTGGAATTTTTATCCAAAAAGCAGGATTAAATGCATCCAAACCTATGCTTGCAGATATTTTTAAAGAAGGATAAAATTCTGCTTTTGCCACTTTTACATCTAACTTAGAAGCATCTAATTGAAATTCCGCTTGTTTGATATCTGGTCTGTTTTGCAACAATTGCGCTGGGATTCCAGCATATACAATTGGTGGTATCATTTGCTCAAAATTATCTCTGTTTCTTGGTATCTCTTGTGGAAAGCGACCTAAAAGGAAGTTTATTTTGTTTTCTGTTTCTTTTATTTGTTGCAAAATTTCAAATTCTTTGCTTTGTGTGCCCAGTACCTCTGCTTCAAACTTTTTTACGGCTAATTCCGTTGCTCGACTGGCTTCCTTTTGAATTTTCACAATCTCCAATGCGTTCTTTTGGGTAATAATATTTTGGCGAACAACATTTAATTGATTGTCCAATGCAACCAATTCATAATAGGATTTTGCTACTTCTGCAATAAGATTAGTGAGTACAAAATTTTTACCTTCAATGGTGGCCAAATATCGTTTGATAGCGGCTTTTTTGGCATTGCGCAATTTTTTCCAAATATCAATTTCCCATTCCATATCTACTCCAAATTTGAAATCACCTAATATTTGTGGTACTTTTTTTCCTGGTTTAATTTCGGTGGCCTCATCCCCTGCTCCTTGGCTGGTGTACCTACCCACTTTATCGGCGCCTACTTCCAATCCATAATTTACAGT
>ERZ724516.1111-NODE-1111-length-15968-cov-3.837429_pt1 | contig 15968 bp, 13 predicted proteins | sample MGYA00376049_ERZ724516 | MGnify/ENA primary metagenome ERZ724516 (study PRJEB28724, sample SAMN07190886) | activated sludge metagenome | isolation source: activated sludge of sewage treatment plant in Hong Hong | place: USA: Christiansburg, Virginia | collected... | reverse complement strand
AGGAAGGGCGGCTACTGGCCAAGGGCGACCCGAAACAGGTGAATTACAGCCTGACGCTCTACGAGCGCACGCCGACCGCCAATGTGCTGCGCATCCAGGCCGACAACCTCGACCAGCCGCTCGACATCAACGCCGGCACCAAGCTCGATCTCGGTTCCAGCGCCAAGTTCCGGACCCTGGTTTCCTACCTGCTGGTCGTTGCCGACCTGCACAAACGCTACGCCGAAACACCGCCGGAAGAGCTGGCCAAGCTGCCCCGCTATCCGGCCGACCGCCTGAGCAACTGGGCCATCGACATCCTGCGCGCCAAGCCGGAAACGACACTCGAAGCGCTGCTCGAAGCCGCCATGGAACGCCGTTATTCGGCTGATCCCGGCGCCACCTTCTTCACCGGCGGCGGCATTCACCGTTTCGGCAATTTCAAGCATGAAGACGACGGCAAGGTGCCGAGCGTGGCCGAAGCCCTCGAGCAGTCAGTCAATCTGTCGTTTGTGCGCATCATGCACGACGTCGTCCATTACCACGCCTACGAGGCGGTGGACGCCCCGGCCCGCGGCCTGCGCGACAAGGACGACGACGATACCCGGCAAGCCTTCCTCAACCGCTTTGCCGAGCGCGAGGGCCTGGGTTTCCTGCGCACCTACTGGCACAAGTACCGCGACGTGGCCCCGGCCGATCGCCTCGAAGTGCTGAGCGACTCGGTGCCGTCGCGCCCCGTGCCGCAGGCCGCCGCCTACCTGAGTGTGCAGCCGAAGAGCGATTTCGAGAGCTTTGCCGCCTTCATGCGCAAGCAGCTTGTCGACAATGCCGGCAGCGACGCCGGCCTGCGCCGCCTGTTCGACACCCACGCCACGCGCCAGTACAACCTGGCCGACCAGGGCTATCTGGCCCGCGTCCATCCGCTCGAATTGTGGCTGGTCCGCCACCTGCAGAGCGAGCCGAAGGCGACACTCAAGGATATCGTGCCAGCCAGCGTCGAAGCCCGCCGTGACGCGTCGAAATGGCTGTTTTCCACACGCTTCAAGCATGCCCAGCAGGTGCGCATCGACATCGTCGTCGAAGTGGCCGCCTTCGAGCGCATTGCCGAGGAATGGCGCCGTCTGGGTTACCCCTTCGACCATCTGGTGCCGTCGCTGGCCACCTCGATCGGCAGTTCGGCCGACCGCCCGGCTGCGCTGGCCGAGTTGATGGGCATCGTGGTCAATGACGGCATTCGTCGGCCGACGGTCCGCATCGATGAACTGCACTTCGCCACCAAAACGCCCTTCGAAACGCGCCTGCAGCACGAGACCGAAGCCGGTCAGCGCGTCATGCCGGCGGAAGTGGCGCAAGTGACCCGGCGCGCCCTGCTTCGCGTGGTCAATAGCGGCACGGCCCGACGCATCAAGGACACGTACCGCGACAATGGGGAAGAACCGCTAGCCATGGGCGGCAAGACGGGTACCGGCGACCACCGTTCCAAAGTCATCGGCACGGATGGTGGCGTGCGTAGCGCCAAGGTCATGAATCGCGCCGCCACCTTCGCGTTCTACATCGGTGATCGTTTCTACGGCGTCGTGACTGCCTTCGTTCCCGGCTCGAAGGCCGCTGGCTACGATTTCACTTCGGCGCTACCGGTGCAGATCATGAAGGAAATGGAACCGGCCCTGCGACCGTTGATCGCAGATCGTCCCGCCGCCGAAGGCAAATGCAAGGCTGGTGCCTGAGGTAGCACACCATTAAAAAGACCGGTTGCTGCGGTCAACCCGAAAAAACAGGCAAAAACGAAATGCCTCGGGTGGCATGCAATGGCATTCCCGGGCGAAGCCGACAGGTTGTTTTTTCGTAACAGAGGGCCGGCTTCGGCAACTCAAACTATTTGCTGCAGCGCAACAAAATGGTAGTCTAGCACTCATAAAATATAGCCTTCAAGGCAAGGGAAAACAGCATGAGTGAAATCGATCTGAAACGCTTCTTCCTTGAACAGGTACGCCTGTTCGAAAACTTCCCGGCCGACAAGGTCGAGGAAATCGTCATCAAGTCCCGACTGGCGACTTACGAAGGCAACGAGGCCATCCTCGAAACCGGCGATGAGGGTCGTTCGATCGGCGTCATGATCAGCGGCCATGCCGAAATTTCGATGACCGACAACACCGGCACGCGCGCCGTCATCACCCAGCTTGGTGTTGGTGACGTTTTCGGCGTGATGTCGCTGCTCACCGGCGACCGCATCGTCGCCGACGTCATCGCCGGCAACCGCTGTTTCGTGCTGATGATCCCGCAGGATGTCTTCAACACGCACATCCTGACCAACCCGAAGGCCGTTGGCTACCTGTCGCGCCTGCTCGCCGACCGCACCCGCGCCATGTCGGTCGATCTGGTCACTGCCCAAGCCAATGCCATCGTCCGCTCTGCAGACCCCTACGCCCTGTCACTGACAACCAATGAACCGGGCAAGGTGGTCGTCCTCAATGTCGGCATCAGCCAGATTCATTTCGGCATCTACGACACCGAAGAGAGCGGTGCCGATGTGCACGGCATCATCGATCACGCTGACCAGCAGGTCACCCTGATCACCGTCAAGGTCGGTACGCAACAGAAAACATTCGAGCACGCGCCGTTCAAGCTGTCCGACCTTTTCAAGGTCATGCATGAAGCGACCGCCCTGCTCGGCGAGCATTTCACCTTCCATCCGGAAGAAGTTACTGCCGTCGGCCATCGCGTCGTGCATGGCGGCAACAAGTTCTCGAGATCGGTCGTCATAACGCCCTAGGTCATTGCCGACATCGAGGAACTCTCGGTCTTCGCGCCGCTGCACAATCCGGTCAATGTAGCCGGCATTCGCGTTGCCATGAAGCAGTTCCCCAACGTGCCGCAGGTTGCTGTTTTCGACACCGCGTTCCACCAGACACTGGCGCCCTACGCCTACCTTTACGGCCTGCCCTACGACCTGTACAAGCAGCACGGCATCCGTCGCTACGGCTTCCACGGCACCTCGCACCGCTACGTTTCGCTGAAGTCAGCCGAAGTCCTCAAGCGCCCGCTTGGCGAGCTGGAAATCGTTTCCTGCCACCTCGGCATCGGCGCTTCGCTATGCGCCATCGACCACGGCCGCTCGATTGACACGACGATGGGCATGACGCCGTCCGATGGTCTGATCATGCCGAGCCGTTCTGGCAGCATCGACCCGGCGGTGATGATCCACCTCATGGAGAAGCACCACATGTCGCCCGAGCAGCTGTCGACGCTGATCAACAGCGAAAGCGGCATGAAGGGTATTTCCGGCATTTCCAGCGACATCCACGAAATCGAGGAAGCCGCCGCCGACGGCCACCACCGCGCCCTGCTCGCACACAAAGCCTACTGCTATCAGGTGCGCAAGAACATCGGCGCCTACGTTGCCGCCATGGGCGGCATCGATGTTCTGGCCTTCACCGGCGATGTCGGCGAAACCAGTGCCACCGTGCGCAGCCTGGCCTGCCAGGGCCTTGAATTCATGGGCATCAAGCTCGACGAGGAAAAGAACCGCAATGTTGGCAGTATCGAGAATTTCGTCATCATCTCGGCGGACGACTCCCCGGTCACCATCATTGTTGTGGCCAACGACGACGAGCGCCTCGTCGCCTGGGAAACGCTGCGCGCCATCGAGCGCAACGCCCTGCTGCAGGCTGCCAATGCCGAAGATGCACCGATTCCGGTGGAAATTTCGGCCCACCACGTACACCTGTCGCAAGCCGATGTCGAAAAACTGTTCGGCCCGGGCCACCAGCTGACGCCCATGCACGAACTGTCGCAGCCCGGCCAGTTCGCCTGCCAGGAACAGGTCCATCTGGTCGGCCCCAAGGGGCGGATCGCCAAGGTTCGCGTGCTCGGACCAACCCGCAAGGAAACCCAGGTCGAGATCGCGATGACCGAGCAGTTCAAGCTCGGTGTCCAGCCACCGATCCGTCAGTCCGGTGATCTGGCTGGCACGCCAGGCGTGACGCTGGAAGGCCCGTACGGCACTTCGGTCATCGAACGCGGCGTCATCTGCGCCCAGCGCCATATCCACATGACGCCGGAAGATGCCATGCGCTTCCATGTCCGCGACAACTACGTCGTCCGCGTGCGCATCGAAGGCGAACGCCAGCTGATCTTCGGTGACGTCGTCGTCCGGGTCAATCCGGCCTTCCGCCTGGCCATGCACATCGATACCGATGAAGGCAACGCCGGGAATATCCAGACCGGGATGCTTGGCTACATCGAGGAAATCCAGAGCCGGCACTGATCGGTTTCTGCTGATAATGGCCGGCTTGTCCGGCCATTATCATTTCTAAAACCAGATTTCCGGATAACGCCGTGAGCGCGGCAGGTTATTGATCAGCAAGGCCATGACGAGCAGGATGAGCGGCCCGAGCGTCGCCGGCACGAGAACGTACCAGAAGCCCAGCGCGTGGATTTCCGGTGAGCCGATCACGGCGATCAGCGCCGTTGCGCCGCCCGGCGGATGCAGGGTACGGGTCGCATGCATCAAGACGATCGCTGCCGCCACTGCCAGCCCGGGCGCCAGCCAGGGCACATGCTGAAACAATTTCCAGCAAATCACCCCAGTCAGCGCAGACAGTATGTGTCCGCCGAGCAGATTGCGCGGCTGGGCCAGCGGGCTACGGACCGCCCCGTAAACCAGAACAGCCGAAGCGCCGAAGGAACCGATCAGCAGCATCAGGTCAGTTCCCGCAAACAGCAGCTGGCCAACTGCGACCAATGCCGTGATGCCGAGAAATGAGCCGATCCACGACCAGACAAGCTCTTCGTTGCTGACCCGCGGAGGACTACCGCGGGTCGTTCCACGCATTTTGCGCCAGTAGTCGTGCCAACCGCTTTCGAGCTTCATTCGGGCTTGGTGTCTTTACTGTCCGCTGCCCGTTGGGCCTGCAAGCGGGCCAGCGCATGGCGCCAGGCGAGATGGTAGACGATGCGAAAGTCCTCGGTGCTAATGTCGAGATAGCCAGAAACATGGCTCAGTGCGTCGAGAATATCCTCGTCTGAAAGCTCCAGTTCGAAGGCCTGCTCCAGTTCATTCTTGCCGGGAGTCCGCTCAGTCATGGAGGCCCTCCGCACTGCAGACGGCGAGAGCGCAAGCTGCTGCCGGCACAAGTCCGCGTGGCCGTTGCAACAGATCAGCAAGCGTATAACCATCGAGCACGAGAAACATGGCATTCAGGGCCTCGTTGAGAATGGCAGGCAGGCAACATGCGCCCTGAATCCGGCATGTCGCGTTGGCGGCAAAGCACTCAGCCAAAGCAAAATCGCTTTCCGACTGACGGATCACGCTGCCAACAACGATCTCGCGGGGTGGTCGGGCCAGCCGGATGCCGCCACCCTTGCCGCGCACGGTCTCGATATGGCCGTTCAGGCCCAGCTGATGCACCACTTTCATGAGGTGGGCTTTCGAGATGTCGTGGACGGCGGCGATCTCGGCGATGGTGACCAGCCGGTCGTCCTGCACGCCGAGATACATGAGGACGCGCAGGCTGTAATCGGAAAAGGTGCTCAGGCGCATGGCTGTTTATAAAAAATATTCTAAATATTGCTTTGACCAGAATTGATTGGTAGCATAAAAGATTCATTTCATTTATATCTTATACCTGCGTCCGGCGCAATACGTTCGCAGAGGTGTCTCCGGAAAAACAATGGCCGAGCAGTCCCCGCGAAAAGTCATCAACATCAAGCCCGTCGCCGACCCCGAAGGCAAGGTTTACCCGCGTTCGATCAGTGGCCCTTTCACGCGCTGGCGCTGGATTTTCGTCTGGCTGACCCAGATCGTTTTCTACGGCCTGTGCTGGCTGCCCTGGCACGGTCGACAGGCAGTGTTGTTCGATATCGACACGCGCAAGTTCTATTTCTTCGACCTCGTTCTTTGGCCGCAGGACACGATTTACCTCGTGCTGCTCATGATCCTCGGCGCCTTCACACTCTTCCTGTTCACCGCCGTGGCCGGGCGATTGTGGTGCGGCTACACCTGCCCGCAGACCGTCTATACCGAGATTTTCCTGTGGTTCGAGAAGATGATCGAAGGCGAGCGGCCACAACGCATCAAGCTCGATGCCGCGCCGTGGTCGGCCCGCAAAATTGCCCTCAAGAGCGCCAAACACGCAACCTGGCTGCTCTTTTCACTGTGGACCGGGATCACCTTTGTCGGTTATTTCATGCCGATCCACGACCTGATGAACGATATCGTCAGCTTGTCGCCCGGCGCCTGGTCTTCTTTCTGGGTTGTCTTCTACACCATTGCTACCTATGGCAACGCCGGCTTCCTGCGCGACCAGATGTGCCGCCAGATCTGCCCCTACGCCCGCTTCCAGTTCGTGATGTTCGACCCTGACACGCTGATCATCGCCTACGACACGGCACGCGGCGACGCGCGTGGCCCTCGTGCCAAGGGCGTCGATCCCAAGACGGTGGGCCTGGGTGATTGCGTCGATTGCGGTATTTGCGTTCAGGTCTGCCCGACCGGCATCGATATCCGCAACGGTCTGCAGAACGAGTGCATCGGCTGCGCCGCCTGCATCGACGCCTGCGACCAGGTGATGGACAAAATGAACTATCCACGCGGCCTGATCCGCTATTCGACTGAAAACGCCGTCACCATGCGCTACACGACGATGGAAATCATTCGTCGCGCCGCCCGGCCACGGGTCATCATTTACACGGCGATCCTCGTCGCCCTGACTGCCGCTACGGCGTGGTCGCTGGCCTCCCGGATTCCCCTCATCGTCAATGTCCTGAAAGATCGCAACGTGCTGTCGCGGGAAGCCGACGACGGCTCCATCGAGAACGCCTATCGCCTGCAAATCATGAACACCGGCGACCAGACGCGGACATTCAGGATCACCATTGGCGGCATCGAAGGGGTACGCCTGGCGAGCGACAGTGAAATCACCATTCCGGGTGGCGAGATTGGCACTCAGACGGCGATTGTCAGCGCCGAACCGGGCTCGGCACCGTCGGGCGCCGCACCGATCACCTTCAACGTGGCGGACGTGGCCGATCCGGTTGTAGCCGTAACGGAACGCTCGAAATTCTGGATGCCTTGAGCTTAGAATACTTCCGTTGAGGCCGTGAATTTGAAGGCCTCGGTTCTTCAGGAGGAATCACACCGTGACCAATGAACAACTGAAGGCACTCATTACCGCACCGCTGCCGTTTTTCGGCGTGACCGAACAGGGCGATGTGCTGGCGCGCTATGTCCCGTATGGCCCGGTGTTTCGTTGGCGCTGGAACCAGATGATCCCCATGCCGGTGCAGGGCAGCGACCTGATCTGGCTGCTCCAGGCGGCGGACGAAGAAGCCCATTCGATCACCGACACCGACAAGCCGGGACGTACCCGGGCCAAGTAAGCCACGACGCAGCGGCGGCTAGGTTGCGCCGGTTTTACGCATCTGCTCGCCAAGCCAACTGCCGATAGCCCAAACTTCCTCCAGACAGACCGAATGCGGCATCGGGTACTCGTGCCACGCGATGTCGTAGCCGCGTTCGAGTAACAGATCCCGGGCGGCCAGACCGAGGACTGGCGAAACCACATCGTCGGCTGTACCGTGAGCGGCATAGATCGGGATGTTGTGATTGGCGCCCGCTGAGTCTTTATCAAGCAGCGCCGGCGAAGGAATGTAGGTCGACAAGGCGATGAGCCCGGCCAGCTTCTCCGGGTGCGTCAGCGCCGTCGTGTAGGCAACCGCCCCGCCCTGCGAGAAGCCGGCGAGAAAGATGCGGTCGACCGGAATTCCACGGCTTTTTTCACGTTCGATCAGGTGCCGCACGGTTTCGCGTGAGGCAACGATCCCCGCCTCGTCGATGCGCCGGCTGGTGCTGTCGAGCGAAATGATGTCGTACCAGGCGCGCATGACGTAGCCGCCATTGCAGGTGACCGCCATGTAGGGCGCGTGAGGGAAGATGAAACGGACGGCCGGCGACGCGGCGAGACCGAGCTCGGGGACGACCGGCACGAAGTCCGAGCCATCGGCGCCCAAGCCGTGTAGCCAGATCACCGCGTACTCGGGATTGGCGGCAGTTTCGACCTCAAGCGGCGGCATGTCGATTTCCATGGGGGTCTCCTCGTGTTCGTCAGGCAGGCAGTATGCGGCAATGTAGCCTCGCTATACCACCAGGTGCGCTATCCAGCCCAAGAGCGATATGCTAGCTTTATTGCATGCCAATTTGCCCTGGCGGGCGCGTTCTAGTCCATGGAGATGCTGATGCCTGTCCGATCGAAAGTGTTCATTGCCTACTCATCAGAGGGACTGGAAGTGGTCGGCATCGTTCGCCAATTCCTGCAGGACGAACTCGATCAAGTGGCCGACGTAGAACCCTGGACCCTCGCCTTCGAACTCAGCGCGACCTATATCGAGTCTCTGGAGAAGATTGCCGACGAGTCCGATTTCGCCATCCTCGTCCTGTCGCCGGATGACGTCACGACGAGCCGCAAGAAACAAAAGCTCTCGCCACGCGATAACGTGATCTTCGAACTCGGCCTGTTCATGGGTGCCCTCGGGCGCGAACGCTGTTATCTGGTGCAGGAAGACAGGCCCGACCTGAAACTGCCTACTGACCTGCTCGGACTCCACTCGGCCAGCTTCAAGCGCCCCGACGACGGCGACCTCAAGTCGGCACTGAGCGCCAAATGCACCCTGATCGCGGAGCGGATCGTCACGCTGGGCTCCCGTCACAAGCTCAGCCCGGAAGTCCGTTCTGCCCAGACGGCCAATCGGGCCTTCATTGACCGCGTCAAGGGTGCATGGTGGGAGCGCATCACCGTAGACGGCAAGCACAGCCTGAGTTTCCTGCAGATCGACGTGGACGAAAGCAACGATACCGTCGAACTGCAGGGCATTTCCTATGATGCCGATGGCACCCTGATGGCGCACTGGCGCAGTCAGGTTGCGCGTGTGGACAGGGCTGAACAGAAGATTCTCTACCACTGGCAGGGCTGGTACCCCGAAAGCGCCGTAGTCAAGCCGCAGGATCGATTCAACGGCTACGGTGAAATCGAATTCGAATCACCTGTTGATGCAGGCCAGACTCTCAGCCGCGGGCGGGGGCGCTTTTGGGACGTCGACGAAACACGACCGGAGAAAACGGCCGTCAAGAGCATTCGCCTGCACCGTGTTAACAACAGGGACGTCGTCAGAACGATGACCGACGGCAAGGACAAAGCGCGCCGCGCCCTTGTCGTCAGGACGCTTGAGGACTGGTAGGAACGGGCAATTGCGGAGCCTAGCCCGTTCCTACCAGCTCCGGAAATTGAAATGCGGCCATCTCATTGCCCGGCGGTGTTGGCGGACATAGCCCTTATCCGCCACTCAGCGCCTGGACAATGACCACATCGTCATCCGGCTGCATCTCTTGCGAAAAAGTTTCTGCGGCGATGCCGTTGACGAAGATTCGAATGTGGCGACGGACCCGGGACTGCTCGTCAATGATGCGAAAGCGGATACCGGGGTACTGCCGGTCCAAATCAGCCAGCACCTCACCGAGGGTCGCGCCGCGGGCCTCCGCCCGGCCACCTCCGGTGTAAGAATGCAAGGCGCTGGGAATCAGCACTTTCATCGCGCCGCCGCGTTACAGAACAGCCGCTTCGACGGCGTATATTTCCGGCAGGTGCCGGGCAATGCATTCCCAATGCGCTCCCTCGTCGCGGCTCATCCATAGCTCGCCGCTTGTCGTGCCGAAGTAAAGACCAACCGGATCGTGGCTGTCGCTGCACATCGCCTGCCGCTTGACGGTCCACCACGCCTGCTCCCCCGGCATGCCGGCGTCCTGACGCTGCCAGGTTTCGCCACCGTCATGCGTGGCGTAAACCGCCGGTTTTCCACCAGGGCTGGTACGCGGCCAAACCTCGGTGCCATCCATCGGAAAAACCCATGCCGTCTGGTCATCGCGGGGGTGGACCGTCATCGTGAAGCCGATGTCACCGATTTCCCCGGGCATGTTTCGTCCAATGCGAACCCAGGACTCGGCCGGGCGGTCGAGGCGATATATGCCGCAATGATTCTGCTGGTACAGGCGATCAGGATTGCTCGGGCACAAGCGCAAACAGTGCGGATCATGGAAGGCTGCGTTCGCGGGATCGAAGCCGAAACCATCCACCACCTCCATGCCGGAGATGAGCTGCCGCCAGGTCCGGCCGTGATCGGTCGATTCGTGAACGCCGCCGCCCGACATGCCGAAGTAAAGATGCGCCGGATCCCGAGGATCGACGATGATCGAATGCAATTTCGGACCGTCGGGCGTGCCGTCTTTCTCGCTCCCCATCCACTCGCGAAAACGCATGTCGTCGTTAATGCTCGACAGCCCGACCCACGTCATGCCCGCGTCGGCCGAGCGGAACAGGCCCTGCGGCGAGGTTCCGGCGTACCAGACGTCAGGTTCGTTGCCGTGCGCGGGCGTCAGCCAGAACGTGTGATCTACCGCTCGGCCAGTCTCAGTTTCTGGCACCGCGGCGAATGCGGGTGGCTGCTGCGCTTCCTGCCAGCTGCCCCCCCAGTCGGAGGAACGAAAAATCGTCGGGCCGAGATGGCCTGTCTTTGCCGCTGCCAGCAAGGTGGTCCGGTCACGCGGATCAAGGACCAGATGGCTGATGATGTGGCCCAGAAAATGCGGCCCATCGACCGACCAGCCTGTCCGTGCTGCATCACTGCGATAGATCCAGGCGCCCTTGCGCGTGGCGACGAACAGCGTTGTCATAGTCATGCCCTCTCCCTTCTGTCGATTGAATTCATGGCGCGCCGACCAACGGCAAATGCAGTTGATCGGCCAGCGGAATAGTGCCAAAAACTGGCTAAATTTGCAGTCGACCGCAACATTCTCCTACCCTGACGTACACTGCGCCCCTCACCTTTCAGGCAGGATGCCCCGATGCAACAAGAACACTTCATTCCGGGCAAGGACGCCTCGCTCGAACACGCCATCTCCTCGATGCAGGCCAAGCTGGCGGCCCGCGGATTCGACATCGAGGAATGCTCTTGGCTCAACCCGGTCGACAATGTCTGGTCCGTGCACGTTCGCAACCGCGACTGCCACCTCATGTTCACCAACGGCAAGCGCCACCAAGCTGGCCGCCCACGCCAGCGCGCTGGGCGAGTATTTCGAGCGGCTGTCCTGCAACTATTTCTGGAATCACTATTTCCTCGGCGAAACCATCGCCAACCGCGACTTCACGCACTACCCGCGCGAACGCTGGTTTCCGCTCCCCAATGACGGCACCGACTGGCCGGCGGAATTGCTGACGCCGGAACTGCAGGCTTTCTACAACCCGGAAGGCAACATCACGGCCGACGTGCTCGTCGACATGAACTCCGGCAACGAGGATCGCGGCATCTGCGCCATTCCCTACGTGTGCCAGCGCGATGGCGCCGAGGTGTTCTTCCCAGTCAATGTCATCAGCAACCTTTACGTCAGCAATGGCATGTCGGCCGGCAACACGCAGGCCGAGGCACGCGCCCAGGCGCTTTCAGAAATCCTCGAACGCCACGTCAAGTTCAAGGTCATCGCCGAAGGCCTCTGCCTGCCGGACGTGCCTGATGAAGTCATCGCCCGTTACCCGAGCATCGCCGCCGGCATCAAGGGCCTGCACGACGCCGGCTTCGGCATACTGGTGAAGGACGCCTCGCTCGGCGGCATCTACCCGGTACTGTGCGTGACCCTGCTCAACCCGAAGGATCAGGGCGTTTTCGCCAGCTTCGGTGCCCATCCGCGCTTTGAAACCGCGCTCGAACGCGCCCTGACCGAACTGCTGCAGGGCCGCGCCCTCGAAGCGCTCGACGGCTTCCCGCCCCCCGGTTTCGACCTCGACGAGATCGCCAGCGCCCCGAACATCGAAATCCACTTCGTCGACTCGAGTGGCATCGTCAGCTGGGAATTCCTCGGCGAGGAAGCCGACTATGAATTCGTCGACTGGAATTTCAACGATCTTGAGCACGGCAAGACTGCCGACGACTACGCCTGGCTGGCCCAGCGCATCCACGCCGACGGCCACGATATCTACGTTGCCGACTTCGATCACCTCGGCGTTTATGCCTGCCGCATCCTCGTTCCCGGCATGTCCGAGATCTACCCGATCGACGACCTCGAATGGGAAAACAACAGCAACGGCAACGTCGTCCGCGCCGACATCCTGCGTCTGGCCGAGCTCAACGATGAGGAATGCTGCGAGTTGCTCGACACCCTCAACGACCTGAACATCGCCGACGAACGCCCGGTCGCCGCGCTGATCGGCCTCGCCGCCGATCCTGGCTCGCTGTGGGCCGACCTCCGCGTCGGCGAACTGAAGACCATGCTCGCCCTGGCCGGCGGCGACCCCGACGCGATCAGCGAAGGGCTCGAATGGGTCCGCCAGTTCGAACAGCTTGATGCCAGCCGTCGCCGCATCTACACCTGCATGCAGACCCTCATCGACATGGATGATCCGGCCGCTTACGAAGCCGCGTTATTCAGTCTCTACGGCGAAGAAACGCTGGATCAGGCGGTCGCCATGCTCGACGGCGACATCCGCTTCTTCGGGCTGGTTTCACCCGGCCTCGACCTCGCCGGCTGCGACCTGCACCAGCGCCTGCTCAAGGAATACGAAAAGGCACACGCAACCGTCGCTTGAGGAAAATGGCCGTTGCTGCGGTCGACCGGCAAAAACGGCCAAAAATGAAATCCGGCGGGCAGCGTTTACTGCTACCCAGCCTTCACGCCCGCAGCCATTTCAGCACCATCGCGTAGAGGTGGGCCGGATCAACCGGCTTGGCGATGAAGTCGTTCATGCCAACCTCGAGGCAGCGTGCCCTGTCCTCGGCAAAGGCGTTCGCCGTCATGGCCAGGACAGGTACAGCGTGCCATTCGGGCATGGTGCGAATCTTTCGCGTTGCCGTCAGGCCGTCCATCCTGGGCATTTGCATATCCATCAGGATCAGGTCGTAGCGTTCGCGAGCCAGCATCTCGATTGCCGCCTCGCCATCATCGGCAACCTCGACGATCAACCCGACTTCATCGAGTATGGCTGTGGCGATTTCCTGATTGATCGGCTCATCTTCAACCAGCAGGATGCGGCTACCCCGGTAACTTTTGCGCAATACGTCACCGGCATCCTCACCGGCCGCGCTCGCACTGACCGAATCCGGAAACTCGCCGCACTTCAGGCGAGCCGTCAGCCAGAAAGTACTACCCTGCCCCGGACGACCGATGGCGCCGGCATCGCCACCCATCAGCCGGGCAAACTTGCGGGTAATGGCCAGGCCAAGCCCGGTACCCCCATATTTGCGCGTAGTCGAATTATCGGCCTGCTCGAAGGCAGCGAAGAGCCTCGGCAGCTCATCCTCGGCAATACCAATCCCGGTATCCTCGACCTCGAAACGCAAGACAACGCTGATCTCATCTTCCTCAACTACGCTGGCGCGCAGGGTGACCGTTCCGCTCTCGGTGAACTTAATTGCGTTGGTTACATAGTTGAGCAAGGCTTGCTGCAAACGGGTCTGGTCGCCCAGCAAGGGGGGCAGCAACGGCGCCGGCTCGGCATCCAGGACCAGTTGTTTGGCCTGGGCACGGTCGCGCATCATCGAAGCCACATTGCCAAGAATGCTGTCGACCCTGAGCGGCGCTTCTTCGAAGGTGAATTTACCGGCCTCGATCTTGGACAGATCGAGAATGGCGTTGATGATTTCCAACAGGTGCTCGCCGGCCATCTCCAGCCGGTCAAGACGCGCCATCTGCTCTGGCTCCAGGCCACTACGCCGGATCAGATGGGCCATGCCGGTGATGGCATTGATGGGTGTGCGAATCTCGTGCGACATGTTGGCCAGGAAAGCGCTCTTCGCCACATTCGCCGCTTCGGCCGCTTCCTTGGCGACAGCCAGTTCCTCCGTGCGTCGGGCAACGAGTTCTTCGAGATGCAGGCGGTAGCTTTTTAGTTCGTTCTCGCTTTGAACGCGCTCAGAAATATCGCGACTGATGCCGAACAGGCCGACCACCCTTCGCTGTTCGTCGAACAAGGGCCATTTGTTGGTTTCGACGTAGCAGAGCTGGCTCTCCGCATCATAGTAAGGATCGATCCGGGCGAGCAGGGGTTTCCCCTCGGCAAGCACCGTAACTTCCTCTTGCTCATATATTCGCGCGGTCTCCATCGGAAATACATCGCGGTCATGCTTGCCGACCATGTCCTGCCAGCTGGCATGTCCGGTGATGTCGGCGAGGGTCTGGCTGCAGAAACGGAAACGACTTTCCGCATCCTTGAAATAGATGAAATCGGTCGTCTGATTGAGGAATGCCTCGAAATCGCGATTGAAGTCCGCCAGCTTTTTTTCGGACTGCTTGCGACCGGTGATGTCGACATCCATGCAGACCAGAATTTTGTCGGAATCGACCACCCCGGGAATCAGAAAGGCTGTCGATTCGATCCAGCGCAGCTCACCGCTACGCGTTCGGGTGGCATACTCGCTCGGTCCCTGGGACTCCCCACTAAGCGCAATCTCTGCCAGTGCGGTGTGGCAACGGGCCGCCTCGTCATCGCTGAAAATCAGCTGGTCCAGGGTCTTCCCTTTCGCCTCGTCGGCTGACCAGCCGTAAAGGGCCTCCGACGCAGGATTCCAGTAAATCACACGGCCTTCGGTATCAAGCCACTGGACAGCCACGTTGGGCGTATTTTCGAGGCTGGCAGAGAGTTGCCGCTGAGAGGATTCGGCCCGCTCCCTTGCCTTCGACGCCAGTGCAATAGCGCGGCTCAACGTCAGGAAAGCGCCCAGCACCATGAGCGCAACCAACGCAAAGCCGAGGCGCAATGACCACAAATTGCTCGGCTCGGCCTTCCAGCCGCCACGCGGCGTTGCGGCAAGCTGCCAGGTCCCTTGCGGCAAATGAATTGTCGCCAGAACGGGGTTGGCGGCGAACACCTCGGGACGGCCAAAGAACACCTCACCGTCAGCGCCGGTGGCGTTTTTGCCACGAATGGCGACGTCGAGCGTCAGCTTGTCGTCGTACAGGCCGCTGCTGGCAAACAGCTTCTCAACGTCGATAGCTGCGCTGACAATTCCCCAAAAATACTCATCACCAGTGCGGTCAGGCAGATAGATCGGCAGGCGCGCGATCAGGCCGACACCGCCCTGCACGAGGTTCAACGGCCCGGCCAACACGATCTCGCGCGACAAGCGGGCCTTTTCGACCGCCTCAAACTGCGCCGGTACCGTGCGGTAGTCCAGCCCCACCGCCTGCTCATTCCCCTTGAGCGGATACACCCAACGGATAACCATGTCCGGTGCGGCACCAATGTTGCGAAGCTGGGCGCGCCCGGCGAAGAGCGGCGCGACGGCGATATTGAACTGCCGCTGGTCGAGATCCGGGGCCAGTGCCACAACGCCGATCAATCCCCGAACGAGCTGAATATCGCTGGTGAGATTACCCTCGAGCGCATCGCGAAGCACGGTCAAGCCGTGCTGCACCTTGGCTCGCTCATCCGACTCGTATTGCTCGCGGTTGATCTTCTCCGCAAAGTAAGCGGCAAGCGCCAAACCGCAGCACAACAGCAAGGCGGTCACAAGGTGCAGGGATCTGCGGCTCATCTCATGTTTTCACGAAAACTGCCGTCTCGCCGGGCTTCCCGCAGCCCGACCATGGCGACGCTTGACGACACAGATTTCAACCTTCGCTCCGGATCTCAGGACAACACTGTTCCTGTCCTGCGATTGTATCCAGCCGCGAAGCTAATCGGCAAAGCAATTGCGAACGAACTTCTCCTCCGGCAGCGACTCAAACGGACAGTCGAGCGCATCTTGCGATTTCCCGATGCGTCCGGCAAGGAGTCGGCCATGTCACCAGTCCCTACCACCCGCCAGGAAAACGATTCCTTCGGCAACATCGCGGTAGCCGAAGAGCGCCTGTGGGGCGCCCAAACCCAGCGCTCGCTGGCGCACTTTGCGATCTCCACCGAGCGCATGCCGGAAGAACTGATTCAAGCGCTGGCCATGGTCAAGGCCAC
>ERZ724516.1109-NODE-1109-length-15984-cov-4.661121_pt1 | contig 15984 bp, 9 predicted proteins | sample MGYA00376049_ERZ724516 | MGnify/ENA primary metagenome ERZ724516 (study PRJEB28724, sample SAMN07190886) | activated sludge metagenome | isolation source: activated sludge of sewage treatment plant in Hong Hong | place: USA: Christiansburg, Virginia | collected... | reverse complement strand
GACTTGCCGCCGATGCGGTTCATCGCGATCGCCATCGTCGTGTGTGCTTCACGGCTGATCGACCCGAAGCTCATCGCGCCGGTGGCGAAGCGCTTGACGATTTCGGACGCCGGTTCGACTTCGTCGAGCGGCACCGGCGTTTCGGCGAACTTGAACTCCATCAGGCCGCGGATGGTCAGCAGCCGCTTGTTCTGTTCGTTGATGCTGGCGGCGAACGCCGCATATTCGGCGGGCAGATTGCCGCGTACCGCGTGCTGCAGACGCGCCACCGAATCGGGGTTCCACGCGTGCTCCTCGCCACGGATGCGGAAGGCATAGACGCCGCCGATGTCGAGCGCGTCGCGGTACAGCGGCGTGTCGGCATAGGCATCGCGGTGGCGCCGCACCGATTCCTCGGCGACTTCGACCAGCCCGATGCCTTCGATCGAGGTCGCGGTGCCGGTGAAATATTTGTCGAGGAACTTCGACGACAGTCCGACGGCGTCGAAGATCTGCGCGCCGCAATAGCTCTGGTAGGTCGAAATGCCCATCTTCGACATGACCTTGAGGATGCCCTTGCCGATCGCCTTGATGTAGTTCTTCTGAACTTCATAAGCGGTTAGCGGCATATCGGCCTTCTGGCGCAGCACTTCGAGCGTTTCGAACGCCAAATACGGGTTGACCGCCTCCGCGCCGTAGCCCGCGAGCACGCAGAAGTGATGGACCTCACGCGCTTCGCCGGTTTCGATGACCAGCCCGGTCTGCATGCGCAGGCCCTGACGGATCAGATGGTGATGGATGGCAGCCGTCGCGAGTGCAGCCGGAACCGGAATCCGGTCGGGACCCATCGCGCGGTCGGACAGCACAAGGATGTTGTTGTCGGCGAGCACCGCTTCGGTCGCCGCCCAACACATCTGCAGCAGCGCCAATTCCAGCCCGGCGGCGCCTTCGCTGGCGGCCCAGGTGGTGTCGATCGTCGCGGTGCGGAAAGCGCCGTCGAGCAGTTCCGAAATCGCGCGGATCTTGCCGAGGTCGCCGTTGGTCAGCACCGGCTGCGTCACTTCGAGGCGCTTGTGGGTGCCGGCATGGTGGCCGAGCAGGTTCGGGCGCGGGCCGATCATCGACACCAGCGACATCACCAGTTCCTCGCGGATCGGATCGATCGGCGGGTTGGTGACCTGCGCGAAATTCTGCTTGAAATAGTCGTAGAGCAGCTTCGAGCGCTCCGACAACACGGCAATCGGCGTGTCCGACCCCATCGAACCGATCGGGTCTTCGGCCGAGGTCGCCATGGGCCCGAGGAAGAACTTCAGGTCTTCCTGCGTGTAGCCGAACGCCTGCTGGCGATCGAGCAAGGTCTGCGGGTCGTCGAACGGCGCGACGCCGTCGGCCTTGACCGGCAGGTCCTCGAGCTTGAACTGCGTCTGCGTCAGCCATTCGTCATACGGCTGCGCTTCGGTCAGCGCGCGCTTGATGTCGGCATCGTCGATGATTTCGCCGCGGTCGAGGTCGACGAGCAGCATCTTGCCGGGCTGCAGGCGCCATTTGCGGACGATCTTGCTTTCGGCAATCGGCAGCACGCCCGATTCGGAGGCCATGATGACCTGATCGTCATCGGTCAGGATGAAGCGCGCCGGGCGCAGGCCGTTGCGGTCGAGCGTCGCGCCGATCTGGCGGCCATCGGTGAAGGCAATCGCCGCCGGGCCGTCCCACGGCTCCATCAGCGCGGCATAATATTCGTAAAAGGCCTTTTGCTTGGCCTCCATCTGCAGGTTGCCGGCCCAGGCTTCGGGGATAAGCAGCATCACCGCATGCGCCAGTGGGTAGCCGCCCGCGAGCAGCAGTTCGAGCGCGTTGTCGAGACAGGCGGTATCCGACTGGCCGTGCGGGATCAGCGGCCACATCTTGTCGAGATCGGGCCCGAGCAGCGGCGATTCGAGCGTGCGCCGGCGCGCGTTCATCCAGTTGACGTTGCCGCGCACAGTGTTGATTTCGCCATTGTGCGCGATGAAGCGGTACGGATGCGCGAGCTTCCACGACGGGAAGGTATTGGTCGAAAAGCGCTGATGCACCATCGCCAGCGCCGAGGTGGTCAGCGGGTTCTGCAAGTCGAGATAAAAGGTCCCGACCTGGCCGGCGAGCAGCAGCCCCTTGTAGACGACGGTGCGGCTGGAGAAGGACGGCATGTAGAAGTCGGCGAGGCCGGGAATTTCGCGCTTTTCGGCCTGTTCGACGAGCGGGTTCTGCGTCTGCTTGCGGATGGTCAGCAGTTTGCGCTCGAACGCGTCCTGGTCCTTGGTGTTCGGGCCGCGACCGACGATCGCCTGACGGATGACCGGCAGGTCAGCGAGCACGGCGGCGCCGAGCACCGATGTATCGACGGGCACGTCGCGCCAGCCGATCAGCGTCTGGCCTTCGACACGGATGAAATGTTCGAACTGCGCCTTGACCATGGCGCGCGCGCGGTCGTCGCGCGGCAGGAAGCACATGCCCACCGCATAGTCGCCGGGCGCCGGCAGCGTCAGATTCTGCGTGGCGGCCCAGTCGCGCAGCAGCGCATCGGGGATCTGGATGAGGCAGCCTGCCCCGTCGCCGACCATCGGGTCGGCGCCGACGGCGCCGCGATGGTCGAGGTTGATCAGGATCTGCAGGCCCTGCGCAATGATATCATGGGTTTTCTTACCCTTGATATTGGCAATGAAGCCCACGCCGCACGCGTCGTGCTCGTTGCGGGGATCATAAAGGCCTTGCTTCACGGGCGTGGTCATCGAAAACGCTCATCCTGAAAACGCGCCGCGGCACGATGCCCGACGCTTTTTGCACACTCGCCTATACAGGCCATGCGCCGCTGTGCGAGTCACTAAAACTATCCCGGTGGCAATTTGATGGTGCAATGCGGCATTTTTTGCGCGTCGTGTGTAATATTATTACGCGAGCAATGCACTCGTCCGGCCTCCGGCGCGCGCGGCAACTACACGCCGCGACGCGGTCGCCCGAAAGGCGCCCTAATGCAGCCAGACCAGCAGGATCGTCGCGGCAAGCAGTATCGCGACCCCGAACAACGGAATCGCCGCGCGCCAGCCCTGCGCCCAGCCGCCGACTGCCACCACAATCGCAGCTTTCAACAACGTGTTGATCAGGATTGGCAGTGCCAGCAATAGCCCGAAGTTGCGCGGCGGCATCGTCGTCGGCGGCAAGCTGCCGAGCATGATGATCGCCGCATCGACATCGTAAAGCCCGGTCAGCGCGACGACGGTGGTCAGGCCAGTGTCGCCGTAGTGATCGATAGCCCAGCGCGACAGCAGGACGACCGCAGCAATCAATGCGGCAAAACCGACCGCCGGCCAGAAATCGAACGGGTTGCGCGCCGGCATCGGCTTGCCGTCCTGCGAGTCTGCATGGCGCGCCGAAACCAGCGCATAGACGCAGGCAAACAGCGTGGCGGGCGCCATGATCGCCGCGAACGGCAGCCGCGCCACCGGCACCAGCACGCCCGCCAGCACGATGACGCGCAGTGCCATGACGGCGGTCGCAGCGGCGATGCCGGCGCGCAAAATGTCGACGGTTTCGGTCGGGTCGCGCAGTCGCCGCGCCAGTTCGGCGCTGACCGCTGTCGAGGAATAGGTCGCGCCGATCGCGGCAGCAGCCACCGTGCCGCGTGTCGTGCCGAGCCGCTTGCTGGCGACATAGCCGGCAAACGATAGCCCGGTGACAAACACCACGACCAGCCACAACGTTCGCAAATTCCACGCGTCATACGGCCCGAAGGCGCGGTCGGGCAGCAACGGCCAGATGACGCAGACGATGACGACATATTGCACCGCAGCGCGCAAGTCGCGCGGCGTCAGCCCGTGCAGCCAGCCGTGCAGCGTCTCCCGCATCGACAGCAGCAGCGTCACGACCCCGGCAGTGACGACCGCCGCAGCGGCATAACCTGTCGTCGCCAACGCCCCGAGCATCAGCGTCAGTATCGACACGATAGTGCCGGTGGCCGAAACGCCGGCGGCACCGCCGCGCAACAGCGTACGATATCCCAGCACCAACGCCGCGACGACCCCTGCCGACGCCGCGACCGCGAGCCAGCGCAACGTTGCCGGCTTCGCCGCATCCCCCGCCAGCATGCCGGCGATACCGCCGATCACCCCGATAATGGCATAGGTGCGAAGCCCTGCGACACGATTGCCCGAAGCTTCGTCGCGCAACTGCCAGCCGCGTTCGGTACCGATAATCAACCCGATGCCGAGCGACAGCACCAGCGCGACCAGAGGGTTTAGGTTGTCCATAGCTGTCAGCATCGCAGCGCCGGTGGGCGCGCGCAACAGCGTTCAGGTCAAGCGTTGATGATCGCGCTTGCCGGGTGATGGCGATCGAGGTGTCGCTTGATCAGCCGCAGGTTGCGCGTGTTCGACCGGAACGCCACGTCGAACAGGTCGCCGACGAACGGAATTGCACCCAATGCCGTGTCGATGCCGACGGTGCCGGCCATGCGCCACAGCGTCCATTTCGACATTTTGAGGTTGCGTGCTTCCCAGATGATATAGGCACCCATCAACCCGCTGATGATATCGCCGACGCCGGGCACCAAGCCGATGACCGAATCGAGGCCGAAGCGCATTTGCGTACCGGGAATGATCAGTGCACGGTCGAGCACCAGTTCGAGCATTTCGATGCGCTTGCGCACCGCTGCCGGATCGTTGCCGAGTTGCGGCAACGCCATGGTGAATTGGTCAAAGCCAGAAGCAGCTGCTGCGGCCATCGATGCGAAACACTCCCTGCGAACCCGGTCGCAACAGCCAATATGGGGTGCGCGCTTGTGGCTTCAAGCGGCAGTTTGACCACGCCGCGCCCTGCAACATTCAAGCGCGCCCCACCTCGCTCATCCCGAGCGAAGTCGAGCGACAGGCCCGACCGTAGGTGCGTCCCTCGACTTCGCTCGGGATGAGCGGGGTGGGTTTATTCAATGAACGCTAAATCTCGTCGCGCATCATCGCGGGGAACGCGCCTTCGTGTGCGGCGCGCAGGTCGGCGAGCGACACCTTGGTCTTGGCACCGACGATGATGCTGTCACCGCCGGTGCGGCCGACGCGGCGCATCGGCACCGGTGCGTCAACGGAGTCGGCAGCGGGCAGCGTCACCAGATAGCGCCCCTGGCCCTCGCCGAAAGCCCCGCCGGTATCGAGGTCGAACAAGGTCGCGCCGATGTTGCCGGCGAGCGCCATTTCGGTGACCGCGACCAGCAGGCCACCGTCCGAAATGTCGTGCGCGGCGGTCAGCTGACCGGTGCCGATCAGCATCGCGACGAAATCGCCGGCGGCGCGCTCTGCGGCCAGGTCGACGGCGGGCGGCGGGCCGTCTTCGCGGCCGAGGCATTCGCGCAGGTACAGCGACTGGCCGAGGTGGGCGTCGGTGTCGCTGGCGCCGCCAATCAGCCAGATGTCCTGTTCGGCCGCCTTGAACGCGAGGCTCATCGACTTCGTGTAGTCCTCGATCAGCCCGACGCCGCCGATGGCGGGGGTAGGCATGATGCCGGTGCCGTTGGTTTCGTTGTAGAGGCTGACGTTGCCGCTGACGACGGGATAGTCGAGCGCGGTGCAGGCAGCCGCCATGCCTTCGATGCAGCCGACGAATTGCCCCATGATTTCAGGGCGCTGCGGGTTCCCGAAGTTCATGCAATCGGTAATTGCCAGCGGCAGCGCGCCGACCGCAATCAGGTTGCGCCAGGTCTCGGCGACCGCCTGCTTGCCACCTTCATAGGGGTCAGCGAAGCAGTAGCGCGGCGTGCAATCGGTGGTGATCGCCAGCGCCTTGTGCGTGCCATGGAGGCGCACCACCGCTGCGTCGCCGCCGGGGCGCTGCAGCGTGTCGGCGCCGACCATGTGGTCGTACTGTTCCCAGATCCAGCGCTTCGACGCGAGGTCGGGGCAGGCCATCAGCTTGAGCAGATCGGCACCGAGGTCGGTCGATTCGGCGACTGCACCCAACGGTGCGCGCTTGGGCGTGGGCACATGCGGGCGGTCGTACTTGGGGGCGTTGTCGGCGAGCGGCCCGAGCGGGATGTCGGCGACGGTGTCGCCGTGGAAGGTCAGCACCAGCCGTTCGGTGTCGGTGACTTCGCCGATGACCGCGAAATCGAGCTCCCATTTGTGGAAGATCGCCTCGGCAAACGCCTCGCGGCCGGGTTTCAGCACCATGAGCATGCGCTCCTGGCTTTCGCTGAGCATCATTTCATACGGCGTCATGCGGTCTTCGCGGCACGGCACCTTGTCGAGGTCGAGGCGCAGACCGACGCCGCCCTTCGACGCCATTTCAACCGACGACGAAGTCAGCCCGGCGGCGCCCATGTCCTGGATCGCGACAATCGCGTCCGACGCCATCAATTCAAGGCAGGCTTCGATCAGCAGCTTTTCGGTGAACGGGTCGCCGACCTGCACGGTGGGCCGCTTGTCCTCGGACTCCTCGGTGAATTCGGCCGAGGCCATCGTCGCGCCGTGGATGCCGTCGCGGCCGGTCTTCGAGCCGACATAGATCATCGGATTGCCGACGCCGGCGGCTGCCGACAGGAAAATCTTGTCCTGCCGCGCGGTGCCGACGGTCATCGCGTTGACGAGGATGTTGCCGTCATAGCTCGCGTGGAAATTGGTTTCGCCGCCGACAGTCGGCACGCCGACGCAATTGCCATAGCCGCCGATGCCGGCGACGACGCCCTTGATCAGGTGGCGCATCTTGGGCGCATCGGGGCGGCCGAAGCGCAGCGCGTTCATGTTGGCGACGGGGCGCGCGCCCATGGTGAAGACGTCGCGCAGGATGCCGCCGACGCCGGTCGCAGCACCCTGATAGGGCTCGATGAAGCTCGGGTGGTTGTGGCTTTCCATCTTGAAGATCGCCGCCATCGGCACGCCGTCGGGGCCGGCACCGATGTCGATGACGCCGGCGTTCTCGCCGGGGCCGTGGATGACCCAGGGTGCCTTGGTCGGCAGCTTGGCGAGGTGGATGCGGCTCGATTTGTAGCTGCAATGTTCCGACCACATCACCGAGAAGATGCCGAGTTCGAGCATGTTCGGCACACGCCCCAGCGACGCGACCAGCACGTCATATTCGTCGGGCGTGAAGCCGTGTTCGGCTACGATTGCGGGGGTAATTTCGGCGTGGGACATGGAGCGCGGGTCCTGCTGGTGTCGGCGTGCCGCGGCTTCTAGCCGAGTGTGTCGGCGCTGTCATCCCGGGCTTGGCGGTGATTGGCCGCGATCAGCCGCCCGATGCGCTGGCCTTGGCCGGGGCGTTGTTGGCCTGGTTGGTTGCAGTGGTGACCCAGCCACCGCCCATCGCGCGATAGACGTTGATGACCTGTGCCTGACGCTCGGCGCTGATCCGCACCGAGGCCAGCTCGGCGGCGAACAGCTCGTTTTCGGCAACGAGCACGTCGATGTAGCTGGTCATGCCGTTTTCGAAGCGCAGATTCGACAGTCGGGCGAAGTCGCGCAGCGCCGCGACGCGTGCCTGCTGCTCGGCGAGTTCATTGGCCTTCAGCGCCGAGCCGGTCAGCGCGTCGTTGGTTTCGCGGAAGGCATTGAGGATGGTCTGCTGGTAACCGAGCAGCGCCTGCTCGCGCACTGCATCGGCGGAGGCATTCTGGCCCCTGACCGCGCCGAAGGTGAAAATCGGGCCGGCGATGCTGCCGCCTGCCCGCCACGCCTGCGACGGGCCGGTGAACAGGTCGGAGAAGGTCGTGCTGACCGTGCCAAGCAGACCGGTGAGCGAGATATTAGGGTAATAGAGCGCACGCGCTGCGCCAACATTGGCGTTGGCCGCGACGAGGTTCTGTTCGGCCTGCAACACATCGGGGCGGCGTTCGAGCAAGGTCGACGGCAGGTCGGCGGGAATCACCGGGGCGAGCAGCTGGTCGATGGTCTTGCCGCGCGGAATCGGGCCGGGGTTGCGGCCGAGCAGCAGCGAGATCAGGTTCTCCTGCGCGGCAATCGCCTGTTCGAACAGCGGGATCGCCGCCTTGGCCTGCTGGACCTGCGAGGTGATCTGCATGACCTCGACCTTCGAGACGACGCCCTGCTTGTAGCGCAGGTCGAAGATGTGCGCGGTCTTTTCGAAATTGGCGGTGGTGGCGCGGGCAATTTCAAGCTGGCGGTCGAGCGCGCGCAGCGCGACATAGCTGGTCGCAAGATTGCTGACGAGCGTCAGCACGACGCCGCGCTGCGCCTGTTCACTGGCGAACACCTGCGCTTGGGCGGCCTCGGACTGGCGGCGTACACGGCCGAACAGGTCGAGCTGCCAGCTCGCCCCGAGCGACGCCTGGAACAGCGAGAAGGTCGCGTCGGCGCCCGGCGGCAGCGGCGGCTGGCCGATGCGGCTGGCCTGCGCGCGGCTGGCGTCGGCGCCGTAGCCGATTTGCGGGAACAGCTGCGACCGCGTCGTGCCGAGTGCGCCGATGAACTGGTCGATGCGCGCCGCGGCGATCTGGACATCGAGGTTGCCGCCGAGTGCCTCAGCAACGAGCTGGTCGAGCACCGGATCGCCGAACTGTTGCCACCACAGAGTGTTGGCGGCGTCGGCGACCGCGATGGGATCGGCGGCGACAGCAGCGGGCGGCGGTGCGGTGCGCCACGTCGCCGGCGCGGCGACTTCGGGCCGCGCATAGTCAGGACCGAGCGTGCAGCCGCCAAGTCCGACGAATACCAGGGTCAGCGTTGCAAGCCGCGCGCGCATCAGAAATCCTTGCGCAAGGTGAGGTGCAATTCGGTCGAGCTATAGTTGACCGCGAGAATGTTGCTCTTGTCCTCGACATAGAGAATTTCGGGATTGAGCGACCAGCCGGAGCCGAACGACCAGGTCAGCCCGCCGCCGACTTCCCAAAGGTCATCGTTGCGCGTGGTGATGCCCAGCACATCGTCGGCGCCTTCGGAATTGGTGCGCTCTGCGTTGTAGCGATCGCTTTGCCACCATGCGAAGACATAGCCGCCCCAGGCATCGCTGAGCGTGAAATCGAATGTCGGCGACAAGTTGAAGAAATTCGAATCGCCGTCGGGCCGGTTGTCGGTGGCGAACTCGCGGCCGCCGCCGGCGGCCAGGCTGAAACTGCCCTTGCCGTCGAAAAGCGTGTGCGTCCAGCCGGCGGTGAATTCGAGAATGTTGCGCGACCGCGCGCGCAGCGGCCCCTGCGGATAGTTGCGGCGGCGGAATTCGGCGCCGATATTGAACTGGTCGTCGGGGCCGCCGAGGAAGCGAAACGTGCTGTACACGCCGTAGTCGTTGCGGGTCTGACCGTTGCCACGGTAGCTGGCGCGCCCGCGCACGCCAACCGCGAGATTGTTGTCGCCGAAGCCGTGGCTGTAATTGGCGTTCCAGCGCAGGTCCGAATCGTCGCGCCGATTGGCGTTGTCATACTTGCGGTAGCGATAGTCGAGGCTGAAATTGAGCGCGTTGGCATCGGTCATTACGTAATTGAGCCGGCCCCCGACACGGGCACTGAAGAACATGTCATCGGTATCGCCGCTGCCGGCGACGGTGTCGTTTTCGTGGTAATTGCCGAAGCCAAGCAGTGCATAGCCGCTCGGCAGCCAGTGACTGCCGCCAAGATAGGCGCGCGCCGCATCGGCAATGTCGCGACTGCAACTGACCGCGATGGTCGTCGGCGGCATGGTCGGCGCCGGGATATTCTCGCTGCCGCGCACCTTTGCTTCGGCGACTGGCCCGCTTGGCGCGGTGATCGCGTGGATCATCGCCGGCACCGGCATGTACATGCTGGCGCGGGTCTTTCAGGCGCTCGCCGAACGCAAACCCGATATCGATGCCGGTGTGTTCGCCTATGCCAAGGCGGGTTTTGGCGACTATCCGGGCTTCATTTCGGCGTTCGGCTACTGGATCGGCAGTTGCATCGGCAACGTGTCGTACTGGGTACTGATCAAGTCGACGCTCGGGGCGTTCTTCCCGATGTTCGGTGATGGCAACACGCCAATCGCGATTGCCTTTGCGTCGCTCGGAATCTGGATGTTCCACTTCCTCATCCTGCGCGGCGTCCAGCAGGCGGCCTTCATCAACAGCATCGTCACCGTGGCCAAGGTCATCCCGATCATGCTGTTCATCGTGCTGATGTTCGTGGCGTTCAAAATCGACATGTTCAGCATGAACTTTTACGGCGGCGACCTGACCGGCGGGCTGTTCGAACAGGTACGCGCGACGATGCTGGTCACGGTTTTCGTGTTCATCGGCATCGAAGGCGCCAGCGTCTATTCGCGCTTCGCCAAAAAGCGCGAGGATGTCGGCGCGGCAACGATCCTTGGCTTCATCATCGTCACCAGCCTGATGGTGCTCGTCACCCTCCTGCCCTACGCGGTCATGGAGCGCGCCGGAATCGCCGGGCTGCGCCAGCCGTCGATGGCGGGCATGCTCGAAGCGGTGGTCGGGCCGTGGGGCAGCATCTTCATCAGCGTCGGGCTGCTGGTGTCAGTACTCGGCGCCTATCTGGCGTGGGCGCTGATCTGCGCCGAAGTCATGTTCGCCGCCGGCAAGTCGAAGGATATGCCCGCGGCGTTTTCCAAGCTCAACAAGAACGGCACGCCGGTGGTGGCGATGTGGGCGACCAGCATCGTCATCCAGCTCATCGTCATCAGCACCTATTGGTCGAGCGATGCCTTCTCGCTGATGCTCAACCTGACCAGCGCGACGACGTTGATCCCCTATTTCTTCGTCGCCGCCTACGGCCTGATGCTGGCACGGCGCGGCGAAACCTATCAGGTGCGCCCACAGGAGCTCGGTCGCGACCGTATCATCGCGGCGCTCGCGGTCGCCTATACGCTGTTCATGATCTACGCCAGCGGCTTCAAGTTCATCGTGCTGTCAGCGGTGATCTTCGCGCCTGGCACCATCCTGTATTTCATCGCGCGCCGCGAACAGGGCAAGCCGGTATTCGCCAAGACCTCCGACTGGGTCATCTTCGGCCTGCTGGTCGCGGGTGCCGTCTACGGCGTCTACGGCATCGCCACCGGCGCCATCGAAATCTAGATCCGTCCCAACCCCAAGCTGAAACGAGGGTATCGATATGAATTTTGGCGTTTATTCGGAAGTCGGTCAGCTGCGCAAGGTCATGGTGTGCGCGCCCGGCAAGGCCCACCAGCGCCTGACCCCGAGCAACTGCGACGATCTGTTGTTCGATGACGTGATGTGGGTCGAAAACGCCAAGCGCGACCATTTCGACTTCATGACCAAGATGCGCGACCGCGGTATCGAAGTGCTCGAAATGCACAACCTGCTCGCCGAAACGGTGGCGATCCCCGAAGGCAAGAAGTGGATTCTCGACAACCAGGTCGTCGCCAACCAGGTCGGCCTCGGCCTCGTCGAGGAAATCCGCAGCTACCTCGAAGGCCTTTCCCCGCGCGATCTGGCCGAAACGCTGATCGGCGGGCTGTCGCTCGATGAATTCGCCGAAGCCAATGGCAAGGGCACCATCTGCATCGTCCGCGAAGCCGCCGGCGGCACCGAATATCTGCTGCCGCCGTTGCCCAACACGCTCTACACGCGCGACACCACCTGCTGGATTTACGGCGGCGTCACGCTGAACCCGCTGTATTGGCCGGCGCGCCACGAAGAAACCATCCTGACCACCGCAATCTACAAATTCCACCCTGACTTCGCCGGCAAGGTCAACGTCTGGTACGGCGACCCGACCACCGATCACGGCATGGCGACTGTCGAAGGCGGCGACGTCATGCCGATCGGCAACGGCAATGTGCTGATCGGCATGAGCGAGCGCACCTCGCGCCAGGGCATTAGCCAGCTCGCCGCCGCGCTGTTCGCCAAGGGGGCTGCCGAGCGCGTCATCGTGGCAGCCATGCCCAAGCTGCGCGCCGCGATGCATCTCGATACGGTGTTCACCTTTGCCGATCGTGACTGCGTGCTGCTCTATCCGGACATCATGGACCATGTCGGCACCTATTCGTACCGGCCGAGCGCCAAGCCCGGCGGCGTCGAACTGACCAAGGACAAGGGCAAGTTCACCGACGTCGTCGCCGAAGCGCTCAACTTCAAGAAGCTGCGCGTCGTCGAAACCGGCGGCAACGCGTACATGCGCGAACGCACGCAGTGGGACAGCGGCGCCAACCTTGTCTGCGCCTCGCCCGGCGTGGTGTTTGCCTATGACCGCAACACCTACACCAACACGTTGCTGCGCAAGCAGGGCATCGAGGTGGTGACGATTGTCGGTGCCGAACTCGGGCGCGGCCGTGGTGGCGGGCATTGCATGACCTGCCCGATCATCCGCGACGCCGTCGACTTCTGATCGATACGCACCGCGCTGCTGGAGCAGCGCGGTGCCGATATAAAAGGCCGGGGGGCAGGACCATGAGCAAGGGGCAATGATCAGGCCGAAACAACCCGAGCCGCTATCGCTGCTGGAGGCCGCCATTCCGGTGGTGGCGCTGATCGCGCTGGTCGGTCTGTCCTACTTCCTGTTCGGCGATGCGGGCGCCGGCGGGCCCAACCAGGTTGCACTGGTTGTCGCGACAATGATTGCAGTGCTGATCGGCTGGCGGCGCGGCCATGCCGTCGATTCACTCGGCAAAGCAGCATCCGACAGCGTTGCCACCGGCATCGGTGCCATCTTCATCCTGTTTGCGGTGGGGGCGCTGATCGGCACCTGGGCGCTCAGTGGCACGCTGGTGGCGATGGTCTATTACGGGTTGCAACTGCTCAGCCCGAACTATTTCTACTTCACCGCCTGCGCGATCAGCGCGGTGGTAGCGTTCAGCATCGGCAGCTCGTGGACTGTGGTCGGCACGATTGGCGTCGGCTTCATGGGCATTGCCGTCAGCATGGAGCTCAATCCGGCGATTGCGGCCGGCGCCATCATTTCGGGCGCCTATTTCGGCGACAAATCCTCGCCGCTGTCGGATTCGGCCAACCTGTCCGCGGCGGCGGCGGGCGTGCCGCTCTACACGCACATCCGCGAGACGTTAATCACATCGATTGCCTCACTCGCCATATCGCTGGCGGTGTTCTTCTTCCTCGGCCAGCCGGGCGATTTCGATTCGACCGAGAAGATGGCCGCGATCCAGAATTCATTCGGCGTCACGCTGTGGATGTTCGTGCCGCTGGTGGTCGTCATCGGGCTGGCGCTGCTCAAATTCCCGCCGTTCACCTCGATTTTCCTCGGCGCGATTGCCGGCGGCGTGCTGGCGGTGCTGATCGCGCCCGACCGGGTGCTGCGCTTTGCCGATGTCGGGCCCGACATGCCGACGGCGCTGGCGATGCTCAAGGGCGTCTGGCGGGCACTGGCGAGCGGTTACACCTCGACATCGGGGTTCCAGCCGATGGATCAACTGGCGTCGCGCGGCGGCATGGACAGCATGCTCAACACCATCTGGCTCATCGTCAGCGCGCTGGCGTTCGGCGGTGTCGTCGAAAAGGCCGGCGTGCTCGACCGGTTGATCACCCCGATCATCAACCGCGCCAAATCCGACGGCGCGCTCGTCGCCTCGCTGGTCAGCTCGATCATCGCCACCAACATCATCACCGCCGACCAGTATATCGCGATTGTGCTGCCCGGCCGGATGTTCAAGGGCGCGTTCGAAAAACGCGGACTGGCGCCAGTGGTGCTGTCGCGCGCCGTCGGCGACACCGCAACACCGACGTCGGCGTTGATCCCGTGGAACAGCTGCGGCGCCTATATGGCGGCGACGCTGGGGGTCGCGACGTGGAGCTACGCGCCGTATGCGATTTTCAGTTTCGTCAGCCCGATCATCACCGTCGCGATTGCCTACGCCGGCATCCGGATGATGCACACGGCACCGCCCGCCCCCGCCAACACGCTGCATTGATTGGAGCCTGCCGTGTCCGAGTTTCAGAATATGCGCCCGGCGGCCGGCACCGCGAAACTTCTGGCGCTATCTGCACTGGTGCTGCTCGCCGCGTGCGGGCGCGAGCCCGAGGCTGTCGCGCCCGAAGTGCGCCCGGTGCGCACGATCACCATCGCCAACAGCGTCAGCAGCAACACCGTCGCACTGACCGGACGCGTCCAGGCGCGCGCCGAGGTCAACCAGTCGTTCCGGCTGCCGGGACAGCTCATCGAACGGCGTGTCGATGTCGGCGACAGCGTGCGCGCCGGACAGGAGCTGGCACGGCTCGATTCGCAGAACGAAGCCAGCGGCCTGCAGGCGGCGCAGGCGCAGCTCGTGGCCGCGCAAGTCCAGCTTGCCGACGCGCGCAACAACTTCACGCGGATGCGCAACCTGATTGTCGACAATGCCGTGTCGCGCGCCTCGTACGACCATGCGCAGGCGCTGCAGAGCACCGCCGAAGCGCAGGTCAAGGCGGTGCAGTCGCAACTCGCCCTGGCGCAAAGCCGCTTCGATTTCACCCGGCTGCGCGCCGATGTGTCGGGCGTGGTGACCGCGCGTGGCCCCGAAGTCGGCGAAGTCGTCGCGGCGGGCCAGATGATTGTCCAGATCGCCCAGGCGGGTGCGGCCGACGCCATTTTTGACGTGCCGGCGCCGATCAAGGACAGCGCCTCGCGCGCTGCGACGATCTGGGTGGCGCTGACCAGCGACCCCGGCATCCGCGCCAAGGGCAGCGTCCGCGAAGTGTCGCCGCGCGCCGATCCGGTGACCGGAACGTTCCGCGTCCGCGTCAGCCTCGCCAATGCGCCCGCGGCGATGCGGCTGGGCAGCACGGTTACCGGACGGCTTGAGCTCGACGCAGTGCCGGGCATCGCCATTCCTGCGGTCGCGCTGACGCAGCTCGACGGCAAGCCAGCGGTGTGGATCGTCGATCCCAGGACCAGCACCGTGGCGCTGCGCCGCATCGAAATCCGTTCAAACGACGCGACGATGGTGCAGGTCGAGTCGGGCCTCAACCCCGGCGACGTGGTGGTGACCGCCGGCGTGCAGGTGCTGCGTCCCGGCCAGAAAGTCAGCCTGCTCGGGTCGGTGAAGTGATCGGGCCAAATCTGTCGGAATGGGCGCTGTCGAAGCGCTCGCTGGTCGTCTTCATGATGATCGTCGCGGTGATTGCAGGTGCTATTGCCTTCACGCGCCTTGGCCGCGACGAGGACCCGTCGTTCACCGTACGGACGATGATCATCGCCGCCGCCTGGCCGGGCGCGACAGTCGATGAAACGCTCGACCAGGTGACTGAACGGCTCGAGCGAACGCTGCAGGAATCGCACAATTTCGGGCAGGTGCGCAGCTACACCACCGCCGGCCAGACGACGATCTTCGTCGACCTCGACGAGACTACGCCGCTCTCCGAAGTCGCCAACGTCTGGTACACCGTCCGCAAGGACATCGGCGATATGCGCCAGACGCTGCCGGCGGGCGTCATCGGGCCGTTCTTCAACGACGATTTCGGTAGCACCTACGGCATCATCTACGGCTTCCAGTCCGACGGCTTCAGCTTCCGCGAGCTGCGCGACTATGCCGAGGCGGCGCGGTCGCGGCTGCTCAATGTCCCCGATGTCGCCGCCGTCCAGGTCCTCGGCACGCAGGACGAACGCATCTACATCGAATTCTCGACCGAAAAGCTCGCCGGGCTGCGGCTCAACCTCGACGGCATGATTGTCACGCTGCAGGCGCAGAATGTGTTGCGTCCCGCCGGCGTCATCCAGACCGGCAGCGAGCGCGTCTATGTGCGTGTCACCGGCGCGTTCGACTCCGCCGAGGACATCGAATCGGTCAATTTCGTCGTCGGCGACCGCATCATCCGGCTGGGCGATGTCGCCACCGTGCGCCGCGGTGTCGTCGATCCGCCGCAGCCGATGTTCCGCGTCAACGGCAAGCCGGCGATCGGCCTGGCAATTTCAATGCGCAATTCGGGCGACATCCTCGCGCTCGGCAAGAACGTCCGCGCCGAAATGGCCGCCATCCAGAAGTCGCTGCCGGTGGGTGTCGAAACGACGCTGGTGGCCGACCAGTCGGCAATCGTCGACGTGGCCATCGACGACTTCATGACCTCGCTGTGGCAGGCCATCGCCATCATCCTTCTCGCCAGCTTCGTCAGCCTCGG
>ERZ724516.1107-NODE-1107-length-15999-cov-4.083229_pt1 | contig 15999 bp, 8 predicted proteins | sample MGYA00376049_ERZ724516 | MGnify/ENA primary metagenome ERZ724516 (study PRJEB28724, sample SAMN07190886) | activated sludge metagenome | isolation source: activated sludge of sewage treatment plant in Hong Hong | place: USA: Christiansburg, Virginia | collected... | reverse complement strand
TGCACTTCGTCGTCCTCATCTCCTTCTGCAAGCCACTCCGACCAGTTCTCGATCGTCGCAAACTGTTTGTTCCAGACAGATTCCAGGTCGAGCAAAGCATCCTGTTCCGTCCCGCAATGTGCGGCAGCGCTCGACCATCGGTAGGCTTCTGCTTTTCGCACCATGCCGGCGCGAACCGGGTTGCGTTCCACATAGCGCACTGCCGCCCACAGATAGGCTTCGTCCAGCGGCGATGAAAAGTAGCGACCCTGCCAGAGGTGCCCCTTCCAACCCCGTGCGCGATTGACACGTTGGGCATAGCGCATATGCAGTGGTTTTAGCATCTTCTGCAGTCCGTCGTCGGTTGCCGGAACAGCGACAAGATGGATATGGTTGCTCATCAAGCAGTAGGCCAGTATCTCGACATCGTGTAGCTCACCGTATTCCTTGAGCCACGACAGATACGCTGCACGATCTTCATCGGCGAAGAAGATTTCTTCGCGCCGATTGCCGCGCTGGGTGACGTGATGCGGAACCCCTGCAAATACTGCTCTGGAGAGTCGGGGCATTGCTGAACGCTAACACGATTTTAAAGGGTAGCGTCCCGGTTTACCCCTCGTTTTACCCCTGCTGGTGCCCAAGGGGGTGCTGAGGAAGACGTAGTTGTTGCTGTTGCTGGCAAAGAAGCCGATCGCCAGATTAACCCCACCGGCCACGCTACCGCTATCGGCCTTGACCAAATTGCCTTGCGCAACCAACTATGACTGCACCCACAACCGCTACAAAGAAAATAATTAGTAACTTCCTGTATTTTTTCATTCTTTTACTCCTATTGTTTCAGTTTGATCAGGGTGAGAATGCTATTCCACACTTCAGGCGGCAAAATAACACTGAGTGTTGATGTTCACCTTCGATTGACCCACATTTTCAGTTCTGACTGACCCGCTATCGACGTTGAAAAATGCCGCGTGAAGGCGCATCCAAGGCAATCGCTGTGGGGTAGAGCAATGTGAGCACGTGGGTCAACTCCACGTGAATTTCAGTAGATGGATAGCTGCTTCAGATAACAGCGCCAAAGTAGCTTGGAAAACGTGTTCCCCATTGCCGTTCTATCATGGACTTGGGAGTTTTTCCCTGAGAGGCAAAGATGCCGGCTCCACGCGTTCGATGACAAACGGATCCGACGCGCCGTCGCCGTTGATGATTGATATGCGGAGCGAGGCCAACATCGCTTCCATGTCGGCAAATGCGCGCTTGAGCGCGGCTGGATACGTCGACCGGTCAGTGTTGGTGTTGTAGTCGAATTCCGGAACCGAGAAATTCGCCAGTAGCCAGCGGTCTGGATGCAACACGGTTCTGTAAGAATATGTGCGCGAGTAGCTACTGTTCAGTGCGCTACGCACCCAGATCCGGCCATTGATCACTACCGGTTCGGCATTTAAATAAATCCGGTTGCCGGCCCGGCTATCGATCGAGCCTTCCCGCGCCGTCTGCTCGACCTCACCCGGCGGCGGCACATAGCTCTCGATGAGGCGCTGAGCCCAGCGCCTCATCGTTTCAGGGGTTGCATGGGTTTCCGTCGTATTCGTTTCCGGAGAGACGGCCCGGAACCTTAGGATCATACACAAATCCCCTCGCCAGCCTATATAAAGCGGCCAGACACCCGTGCCATAGTGCCAACAAAGATTGGCAAGTTGTAAGCCATTCTGCGATTTGCGTAAGATCGCATCGCGCGCCGGCACGCTGCGCGTGTCAGCATAGGGAACGATCCAGGAGGATCCGGTGGGCGCGTCGGGAATCAGCATCGTCACGACATATTCATCGACCTCAAAGCGGTAATTCTCACCGGGTTTGAGCACCCGGTGAGCAAGAATCATGTCGTAAGTGTGGTCGGGCGTGTTTTTTTCAAAGGGGACTTCCACGTACATTCCCCCGCCAATCGATTTAACGTCGTCGCGGCTGATGCCATAGCGCAGCATGCGTTCATAGACCGCATCACGGTTTACGTTTTCTCGGGCTTGTTGGGCTGAGGCAGAAGACGCAACCAAGAGCGTCATCAGACAGAGAGCCTGGTGCAGAGCGTGAGTCAGAAGCTTCATAATTTAAAAGATAGCGTTCCCTTTTTTCCTTCGAATTTCTAGGCAATCTCAGTCCGATGCAGTTCGAGCGGCAAACAGGTGTAGCCCGATTAAACCATCCGCCCGATCTGGGTTTTAACTCCGGTCAGTAGAATTTGCACAGGTGGGCCAATTCGTCGTGGAATTAACAGGGGTTCTACATTTTTTCACCTCGCTGGCTGCTCGCGTATCGGCAAAGGCGCGGGATCGACCCGCTCAATTACGAAAGGATCCTGCGTACCGTCATCATTGCGCTTTACCAATCGCAGCGAGTCCATCATCGCTTCCATTTGCACAATGGCTTGCTTAAGTGGGGCGGGATAATCCGTTGCATCCGGGTTACCGTTGTAATCGAATTGCGGCATATGGATTCTGACGGTCAGCATCCGGTCCGGTAGCAGTGCCGTTCTGTAGATATAGCTCCGGCTGTAGTGTTCATTCATCGCTTCTCGTATCCAGGCCCGGCCATTTATAACGATCGTTTCGGCATCAAGATAGATGCGTGTTTCCGCAAGAAATTTGGTGCTCTCCGAATAGTTGATTTGCTCCTGTGACGGAAGCCGGCCTTTCTGGAGCGTGCTAGCGCGTTTCCGCAATTTCTCTGGAGTCGATATATCCTCTGCGTTTTTTACGATCCGTATATCGGTATAGGCGATAGTCATATTCATATCCCCTTTCCAGCCAATTAAGAGCGGCCATATTCCAGTGCCGTAGTGCCAGGCCAGATTGGCAACCTCTAGCCCATCCTTTGATTTCTTCAGCGCGGCATCTCTTTCCGGCTCGGTGCGGGTGTCGGCATACGGTACGATCCAGGATGAACCGACGATCGCATCAGGCACGACCATGGCCAGGATGTTCTCGTCGAGCTCAAAGCGGTAGTGTTCGCCGGGTTTGAGAACTTCTTCAGCCCAAATTTTCTTGTACGTTGTGTAAGGCGTGCTCTTTATCGGCCCAAGATCAAGATATATATTGCCTTCGATGGCCGCTACAAGATCCCGGCTGACACCTTCTTTTGCCATGCGCTTGTATATCTGCCGCCGCTTTTCTTGATACTCTCGCCATTGCTCTGCCTTGTCGGTGGTGGTGTTTTCGGCAAGCGCAGACTGCATTGCAAACAGGGCAGCTATCGAGTCAATTCCAATCAGTAATCTGTGCAGATATCGCATCGCCACTACTCCTTCAATAGATTCGGTCAATCGTAGGGCAGAGTATGCGGACTGTTCTCGGCCGAACAGAAGAATATGCAGGGTGAAGCGATGAGTGCGTATATGAAGTTTAGCGGCGAGTCGCGGTGGCCGCCGTTAAATGTCTTGATGTTGATTCCGTCTAATTTTGACCCGCCTGAGCATGCGCGACAGCCCCACCATTGCCAGTCAAACGCGCTACAGGAAAGGCTTATCGACGGGGAATCGCGGCCGGCCCCGTATCGTTGCAGCCACACACCCTAATCGGCGACAGGGCGTTTTTCGCGAACGGGCAATGGGCCCGGTTCAACACGTTCGATCACGAAGGGGTCGAACGATCCATTGTCGTTTGTCTTTGCGACACGCAACGAAGCCGCCATCAGTTCCATGTTTTCATATGCTTGCTTCGCCGACCTGGGCCAGGTGGAAGGATCGGGTTGCGCGTTGTAGTCGTGACCTTTCGGCATACCGAAAACCAAGCTGAACATTCGCCCGGGTGATAGTGCTGTCAGATAGATGTAGCTTCGCCCCATGTAATCATTCATGGCATGACGCACCCAGATACGACCATTGATCGTCACGATTTCCGGTGCAAGGGCAACGCGTCTGGCTTCAAGTTCCGCATCGCTGACAATGGGGTTATTGCCGCGGCGCGCCAGCGCTTGTTCGATGGTCGACCTCTGGTTATCCTGCACGCCCCGCTGAAGTTTCTCCGGGGTCGAGTACCTTCCGGTGATTTCTTCAGGCTTCAGGATGCGATAAGTCATCGTGAGGCCTGAAACATCGCCGCGACTGTTCATGCAACCCAGAAAAACACAGTTTTCCCAGCCCATGCTGGCAACTTTCAGGCTCCCTTTTTCTTGCTCCAGATACTTCTGCATTGCCAGGTCGGGGTTGCGAGTGTTGGAGTAGGGCCAGAGCCAGGACGTTAACATCGGGGCTATATCTGGCATCTTCATTGTCACAATGAATTCGTCCATTTCGACGCGAAGATGTTCGCCGGGGTTGAGCACCTCTGGCGCGGACACCATGACATGAGGATCCGAATATGGAGGCGCAGTCTCAGACAAACGCCTGAGCGCCTGAATGTCCTCACGACCTGCGCCATAGCGCTTCATGCGCTCATAAATAGCCGCTTTTTGTTCCTTGTACAGTTTCAAACGTTCGGTTGCGGCAGAATCCGCAGCCAGAGTCTGAAACGAGAAGGTTGCAAGCACGGCAAGCAACCCTATCCTGAGGTTGTTTAGAAGCCCCATGCTTATTTCGCCTCCGGGGCAAGTCTGTTCCAATTGGCTGGCAGGGTGTGCGGGCTCTGCTGAATGCGCACGAAAAACGGGACGCTACCCTTTTAATCATCATTGTCGCAAATCTTTTTTGGCTGCCCCTGAGGGCGATACATCAGCATGCGGCCAACCTGATTTCCCAGCGCCTGAACAAAGCTCTCGCGAATTCAAAGGGTAGCGTCCCCTTTATTCTTCTCACGGGTACAAGCAGCGGGCATCGCATTGCTCCAAGTAAGCATAGCCCTTGCCGCGCATGCAAGTCTGCCATTGATCCAGTAAGCGCCCATCCGGACCAAAGTCATTGTCCATTTCTGTTGGCTTGCGAATGGAATCCCGCTGCTCTTTAGTAAACACTACATTGTCAGCGGCATACGTCGTATTGGCCGCCCCACACGACCATGAATCAACCCTTCGACCTTCTTTCGTCATCCCACCTTTGATCCAATGAGCGCCGTACGGCTTAATATTACGATCCACAGGCCGAACACTCTCAAGCAGACAACCAGAGACAGAAGTGAGCAGCAGGAACATCACACAGACTTGTAGTCGTTTCATCGCGCTGCCCTCAAAAGGATACCGACCGCATTCCAGACATTAGGCGGCAGTATTTCCGCCATGGCAAATGGTGCCGCCACAGGAATTGCTCCTACTGTAACAACTTTGTCGTACACGGCACGTTCGGCGTCGCTCATCCCCCGTCTGATATTCCCCTGGTCGTCATACAGCCCGCTGATCTTGCCACCGATCATATCGTGTGAGCCAGAAAACGCCTCGATCAACTTGTCCTGCCAACTTCCCGCTTCGTACGGAACGCCAAACAGGGTGCCTTTATACCCTTGAATCCCGCCGGTATCGCCGGACATTTTTTGGCCTTGCGGAGTATTGATGAATTCATCCAGCGTCATGCCTGCCTTGTTGTTATCGAATTGAACTCGACCTTTGCTATCTAACGCCAAGTTCCCGTCCTCATTGGTTTTGCACCGCTCATTCGCCGGCCCGCACAACAAATCTAGATCAACGCGTGTTCCGCCAACTTTGGCGCCATCGCCGCGTACGCCTTCGCTCGGTCCGCTGATGTTGCTCAGCACTTTACCGGTCGAATCCACCGCCCCCTCGAATTTAATCGAATCCTTGATCATCAAATCGCGCATCTCCTCCGCTGCCGCAGACAACACTTCCTTGCTTACCGCGCTGCCCGCCATGCCCGTCAACGCTCCCACCAGGATATTCAGCGCGCGTTCCTGCATGTTCACCTCTTTGAGCGACTGCTCGGCCTGGGCCTTCTCTTCTGGCGTCCCGGCGTTCTTGATTTGCTCCTGCAGCACCTTGCGCTGGCTCGTTGTGTAATCACTTATCGCCTTACTCGCCTGCTGCCCGAATATCTGCGTGATTTTCATCTGCGCATCGATCTCCTTCTGCACCTGCTGCTGATCGAAGATCTTTTGAATGCCCATTTCGGCATCGCCAGTGCGCGCAGCGGCATTACCGGCAACCCCCGAAATCGCCGCCTGCGTCGCGCTACTGGCGCTGCCAGAATCCTTGCCGAAGCCAGCACTGGTGCCCTGCGGGATCAGTGCTCCGGTGGGGGAGAAGCCGGTACCGAGGTTGATGCTCGCTGACTTGGCGCTGTAGTCAGCCTTGTTCTGAATGTCGCTGAGGGTGAGTTCGCCGTCGGTCTTGAAGTTGTTCCTGGCGTGGTCGATGGCCGCCTGCGTGCTGGTGATGGCGCCCCCCTTGAGGGTGGTGTCGCCCTGGGCATTGACCTGAAACCCGCTGTCGCCAGCCTTGATTGCCGATTGCTCGGTCACGCTGGCGTAGTCGCTCTTGATCTTGCTGGCGCTGGCAGAGATTGAACCACTGCTTGCCGCGCCATAGCAGAAGGGCGGAATACACAGACTGACACTGGCCCCCAGGCTCTTCTGCTGGCTGTCGTACGTGCTGGTGTCCTGCAGGCTTTCGATGCTGAGGTTGCCGCCGATCTGGGCGCGTACCTGTTCGCCCTTGGCGGTAGCGCCCTTGATGGTGGTGTCGCCACCAGAGGCAAGCATGAGCACGTTGCCGGCCTCAACCTGGGTGTTGCTCCAGAAGAGGTCGTTGCCGTTGGCCTTGCCCTTACCGCCGGAGACACCGGCCTGGATCGTGAAGCCGTTTTGCTGGCCGCCCAGACTGAAGCCGATGCCGAGGCTGGCACTGCTATTCTTGTTAGTGCTGTGCTGGTCTGCGGTGTTGGAGGCGGCCAGCAGTTTGATTTCGTCTGCGGCGGCAAGGGTGAGGTTTCTTGCGGCAGTGGCTTTCGCGCCTTGCAGGGTGATATCCGAATCCTTGCCGGCGCCGCTGGCCTCGATGCTGATGTCGCGGCCGGCCGTGAGGTTCGAGGCTACGGCCGTGTTGCTCGTTTGCGTGGTCTTGCTGCTGCTCTTTGAACTGCCGATGCTGAGGCTGATGTTGATGCCGCCCATCTGGTCGGCGGCATTGGCGTCGCGATAGCCGGTGACATCGCCGTTCTCGTTGAGTACCGGTAGCTGGTTGGGCTTGCCGTCAACGGTGCTGCCCTGGCCGGCAACTACGGCATCGACCGCGTTCTTCGCGGTCAATCCGGTATTCGCAGCGGCCAGCGCCTTCATCCGCCCATCCTTCGTATCGGCGGCCGCCTGGCTCATCTGCTGTGCCGTCTGCACGGCGGTGATCACCGGGCTGGATACGGCAAGGGTCAGGCCGGATTGCTTGGACTTTTGCTCGGTTACCGTGCGGCTGGTTTCGCGGGCTTCTACGATGTCGACCTGCTTGGCGGCGATGTCGATGTTGCCTTTGGGGGCGATTACGTCGCTGCCGACTTGCTTGTAGGTCTCCCCCGCGAGCAGGAGGACATTGCCGCCCGTGCTGCCCACTGTGCTCTTGGCGACGCGGGTAGCATCCGTTTTCTGGTCGGTGCGCTGCTGCTTGCTGCCGATGGTGAAGCCGGTGCCGCTGCTGAAGGCACCGCTCTGTTTCGTTTTGCTGACGTGCGTTTCGTTGTGCGTTTCGGCGGCGGCTTCGATAGTGAGGTTGCGGGTTGCTATCAGCGTTGTATCGTTGGTTCCCACAACGTTGCTGCCCTTGATTGCGATATCCCGATCTGCGATGAGGGTCGTCGTGTCGCCACTGAGCGTACTGGCAATGGCGTTGATGTCGTTCAGGGTGTCGCGCGTTGTGGTGGTCTTCTTCGAGAGAAAGCCCTTCGAGGTGGTTTTGTGCTGCTCGGAGATGTTGAGGGTGCTGGTGCCGGCTTCGATGCGCAGGTCGTTGCCGGCGGTGGCGAGCAGCTTGCCGTTGGTGCTGGTGGCGTCCGCGGCGCGGGCAGTCAGGTTGTTTCCTGCCTGCAGGGTCAGGTTGCCGTTGCTCTGGATGGTGGTGCCGACTTCGCGGCTGCCGCTTTCCTGCCGGCTGTTCTTGCCGTTGCCGACGCTGTTGGCGTAGGCAGTGGTCACGGTGCCGAGGTTCAGGTTGTTGCCGGCCTGGATGTCGGTGGTGCCGGCGCTCTGCAGCTGGGCGGCGATGAGGTTGATATCGCCGGCGGCGGCGAGCTTGAGGGTGCCACCGGGGTTTTGTACGTAGAGGCTGGCGAGGCGGTCGACGCTGGTCTGGCCGGCACCGTTGCGCGTTGTACTGGCGATATCGAGGTTGCGACCGGCGTAGGCGTCGAGGCGGTTGCCGGCATCGACCTGGCCACCCCGCATTTGCAGGTCCTGGCGGGCAGTGAGCCAGACGTCTTCGCCGGTGATGCGGCCACCAAGGTTCTGGAGGTTTTCAGCCGTGAGCGATACGAGCTGGCGACCGGCCAGCGTGCCGAGGTTGGTGAGATTGCCCTGCACCTGGAGGTCGAGGGTCTTGTCCGCGAGCAGGCCGCCGGCAGGGGCGAGGTCGCCTTCCTTGGTGCGGGCGTAGAGCTGGGGCACCAGGGCTTTCTGCTTGCTGCCATCGGCGAGCGTGACTTCCTTCTCCACCAGCCAGACCATGTCGGTGGTGAGGCGCGCCATCTGCTCGGGGGTGAGGGCAACGCCGGGGATGAGTTGCCAATCCCTGGCGTAGGTGATGCCGGTCGTCATCAGGGCGCGGTACTGGTCTTCTTCGTTCTGGTAGCCGGCGAGGAAGCGGCGGCCGGTGAGCTGGGCAATCTGTTCGGTGAGCAGGCGTTGTTCGTAGAAGCCGTCGCCGAGGCGTTTCTGGATGGTGGCGGGGTCGAGCGCCAGCGCTTTCAGCATGTAGTCGGAACTGAGCCACTGCCGATAGCTGGCGAAGCGGGGGTCAGCTTCGATCAGGTAGCTGCCGCCGGGCGCGGGGTTGTTGCGGAAGAGGCTACTGCCGGTTGCGCGCTGAACGAGGCTGCCGACGTTCTGCGCGCCAAGCGTGGTGCCGCTGCCGCCGGGCGCGGTATTCCCTTCGCGGCGGGCAACCGAGAGGCTGAAGCTGCCGGTGCTGGGGGCAGGGTTGTAGGCGTAGCTGTTGCCGTCGGAGTCATCGTGCTTGGTGTCCTGGTAGATGTTCCAGGCGGTGCCGCTGTCGGTCACGGTGCGCTGGCCGGGTGTGGCGGTGTTGATCACGCTGCCGAAGGTGCCGGCGAGATTGCCGCCGGCGAGGATGTGGCTGTTGTCGTTCTTGAGGGTGCTGGCGCTGATCGCCATGTCGGCGCCGGCCGTGATCTTGCCCGGCGATGAGGTGAGCACCTGGTCTTCCTGCGTGCTGCGGGTGAAGCTGTAGACCCAGAAGTTGCCGCTGGTGCCCGAGGGCGTGCTGAGGAAGACGTAGTTGTTGCTGTTGTCGGCGAAGAAGCCCTGGCTGCCCATCCAGTTGCGGCCGTCGGTAGCGGCCGGGTAGTAGGTGACGCCGGGGGCGCTGGTCCAGCTGAGGGTGACTTCGTTGGGGGCGTAGCGGGCGCCGCCCGAGATCGCCCATTCGTCCATGAGGACGCTGCCGACGCTCACGAGCTGGGTGCTGAAGTGTTCGTTGGTGTTGTTGATGGTGCTGGCGTTGAGGGTGAGATTTCCCAGGGCCTCGATGGTGGCGCTGGCATTGTTGATCGTGCCGGCCTGGCCGGTGGCGCGGTTGGCGCCATCGAGTGTGCCGCCGATAGCCATATCGCCGGCGCTGAATATCAGTGCGCCTTCGCGGTTGTTGAGCGTTCCGACGGCCAGGTCGAGGCGGTCGCGGGAGGCGATGACCGGGGCGCTGGTGACGCCGTTCACGGTTTCGGCTTCGTTGGTGAGTGTGGTGGCAGTAATGGCGAGATGGTTGCCGTAGATGCGGCCGGTGCCGAGGTTGTTGAGTGCGATGGCGTCGATGCGGGTGTCGCCGCCGTCTATGAGGCCGCGGTTGGTGAGGGTGTCCCCCAAGGGGACTTGCTGCGCGGCGTGTGTGCTGGTGGCGGCGAGCGTGAGTTCGGGGGCGGCGATCTGGCCGGTGGCCCGGTTGTCTATCGTTGCGGCGGTCAGGGTGAGTGCCGTGCCGGCCTGCATCGTGGCCTGGTTGATCAGTGCTCCGGCGGTTTCCAGCGAGGCGCGGCCGTTGGCGGTGAGTTCGCCGGTGTGCGTGTAATCGGCCACGAGCCGGACGGCGAGATCGCCCTGCGAGAGCAGCTTGCCGTCGCCGGTGAGGCTGGCGCTGTCGATCGCAAGTCGCTGGTCGGCAATGAAGGTGCCGGCGGTGTTGGCAATGGCCAGCGTTTTGGTGGCGGCGGTATCGCGAACGTCTATGTTTTGTGCCGACGAGATGAGGCCCCCGCTGTTGTCGAGGCTGCCGCTGCTGTTGATGGTCAGCGCGGCATTGGCGCGCAGTGCACCGCTGCGGTTGTCGATGGTGTCGGTGTTGATTGTGAGCGCCTGACCTTCGAGACCTTGCGAGGCATTCAGGGTGTTGGCATTGGTCACGTTAGCCGCGGTGATGGCAAGGATGCCGCCGGCCGATACGAGGCCGGTATTTCGGACCTCACCGGGCGTGGTCAGGGCAATATCGCTGCGCGCCAAAATGCTGCCGCTGTTGGTGAGCCGCCCGTCGGCGGTGACCACGACTTCGCCGGCAGATGCACCAAGGATGCCGGCGTTACGCACGCCGACCCCGGCTTCGGTGCCAACCAGGGTGATCTTGCCGGCGTACATGCCGCCGAGTTGGGCGACGTCGATGGCAAACGCCGGCGCGGCGCCACTGCCAGAGATTGGTGCGGCCTGGGTGTGGTCGGCACTGACCACGTTGCTGCCGGCGGTGACTTTCAGCGTCTGCGCCCAGAGGCCGGCGTTCACTTCGACAGCACGGGCGATGAGGTCGGTGTAGCCGACCCGGCTGGCGTCCATGCCGGAGCCTTCGATGCGAACGGTGCCGCCTTCGACGCGGTAGCCCTCCAGGTTGCCGCCACTGACGATGGGAGAGCCGGTGGTCAGCGTGGCACGGCTGGCATTGATGAAGCCGCAGCCGTTGCAGGTGACGCCGGCAGGGTTGGCGATGACGACTTGTGCCGCACTGCCGGCAACTTCGACGTAGCCGAGCAACTGACTTGGGTTGGCCGAGATGACTTCGTTGAGGATGACGCGGGCGCTGCCGCCAGCCAGCCACGGGTTGCCTTGCACCCAGCCGCCAAGCTGGGTCTGGGCGTTGGTACGGCTGTTGTTGAGGATGGCGCCTTGCGCCTGTACGTCGAACTGTTCGTAGGTATTGCGCGAGACACCGGCAGCGCTGGGGGTCTGGATGTTGATGAGCGGCACGCCGTTGCCGGCGGTGAGCACGGTCGGCTTCTGGCTGGCAGGAGCGGCTTTGTAGGCAACGACCTGGGCGGTGGCGAGCGGCATCAGGGCGAGCTGGGCGCCGCAGGCGAGGAGAGCCGCGAATGCGGCGGAGCGCAGGCGGGCGAGCGAGAATCCAGGAGGGGTTGCCGTTGTCGTACCGCTGCCACCAGCCGGACTCTTGCCCTGCGTGCTGGCGCTTTCGGCAATGCCGCGCAGCAAATCCCCTTGCGGGACGGCCATGAAGAGGCCGTGTGCGCGATTAAATACAATGCGGTGACGATTGGCGTTCATGGGGCGGTCCTCCAGGGGTATTGCGTCAGAACTGGTAGTTCAGGCCGATGCGGATGCTGTCTTCGCTTGACTGCCGCTGGTCAATTGCTTGCCAGCGCCGGCTCATTGCCGCTGCCTTCCGTGACGGATGGCGCTTCGGGTGCGTTCGGGGCTATGGCAATGTCGGCGGGCTCTGGCGTAGCGGTGCGTTCCGGGCCGGCGACTGCGGGGGTGGCTGCGGCGCCTGTCGCTGCGAGATTCAGCGCAGTTGCGAACTGCGCGTGGCAGCCACGGGCGATTTCTTCCGCAGCCTGGGCGATGGCAAGGTGGTCGTCGCGCTCCCAGTCATCGAGCTCCATTTTTTTCGGGTACTCCCGCTGACAGGTGGCACGCAGGTGCACTTTGTCGGCGGCCTTGTCGAGGAGTTCGAGCGTCAGTGCGGTCTTCAGCACGTAGTCGCTGGTGAAGGTCTCGAAGTCGAGTTTCCATTCGGTCTGCGATAGCTTGAGTTCCAGGACCGGTTTCGGCTCGGCACCGGCATCGGCCAACTGCGCCTGCTGCTCGCGCAATGCGCCGTTCAGCGTATGCACCAGCAACGGCAGCGGCCCGCGCTGCGCCACTTCGGCGGCCGCTGCACCAGCCACTTCGGCCGAGAGTGTGTTGGTCGCCACCTGGAGGTTGGCATTGAACTGCTGGTAGATATCCATCCGGGCTTGCATCTGTTGCTGCATTTTTGCCGGGTTGCCGGACAGGGAGCCGCCGGAGGCCGCGGCACTGCTCAGGATCGAGCTGAGAATGAAACCGCCGATGGCGGCCCCCTTTGTGCGGATTTCAAGGGCTTTGCCGCCGCCGGCGAAGCTGACGGGTTCACGCTGGAGGCGTTCGCCGATCTGCACGGGGCTCAATGGTTCGTGGTCGGGGCCAAAAAAACCGGCATGAGCCGGCTGCGTGGCAATGATCAATGTGGAAATGAACAGAAAAACGCGGTGACAAAAGCTCATGGTTGCTTGCTTTCTGGTTGCGGAAATTGAGCGGCGGCTGGAAAAACCAGCGTCTTTGCTGGACCCCGGCGTTCGCCGGGGTGACGGTGGGAAACAAAGGCGCGTCATCGGCATCAGAAACTCCAGGTGAGGTTGAAGCCGCCGACGTTGTGGGCTGTTTTGAAGCCGTCCGGCTTAGCCAGCGGCCAGCCGGTGAAGACATCCCACGAGAAATCCTTGTAGCCGCCGCGCAGGCCGAGCACGGCACCGGTGAGTCGCTTTCCGATGAGCAGATCGGCGCTCTGGCCGCTGACTTGGCCGTGGTCAATGCCGAGGTAGAGTTCCTGACCGTTATTGCCGAGCGACCAACCAAGATCATTGCGGATCAGCCAGCCGCGCTCGGCCATGAGCACGCTTTCGCCGTCGAAGCCGCGCACGGTGTAGCGGCCGCCGATCGAGAAGCGGTCCAGTGTCACCAGCGGTGTGCGATTCCATTGCGCGCGCCAGTTGCCGCTGTAGCGGAAGTTTTCGCCGGCGAGCTTGAACGGCAAATTGAGCGAGGCCTCGGCGGTAAAGAGGCGCGGACGGGAGGCGCCTTCGTTGAAGGCATCCTCGGGCGCCGGCAGCGCATCGAAGGCGCCGGTTCCGTGCCGGTAGGCGCCGGCGAGATCGAGGACGGCGTCGGCGATGAAGGCGCGGTGCTGCAGGCCTGCTTCCCAGCCGGCCATGCGCCGACGCTGAACCTCGACTTCGGTGTCGTCGATGAAGTTGTTTGATTTGGTGAGGTAGCCGCGTAGCGAGGCGCTGGTCTTGCCGCTGCCGTCGCGATACAGGACACGAGTAAGCTTTGCCTCGTAGTTTTCGCTGGTGCCGCTGTAGAGGTAGTTCTGCGTCGCGCCGGCGACCGTCTGGTGATAACGGTTTTCGCTGGTGGTGACACCAAAGAGCCAATAGTCGTAGGGCAAGGAGTAATGTAGGGTGTGGCCGTGGGTGCCCCGGCTCCCGGATTCGCCACCGCCAAGTTCGTGGTTGAAGCTGGCGTAGAAGAGGTCGTTGAGCATCAGCAGGTGGTCGCCGGAAACGGTGACGGAACCCAGATATTTGCCGGTGGTCTTCGCACCACCATCGTTGACATTGAGCGTCAGGCGTAGCGGGAAAGCCTGTTTCCAGGCGATCAGGAGATCGCTTTCGCCGGGTTCATCGGCAGGGACGATCTGGATGTCAGCTTCAGCAGTGGGTACGCGTTTGAAGTTTTCCAGCCCCTGCTCGATATCGCGCAGGTTGAGGATGTCGCCAGGTCGGGCCGGCATGGCGTTCCACGCATTGGCACGGGTATCACTGCCCGGCGTGAAGCTGATGTTGCGGATACGACCGGGGATTACGGTCAGCGTGAGGATGCCGTTGCATAAATCCTGCACTTCAGCCAGGACGCGGGTGGTAACGAAGCCGCGGGCAACAATGGCGTTCTGCACACGCGTCATGACCACATTGATGCCAGCACTGCCGAGGCAGCGTCCGGTGGCGGGGTCGTCATCAGGGTCGACGGCCGAGTGCGCCGAGGAAAAATCGGGCAGCGGGCTTTTCAGGACGATTTCACGAATGGGAAAGCACGGTGTTTCGGCTTCCGGCATGCGGCCGGGTTCGACGCTTGCGGGCGCCAGCAGGCGGACATCGGGGGTGCTTTCCTGTTGTTCGCGCAGCACGCGCTCGCGTTCGATCTGGCGCTGAAGTTCCTGGGCGACGGCGGCACCAGTCACGGCCTGGGCAAGGGTGCCCGGCGCCATGAAGGCTGCCAGAAGCGAAACCCCTAGGACACGGACCAACATTGTCCGATGGATGGCGCCCACCGGGAGGCCAGGAGCCTCCCGGTGAGCAGGGCAACGGCCATCATTGGCCGCCGGCGCCGCCCTCCTCCTTGTAATACCCCGATACATAGTGTTGTTATTTCGCCTTTGTGGCGCTTTCCCCCATGGAAGCGGGCGCAATGGTATCTACATGGCCTAACAATCACAAGCAAAGTTGTTGATCTTTATCAATTGTTATATTTTCAATATGTAACAACCAATAGAGATGGTGTGATGATTTTTGTATCGTATCGACGCCACCACCGCGCCCGAAGCACGACAAAGCCGGTCTATAATCGCCGCATGAACTCAGTCATCCACCTTGACAATCAGGACGATAAATCCCTGCGCCAAAAGGCTTTTCGCAAGCAATTTGCGGAAAACCTGAACGCGGCACTGGATCGGCGCGGCGCCATTCCGGCGGGCTACGGCCGGGTAACGGCGGTCGCGGAATTGTTTGGCGTCAGCCAGAACACGGCGGCGAACTGGTTGCGTGGTGACGGCGTGCCGGAACTGGGACGCCTGCCGGAAATCGCGGAAACCCTGAACACGACGGTCGAGCAACTGGTGGTTGGCGCGCAGAGCACGGGCGCACATGCCATCGACGAGCAATACACGGTCGTTGATATTCACGGCAACAGCGAGGACGAAGCCCATGCGCTCTATCTGTTACCCGAGGCGTTGCGGGAATTGGGCTTGCCGCGCGGGGTAACGGCGATGAAGGTGTCGGCCGATGATATGGACCCTTATCTTCGCCCCGGCGATGTCGTGTTCTATGACCCTCGTGTTACCCGCATCCACGCCAACGGCGTCTACGTGCTACGCATTCACGACGCACTGGTAGTGCGTCGGGTGCAGCGCGGCACGGTGGATGGACTTCGCCTGATTTGCGACAACGAGCGCTTTGGTAGCGAATCACTTCCAGAAGCAGCCCTGGAGACCGGCAATATTGAGGTTGTCGGCCACGTGGTCGGCAGATTGCTCGTCGGGCGCTGACATTTAAAACGGCTGTCCAGCACATGAACCGCAACCGGGCCTTGGCACTGCTATCGGAACACCAAAGCGTTCTCGCGGAACGTTTTGGTGTTACGCAGTTGGCGCTCTTCGGCTCAACCGCCCGCGACACGGCGGACGCAGCGAGCGATGTTGATATCCTCGTGGCTTTCGACGGCCCCGCTAGTTCGCAGCGCTATTTCGGCGTCCAGTTCTATCTGGAAGATTTGTTTGGCTGCAGCGTCGACCTCGTCACCGAGAAGGCGCTTCGCCCTGAACTGAGGCCTTTCGTCGAGAAGGAGGCGATTCGTGTCTGATCGGGAGTGGCGCTTTTACATCGATGACATGATCAGCTTCGCAGAACGGATTACCCAGTACACGTCAGGGTTGAATCAAGCCGCTTTTTTTGCGACACCTCTTGTGCACGATGCCACGCTACGCAATCTGGAATTGATTGGGGAGGCCGCCACCCACATTCCCGAGCATATCCGGCAGTCGTTCCTCGACATTCCCTGGCGCCAGATCATCGCCACTCGCAATCAGCTCATCCACGGCTATCTGGGTATTGATGCAGATACAGTCTGGAGCATTATTCAG
>ERZ724516.1092-NODE-1092-length-16124-cov-5.159002_pt1 | contig 16124 bp, 19 predicted proteins | sample MGYA00376049_ERZ724516 | MGnify/ENA primary metagenome ERZ724516 (study PRJEB28724, sample SAMN07190886) | activated sludge metagenome | isolation source: activated sludge of sewage treatment plant in Hong Hong | place: USA: Christiansburg, Virginia | collected... | reverse complement strand
GCCACGGGTCGAGATATAGGTCATGCGCTTGCCTTCAGACTGTCCGCGTTCTGATACGCCAGAGAAGATGGACTGTCATCCCCAGCCAGACAGCGGCCAGCAGGAACCAGGTGACCGCGTACTGAAGATGATTGTTGCGAAAGCCCGCTGTCGTGATCGGTTGCGACGTGACCCCGTCGCCGGTATCGGTGCGGGCGACGATCAGCACCGGATCGGTCTGCAGAAGCGCCGCCATCGCGGGCAGGTCCCGCCCGTACCAGATCTTGCGGTCGGCATTGTAGCTGGGGGTCGAGGGCGTGATGTCATCGGGCCAGGCCAGATTGCCGGTCACTTCGGCCGCGTGGCCGGGCCGTGGGGTGGTCTTTTCGGTTTCCGGCACATAGCCCCGGTCGATCAGGATGCGTTGCCCGGCCGTCGTCTCGAATGCGGCGACCACCAGAAAGCCAGGCCCGGCCTCGCGGGTCGAGGTCAGGACATGCGCCTCTTCTCCGGTGAAGCGGCCCGAGACCTGGACCGCGCGGTAGCGGTCGGCGAAGGGATCAAGGCTGGCGGGCAAGGCCACGGGATCGGCGGCGATCATACCGGTTGCCTGGGCGATGATGCCTTCCTTCCAGGCCAGCCGCTGCATCTGCCAGACGCCCAGCCCGATCAGAATGGCCGCGCCGCCCAGGCCCAGGACCAGCGCGAAGATCGTGTTGCGAAGCATCATGCCCCCGGAAATGAAAGCGCAGGCCCGAAGGCCCGCGCTGCTTTTGGTCGCAACGGGCTGGCGATCAGCCCTGGCCCCAGACGTAGACGGCGGCGAACAGGAACAGCCAGACCACGTCGACAAAGTGCCAGTACCAGGCCGCCGCTTCGAACCCGACGTGCTTTTCGGGGGTAAAGTGCCCTTTCAGCGCGCGGATCAGGCAGACGGTCAGGAAGATCGTGCCGATGATCACGTGAAAGCCGTGAAAGCCGGTCGCCATGAAGAACGACGCGCCGTAGATGTTGCCGGCAAAACCGAAGGCCGCGTGGCTGTATTCATAGGCCTGCATGCCGGTGAAGATCACGCCAAGGCCGATCGCGATGATCAGACCATTCACCAGGTCCTTGCGGTTGTTTTCGTGCACCAGGGCGTGGTGCGCCCAGGTCGCGGCGCAACCCGACAGCAGAAGGATCAGCGTGTTGATGAAGGGCAGGTGCCAGGGGTCGAACGTCTCGATCCCGGCGGGCGGCCAGACGCCGTCGATGGCGGGGGATTGCGGCCCCATCGGATACATCCGGTGCTTGAAGAACGTCCAGAACCAGGCCGAGAAGAACATGACTTCGGACATGATGAACAGGATGAAGCCATAGCGCAGGCCCAGCCGCACAACCGGAGTATGGTCGCCCACGCTGCTTTCGTGGATCACTTCCGACCACCAGGCGAACATGACATACAGCACCCCGGCAAGGCCGATCAGCCCCATCCAGGGACCCGAGCCGTGCATCCACAGCACCGACCCGAAAAGCATGACGAACCCAGCCAGCGCGCCAAGAAGTGGCCAGATCGACGGCGGAAGGACGTGGTAGTCGTGGTTCTTTGCGTGGGCCATGGCCGACGGTTCCCTCGTTTTCTTGTCTTCAGTTCACCGCGGCTGCGTCATCCGCGGCGGGCGTTTCAAGAGCTGCCTGTTCGTCCGGCAGCGGCGTTTCGTGGAAGGTATAGCTGAGGACGATCTCATGCACAAACTGCCCTTCGATGTCCGTCACCATTCCGGGATCGACATAGAAGGTCACCGGCATCAGCACCGTCTCGCCGGGCTGCAGGACCTGCTCGGTGAAGCAGAAACACTCGATCTTGGTAAAGTAGCCCCCGGCGGCATAGGGAAAGACGTTGAAGCTGGCCGTGCCCGCAACGACCCGGTCGGTCGGATTGTGCGCCTCGTAGAAGGCAAGGCCGGTCTCGCCGATCCGCAGGGTCATTGACGGGGCCACGGGCTTGAACGTCCAGGGCATCCCCTGTTCCAGCGAGGCGTCGAACCGCACCTTGATGGTCTGGTCCAGGATCGTGTCGGACCCTTCGCTGGCGACCGACGTCGTGCCGCCAAAGCCGGTGGTCCGGCAGAACCAGTCGTAGAAGGGCACTGCCGCAAACGACAGCCCGGCCATTGTCGCCACGACGGCAACCAGTTGGACAAGCGTGCGATGGCGGCCTTGCAGGCGCGGGAAGATCATCCGCCGCTCCCTTCCTCGATCGGAGTGGAGGCGGGCTGCACCGTATGGTCGTAGCCCTGCATCGGATCGCCTCGTCCGACCTTGACCACGGTCAGCGCAAAGACCAGCGCCACAAAGGCCCCCAGGGTCAGCCCCAGGCCAAGATTGCGGCTGAAGCGGCGCTTGTGCAGTTCATGCTGGGGCGGGAAAGCCATCACCACCCCCCAAGCCCGGCGCTTTTCAGCGCCGCTTCGACCAGGAAGGCCGCAAAGTGCAGGAACAGATACAGCAGCGAAAAGCGGAAGAAGGCCTTTTCGACGGCATAGTTGTCCGCTTCGGCCATCGCTTCGTCGCGTTGCCAGATGCGGTGCGCACCGATGACGAACCACAGGTTCAGCGCGACCGTCACGGCCAGCGTCAGCGGCCCACCGATCTGGGTCAGCGCCGCACCAACCGCCACGGGAACCAACAGCAGCGTGTAGACCAGGATATGCGTCCGCGTCGCCTTGCGGCCATGCGTCACCGTCAGCATCGGCACGCCTGCGGTGTGGTAGTCTTCCTTCATGAACAGCGCGAGTGCCCAGAAATGCGGCGGCGTCCACATGAAGATGATCGCGAACATCAGGAACGCCTCGACCGAGACGGACCCGGTGGCGCAGACCCAGCCGATCATCGGCGGAAAGGCCCCGGCGGCGCCCCCGATGACGATGTTCTGCGGGGTCAGACGCTTCAGCCACATCGAATAGACGACGGCGTAGAAGAAAATGGTAAAGGCCAGCAGCCCTGCGGCAGCCAGGTTGGTCGCCAGCCCCAGCATCACGATGCTGATCCCCGACAGCGCCACGCCGACGGCCAAAGCCTCGCCCCCCGGGACGCGGCCCGATGGGACCGGACGACGCGCGGTCCGCTTCATCACGGCGTCGATGTCGGCGTCCCACCACATGTTCAGGGACCCCGAGGCCCCGGCCCCAAGAGCGATGAACAGGATCGCGGCAAACGCCTCGACCGGGTGCAGGCCGTTCGGCGCGACCAGAAGGCCGACCAGCGCGGTGAACACGACCAGCGACATCACGCGCGGCTTCAGAAGCTGCACATAATCGCCAAACCCCGCCTCATGCGGGGTCTGGGTCGCGCCCTCAAATGCTCCGATATCGGTCATTGGCTTTCCGTTTCAGACAAGGAAGCCGCCCCGGCGCCGTGGCCCGGGCGGCAGCCTGTTGATCGCAGGTCAGTCGTTCAGCGCGACGTCGACCGCAGTCGGCTGTGCGACGTGCGACAGTTGATATTCGCCGGTCTTGGCCGCAGCCAGCCACTGGGCATAGGCGGCTTCGGACACGACCTTGACGGTGATCGGCATGTAGGCGTGCATCTGGCCGCACAGTTCCGAGCACTGGCCGAAGTAGATGCCTTCCTTTTCGGCCTTGAACCACAGCGCGGCGGTCCGGCCCGGGACACCGTCCTGCATCACGCCAAACGCGGGCACCTTCCACGAGTGGATCACGTCCGCAGCGGTCACCTGCACCACGATCACCTTGCCGACCGGGACGACGACAGCGGTGTCGGTCGCCAGCAGGAACTGGTCCTTGGTGTAGCCGGCCGCGACGAGTTGTGCTTCAACCTCGGGGGTCATCATGTTGACGCCGCCGGTCGCGGGCGAGCCGATCATGTAGCTTTCGAACGCCACGCCTTCGTCAACGTATTCATAGCCCCAATACCACTGGTAGCCGGTCGCCTTGATCGTGACTTCGCCGACCGGAATCTCCTGTTGCTTGAACAGGACGGGCAGCGAGAAGGCACCGATGAACACCAGGATCACGATCGGGATCAGGGTCCACGCAACCTCCAGCGGAGAGTTGTGGGTAAAGCGTGCCGGGGTCGGGTTCGCCTTGGCGTTGTAGCGGACGATCACGTAGACCATCAGCGCGGCAACGAAGATCACGATGGCGGTGATGATGTACAGGATCATCCCGTCCAGCCATTGCAGGTCGCGCGCGCCTTCGGTGGCCGCAGGCTGAAAGCCCATGGCACCGTCGACCGGCTGACCAATGATTTCAAGGGCTTGCTGTGCCATTGCCCCACCCGCCAGCAGCGAGGAGGTGGCAAGGGCTGCGATCCCGGTCCTAACAGTCGAAAGGCGCATGTCTTTTTCCCGTTCGTTTGGCGGATTTTTGCCGCCCAATTCAGGCCCGCCGTCAAGGGCAGAATCCCGTTGTATCCACGGGTTCTAAAACCATATTAGCACGGCGGCGACAAGCAAAACCATCGCGCCCGGGCACATCTGCCTTGGCCGGCCTCGGCGAAAGGTCCGATACCCATGCTGATGCTGAAGCTTGGCCTTGCCGGTGTCGGCCTGCTTTACGTTGCGGCGGTTGCGGGGATGGTCGCTTTCCAGCGCGATCTGCAGTATTTTCCCGACCGCAGCGATCCTGCTCCGGTCGATGTCGGGCTGGTCGACGTCCAGCGCGTTCCGCTGGCCACGGCGGATGGCGAAACGGTCGTGCTCTGGTGGGCCGACCCTGCCCCGGACCGGCCGGTGATCCTGTATTTCCACGGCAATGCCGGGTCCATCGCCCAGCGGGCGGACCGGCTGGCCTTCTACCAAAGCCGGGGCTATGGCGCGGCCTTCCTGTCCTGGCGCGGCTATGGCGGCAGCACCGGGCACCCGACGGAGGCGGGTCTGATGCAGGATGCCGAGGCGGCCTACGCTTACCTTTTGGCCCAAGGTGTCGCGCCGGACCGGATCGTGCTTTTGGGCGAATCGCTTGGCTCTGGCGTCGCCGTGCAACTGGCCGCGCGCCACAAGGTCGCCGCGGTGATCCTGGAGGCGCCCTATACCGCCGCCGTCGACATCGCGGCACAGGCCTATCCCTGGCTGCCGGTCCGCGTCCTGATGCTGGATCAGTTCCTGTCACGCGATCACATCGCCGACATCGACGCCCCGCTGCTGATCCTGCACGGCGAACGCGACCGGGTGATCCCCTATCGGTCCGGCCTGCGGCTCTTTGACCAGGCGACCGCGCCCAAGACCTTTGTCTCGCTGGGGGCCAAGGGGCACGAGGCGCTGTATGATCCAGCGACCTGGGCGCGGGGAGCCGATTTCATCGACGCGGCTTTCCCGCCTTGACCGTTTCCCGGCCGAAGCCCATCTAACCTCCCTGCCCTGTCCTGAAAGCCCCGCAATGACCGATGCCCCCTTCCGCCCCTTCGACACCCATCTGGACGAAGCGGTGACCCTTGCCACCTTGCGCGCCGCGACCGACGGGGCCGATGATGGCGAGCTGTTTCTTGAACGACGCCGGGCCGAAAGCATCGTCCTGGACGATGGCCGCATCCGGCAGGCGACCTATGACGCCTCTCAGGGGTTCGGTTTGCGCGCGGTTCGGGGAGAGGTCGCGGGCTATGCCCATTCGACCGAGATCACCGAAACCGCGCTGCGCCGTGCCTCGGAAACCGCCCGCCTTGCCGTTGGCGCTGGTGGGGGCACGCTGGCTGACAGCCCGCGTGGCACCAACACCCGGCTTTACCGCCCCGATGACCCGATGGCTGATGCCGCCTTTCCGGTGAAGATCGAGCTTCTGCGCGAAATCGACGCCTATGCCCGCGATCTTGACCGGCGCGTGGTGCAGGTGTCGGCCACCCTGTCCGCCAGCCTGCAAGAGGTGGAAATCCTCCGCCCCGATGGCCTGCGGCTGACCGACGTCCGCCCGATGGCCCGGCTGAACGTCAGCGTCATGCTGGAGGACGGCGGCCGCCGCGAACAGGGCGGCATGGGTCAGGGCGGACGGCACGGGCTGGCACAACTGATGGACGCCCAGACCTGGAAGCCGATGATCGCCGAGGCCGTGCGGATCGCGCAAGTGAACCTGGGCGCGGTGGACGCCCCCGCAGGCGTGATGGATGTGGTCCTTGGTCCCGGCTGGCCCGGCATCCTGCTGCACGAAGCCATTGGTCACGGGCTGGAGGGCGACTTCAACCGCAAGGAAACCAGTGCCTTCGCGGGGCTGATGGGGCAACAGATCGCCTCGCGCGGGGTGACGGTGCTGGACGACGGCACGATCCCCGACCGGCGCGGCAGCATCAGCGTGGACGACGAAGGCACCCCTTCGGCCAGGAACGTGCTGATCGAGGACGGCGTGCTGGTCGGCTACATGCAGGACCGCCAGAACGCCCGTCTGATGGGCGTGGCCCCGACCGGCAACGGGCGGCGCGAAAGCTTTGCCCATATCCCGATGCCGCGGATGACCAACACCTACATGCTGGCGGGCAAGGATGATCCGGCGGGGATCGTCGCCAGCCTGAAGGACGGGATCTACGCCGTGGGCTTTGGCGGCGGACAGGTCGACATCACCAGCGGCAAGTTCGTGTTCAGTTGCACCGAGGCCTACCGCGTTCGCAACGGCATCCTGGGCGAGGCGGTCAAGGGGGCCACCCTGATCGGCGACGGCGCCACCGCGCTGAAAGGCATCCGCGCCATCGGCAACGACCTGAAGCTGGACCCCGGCATCGGCAACTGCGGCAAGGCCGGGCAATGGGTGCCCGTGGGCGTGGGCCAGCCCACACTTCTGATCGGCGGGCTGACCGTGGGCGGCGCTGCGGCCTAACTGGCCGCGTGAGTATGGGCGGTGCGGATCACCCGCTCGCAATGCAGGGCCAGCAGCTTGCGGTTTTCGAACGCATCGACCGGGACTTCGGGGTGAAAGGTCACCTCGACCCGGCCCTGCCGCCCGGTCGCCAGCGTCTTGAACAGGTGGCTGGCAAAATCCATGTCGCCCCACCAGCCATAGTGCCGCGGATCCGCGCCTTCCGGCGCATGGAAGACCACGGTGACCGGCTGGATATGCATGACCCGCACCAGGTTCGGTTCGAAGAACGCCTGAAACAGAGTGCTTTTGAACGGCAGCACCCGGACCGCATCGGTGCTTGTGCCTTCCGGAAAGAACAACAGCCGGTGACCTGCGCGCAGGCGCGACTCGAACACCATTTGCTGCTTCTTCGCTTCGACCCCCTTGCGAGTGATGAACACCGTGCCCGTCGCCCGCGCCAGCCAGCCGATCAGCGCCCAGCCCTCGACCTCGGACTTCGCGACGAAATACACCCGCTGCACGGCGTTCAGCACGAAAATGTCCAGCCAGCTGGAGTGGTTGGCGACAATCGCCCCCGCCGCTGTCATCGGGTGCCCGTGGACCACCAGCGGCAGGCGCAGCACGAACAGCGCAAAGCGGCAGACCGCTTGCGTGATCCAGGGCGTCACCGGACGCGCCTGACCGAACAGCGGCCATTCGACCAGACGGACCAGCAGCAACAGCACAAGCCCGGCATAGGTCACCGACCCGATCAGCGCTCCGCGCCACAGGGCGCGCAACCAGCCCGCCAGACCAAGCCGCAGCGGCGGTGGCGGAGCCGTGTCCCAGTTCGTCATCCCTGGGCCTGCTTGCGCAGATAAAAGTCGCGGTGCCGTGCCGACATCTGGCCGGTGTCCATCACCAGACAGACATCGGTCGTGTTGAACTCCCGATCAATCCAGGCCCCGTCCCCGACAAAGCCGCCCAGCCGCAGATAGGCCTTGATCAAGGCCGGAGTCGCCACCATCGCCGCCTTGCGGTCCAGCCGGTCCGCCGAGATGAGGTTCATCTCCTGCCGGTTGGGCGGCAGCGCGCGCACCCGCATGTCCGGCGGGGCAAGGTGGTGGTGGTGCAGATAGGACAGGGGCTCGGCCAGCGCGGCGACATCGGTGCCATGAAAGCTGGCCGCGCCGAACAGCACCTCGATCCCCCGGTCCAGCACATAGTCGGCCAACCCGTTCCACAGATGGAACATTGCCGTGCCGCCGCGATGGTCGATGTGGACGCAGGACCGTCCCAGCTCCAACAGCCGCTTGCCCGACGCGATCAGCGGGCCGATGTCGAATTCGGTTTCCGAATAGAACCGCCCCGCCGCCGCGCGCCGGTCGCCCGGCATCACACGATAGGCCCCGATCACATGCCCATCCCCCGCCGGATCAACCCGCCGGTCCACCAGCAGCAGATGGTCGAAATGCGGATCGAACGCATCCCGCTCCAGCCGGTTGGCGTGGTCGACCAGCGGCCCGCCGCCCCCAAGTTCGGCCACGAACACCTGATAGCGCAAGCGCTGCGCGGCCCGCAGGTCGCCGGGGCTGGTCGCAAGCCGGACGGTGTAAGGAGAGTCTTCGGCTGTCATCACAGTCGCTGCGGGGTGGGTCACGTCTGACTTAGCCACGCCCCCGGGACAATGCAACCATCCGCCCGTTTGCAACAATTGCTGGTTGAGATCACCGATGGAATTCGCCTATGGGTGTCATAGACCCACCACCGGAACAAGGAAGATGCGCTTGCTGTCGATCACCACCTTCCCGGCATGCTCAAAATTCACCGTCACGCGCGCGCCGATCACCGACTGCACCTGACCCAGACCCCAATCCGCCTGATCCGGATGCCGAACAAGCATGCCGGGCTCCAGAAACGACGTCATCCCGCTTTTCCCATCCGGATCATCCATGACCGACAGACCCGACCTCGCTGCCCTGATCGCCTCGCGCATCTGCCACGACCTTATCAGCCCGATCGGCGCGATAGGCAACGGCGTAGAGCTTCTGGCGATGGAGCCTGGCGGGCAAAGCCCTGAAATGGCGCTGATTTCCGAAAGCGTCTCCAATGCGACCGCGCGGATCCGGTTCTTCCGCATCAGCTTTGGCGCCGCCGGCGGCGACCAGCGGATCGCGCGGTCGGAAATCCTGTCGGTCCTGACCGACCTGTCGCGTGGCGGCCGGGTCGGCTTTGCCTGGACCAGCCCGTCCGACCTGCCCCGGCGCGAAGTGCGGCTGGCCTTCCTGTTGCTGCAATGCCTGGAAACCGCCATGGCCTATGGGGGCAAGGTCCAGATCACCCGCGACGACAGCGGTTGGAGCATGCTGGCCGACGCGCCCCGCCTGAAGATCGACCCCGCCCTGTGGGAGGTGCTGACCGAACCGCGCGCGCCCGCCGAAATCGGCGCGGGCCAGGTGCATTTCGCCCTGGTGCCGGAAGAGCTTTCCCGCCTTGGCCTGCGCCTGATGACGGAAATCGGCGAGACGTCGATCAAGCTTCGGTTCTAGGCCGAAAGCAGTTTCCGTCCCCTCAGGGGCGGATCGTGCCATCCCCGGTCACCAGATACTTGAAGCTGCACAGCTGTTCCGCCCCGACCGGCCCGCGCGCATGCAACTTGCCAGTGGCAATCCCGATCTCGCCGCCCATCCCGAATTCGCTGCCATCGGCGAACTGCGTGCTGGCGTTGCGCATCAGGATGGCACTGTCCAGCCGTTCAAAGAACCGCGCGGCAGTGGCGTCGTTTTCGGTCAGGATCGCCTCGGTGTGGTTCGAGCCATACTTGCGGATATGCGCAATCGCCTGATCCACGCCATCCACCAGCTTTGCCGCGATGATCATGTCCAGGAACTCGCGCCCGAAATCATCGGGTTGCGCCTTCACCGTGCCCGCGACCTTCAGCAATTCGCCTTCGGTCCGCACTTCGACCCCGGCTTTCAGCAAGTCCTCGATCAGGACGGCACCGTGTTTGGTGTAGAACTGCCAGTCGATCAGCAGGCACTCGGCTGACCCGCAGATGCCCGTCCGCCGCGTCTTGGCGTTCAGGACCACTCGGCGGGCCTTTTCAAGATCGGCGTCGCGGTCGGCATAGACATGGCAGATGCCTTCCAGATGGGCGAACACCGGAACGCGGGCTTCGCGCTGAACCAGGCCGACCAGGCCCTTGCCGCCCCGGGGGACGATGACGTCGATGTCGTCGACCGCCTGCAGCATGGCCGTCACCATCTCGCGGTCGCGGGTCGGGACGAACTGGATCGCGGTTTCCGGAAGACCCGCGGCGCGCAGCCCCTCGACCATGCAGGCGTGAATGGCTTCCGAGGTTTCAAAGCTTTCGCTGCCCCCCCGCAGGATGACCGCATTGCCGGATTTCAGGCACAGCGCCCCGGCATCGGCGGTCACGTTGGGCCGGGATTCGTAGATCACGCCGACCACGCCCAAAGGCGTCGCGACGCGCTGGATGTGCAGGCCGTTCGGGCGGTCCCATTCGGCCAGCACCCGACCGACCGGGTCTTTCTGTTCGGCAATCTGGCGCAACGCATCGACAATGCCCCGCAGGCGGGTGTCATCCAGTCGCAACCGGTCCAGCATCGCGGGCGTCAGGCCCTTCTGCACGCCCGCATCCAGATCCAGCGTGTTGGCGTCCAGAATGGCATCCCGCCGCCGCCAGATCGCATCGGCCGCCGAGATCAGCGCCGCCGACTTCCGCTCTGACCCGGCAAAGGCCAACTCGGCTGCCGCAGCACGGGCCTTGCGGCCAATGTCGGCCATCAGGTCGGTGAATTGTCCGTCCATTGCTCTCGCTCCGCCGTCGCAAGGGGCCAAAATTCCCAAGTGGGAATTCTGACAAATTCCTTGCCCAAAGAATTTGGTCTACACCACCATGTCGTCCCGATGCACCAAGGCCGCGCGGCCCTGATAGCCCAGAATCGTCTCGATCTCGCCGGACCGGTGCCCGGCAATCTTGCGGGCCTCGGCACTGGTATAGCGCACCAGACCCTTGCCCAACACAACACCCTCGGGCGACAGGATCGCCACCGGCTCGCCCCGGCCAAAGCTGCCGACAACCTTGGTCACCCCGGCGGGAAGCAGGCTTTTGCCCGCGCGCAGCGCCGTCACCGCGCCCGCGTCCAGCACAAGGTCGCCCTTCGGCTTCATCGCGTTGATCCAGCGCTTGCGCGCGACCTGCGGGTCTGCGGCGGGGACGAACCAAGTCCGGTTGGCTCCTTCGGCCAGCGCCTTCAGGGGCCGCAAGACACTGCCTTCCATGATCGCCATGGCGCAACCGCCCGCGACGGCTGTCTTGGCGGCCAGAAGCTTGGTCTTCATGCCGCCCTTGGACATGCCGGAAACCGGATCGCCAGCCATCGCCTCAATCTCGGGGGTGATCGTCTCGACCACATCAAAGCGGGTGGCCGTCGCGTCTTCCTTCGGATTGGCGGTGTAAAACCCGTCCACGTCGCTGAGCAAGACCAACTGGTCCGCCCCCGCCGTCACGGCGATCTGGGCGGCAAGCCGGTCGTTGTCGCCAAAGCGGATTTCGTCGGTGGCCACCGTGTCGTTTTCGTTCACGATCGGGACGACGCCCAAGCCAAGCAGCGTCTCCATCGTCGCGCGCGAGTTCAAGTAGCGGCGGCGGTCTTCAGTATCTTCCAGCGTCACCAGGACCTGCGCCGTGGTGATGCCGTGCGGGGCAAGCACTTCCTCATAGGCGCGCGCCAGGCGGATCTGGCCGACGGCAGCGGCGGCTTGAGACTGCTCCAGCGTCAGGACCCCGTCGCCGAGGTTCAGCACCTTGCGACCCAGCGCGATGGAACCGGAAGAGACCAGCACCACATCCGCGCCCCGGACCTTGGCTTCCGCCACATCCATCGCCAGCGCGGAGAGCCAGCCCTGCTTCAGCCCGGTCCTTCGGTCGACCAGCAGGGCCGAGCCGATCTTGACGACCAGCCGCTTGGCCAGCCGGATATCGGGCGCGGTAAGTGTCAGGCCCGAACTTATGGTTGCCACGGGCCAGGCTCCTCGGTCGGGGCCTCGCGGTGGATGGTGGAATAGATCGCGCGCAGGACCTCGGGCAGGCCCTTGCCCGAGACACCCGAGATGACGTGGACCGGACCGCCGCTGGCCTTTTCCAGCGCGCGACGGCGGTCGCTGATCTGGCGCGCATCCATCGCGTCGGTCTTGTTCAGCGCCAGAATCCGGGGCTTGTCGCCCAGAAGATCGGAATAGGCCTCCAGTTCCGTCACGATGGTGCGGTAATCGGCCGTGATGGTGGACGAGGTGCCGTCAACAAGGTGGAGAAGAACCTTGCAGCGTTCGACATGGGCCAGGAACTGCGTGCCCAGGCCCCGGCCCTCGCTTGCGCCCTCGATCAGGCCGGGGATGTCGGCCATGACGAATTCGTGCCCGTCGATGCCGACGACCCCAAGGTTCGGGACAAGAGTGGTGAAGGGGTAATCGGCGATCTTGGGCCGGGCGTTCGACACGGCGGCCAGGAAGGTGGATTTCCCCGCGTTCGGCAGGCCGACCAACCCCGCATCGGCGATCAGTTTCAGCCGCAGCCAGATTGTCCGCTCGATCCCCTCTTGCCCCGGATTGGCCCGGGCGGGGGCGCGGTTCGTGCTGGACTTGAACCGCAGGTTGCCCCAGCCGCCGTTGCCGCCTTCGGCCAGGCAGACGCGCTGGCCGACCTGGGTGAGGTCGGCGATGACGGTCTCTTCGTCCTCGTCCAGAATCTCGGTGCCCAGCGGGACCTTCAGGGTGATGCTGTCGCCGGTCTTGCCGGTCTTCTGGCTGCCCATGCCGGGCTGGCCGCTTTTGGCGAAGAAATGCTGCTGGTAGCGGTAGTCGATCAGAGTGTTCAGGCCTTCGACCGCCTCGGCCCAGACCGACCCGCCGTGCCCGCCGTCGCCGCCGTCAGGGCCGCCGAATTCGACGAACTTTTCCCGTCGGAACGACACGCAGCCGCCACCGCCGCCGCCGGAGCGGATGTAGACACGGGCGAGGTCGAGGAACTTCATGGGGCGGGCTTTCGGGACAGGATCAAGAGTGAGGGGATACAGGAACCGGAGGCGATCCTCAAGCGGGGGCGAGGTTGGAGGGCGTCCACAGTGGACAAGCTCTGGAAGTTGAATGATATCAACGGTTTGATCGAGGGCGTTTACCCTTTCTTAACCCGATCTGGACGGGCTTTGGCGCGGGTCGGCCAAGGCAGGTCGAAGGGATACGTCCGCTGATCGGTGATCTTGTCCGGCAGAAGGGTGATCCGGCGCAGAAAGGGGGCAGAAAGTCGGGTCGGGGTTTGGCGTCTGGCCATCGGGCAGGTCCTGGTCAGGTCGTCGGCCAAGTCTGGACCGCAGAACGCAGAGCGGCAAGCGTGTTGCATGAAGGCCGGCGTAGGGTGGGCAATACTGCCCACCTTACCCTTGCGCCGGGGCGGCAGGCGGGGCGACCACGGTCACGGTCACGCAAAATGACTGGGGCTGGCCGAGTGGGCCCTACCCCAGCTTGCGGATGTAAGTCCACGTGGGCACGGTTGTCCCGCGTGCGACCGAAAAGCTTTCGGCGTCGCCAAGATACTGGAAACCTGCGTTGGTCAGCACGCGGGCGGACCCGGGATTGTCCTGAAACGCTTCGGCAAAGAGGGTGCAGTTGCCTTGCGGGTTGGCGGCGACCAGCGCCTGCACGGCGGCAGAGGCGATGCCGTGGTTCCAGAAGGCGGGCGCGACCCAGAACGCCACCTCGGACTGGCCACGATCCATCTTTTTCAGGCTGATCACACCCAGCACTTCGGGCAGGCCCGACCGGGTGCCGTCCATGACCCAGATATCCTCATCCGACCCGGCGGCCATGGCGCGGGTGCAGAACGCGTCGGCCGCGCCCGGCGGCAGGGGATGCGGGATACCCTGGGTCGCCTCGGCCACGCGTTTGTCCCCGGCGTAAAGCGCGAACAGTCCGGCATCCGAGGTGCGGACGGGACGCAAGACAAACCGTTCGGCCGGAATTTCGGCCTGCGGGACGATCTTTTCCAGGATCATGGCTTCCCTCCTTTGAAGCGCATGTGGGGATTGCCGAATAGGATGGCAATCGCCCGAATGTTGGGCCGTTTCGCGGTGACGCAAAGGCAGGTCGCCAAAATCACGCCGGATGGACCACCCGGAAACAAGAAAGGGGACCGGCCCTTCGGCCGATCCCCCCCTTACATCGCGATTGTAAAGGTTCGGCTTACTCGGCTGCCACCTTGGCGGGGAGAACCGAAATGAAGGTGCGGCCCTTGAGGCCCTTCTTGAAGGTCACATGGCCTTCGACCTTGGCGAAGATCGTGTGGTCAGTGCCCATGCCGACGCCTTCGCCCGGGAACCAGGTGGTCCCGCGCTGGCGGCAGATGATGTTGCCGGGGATCGCAGCCTGACCGCCGAAAAGCTTGATGCCCAGGCGACGACCGGCGCTGTCGCGACCGTTGCGGGATGAACCGCCTGCTTTCTTGTGTGCCATGGACTGTTACTCCTTCGGTGCAGCAGCTTTGGCCGCGCGCTTCGGTTTCTCGGCGGCATCCGCCTTGGGAGCAGCCTTGGCCGCTTTCGCGGGCTTTTCAGCCGGAGCGGCGGCCTTGGTGGTGCCGGGGGCTTCGTGCGCCGCGACGCGGGCGGCAACGGTGCCGATGGCAGCCTTGACGCCGGTCTTGTCGGCGCCGGTGGCCAGCACGTCGGTCACGCGAACCAGCGTCAGGTGCTGGCGGTGGCCCTTGGTACGCTGCGACGAATGCTTCCGGCGGCGCTTGACGTAGTGAATGGTCTTTTCGCCCTTGATCTGGTCGATGACCTCGGCCTGGACGGCAGCACCCGCAACCATCGGCACGCCGATCGTGGTGCCGACCATCAGGATGTCGTTGAACTGGATCTTGTCGCCAGCGGCTGCATCAAGCTTTTCAACGCGCAGCACGTCACCCGCCTGCACCTTGTATTGCTTGCCACCGGTCTTGAGGACCGCAAACATGGGTCGTTCCTTTTCTTGCTCCGCGCCCTGTGGCCCCTGTTGCCAGGTGTTTCGGGGTTTCCCCCGCCTCGGACAGCGCGCCCGTGACGGGCGTCATGAATAAAAAACCCGGGCAAGAGTCGCCCCTTGCCAGGATGCGCGCTTATGCGGCGACGGCAGGGGACTGTCAAGGGGCCGAAGGGTCAGATATCGCGGCCAAGCGAGGCCAGCCCGGCGGCCCGGCCAAGCCGGTAGGAGATCTGCCGAAAGCTGGTGTCGAAGGCGATGAACAGCGCCGCATTCAGCCGCCGCCCGGCGGGGCTTTCCAGAAAGTCGATGTAGGCGTCCAGCTCGGCCTCGGACAGGGGCGCGTAGGCCAGGCCAAGGTAGGCCTGCAGCCAGCTGGAGGTGTCGGCGCGGATCTGGTCTTCCTGGCCCCAGACGTCGGCCATCATGTCTTCGGCCGGCAGGACGCTGCCGTAGGCCCCGGTTTCCGACATGCCGGTCATGAAGGCCAGGTTGCCGGACAGGGCCCCGGCCACGTTCATCTCGACCATGTCGCCAGCGGCGATCAGCCGGTCGATCTGCTTGACGCGCGGGTCGCGGTCGGCAAAGCGATCTTCGGCGGCGACACGGGCGGCTTCCTCCTGGGCCACGTCGAGAAAGGCCTTGCGGGCGTCGATCTCCAGCCCGGCGACGCGCTGGCCAAGGTCGGTGCGGTAGAAGGCCAGGATCGCGGCCAGGGTGTCGGGGTCCTGCGCCAGTTCCGCGTCCAGCGTGGCGACAAAGCCGTCGTGCAGGGCGGTCGCGTCGTAGATCGCGCTGACCGACTCGCGCCAGCGCGGACCGCCGCCGCCGGGGAACATGTCGGTCTCCAGCTGGTCGCCGTAGCTGATCCCTTCGTCACGCAGGACCGCGAACAGGTCCGGCAGCCGCATCGCCCGCGACAGGGCCGCGACCGACACCTCGTCCGCGGTTTCGGTGGTGGTCTGCGCCAGCGCAGGGGCCGCCAGAACGGGTACCAGAACCGGCGACAGGGCGCAGAACGCCGCAAGGGCAAGACGGGTCAGCATCGGAGGGTCCTTCCGAACGGGCCGAACGGGCCAAGGAGCAGGTCCAGAGGTAAAGCCTTGACCCCCGCTTGCCAAGGCAGGGATACGCAACTGCCCGTGATGAGGCCGCGCAAAGCCCCTTGCGCATCGCGCGAGGCCCGGCTACATCGCCGTCCACGACGACCCCTGAAGCGCGGAGAGGTGGCAGAGTGGTCGAATGCGGCGGTCTCGAAAACCGTTGTCGGTTTGCGCCGACCCAGGGTTCGAATCCCTGTCTCTCCGCCACATACCATTGATTTTATTCAATAAAATCGTGCGGCTT
>ERZ724516.1091-NODE-1091-length-16135-cov-5.388371_pt1 | contig 16135 bp, 9 predicted proteins | sample MGYA00376049_ERZ724516 | MGnify/ENA primary metagenome ERZ724516 (study PRJEB28724, sample SAMN07190886) | activated sludge metagenome | isolation source: activated sludge of sewage treatment plant in Hong Hong | place: USA: Christiansburg, Virginia | collected... | reverse complement strand
AATGATTACAAAAAATTATGGTAATAGTGGCTGGAATGATTTTGCAGTTTACAGAGTTTTTTTTACAAAAAAACTTTGAATTTTAAATCATAAATATCTAAAAATCAATCAGTTATTTTTTTATACTACAAAGATGGTTTTTTAAATATATTTCTGTATTTTTACCTAAACATAAAAAAACTTAAACTCAAATGAAAAAAATTTACTTATTAGGCTTAACGGCTATGTTTGCTTTTACAGCAAATGCTCAAGATGCGATTCGTATTAAAACAGCATCTACTCCAAAAAAATTCCCTACTACTACTGCTAACGCAAAAGAGGGTGCACCAATTTCTGTTCAACAAGTAAATGGAAGTTTAATCTGTAATACACAGTATACAGCAGCAACTACAATGAACTTAGTGTTTAAATTTACTCAAACAGGCAATACAATTGAGTGGATTGACATGTTTACATTAACTTTCCCTACAGGAATTACACCAAATAGCTCTCCAAATACAACGTTTCCTTCATCTAATATAGGTGGCGGTGCTGAAGCATTAAATCCAGTTTCTGGGCAATCGATTTCTTGGGGTGTAAACAATGATGATGGTTGGGGAGGAATAACAACTACTGCTGCGGGTGTAACTTTCACAGTAAACGTAACAGTAGCACCTGGTGTTACAGGAACTCAAGCGGCTACGTTTTTAGCATCTGGAGATACTTACACTTTAGCTGGCAATCCAGCTCCTGCCGATTTAAATGGAACCGTAAATATTTATGATGCTCCATTTTCTAACATGTTTGCTAAATTAGTACAACCAAATGGTGGTGGATTTGCGGCACTTAATAATTGTGGTATGACAACATCTACAGTAGTTGCTCGTTACATTAACCAAGGAACTGCTACAGAAAGTAATATTCCATTAAACTATAGTATTAACGGAGTTGCTGGAACAGCAGGTACATACGCAGGTCCATTAGTACCAGGAGATTCAATTACTATTGGTTTAGGTACATATAATTTTTCAGCAAACGACGCTTACAGCATGAAAGCATGGGCTTCAGTAGTTGGTGATATTGATTTAGATAATGATACTGCTTATTTAGATATTTCAAATTCAAACTCAGTGCCTTTAACTTCAGCAACATATTCAAATGGATGTGAATCTGTTTATGAATACGCTAGTGTTAACAGACTTTGGTCTGGTACTGGTTTAGCTTTTGATTTTTCAACAGCTGATGTTCATTCTGGAATATTATCTTACGAAATGGGAATTCCTGCTGGTTTAGCAACTGCAACTTACACATCTATCAATGTATTTCCATGTGTTGATGTTGTAAATGGAGAAACATATAGAATTTCTTTTTGGAAAAAAGCAACTAGTGGAACTAATCCTCAAACTGCAATTACTACTGGAACAGCACAAACAACTGCTGGTACTGCAACTATAATTAAAACGTATACTGCATCTCCAATAGTAGTTGGCGCTGCTTGGGTTAAAGATTCAGTAGATTATACTGCAACTGCATCTGGTACTCGTTATTTCTCCATTCGTGCTAAAGGTGGTGCTAATACAACTACTGCTTTAACTATTTTCATGGATGATATTATGATTGAAAAAGTAGTTAGTGGTACTGTAGGTGTAAAAACAATTTCTGCTAATGATGCAATCTCAATTTTCCCTAATCCAACATCTGGTTTATTAAACATCAATGCAGTTGAAGTTAATTCTTCTGTAGAGGTATTTAACGTTATTGGTGAAAAAGTTTACACTAATTCATTAGTAAAAGGTAATAACAGTGTTGATTTATCAGGTTTATCTAACGGAGCATACTTCGTGAAATTAAACTCTAATGGTACTATTACTACTAAAAAAGTTGTTTTAAGCAAATAATCCTATTTCTTAAATAAATTTAAAAGCCTCGCTAATTTTAGCGGGGCTTTTTTTGGGCAATTCCAGCTATCATTTAAACACTGGCAATTGAATAAAAACTAATTATTTACGTAAATATTATGTAAATTCTTGTTAACTAGCATCTTTATACTAAATATTTTAGCTATTTTAGATAAATTTGCTGTTGAATCTGAATCATATTAGTGATATCCTTCGTATAAATAAAATGCGTATTAGCTATTTATTTATCTTTTTAGCAATTTTTTATTGTTCAGATTCTTATTCCCAAGTTAAAAATGAAGATGATCTTAAAAAACAAGCAGAAAAATATTTTGAAGATGAAGATTATAATTTAGCCTATAAATTATTCGCTCAACTCGTTTCCCTCTATCCAAAAGATCCTGACTACAATTACAAACTAGGTGTTTGTATGTTATATACAGAACCCGATAAAAAGAAACCTTATTCCTATTTACAACTTGCGACTAAAAATCCAGCAGATGCACCGAAAGATGCAAAATTTTATTTAGCAAAAACCTATCACGTTAACTATAGATTTGATGAAGCAATTAAACTATACACTGAATATAAAGCCATTGGAAGCGCAGCATCTATCAAGAAACTTCAAGTAGATAGAGAAATACAAGCTTGTAAAAACGGAAAACGCTTACTATCAAATTTAACCGACTTAGTAGTCATTACAAAAAAACAATTAAACGAAGCTGATTATTTTAAAGGTTACGACGTAAAAGAAATTGGAGGAAAATTATTGGTAAAACCCGACGAGTACAAATCGGGTTACGATAAAAAGAAAAAAGATAAATCAGTCGTTTATTTACCACGTAGCGGAGAAAGGCTATATTATTCGAGCTACGGTGAAGGTGGTGGAAATGGTAGAGATATTTTTTATGTCAATAAATTGCCAAATGGTAGTTGGAGTAAACCAACTATGCTTCCATCTTCTATCAATACAGAATTTGACGAAGACTATCCATTTCTTCATCCAAATGGCAAAACACTTTACTTCAGTTCTAAAGGTCATAACAGCATGGGAGGTTATGATGTTTTTAAAACAACATACAATGCCGAAACTCAAACTTGGACTAAGCCTGAGAATTTAGAGTTTCCTATCAACTCACCAGATGACGATATTTTATTTGTAACGGATTCTCTTGAAAAAACTGCTTTCTTTAGTACAGGAAGATATAGCCCATTTGGAAAACTGGATGTATTAAAAATAAATACTGAACGTCGCCCGATGAATTTTGCAGTGATGAAAGGTACGGTTGTGAAAGAAGAAGCTTCGCAAAGTATTAAATCAAAAATTACTGTGAAAAATATGGCCGACGGACAAATTGCAGGTACGTTTCAAGCTGGCGAAAATGGTGATTATAATATGGAATTACCTAACGGCGGTAAATTTATTTTTACTGTTGAAACTCCTGGTATTCCAACTCAATCCGACGCGGTAAATATACCTGTTGCCTATACTTTAAAGCCATACAAGCAAGTAATCTCTTATGATAAAAAAATATTAAAAATCATAAACTACTTTGACGGTTCTGTTGCTGACGAAAATTACAGCATGATGATAGATTTAATTGAAAAGAAAGCAAAATTGGAAGTTAATGAAAATGAACCTTACAACAATAACCTAATTAAAGATGCTAATAAAAATCAAACAACAGGTGATGATAACAAAAACTTAAATGCAGTTGGCACCAATAACCCAACTGTTAGTGGCGGTAACGAAACAGAACCAAAAACTAACACTAATAAAAATGTAACAAACGAACAATTACTATCCATTGCTAAAATGGATGCCAAGGAAGCCAGCGATGAAGCAACTAAATTAAAACAAGAAGCTCAGGATGCTTTTGGATTAGCTACTCAAAAAACGGCGGAATCGGTTGCAATAGAAAAAGAAGCAGAAACAGCTATTGAAAATGCCAATGCGATTACTGATGTAGCAAAAAAGAATGAAGAATTAGCCAAAGCCAATCAATTAAAAGAAGATGCTAAAATCGCTTCTGCTGTTGCTAATACAGCTACAAACATGGCTAAAAAGCTTGAAGTAGACGCTAATACACAACAAAAAGAAGCGGATTTAACCAATCAATACATCACACAGTTAGAAACTGTCATTAAAAACAAAAACAATAAAGAAGCATTAACAAAATTAGAGAGCATTCAAAAAGAATTAGATGATTTATCTAAACAAAAAAATCAATCCAGCGAATTACTAACTTCTTTAAAAGCCGAATCTGAATTAAAGCAACAAGAGTTAATTAATTCGGAAAAGAAAAATAATGGAATCATTACTGAAATAAATGCGCTGAAAAGTGAAACTGAAAATTTAGAAAAAGATTTAGCAAACGAAAACGATAAATCAATTAAAGAAAATATATCTGCTCAAATTCGCGAACTTAACTCGGAGATTGATTTAAAAAATAAAGACCTTGCTACTAACAACCAAAAAATCGAATCTCTTAAAAATGAAGTTGAAGGTGTAAATCAAGAACTACAAATTGCTGCTAAAATATTAAACGAAAAAACAGATGGCGTTGCTATAAACAACAACACAAATGGAAATGAGAATGGAAATGCAACATCGATAAGCAACAACAATACAACTTCAAATCCTAACAATTCAAATTCAAACATTGATAATACCAACAAAAACGCAACGGCACTATCTTACGAGGGTATTACTAGCAAATACACTTCAAAAATAAATGAAACACCTATTGATAATTCAAATAAAGAAAGTATTGCTAAACAAAATGAAATTTTAAAAACATATAATAAAGATGTAAATGATTTAATTGCTCTTAACAAAAATGAATTATCTAAAACAACGAATACTGCAGATAAAAAGAACATAAATGATGAAATAAAAAAATTAGAAAAACTAAAAATTGATAATGATAAAGCAATAGCTGCAAACAATTCTACAATCAACAAACTAGAAAGCAATGCGATTGCAAATAATAACTCGAGCACAACTACAAATTCAGCAAACATTAATTCGGCCAACGAAAACAATTCTGCTAATGGAAATGCCATTACAAACGAAAATAATAATACCGGCGCAACAAACAGCAATACGATAGCCGCCAATAATAAAAATAACAATGGCAACGAAAATGCTATTGCAACAAATTCTAATAATGCCACTAGCAACAATAGCAATGAAATTAACTCTACAAGTAACAATACCACATCTGTAAGTGCTAATAATATCAACGGCAGTGCTAACAATACAACAGGTAACGAAAACAATAATACAATTGCAAATAACAACAATGCTGCTAACGAGAACCCTAATGCTATAAATAACAACGGCAATAATACTTCTAATGGAAATAACAATGCTATTAGCACTAATGCACCAACTAGTAATGAAACCATTAAACCAATTAATCCGAGTGCAGGAACAGATAATTCAGCATTTTTAAACGAATTAAATAATTTAAAAAATGGATTAAACGCCAATTCAAGTGCGGCTAACCAAATTTTTAATTACAATGATTATAAAGAGAATACCTCGGTTACTTTGAAGCAAGCGGCTACTCAAAAATTTGATGCGGCAAAGCAAAGTGAAATAGCATTAAACAACACTATCTCAAAAACCGAAACTGCTATTAAAAACAGTTCTAATGGCAAACCAGAAACATTACTAAACGAAGCAGAAGCCTTAAATAATAAAGCTTTTGAACAACGAAAAGAATCTGCTACAAAATCAGGTGCCGAAAAAGATGCCTTAATAAGACAAGCTACCGATAACGAAAAACTATCCGTCGAGAAAAAACTAGAAGCTTCTGTTCTTGCTCAAAAACAAAATAAAGCAACGTTTGAAAATAACAGTAGCAACTTAGCAGAACTTCAAAAAGTAAATGGAGCAAAAACAAGCGATGCTATTTCGCAAGCAAATATGTTAGTGGATGAAGCCGCCTTAAACTTTAAGCAAGCTCAAAAATTACGTACAGAAGCAGATGCTTATCCATCTGGCGCCGCTAAACTTGGCGGACTAAGTAATGCAGAAGAAAAAGAAAATGAAGCGCTTGCTAAACAACAAAAAGCATTAGATATTTTATCTAAAGCAAACCCTACTTATCAAGTAAAACCTTTAGATACAGGTTCAAATCCTACTGATGCCATTGCTAATGTCAATAATGAAATCACAAAAACCACTCAATTACAAGTAGATGCTTACTTAGCATTAAGTAAAGCCAATCAAAACGAATTAAAATTACAAAGCGATAAACTCGCGAAAAATCCAGCATTTAGTAAAACAGATAATAAACAAGCGCAAGATTTAAAAGCAACTTCCGACAAATTAAACACAGAAGCAAAAGCATTTATCGGTCAGTCGTTAACCGCAAAAACTCCTGCTGAAAAGGCAAACTTATTACTACAAGCAAACGAAAAAGAAATCGCTGCTATAAAAGCATTATCTGAAGCAACAGAATTAACTAAAAATAATACTGGTGCCATTGCTGCAAATAATACAAATGCAGCTAACACCAATACGGTTAATGCTACAAATGCTAACAGAACAAATAATCCAGATGCAACAACTACAAATACAGTAGCTGCGTCTAATAACAATGCTACTAATACAAATTCAATAACTGCAACTAATAACAACGCTGCTAATACAAATTCTGTAGCTACTACTAATAACAATGCGACTATTACTAATTCTATAGCTGCCAATAACGTTTCAAACACTAATGAAAATGCTGTCAGTTCTAACTCTGTAGCCTCAACAAATAATAATAGTAGTAGCAACACAAATTCAAATGGAACAAACTCCGTAACTCCTAATAATGAGGCTGCTACTAACGCTTCAACAAACCCCACTAATACAAAAGGAAATGGTGCTGGTGCTGAAGCATTAGCTTTAAAAAACAGTTTAAACAATCCTAATGAAGCAAACCTATTAACCTTCAATCCATATATAGATTCAGAAGCAAAAACATTAAAAGACCAAGCAGCAGAAAAAATAAACGCCGCTTTAGAACAAGACAAAGCTATTGCTTCCAGTTTAGATAATGTAAATCAATTAGCCTCTAATAATACTTCGGGCGGAACATTGGATCAGTCAGCAATTACATCTATATTATCTCAAGCTGATAAAATGAATGAAGATGCATTAGCTTTAAGAAAATCATCCGCTACAAAAACTGGTGCAGAAAAAGATAAAGATATTAATGAAGCAAAAACATTAGAAGCAACAGCCTTAAGTAAAAAAGTAGAAGCTAGTCAAAAACAACAACAATTAAATAAAGCAACTTTTGAAGCTAATAAACAAAGCTTAGAAGAATTAGCTCAAATGGCAAAAGGCAAAAATATTTCTGAACTCAGTTCAGCTGATATGATTACCAATGAAGCTAATTTATTTTTAAATCAAGCCATTAAATTAAGAGAAGAAGCTAATGCCTACCCAAGTGATGGTGCAAAGCTTGGTGGTTATAGTAATGCCGAAGAAAAAGAATTTCAAGCTTTATTTAAACAACAATCCCTGTTAGATATTTACAAAAAACAATTCCCAACTTATGTTCCTAAAAAACCAAATATAGCTACAGAAAATCCTGAAGCACTTACTAAGCTAAATGAAACTAAAAACACCTTAAATACAAATAATCAAGCGCATGTGGATGGTCTAACTGTATTAGCACAAGCTAATGATAAAGAATATACCACTCGTTTAAATGCAGTGCCAGCAACATTAACTGCTGCTCAAAACAATTTAAAAACAAAAGCACAAACAGCATTCACTAAAAAACAAGATGCATTTGCAAAAGCTAACCAAACGAGCGATTTAGGAGCTAAAAAAAATTTATTAATTGACGCTAATAAATATGGCATAGAGGCATTGAACAATTTAAATCAAATTACCAATCCAAATGCTATTGCTACAAATTCTAATTCAAATGTTAGTAATAACAACAGTGCTGCAAATAACAACAGTACGAATAATGGAAATACTGCTAGCAATAACAATGTCGCTGGCAATAACAACAATGCAACTAATAATAATGCCACAACTAACTCTAACAGACCAAACAATACAACAAACAATACTACAGGAAATAACACAACTGCTAATACACCTGTTATAAAATTAAAAGTAGAAGGCTTAGAAGTGAAACCTAATAATGCATACACAGCAGATAAACCAATTCCTATTGACGAAAAAATTCCAGATGGTCTTGTATTCAAGGTTCAAATTGGAGCATTTAAGGCACCTTTACCAAACAATACCTTTAAAGGATTAACACCAGTAATTGCTCAAACTACACCAAGTGGATATATCCGTTACATGGCTGGTAATTTTGAACAATACGGAAGTGCAAACGCCGTTAAAAATGATTTAAGAAATTTAGGTTATAGCGATGCCTTTGTAGTTGCTTATTATAATGGCAAACGTATTAACTTAAGCGAAGCTGCCGACAAAGCAAAAGCAGCAGGACAAACTGTTGAACCAACAGCCAACACCAGTGCTGGCATTACAGCTAATTCAAACGTACCAAGAAATACATTTACAACGCCTACTGCTAACGCTACTAATAATGCGACGGACTCTCAACCTGCTGAAGTAACTAACGAATTAGAGAAAATGAATGGTTTGTTATACACTGTTCAAATTGGAGTTTACTCAAAACAAGTAACACGCGGACAATTATTTAATTTAAAACCAATTTATACGGAGAAGTTACCTAATGGATTATACCGTTACACAGCTGGTATATATAATCAGAAAGATAGATTATTAGGAGATAAACGTAAAGTAGTTGACTTAGGTGTAAAAGATGCCTTTGTATCGGCTTATTACAATGCTAAGCGTATTCCGTTTGCAGAAGGACAAAAACTGCAAACAGAAAATACAAACCTAAAAATGGAAACAGAAAATCCTATTATTTTTGGTGGCGCTTCTAGTCCTGCAATAAATACTAATAACACTGTTGACACTCCAACAAATAATACTGCTGTAACAACAAACGCAACACCTACTCCAACGGTGGCTGCCTTCACAAATGGTGTTACGTCTGGTCCTGCTCCTACTGCCGAAAATGGTGTAAAAACAGATGAAGCTGGTATTTCCTTTAAAGTACAAATTGGAGCATATAAAAATCAAGTACCCAATGAAGTGGCTTCCAAATTCTTAAATATTAAAACCTGGCCAGTGCAAAATGTCGTAATTAATGGCTTATATATTTATACCATCGGAAACTTTACAGCAGCATCATTTGCTAAAAAATTAAAGGATGAAGCTATTTCTGTGGGCATAAATGACGCCTTCATTACCGTGTATAAAGATGGTAAGAAGTTATACGGTGCTGAGGCTACTCAGTATTTGAGTCGATAAAATTTCGTAAATTTGCAGTATGATGACGAATAATTATACAGACACGGAAGAGTTACTAGAACTCGATGTCATTACAAAAGAAAAACAAGAAAATAACATCATTTTATTTAACGATGATGTAAATACCTTTGAATGGGTAATTGAGTGCTTAACAAAATATTGTGGACATGATACTATACAAGCAGAGCAATGTGCTACACTGGTTCATTACACAGGTAAATGTGCTGTAAAACAAGGTCCTATAAACAAATTAAAACCCATTTGCGAAGCTCTTTTAGAAAAAGGCTTAAGTGCAGAAATCAATTAATTATTTTATGAAGAAAATTATTTTAAGTGCTTCTATAGTGGCAACTATTTTTATTGCTTGTCAAAAAAATGCGATTACTGGTCGTCGTTCATTAAACTTAGTAACTGAAAGTGAAATGATGGCCATGAGTTATACCGAATATGATAAATTTTTAGCAGAGCACAAACCATTAGCTGATATCGACAAACGCGTGGTGATGGTAAGGGGCATTGGAGTTAAAATTCAAAAATCAGTTGAAAAATATTACGCGGATAAAGGGTTAAGTGCTCAATTAGATGGTTTTCAGTGGGCGTTTAATGTGGTAGAAGACCCTGCGGTAAATGCTTGGTGTATGCCTGGTGGAAAAGTAGTAGTATATACAGGTATTTTACCTGTAACACAAGATGAAGCTAGCTTAGCTGTTGTAATGGGGCACGAAATTGCACACGCTATTGCTCGTCACGGCAGCGAGCGTATGAGTAATGGTATGTTAGTACAATTAGGTGGCTCAGTATTAAGTGCCGCAACACAAACCAAACCAGCTTTAACACAAGCTTTATTTCAACAATCCTTTGGTATTGGCTCTCAATTAGGGATGCTTAAATTTAGTCGTAACCACGAAACAGAAGCTGATAAAATGGGATTAATATTTGCCGCCATGGGTGGTTACGATCCTAATGCAGCAGTAAGTTTTTGGGAACGTATGGCCGCAGCTAGTGGTGGTGGAAAACCAATGGAGTTATTGAGTACACATCCAAGCGATGCTACACGTATAGCCGATTTAAAAGCCTTTATGCCTGAGGCATTAAAATATTATACAGCTCCTACACCAGCAGGGAAATAATATTCTATTTTTTTTATTATAAAACTCACCTGCTAATTAGTGGGTGAGTTTTTTTATGTGATGAAAAAGTTTAAATTTGAGAAAAGGAAAAAATTATGATGAGTCGGAATAGAAATAACTTTTTTTCATTAACTATCTTATTTATTTTTTTGTTTCTATTGGCGTTTGTCAAAAATCGTCCGTTTATTTTAAATCAAATGATTTTTCTCTCAATAATAAATCTAAGCAATTAATAGATAGCCTTTCTAAAATTAATGATATTGAAAGGATTTTTCTGCAAGGTCATTGTGACTCTATAGGTAATAATGAATTCAATGATGCTCTTTCTGTAAAAAGAGTGAATGAAGTAAGAACATATTTCATTTCAAATGGATTTCCTGAACAGTTATTTGAAATTAAAGCTTTGGGAAAGAGAGCTTCAGTAAATAAAAATGCCACACAAACAGAACGTGCGCTTAATAGACGGGTTGAAATTGAAATCTTCATTAAACCGAAAGTTATTACATCCAAGCCCGATACAATAAGTACTACTATTCAAAAAAGTATGTCAGCTAATGAAGTCGAGATTACTATAAATGGTATTGTACTTAATGAAAAAAAGCAACCATTAATTGCTGAAATTTCTCTCAATGATAAAAATGGCAACGAAATTAATACCGTTTTAAGCGACAAAGATGGCAAATACACCTTCAAAGCTATTGTAAAGAAAAAGGAAGACTATTCATTAGTCTTTCTAAATGATTCTTCATTCGTGTCTTCAAAAATCATTAATGCATCCAATGCAAGAAAGCCATACAAAAATCTTAAAACTATTTTACCGATACTAAAAGACGGAAATAAATATACTCTTGAAAACCTGAATTTTGAAGGAGATACTTCTCAACTAATAGCTGCATCACTTTCTTCATTGGAAGCACTATATAAATTAATGAAAAAAAATAAATCATTAATTATACAAATTGAAGGTCATGTGAATTACCCAAGTCATTTCCCTAGTTCTAAAAAGCCAGCAACATCTAATCATTATTTTCCACCAGGCATGAATCGTGGTGAATTTAATCAATGGTTATCGAATGAAAGAGCAAAAATGGTTTACACCTATTTAATTAACAAGGGTATCAAAGATAAAAGAATGTCAACCATAGGTTATGGAGCCACTCGAATGCTTTTTCCAGATGCTTATACTGAAAATGAAATGGCTCAAAATAGGCGTGTTGAAATAAATGTTATTTCTTACAAAAAGAAACCTGTTGAATAGCACTAAAACTATTACATTGTATAACAAACAAAAAGCATGAAAAAATACTACATCCTTATTACCCTATTCTTAATTGGTTTAATTCTATCGGGCATCAATCCGCATGATTATTTTACGTGGTTTTTAGAAGTATTTCCTGCTATTATTGGTTTAGTGATTTTAATTTTCACTTTTAAGAAATTTCAATTTACGTTCCTTACCTACTCACTTATTTTAGTGCATTGCTATGTGTTATTTATTGGTGGGCATTATACATACGCTGAAGTTCCCTTATTTGATTGGATTAAAGAAGCTTTTCACCAAAGTAGAAATAATTATGATAAAGTTGGTCATTTTACACAAGGTTTTGTACCAGCTATTATTGTGCGAGAATTATTTATCAGAAAAGCAGTCGTTAAGCCAGGAGGATGGCTAGCATTTTTAACGGTGTGCACTTGCTTAAGCATTAGCGTATTTTATGAGTTCTTAGAATGGGCTGTCGCTGAAGCCTCAGGTCAATCAGCAGAAGCATTTTTAGGAACACAGGGTTATGTTTGGGATACGCAATCGGATATGCTATATGCTGGTATTGGTGCAACTTGTGCTGTAATACTATTAGGTAAAATTCAGAGTAAACAGATTGAAAAAATAACAGGTGTTTAAAAAATCACTTCAACATCGCTCCACGTTTTACCAAATAAGTTTGTAAAACTGTGTCAAAACCTTGGTTAATGTCAGCTTCTACGAAATCAATTTTGTATTGTCCGCATTTGAGCTTAATAGATTCGGTGTACTCCATTATTTTTTGAGTGTACATCTCTTTAATCTGATTGGGATTTAATTTAATCTCTTCTTTAGTTTCAATGTCAATAAAATGGTAAGGACGATTATCAAATTCAAAATCCATCTCCTGTTTTTTATCGGTTACATGAAACAGTACCACATCATGTTTTTTGTATTTTAAATGTTGAAGTGCAGCAAAAATAGATTCCAAATGAGATTGGTCTTCAAATAAATCACTAAAAATAACCACCAACGAACGTTTATGAATAATTTCTGCAATTTGGTCTAATGCCTTTGCTGATTGAGTTGTAGATGCTTCTTCATAAACCGTTTTATTAAGCAACTCCTCCAACTCATGATAAATCATTTTTTGTTGAGTAGGATTTGCTTTGGCGTTAAAGTGTTTATATACTTCTGTATCAAACAAAGTCAACCCAAAAGCATCTCGTTGATTTTTCAATAACTGTAATAAAGCAGCCGCTGCATAAACCGAAAAAGATAATTTATTTAAGGTTCCATCCTTTTTTTGATCTAAAGGGAACAACATAGAATTTGATGTATCAATAATAATTTGACAACGTAAATTCGTTTCTTCTTCGTAACGCTTGATGAATAACTTATCTGTTTTCCCAAATAATTTCCAATCAATGTGTTTAGTGCTTTCTCCTGGATTATAAATACGATGTTCAGCAAACTCTACAGAAAAACCATGAAAAGGACTTTTATGTAAGCCTGTAATAAAACCTTCTACCACTTGTTTAGCAAGTAGTTCTAATTTCGAAAAGGGTTCTATACGTTGTCTGTCGATCATGATTATAAAAATACGATTTTATTAGTTGTATTCAAATTAGTGGCGTTTTTCAAGTTACAATATTTGGGCGTGCCCTAAGGGCCGGGCTTTCCACTTCAATCTTTGCATCAGAAAATGATGCAAAGGATTTTCGTTGCAATCCCTCACGCAGTTAATTCAACTATTGGACAAACATTTCATCTCCATGTTAAATTGCGTGAGGGATTGTTGCGTAAATCCTTTTGTGAGGGACGAACAAAAGATTGCAGCATAAAGCCCGGCCGCTTTTCGCGGACACGCCCAAGTCATTTCCACACTAAAAAAATACACAAAACAAAAAACCCCCAAGCAAAGCTTGAGGGTTCGTTGATTAATTAGTTTCCTAATTATTTTCCTTTGTTAACGCTAGTAGCTAACTCAGTTCCAGCTTTAAATTTTACTACTTTTTTAGCAGCAATTTTAATTTCTTTTCCTGTTTGAGGGTTACGGCCTAAACGTGCAGCACGCTTAGCTACTGAAAAAGAACCGAATCCTACTAAAGATAAACGATCTCCTTTTTTTAATGCTTTACTTACTGCTTCAATCATTGAATCTAATGCACGACCTGAGTCAGCTTTAGTTAATTTTGATCCGTTTGCAATTGCTTCGATTAATTCTGCTTTGTTCATTTTGTTTTGTTTTTAAGGGTTAAACTTTTTTAAATTAATTACATTACAAATGTATACGCTAATCCTTATTTGTCAAGTGTTTTATAAAAAAAAGTGCTTGTTTTGTTAATAAAATGGCACTTTGTTAATAAATATGCCCTGTATCTCTATTATAATGGGACTTTCGTCGACAGGAAATCTCTAAAATGTCAATTAATAGCCCTTTTCAACCTTATATAAGCGTCATATACTATTAATAAAGACTTTACTTATATATAGATGTATACATATATATAAGGTATACAAAAAAAATTACCCTTCGACTCCTCTCAGGGTGAAAATACTTAATGACAGACTAAAACTATCAAAGCCTACAGCCTAGTAATAACAGGCAAATACAGACTATGAAAATTTAAAATCAGAATCGATTTTAAAACCACGTAAAAATTCTTCTACTAACATTCTTTTCTTTCCAGCCATTTGCAGTTCCTTTATATATATGTATCCATTACTGCAAGCAACTTTCAAAAATGCTTTGCTATCGCTTATTACTGTTCCTGATGTTAAAGTGTGATTACTCTCTTCCATCTCTGATACGAAAATTTTTATACTAAGTGTTTGATGGTTCTTATCTACAAACTCTGTAAACGCAGCAGGATAAGGCGAAAGCCCACGTATTAAATTATATATTTTTTCGGCTGGATTGTTCCAATTAATTTTACAAGTCTCTTTAAATAATTTTGGCGCATGAATACTTTGTGTATCGTCTTGTGGTTTTAATTCGTAACTACCGCTTTCAATTGCTTTTACAGTCTTTAAAATTAAATCAGCACCAACATGCATTAATGTATCGTGTAACTCACCAGCTGTAGTCGTTTTACTTATAGGAGCTTTTGCTTGAAACAACATATTACCAGTGTCTATCTCGTGCTTTAATTTAAAGCTAGTAACACCACTTTCCGTTTCACCATTAATTACTGCCCAATTAATGGGCGCAGCTCCCCTGTATTTAGGCAATAAAGATCCATGCAAATTATAGGTTCCTAAAGGCGGCATATTCCAAACCACTTCAGGTAACATTCTAAAAGCAACAACAATTTGTAAATCAGCATTTAATTTTTTTAATTCATCTATAAATGCCTCGTCTTTTAATTTTTCAGGTTGTAATATATGTAAGCCTTTTTCTAACGCATATTTTTTTACCGCTGATTGTTGCAACTGTTGACCACGCCCTGCTGGTTTATCAGGCACAGTAACCACACCAACAATCTCATAATTGTTTTGAACTAATATATCTAAACTCGCAACAGCAAATTCAGGTGTTCCCATAAATATAATTCGCATCGGCATTAATAATTTTTTGGTAAAGTTAAAATACTAAATTTGTTATATTATAAAATGGATAAAAATATATCAAAATATCTTTTAATTCTTTTAGGTCCGTTAGCAGCTTGTTTAATTTGGTTATATACAGATTTAGATCCTGCGAATCCAAAAGTAAGTTTAATGGCAGGGATGGCAGTTTGGATGAGCTTATGGTGGTTTACAGAAGCCGTTCATTTAGCAGTTACTGCTTTAATTCCTTTTTTATTAATGCCTTTATTAGGAATAGCTGATACTAAGTCGGTAGCACAGCAATATACCGACAGTATTATATTTTTATTTATAGGAGGATTTATGTTGGCATTTGCCATCGAAAAATGGCATTTACATAAACGTATTGCCATTAAAATATTATCTATCGTTGGAACCAAACCTCACCATATATTATTAGGTGTGATGCTGTCCTCTTATTTAATTAGCAATTGGATTTCGAATACTGCCACCACCATGATGTTATTTGGAGCTGTAATGGCTTTAATTAGTGAAACGGATGAGTTTATTAACGGAGAAAAGAGTAAGGGAAGATTTGCAGCCGCTATCTTATTAGGCTTAGCATTTTCAGCAACTATTGGTGGAATGGCAACCCCAGTTGGAACTCCACCAAACATGTATTTCTTCAAAGCCTACAAAGAAGCATTTCCTGATTTAAATGATTTAAACTTTTTAAAATGGGCTTCAATTGGATTTCCTTTATCCGCCTTGTTTTTAACAGCCACTTTTTTCGTATTGCGATTTTATTATTTACGAAAAAAAGTAACTATTACGAACCTAGGAAAAAATCATTTTAAAAATCATTATACCACGCTTGGTAAATTTTCTTATGAAGAAAAATGGATAGCAAGCATTTTTGTAAGCTGTATGCTATTATGGTTTACACGCTCAGATATTGCATTTGAATCATTTACGTATAAAG
>ERZ724516.1089-NODE-1089-length-16145-cov-5.575886_pt1 | contig 16145 bp, 17 predicted proteins | sample MGYA00376049_ERZ724516 | MGnify/ENA primary metagenome ERZ724516 (study PRJEB28724, sample SAMN07190886) | activated sludge metagenome | isolation source: activated sludge of sewage treatment plant in Hong Hong | place: USA: Christiansburg, Virginia | collected... | reverse complement strand
ATGAAAATGTCATAGCGGCTTAGCAAAACTTCGGCTATCACGTTACATTCGTTGCCGTAATACTTCAGGTTGTTTTCGACACCTAAATCGTCGAGACAATAAATTCTTTGTTCTGAATGATATGCTTTACCAATGCTGTATTTGTGTATAATTCCATAGCCATCATTAATGAACTCGATACTGATGTCGCGACAAGGCTTGACAATAAATTTGTGTTCAGCTTTTGTCAGATGCTTCATGACATTCATCAGCGTGGTTTTCCCGCAACCAACCGGACCAGCCAGTAGAATGCCTTTGTCCAGATCAATACCGAATTGAAAGGCCGTTTGTTCATCTCTCAGGAAATAGGCAATCAGCTGATAAATCACCGAGTGGTCATTTTCAATTATCCTGAATCTAGTTCCATATAATTCCCGACCTTTATTTTCAACCCATCGCAATACATCCGCATAATCATAGTGGCTCTGAATAGTCTTTTCCTGCTGCGATGTCGAGGTGTTTGGTTCTGTATGTTCGTTCATTGGTGACATATTTTGGAGCGTTTAATATCCAGTTCCTGGCTGCAGCCGGCCAGTCGACCATCGGTGTTTTACCACCCACTAGCCACCCAATACTTTTGAAATAGTTAAAAAACTTGTTGGCTTCGATCTCGGGAAAATCCTGTTGTTGGAAATATGCCAGGACTTCTTCCAAAACCGGAATGGCTAATGAAATTTCAGGAATGGGTTCCGGGGGTTTTTCTTCAGCTTGAGAGAAAACTTTGAGAATATGTTCAAGAACTTCTTTTTGCCGACTGTCTTCAGTTTGCTCCGCTATGGTGTCGGCGAATGCCGGATTTGACGATTCCAGTTCTACATCAAGTGATCGTTCCGGCATTTCTTTTTTAGCGGAACTTTTTTCTTTTTCTTCCGGTAGCAACTCAGAATTTAAATCCGTGGAATCTTCTTCATTTTTTTTCTCGGGTTCTTCCAAGTTTAAACCCTTTGTAATGTTTAAACTGTTTGTAATGTTTGTATTGTTTATATAAGGTACTACGACCTGTTCAACAACCTGTTCATGACCTGTCTCAATACCAGACTGTGACTTGTCTGCAACCTGTTCACTAATAGGTTCAAAATTTGAACTAGCTTGTTTTTCAATTTTTGTAAAAGGCTTAAGGTCATCCGAGAAATTGAGCATAAAAACATGGCTGCCCCGGAATGGGTTGTATGAAGGCTCATAATTGATATATCCATTTGCGTGCAATGCTTTTAAGCATTTATGATACGTTGCTTTTGCGCTGATCTTGCTGATACGCATCACTTCGTCGCGGGATATGCTAATGGGGTTTTTGAACCGGTTGCAATTCCAGAATTGGAAGAGCGCCATGTATAAACTGACATGTGTGGCATTGATCAATTTATCTTTGGCTACTTTTTCAAAAAACCCAGTTAAATGTTTGATGTAATTCATTGGTGTTGACAGTTGGCAGTTGACGGTTGTTGGATAGGGGTTGCTTCGCTTTGCTTGCAATGACGGTTATTTGAAGAGGGTTTGAACGGCTTGTACCTTGTTATGTTCCAAGAGTCTTTCAAGATCGGCGTTGGCGTAATAAATGATGCCTCCGATTTTTGTGTAGGACAAAGTTTTGTTGATTCGGAGTGTTTGGAGTGTTCCGGGAGAGATATTCAACAGCTTTCGGACTTCTGTTGATTTTAACCACTGCTTGGTTTGCTGTGGTTTTGATTGCAGCATTTCTTTAAAATCATTTAAAAGTAATGTGCGGAATTCGTTGAGGTCTTGCTTGGTAAGAATTTCGACTGCCATAACGTTCGATTTATTTGGTTATGGTGCAAAATTGTATTGATTGACTCGTTTTAAATCACAAGTCAATCACAAGTTGTGAAAGAAAAAGTTAAAAATCAGGGCAAATTACCCGCGGAGATTGTCTTTTTCAATTCCTGAATAAAGTAAGTGGGTGAAATACCAGTGTTCTTTGAGAATGCTCTTGTGAAATGTTGGGTGGTGCTGAATCCGGCTTCTTCGCCCAATGCTTTGTTGGTATAGTTTCGGAACCGACTATTCTCTCGCAATTGAATAATGATGTAGTCGATTTTGAGGTCATTGACATAATCAGTCGATTTCTTTTGCCGGGAATGTGAAATGATTTTCGAAACGTAAACAATGTTAGAATCAAACATCTTTGCCAGCTTGGGAAGTGTGATGTCTTTAGCCAAGAACTTTTCAGATGCTTCAAATTTATCCAGATGCTTTAGAACCGAAGCAATGACATCAGGATTAATATTTAGATTGCCAGTATTTTTAAGTTTGATTTCAGCTGTGGGTTTCGATTGCTGTGTTTTGCGATCCATGAGTTTTCGGAACTTCCTTTTATTTTCACGAGCCTTATAAATCATATAACCCAGCCAGCCTATCAGTATTGCAATTAGAATTATAAAGAATATATTCTGTTTCTTTTCAAAACGTAATAATTCCTCAATTTCATCTTTTGCCTGAATCAGTTTTTTGGTGTCATACTCTTTATGAATCCTTCCTGAAAGATATTTATAGTTGCTATTAAGATATTTGTCTGCAAGGAGTAATTGATCAATGTATTTTAACTGGTTTGGATGGTCGTTTTTGCTTTTATAATGGTCAATCAATATCTCGAAGCTTTCCCGTAAATCCGGGTAGGTATAGTTTTTTTCGATAAATGCTTCGTCAACTTTAATGAAATATTGAATTGCTTTTTCAGTTTGATTGAGTGCCCAATAATTTTTTCCTAAATAAAAGTAGGTTACTGTTTCTCCGGCGGAGTCTTTACTTTTGATAAAAGTGGGCAATGATTCGTTGAGTTTTGCAATGGAAACAGCGTAGTTCTTTTTGAAATATTGGTTGATACCTTCTGAATTGACAAATCTTGGAATGGCATCATAATATTCTAATTCCGTAGCTTCCTTAATTCCTTTGTCGTTTGTAGCACTGCATAATTCATATTTTCCAAGTCGATTGTAGCACAACCCAAGCGCATGCAATGAGGTTAAATATGGAATATCGTCTTCGCTTTTAAAATACCTGATGTTTTCCTGAAATAATAATGCAGCTTCATCATAGAATCCTAAGTAATACTTTATTTGAGCAATATTGTATTTGGCTTTGTACTTTAAGTATTCGTCGGTTGTCGTTGCAATAAACTCATCTGCAATCAAATAATTGTCGAGTGCGTTGTTGAAGTCCTGAAGGTCATAATAGACAATTCCTTTAGTTAGGTATGCTGAACCAATTAGATCATTTTCTTTCGTACGTCTTGCTGTGACAATCATGCTGTCGGCATAAAAAATTCTTTGCCTTTTAGGAACTTGATGCAGGATGATTTTATAAGCATTCATCATCTGTTTCCAATTCTTTTCAGACTTGGCTTTTTGCAAGTAAGCATTACTGAGCACTATGGAATTTTCGTCCTGTTCATCGACTTGGAGTTTTTCAAGAAAATACTCATAGGACTTTCCTTTAAGACTGTCAATATAGACTTTACCATTTTGTTGCCCATAAATTGAAAAACAGCACATGGAAATACAAAATGGAATAAAATATTTTTTACCCATCATATAAAACAAACTAAGAAAGTGGCACAATGTGAATGAAATCAAAAGTACATTATTAAGTCAACAACAGTTGATGTTTGTCTAAAAAATCGACGATTTGCATTTTCGAAATTACCTACTATTTCGAAATGTGTAATATCTAATTCGCAAAATGCATGGTTTGTTTTGGCGGTATCTGGCTGATAGATTTGTCAATGAATTCAAGCAACGGATTGTTTATGAGGCAATCTAAAACGTTCAAATCTCCCGGGCGAAATGAACTGAGAACCAAAAGTGATCAGTAACATTTTAACAGATTAACAGCCATGAAAACATTAACCTTATGGACATTTATTTTAATTTTATTTACCTCTTGTAGTACAGAAAGCGAAACCGCTGATACAAGTGAGAACCAAAGTAATCTTGAAGACGATATTGCGCTATACAGAGCGGATATTAATCCTGCAAATAGCAGTAACACTTATGATGCAGCCGGACAGCTTTACTACGACATCAGTGATAGCTATCATGCTCAGGGGAAAACTTCCGTCACGACTTCTGGAACTATAGAGCAAGTAGAAACCATTGCTAATTTGAACGAGGGATTTCAAATCTTACGTCCTGCGACTTATATGTCGCCAACAGTTGCGAGAATTGATTATATCTTAAGCAACCAACAGGCAACAGCTTTGGGTATCATTTCAAATTCAAGTCTGTCTACAAAAGCTAAACTAAGCCTGATTGAATTTATAACCAATCTTATGGTTTATCGCAATCAGCAAGTAGATTATGAAGTAATTTATCCGTTTATCATAGCGTATGAAACAGCAATAATCGCTGATAATGGCTACACTGCCAATGATAAAAAAATAATACTTACGACATCGTCTATTGCTCGATACGAATTTTATTTTGCCAAAAAGCACAGAAGAAAGCCTAGAGATCGTGATTGGGAAATTTCCTGGGGACATATCATCGCGGGAACGGATGGTAGTGAACATAGTACCGCTAATGCCATAGTAATGGCTTCCGTTTGTAATCTTATAGATAACAAGTAAACTTGTTTTGAATTCCGAATCCCATCATTTATAAGCCTGAAGTCGCTGTGTCATTTGATGCAGCGGCTTATTTTTTTAGCAGACTATTTAAATAATTCACGATGAAACATTATTCTCAAACCCTATTGCTAGAATTAAATCGTCAATTAGAAGTTATTCACGCGGAAAACGACGAAACCATTAAATACGCTGAGCAAGCTATTAGAGTTCTTATATCGATTTTAGAACAGCTCAAAACATTCTTCGCCAAATATGAATTTCCCAATAAGGATGAAGAAATTCATTTCTTTAAGCATATCAAGCCGCAATTTGTATATAGGCTTATTTATTATAATGAGATTTATAATATTGAAAGTAATACACCTTATGGCGGTGAAAAGGTATTGCGTAAGTTTTACCATTCAGAATTGGATAAACTGAAAACGTATTTTGATGACAACCTCGATTTTTACCGTTATTATCGCACTGGCAACACCTGTCTGGATAAAAAATATTTTCTACGAGGAAAACACGACATCAGGCTTACGCTCGACAGTTTTTATTTTCAGGCAGACCATCGGTTTACGACTTCCCATGATTTTAAAGTGGCGCAAATTATGGCGAACGATTTGATTCAGGTATATCTTGAAGGGGAAATTCATAAACTTGAAAAAAGGATGGTTCCTATAAATAAAAGTGACTTGACTTTAGGTAAGCAAAAGTGGACTGGCTCTAAAGTCGCTTTGGTTGAGCTGATTTATGCGCTCCATGCGGAAGGTGTTTTTAATAACGGCTCGTCAGATTTGAAAGATGTAGCGGAATTTTTTGAGCACACTTTGAATGTAGATTTGGGGCAGTTTCACAGAACTTTTTTGGAAATTAGGATGCGGAAGTCGGATAGAACGAAATTTTTGAATTCGTTGCGCGATAGTGTTTTGAAACGGATGGATGAGGCGGATGAAACATAAAAGGCTTTCAATGCGAAAGCCTTTTATGCTTTATTTCTAAGCAATTTTTTGAAACGCTAATTTTTCTTTTAGCATATTCATATCTTCTTTGACTTTCTTATCAATGACCTTTGCGTAGTGCTGTGTCATTCTGATATTTTTATGCCCCAACATCTTGCCAACACTTTCAATTGGAATACCATTGCCCAATGTTACCGTTGTTGCAAATGTATATCGCGCAACGTGGAAAGTTAGTTTTTTCTCAATGCCGCAGACATCTGCAATTTCTTTGAGGTAACTATTCATCTTCTGATTACTCTTTACTGGAAGCAATGTTCCGCTATTGATACAGGCCGGATGCGTAACATATTTATCTAGCAACTCCTGTGGAATCGGTAGGATTGGAATGTTGGACGCAGTATCCGTTTTCTGGCGTTTTTTGTAAATCCATCTTTGGCCATCAATGTCGATCCCGATATGCTCCAGTTTCAGTTGTTTCACATCTATGTAAGCCAATCCGGTAAAGCAGCAGAAAATGAAAATATCACGCACTTCGGAAAGTCGTTCCGATACGAACTTCTTTGTGTAAATCGTGCTGATTTCGTTTTCATCAAGGAATTCTATATCAACCTCATGAACTTTAAATTTGTATTGAACGAATGGATTATCGGCAAGCCATTTATTATCAAGACAGATGTTTATTATCTTTTGGAAGTTCTTGAGATATTTAACGGTCGTGTTATTATTGCAACCTCGCTCAGTTCTGAGATAGAAATCATAATCCATTACGAAGGCATGATCTATTTTTGTAATATCAATATCAGTTAATTTATACTTCCATATCATAAATTCAATCGTGTGGCTTAGAGAAGTTTCATAACGCTCCAAAGTTCCTACAGCATATTCATCAACTTCAATTAAAGCTTTGATTCTTTTGTTGTGCTCTTTGAAAATTGGTACAATGGTTCTGGTTCTGACATCCAAACCTAGCAATCGATTTTTCATATTTTCATAATCGACACTTTCGCCTTTGTTGTAAAAATGCTTTTCTGCTTCTGCAACTTCATTTTTTAAATCGTCAAGGTGACTATTTATTAACCGGGCTTCCTCTGAAGTGCCTTTCATTTTCGCACCTTCGACCGTCCACTTGGCGGGATCAATAAACTTGCCAGTGCTTTTTTCGATTCGTTTTCCGTTCACTGTTACTCTGTGGAAAATTGGCACTAAGCCTTTGGAGTTGGCTTTAGCTCTTTTTAGATAAAAAAGATTGGAGATTGTTGCTTTCATTTTGCGCTTCCTTTTTGACATTAATAATTTAGTTTAAATGTCAAAGCGGTGCAAGATGTTCATTTATTGAACAGCTTGAAAACACTGGGGTTTGCAAGCAATTCGGGGTACCATTTCCAGAAAAGGAGGAGTACCCCGAATTGTACCCCTTTGGTATTGCGAATTAATGAATCATTTGATATGGGATTAAAACAAAAAACCCCGAAAATCATAAGATTTAAGGGGTTTTGAAGTGCTTTGAAAAGCTTTCAGCGGAGAAAGAGGGATTCGAACCTCGTTCCGTATGCTTGTATTTAAAGGTATTCGCTGTATTGGTGGTTGGCAGGTCACTAAATAGGTCACTGACAATCTTTACTAAAGAACATTAAATTGTATGACCAAATATAAAGCTTTTAAGTCAGATACACAAGGGAAAGTTCATTTTTTGAACTACTTATTGAACTGGTTAGGATTGGTTTTAAAGTATCTGTAAACCTCAAATTTACTTTTGTTACCCTACAACATGCAACGCAAAACTTCTTCAACTGGAAGACCGGAATATTTGCAAAATTCTTCTACAGAAATATATTGATGATCTTCTTTATTTAGATGCCTCTTAATCTTAATTAAATACAACCTCGCCTGGGTGTATTCTTTTCCCATTATGCGTTGAACGTCTTTCGGATACATGCATACTCTTGTGTTGCTTGCTCCCATTTCAACATTTGATACTTTATCTATGCCTTTGGTATATCTATGCCATACCTATCATATTTTACAAATCTATAGAATTTTTGGAATACACCAAGTATTAATATTGGTGGTTATAGTCGATTATTTGTGGGTATTGATTGAGGCTCTTTTTAATGTGGTTTTTATGTCTGAACCTTTGATTAAATCATTCGGGATTTAGTTGCAACGATTATCGAAATGAAAGTGAAATGTGAAAATGAGTATTAATCAAAAGTTTAGAAATTATGGCAAGACAGAAAGGCATAATTAAACTAAAAGGTACTATCGGAGGTATTACCTTTTACAAAACTTCTCAAGACGGGCACCTTGCTCGCGAGAAAGGAGGTATTGAAAAAAGTAGGATTGAAAGTGATCCTGCGTTTCAAAGAACGCGTGAAAATGGTTCTGAATTTGGACGGGCTGGGAAGGCCGGAAAATTACTTAGAACTGCGTTGAGAGCTTTGCTATTGAATTCTGCTGATGGCAGAATGGTAAGTCGACTTACCAGAGAAATGGTTAAAGTTATTCAAGCTGACTTGGTTAGTGAAAGAGGTCTGCGAAATGTGATTGACGGTGAAGCTGAATTGTTATTGGGCTTTGAGTTTAACATCAGAGGTAAGCTTGGTACAAGTCTTTATGCTCCTTATACTGGTGCGATAGACCGTGTTAGTGGTGAAATTACAGTAGATATTCCGCCGTTTGTTCCAGTTAATATGATTGCGGCTCCAAGTGGAACTACGCATTACAAAATTATTTCTGCAGGTGCAGAAATTGACTTTGAGGCGGAAACCTTTATTGAGCAGCATTCAGAAACGGCTATTCTACCTTGGGATGCTGTGGCGACCGTTGCGATTGCGCAAACCAATCAGGTTACAGCTGCTAGTACTAAACCGTTATTCCTTGCATTAGGAATTGAATTTTATCAAGAAGTTAATGGTCAAATGTATCCACTTAAAAATGGCGCTTTTAACCCATTATCAATTGCTAAAGTTGACAGTGGTGTGTAATGGTTTTATTGCTTACCAGAACTTATTTCCCTGACGGAACCAATGGCAAACTCGAATGCGAGGGCAAAGTGATTTGCAATACAATTGAATTGCCTTGGATGAACAACGAAACGAAGGTTTCCTGCATTCCGGAAGGGAAATATTTTATAAGAAAGCGATTCAGCATAAAGTTCAAATGGCATTTGGAACTAATTGAAGTAAAAAACAGAAGTCTAATTCTGTTTCATCCTGCCAATAATGCACTCAAAGAACTTAACGGCTGTATTGCACCGGTTACAAAGATTTCGGGAGCCGGTTTAGGTCTAATGTCCCGAAAAGCTTTTACCAAGCTGAAAACAATTGTTTATAAAGCTTTGGATGAAAAGCAACGAGTTTTAATCATTATCAAATCTTAAATTTTTATTATCATGAAAACAAATTTTTTAAATAAACTGAAACAAGGATTGTTTCTTTTAATTGCCGTTCTAGGAACATTCGTTGGCTATTCACAGTCGACAACAACGACTACCATTGGTGGTAGTAAAACACCCGATACTGGCGGATTTTTTGATATCGGAGGTAAACAGAATCCCCAACCAACCCTTTTAACTAATTTGACTGGCGAAATACAATGTACGTTTGCTTTTTTAAATGAAACTGGTGGACGAAATGGAACGGGTACTTCAAGCGATACCGGTCAAGTAAATTCTCCAGATGATTTTGGCGATTTGGATACTGGTGGCAGAGGTGCGAACACAAACACAGGCGAATTTGCTCTTTCAGATATAGGTGGTAGAGGTACTTCAACCGATACGGGACAAATTACTACGACTGATGATTGGGACTTTTTCGATATTGGTGGAAGAACTACTGGCGGTGAATTAACTGCACTTGATACAGGAGGTAGAAATTCGACAGGTGGTCTTGAAAACACTTGTACCATTTGCCCAGAGACTGGTGGTGGAAATGGTGGAAATGGTGGGAAAAGCACCACTGGAGAATATGCCCATTCTGATACTGGTGGTAGAGATTCCGGAGGTGGTTTAAATCCTTTAAATGACGTTGGTGGAAGAGGCGGAACCGATACAGGACCAGGTCAGTTTACTATTTATGAAATTGGTGGACGAAGTACCAATTCAACAGGAGAAGTTGCTGTATTTGATACTGGTGGACGAGGAAATGAACTTGGTGGCGGTTGCATTTTTGACGGCTTCTGCCTGATTTACACTCCTGAATAAAACAAAGATCATGAAACTTGTTAAAAGAGCGCAAGCTCCCACTCCGAAATTTTTTAAAGTGCTTCGAAATGTTGGTTTGGTATTGGCGGCTATTGGTGGTACCCTATTGGCTGCTCCAATTGCTTTGCCCGTTGTTGTAACTTCAGTTGGTGGCTATTTGGTTGTTGCTGGTGGTGTTGCTTCGGCTGTAAGTCAATTAACAACCATAGGAGATAATGCAAACAAATAGTCATACTCTAATAGGTACTGCCGGTGGGACATTCTTAAGTATCATTCCAAATATCCAATCGGCTGATGTATTGAAAACTGTTTTATTAGCTGCTATCGGTGCAGTTGTCAGTTTTACAATTTCATTAGTACTCAAAAGTATCATTAAGAAGCACAAGAAGTAAATTAATATAATTGATTTACAAAATGAAAGCCAAGTCGCAAGACCTGGCTTTTTTTATTAACAAGCTGTTTTCATCCTTGCCCGAATGTTGGGAAGGTTTTTGCTGACTAGCTTAATAATTTCTTTATTATACTTAGTTGCTTTATTGCCTTTTCCCCGCGATTGAAGTATCTCAAGGTTTTCAAGAGAAATTTGGATTGTTTCAGCGTGAACACCATTTACTTTTGCTGAAAGAATAAGTGAATTTTGTTTTTTGTAGTATTCATTTGTGAACACACAATGATTGTGAATACAGCCCTCTTCTAAAAATTCCTTTATTGTTTCAATCACATTTATTGAAATGTTTTTTTCTGAAAAAACCAATCCGAAGAATTGCTTCTTAGCTTTGAAGTAATGCCTTTGGTTTTTACCAATTTGCTTTTTGTTTTCCTCAACTGTATTTTTCCAAATTTCTTTTACCTTTTTAGCCATCAATTTATCGTGTGCCTTTTTTAGATTTAAGGGACAAACATATTTTGGACTTCTGATGTCTTTCATAAAATGCTGAAGCAAATCGATGTAATCAATCCAAAGTTTTGCATCTTTAATTTGGTAGTTGTTTCTGATGCAGATTTTTATTGCATTCCAATAAATTCCTTTGGATTTTAAACTTGTATTTCTAATATGATAATAAAGCATATCATGTTGATTTGTTTTTAGCAAGGTTTCAGCGATACTGTCAGATAGAATTGCTTTAAACAATATTTGAGGTGCAATACCAAAGAACTTACCTTTAAAACCATTCCTTTTCACAATTGGCGACATTTTTTTGTTTGGATGAACAAAGCTTGGTATTAAATAAAATCTACTGTTGTTATCATTTGATTTTAGGGACAACTCACTGCTGACAATCCATTGGTCATAATACCGGGATAAACCCATTACATTTTTGGACATTGTCCGGCTTTTTCCTGTTTCATCTATGAATATCTGCATCACTTCATGAGCAAAATGAAAGCATAGACAATTCTTTCTCATGGTTTTGCTGATGCAAACCATTCTAACAATCTGAAATTTATCAGCCGCTGTAATTATTTGGTAGTAATCTGTTTCTTTTAGTCCGTTGTTGTAATTCTCAGTTATAACCAAAGTTTTAGAGCATTTTTCACAAGTAACTTTCTTCAGTTTGGTGGTATCGGAAACCCTCCAATTGTGACCACATTCAAGACAGAAGATGCTTTTTCTTGATTGTATCGCGTAGTTATCAAAGCATTTTGTAAATGCTAATTCATTTTGCTGTTTCGTAATAAGTGGCAAGTTTTTGCTCAACTCAACTATTTTTAATTCTGTTGCAGTTTTTGGTTTCATAACATTATAATTTGAATAGTGAGGTTTGATTTGCATCAGCATTTTTAGTTGTTGATTTTGGAGTATCATTTGTACGTGCCGGTGCAGCAATTGAACGATTGACTATTACTTTGGCTGATATTGGCTTACCGATTTCAACTGTTTCTTCATCGTAATAATGAATTGCCATATTGAAAATTTCTTCATCAGCGAAGCCGTTTCTTTGGCTTTTCTTTACTTCGTTCAGAATGTATGTAGCACAATCATCAATATTTTTGTACGGCTTGCTAAATGTTTTGGCAAACAAGGCATCATTATTTGCTAATTCTTGCAAATTGTTTAAAATTGCCTCTTTGAATGGGTCTGTAGTTTCTTTCATGGCTTATATTATTTGGTTAGTGTTCTGAACATTGATTTAGGGTAACTTCTTCAATTACTACTTTTGAATTGTGTGCATATAAATCATGGTATTTTGCACAATCCAAAGCTTTTTTTCTGCAATCAAAAACACCAAAAAAGACTCTTGATGATTTCATTTTCCAACTGTCGGTTTGGTAAAGGATAAATAGTGTCATATGGTTCATTTTAAGGTTGATTATTTGCAATAGCGATGTAGAATGATTCTTCGCATATCATTAATTAAATTGAGGTTTTGATTGAATTGAGTTGCCTTTGCTTCTAGTAGTTGCAATGCCTTTACATTTTTTTGATGTTCTTCAAAATCATTGAGCATTTCATCTGCTTTACGCGAAAATTCCTTGATAAAATCTGTGATTCTCAAAAATGGAATTACTGAACCAACCAAGTTTCGATGCCAAAATTTAGATTGCCAAAGACTATAGGTTATCCAATAGATATTTTCACAATCCTGTTCATTTTCGAAAATGACAACAAAGCTGTTGGTGAATGGTTCTTTGTTAGGTTTACCGCTGTTCAGACCTTTATTCAAAATGAACATGTGCGGTTTGGCGTAAAACGTGTCTTTTTTGTGGGTTTTAATAATGTAGTTCTTCATGGCTTTGGATTTAAAGTGAGGTGCTTCGCTACGCTTCGCACACAAAAATTTTTCAAAAGAAAAAAAGAGAAAAAAGAAAGCCGTCTATTGAAGTGGAGGGTTTCAAAAAAACAAGTTTTTTGAAAAAAATACTACCCTATACGTTCTATAGAAGTGGGTATTTTATGCTGAAAACAGGAGTTGTTTTGGAAAGGTTTGGGTGGAGATTTTTTTCAAAACCCGAAGGGCTTGAACTTGCTTTTTTGAATACCCGGAGCTTAGTTTTGCTCTCTTTTTTATCTCTTTTTTATTTTGATAAATAATCAGGGTTGTCTGGAAAAGGGTGTGAAATTGCAGTGCTTGATAAAATATCAAATAATATTATCAAAACAGCTTTTTATCAAGCACTGCAATTTCACACTCTTTCATAGAGTTGTTTTTTGAGGATGCCTAAAGTCAATTATGAATTACGAATTTTCAATTACGAATTTCGTTGTGCTGAAATTGGAAAGCATCTTCAAAAAACAATGCATTAACCTACCCAGTGCGACGTGGCAGTAGCGCGGGCAAGGGTTTCATTTTTTATTTGCTAATTGGAATGTTTCTGATTGCTTTTATGAATAGCCGATGCCATGATATAGTGTGCCGTATCCAGATTATGGTGTTTAGATAAAGCTTGTTTAAAGACGGTTTAGGCATTGGCTATTTGTGGAAGTAATTTTTAGGTTGCTGGTGGCAAATGAAAAATGATACTCTTGCTGGGAATTTGGTTTTGTGGGTGCTGCAAGTGGCTTTAGCAATAGGCAAAAACTACATCACTAAGCCACTTGCAGCACTTACAAAAGCAATGCAAATACTTACCGCTTTTGGGGTGCGCGGCTTTTTTACATAATGTTATTATAGTCTCTTTAGAGCTATAATGCCACATTATGTAAAGAAGCTTTGGAGAAAAAATTACCGGCGCAAGTCACGGAGTGTACGTGTTATTGCATCAATAACTGTGACGGTAATTTTTTTAGGAGCGTTGGGAAGGAGTGGCAACTGAAATGTAAAACGTTCAATTAACCACCAAACAAAAAAGGATGCTTGTTATTTACAACAAACACCCTTTAATTACTGAATAATAATTAACTCTAAAACTTCATTCTTTGAATTCTAACGGCATTTAATATAGCTAATAATGCTACACCTACATCTGCAAAAACGGCTTCCCACATTGTAGCTAATCCACCTGCACCCAATATTAAAACTATGGCTTTTACAGTAAAAGCTAGAATAATATTTTGCCAAACTATTTTCTTGGTTTGCTTACCAATGTTTATTGCCATTGGGATTTTTGAAGGCCTATCATCTTGAATAACCACATCGGCCGTTTCTATTGTGGCATCGCTTCCTAAACCACCCATTGCAATTCCTACGCTACTTAATGCTACTACTGGCGCATCGTTTACACCATCGCCAATAAATGCAACGGTTTCTTTACGAGAAATAATTTCTTTTACTTTATTTACTTTGTCCTCGGGAAGCAATTCGCCAAAAGCATTTGTAATTCCAAGTGATTTTGCCACAAACTGAACTACGGTATTTTTATCACCACTCAGCATTGTAGTTTTTATACCTAGTGCTTTTAATTTGTCGATGGTGGTTTTTGCATCTTCTTTAATACTGTCGGCTATGGTTAAATAGCCTACAAACTTTTTATCGTAAGCTACTGCAATTAATGTGTATGCTATAGTTGTAGGATCAATATCATAAGTAATGGAAAATTTATCCATTAGTTTGAAATTACCAACCAAAAGTTCTTTACTATTCACATTAGCTTTTAATCCGTGTCCTGCTATTTCTTCAACATCTTTAAGTTCAATTGTACTGTCAATTTTTCCAACAAACTGATGAATGGCTGTTGCTACCGGATGCGTGCTTTTACTTTCCAGGGAATTGATCATTTGCAGCATATCCTCAGTATTGAAATCAGATTCAAAAACAACTTCTTGGACTTTGAAAACGCCTTCAGTCATTGTGCCTGTTTTATCCATTACTACATTTTGAACAGTAGCCATTACATCGAGAAAATTACTTCCTTTAAATAAAATTCCGTTTTTAGAAGCTGCTCCAATTCCGCCAAAATATCCCAACGGAATACTGATAACTAAAGCACATGGACAAGAGATAACCAAAAAAACTAAAGCACGATACAACCAATCTCTAAACTGATAATCAGCTACAAAAAGCATAGGAACAATATAAATTAAGACCGCTAAAAGCACTACAATAGGTGTATAAATCTTGGCAAACTTTCTGATAAATAATTCTGTTGGTGCTTTTTTGGCAGTTGCTTCTTGCACCATTTCGAGAATTTTTGATAGTTTGCTATCCGTATAAGCAACTGTTACTTTTACTTGACAAACCGAATTTAAGTTTATCATTCCAGCCAAAACCATTTCGCCTTTTGCTTTGGTGTCGGGTTTACTTTCTCCAGTAAGTGCAGCTGTATTGAATGAGGCTTTATTTGAGAGTAATTCGCCGTCCAAACCGAGTTTTTCTCCAGCTTTGAGTTGGATAATATCTCCAATTTTAGCATTTAAAGCTTTGATTTTTTTAGCGACATTATTTTCTAAAACAGTAACTTCATCTGGCCGTTGGTCGAGTAAGGATTTAATGTTTGCTTTTGCGCGTTGTACGGCTAAAGTTTGAAAAATTTCGCCAATGGCATAAAACAGCATTACGGCAACCCCTTCAGGAAATTCAGCAATAGCAAAAGCTCCAATAGTTGCAATACTCATTAATAGAAATTCTGAAAATATTTCTCCTTTTCTAATACTTTCAAAAGCTTGCTTAACTACAGGTAATCCAACAGGGATATAAGCTAAAATATACCAAGCTATTCGTATCCATCCTGTGAACCAAGATTGAGTAAAATAATTATCGAAACCAATTGCAGAGATTAATAAAGCAAAACTTATTATTGCAGGTACAAACATTTGAAGTGTAGATTTTTCTTGATTTGAATGGTCGTGATTGTGACCATCATCATCAGAATGAAGTTCTGCTTCTTTGTTTATTTTTTCTTCGAGTGTGCAACAAAGTTGTTTTCCTTGTGCATCATATTCATGTTGATGTTGCATAAGTTTACGCTTTACAACATCCATCGAGAGACGCAATTCCTTGAGCAGTTGCTTTTACATCGTCGGCATCATAACCTAATTTAGAAATGGCTTCTCTAATTGTTTGAATATTGGTTTTTTTTGCATTATAGTAGACTGTGAAAGTCATGGCTTTATCGTCTAACTCATACATTTTGACTCCTTTTATTTTGAGCATTTCTGTTTTGAATTTTAGTCCACACGTTTCACATTCTTTGCAATGGTCACAGTTTAAAGTTGTTTTAATGATTGCTTTTACATTCGATTTTTGCGCTGTTGCTGTGTTAGAAATTAATACTATGAATGCAACTAATAGAACTGATTTTATGATTGAATATTTCATTTTTAATATGATTTTAAATTTATAATTTATTTTTTTAATGCTCGTGTTCTCCGCCACCTTTGGAAGTTGCTAATAAGTAGAAAGCGCCCTTAATGACAATCTTTGCATTAGCAGGAATTTCTTCAACTAGCTTTACTTCGGTGTAACCTAAATCGGTTGTGCCGGGTACTACTTCTATT
>ERZ724516.1088-NODE-1088-length-16146-cov-7.984898_pt1 | contig 16146 bp, 18 predicted proteins | sample MGYA00376049_ERZ724516 | MGnify/ENA primary metagenome ERZ724516 (study PRJEB28724, sample SAMN07190886) | activated sludge metagenome | isolation source: activated sludge of sewage treatment plant in Hong Hong | place: USA: Christiansburg, Virginia | collected... | reverse complement strand
CTTGTCCATCATCTCCAGCCCGGCCGGGATGATGCCGGCGGCGATGATCGCGGCCACCGCGTCGCCGGCCTTGGCGACGTCATCGAATGACGCCATGACGACCTGCGCCAGTTCCGGCTTGGGCACCAGCTTGACCGTGACCTCTGTGACCACGCCGAGCATACCCTCGGAACCGATGAGCAGCGCCAGCAGGTCATAACCGGGCGCATCCGGCGCTTCCGAACCGACCTCGAAGACTTCGCCCTCGATGCTGACGACGCGGATGCGCAGCACGTTATGCACGGTCAGGCCGTATTTGAGGCAATGCACGCCGCCCGAGTTTTCGGCGACGTTGCCGCCCAGCGTGCAGGCGATCTGCGACGACGGATCCGGGGCGTAGTAGAGACCGTGCGGGGCGGCCGCTTCCGACACCGCCAAGTTGCGCACACCGGGCTGGACGACGGCGACCCGCGCCGCACGGTCGACGCGCAGTATCTTGTTGAACCGGGCCAGCGACAACACGACGCCCTGCGCATGCGGCATCGCACCGCCCGACAACCCGGTGCCGGCGCCGCGCGCGACGACCGGCACGCCAAGCTGGTGACAGGTACGCAGCACATCGATGACCTGGCCTTCGCTTTCCGGCAGGCAGACGGCCAGCGGCAGTTCGCGATAGGCGGTGAGGCCGTCGCACTCGTAAGGGCGCAGGTCTTCTTCATCGACCAGCAGGCAGTGCGCTGGCAGGATCGTCCGCAAGCGCGCGACGAGAGCGGCGCGGTCGGTGGCGAATACTGGTTCGTGGCTGGTCATCGGCTTATTCTAACCCCACAAGCAGGGCCCGGAAATCATTGACGTTGGTTCGAGTCGGACCAGTCACCAGCAGGTCGCCAAGGGCATTGAAAAAGCCCCAGGCATCGTTGCCTGTCAGCTGCTGGCGGGGATCGACGCCGAGCGCCCGGGCACGGGCCAGCGTATCCGGGGTGACGAAGGCACCAGCGTTGTCCTCCGAGCCGTCGATGCCGTCGGTGTCGGCGGCCAGCGCATTCACACTCGGTGCGCCATCGAGCGCCAGGGCCAAGCCGAGAAGGAACTCCGTATTGCGCCCGCCACGCCCGTTGTCGGCCTTGACCGTCACCGTCGTCTCGCCCCCGGAGATCAGCACGCAGGGCGCCCGTGCCGGATCACCGTGCCGGCCGCAGGACAGCGCGATGCCGGCCAGCGCCCGGCCGACTTCGCGCGCCTCGCCCTCGATCGCGTCGCCGAGGATGAGCGGGGTGATGTCCATCGCCCGCGCTTCTGCCGCCGCCGCTTCGAGCATCTGGCGCGGGCTGGCGACCAGACGGAATTCACTTTTCCCCAGACGCGGGTCACCCGGCTTGGGGGTTTCCAGTTCGCCCGACAGCAAACGGGCGCGCAGTGCCGCCGGAATATTGATGCCGTGGAAATCGAGCACTTTCAGCGCGTCGACCGCAGTCGTCGGGTCGGCGACCGTCGGCCCGGAGGCGATCACCGCCGGATCGTCGCCGGGCACGTCGGAGATCGCCAGCGTCAGCACCTGCGCCGGCCAGGCGGCGACGGCCAGGCGGCCGCCCTTGATCGCCGAGAGGTGCTTGCGCACGCAGTTCATCTCGCCAATGCTGGCGCCCGATTTGAGCAGCGCCGAGGTGAGCGCGCGTTTCTCGCCCAGGGTGATGCCGGGGGCTGGCGCCGCCAACAGCGCCGAGCCGCCGCCCGAAATCAGCGCCAGCACGCAGTCGCCTGCATTGAGGCCCTGCACCTTTTCCAGAATCCGCAGCGCCGCGCTTTCGCCGGCGCCATCCGGTACCGGGTGCGCCGCCTCGACGATCTCGATGCGTTCACAGGGCACGCCGTGGCCGTAGCGGGTGACGACCAGGCCATCGAGCGGCCCCGACCAGTGGCCCTCGACCGCCCGCGCCATCGCCGCCGAGGCCTTGCCGGCGCCGATGACGATCAGCCGCCCGCCGTCGTCCGCCGGCAAGTGCGGCGGCACGCAGCGCTTCGGGTCCGCCGCTGCGACGGCTGCGTCGAACAGGCGGTGGAGGATTGCGCGCGGCGTCATTTGGGCATCCAGCCGAGGCCGGCCTCGGTCGTCGTCAGCGGCCGGTATTCGCAGCCGACCCAGCCGTTGTAGCCGAGACGGTCGAGCAGATCGAAGAGGAAGGGGTAATTGATCTCGCCGGTCCCCGGCTCGTGGCGGCCCGGATTGTCGGCGATCTGGATATGGCCAATGCGTTCGATGTTGGCCTCCAGTGTGCGCGCCAGATCGCCGGCGATGACCTGCGCGTGATAGATGTCGTACTGCATTTTCACATTGCTGCGGTCAACCGCCGCCAGCAGGCGAAATCCCTTGTCGATGTCGTCCAGCCAGTAACCCGGCATGTCAATGCGGCTGTTGATCGGTTCGATCATCACCGTCGCGCCGATGGTGGCGAAACGGTCGGCGGCGAAGCGCAGGTTGGCGACATAGGTTTCCTCCAGTTCCGCCTCGCCGACGCCCGCCGGCCGAAGACCGGCCAGGCAATGCACCCGGCTGCAATCGAGCACCATCGCGTATTCCAGCGCCTGCTCGACGCTCGCGACGAACTCGCCCTGCCGCTGCGGCAGGCAGGCCAGGCCGCGCTCGCCGGCCGCCCAGTCACCCGCCGCCAGATTGAACAGGACCTGCTCGAGGTCCGCCGCCTTCAGCCATCCGGCAATTTCAGCCGCCGACCATTCGTAGGGAAAAAGGTATTCGACCCCCTTGAACTCCGCCGCGGCAGCCCGCGCGAAACGGGCGGCGAACGGCACGTCGGCAAACAGGAAACTCAGGTTGGCGGCGAACTTTGGCATGGTAACGACAGTCTGTATCGCGGGCCGCTCAGTATAATCCGCCCATATCAAGGAGATGAACATCGTGAGCACACCAGACAACGAGCGCGACGACGAACGCAAGGGCAACCGCCTGTCGAAGATCGTCACCCGGACCGGCGACGCCGGCACCACCGGCCTTGGCGACGGCACCCGGACAACCAAGGACAGCCTGCGCATCGACGCCATGGGCGAGGTCGACGAGCTCAACTCCAGCCTCGGCGTCCTGCTCTGCGAAGACCTGCCGCATGCCGTGCAGGCGGCCTTGCTCGACATCCAGAACGATCTCTTCGACCTTGGCGGCGAGCTCTGCCTGCCCGGCATGGAAGTCGTCAAGGAAGTGCAGGTCGTGCGCCTCGAGGAACTGGCTGAGTCGTTCAACGCCAACCTGCCGATGCTCAAGGAATTCATCCTGCCCGGCGGCACCCGCGCCGCGGCCCTCGCCCACCTCAGCCGCACCGTCTGCCGCCGCGCCGAGCGCGCCATGGTCAGGCTGAGCTCAGCCGAGCCGGTTTCCGATGCCGCGCGCCGCTACGTCAATCGACTCTCCGACCTGCTCTTCATCCTCGGCCGCGTCCTCAACCGGGCCGGCGGGCGCGGCGACGTGCTCTGGCAAAAGGGCAAGACCGCCGCATGAGCGCCTGCGTCATCGGCCACATCACGGTCAAGGACGCGGAAAAATGGGCGCAATACCGCGCCCAGGTGCCGGCGACGCTGGCGCCATGGGGTGCCGAGGTGCTGTTCCGCGGCAAGACTGCGGCCACCCTTGCCGGCAGGCATCCGCACACGGATACGGTCGTCATCCGCTTTCCCGACACCAATGCAGTGAACGGCTGGTACGGGTCCAGCACCTACCAGGCCCTGATCCCGTTGCGTGAAGCGGCCGCCGAGGTCGTGCTGGTAAGCTTTACCGACTGAATTCCAGCCGCTGACTTGCCCCGGCAGGCCCTCGTTCAGGCGCTGCGCCCTAGCCGGCAGCCGGCAGCTCGCGTTATGCTTGGCGGATCACCACCCCGCGGGACACCAGCCATGACTCAGCCGACATTTTCCACCCTGACCATTTCCCTCAGCGAAGGCATCGCCGATATCCGCCTCAACCGGCCGGACAAGTCGAATTCGATGAACGACGCGATGTGGCACGAAATCCGCAGCGCTTTCGACTGGGTGGACAGCATGCCCGAGGCGCGCGTCGCCATCCTCTCGGGCGAAGGACGGAATTTCTGCGCCGGCATCGACCTCAGCCTCCTCGCCAGCCTCGGCCAGCAGGTCGCCAATCCCGACGGCGCGCGAAGCCGCGAAGCACTGCGCCGGCTGATCATCGACCTGCAGGATTGCCTGACTGCCGCCGAGCGCTGCCGCAAGCCGGTCATCGCCGCCATCCAGGGCGCCTGCATCGGCGGCGCCATCGACCTCGTCACCGCCTGCGACATGCGTTTCGCGGCGGCCGATGCCATATTCTCGGTGCGCGAGATCGACGTCGGACTCGTCGCCGACGTCGGCACCCTGCAACGCCTGCCGCTCCTGATTCCCGAGGGAATCGCGCGCGAACTCGCCTACACCGGACGCAATTTCGACGCCGCCGAGGCCGAGAAACTGGGCCTCGTGAACCGGATTTTTGCCTCCCGGGAAGCGTTGACCGCAGGCGTCCGCCAGTTGGCGCAGGCCATCGCCGCCAAGTCGCCGCTCGCCATGCGCGGCACCAAGGAAGTGATGAACTACAGCCGCGACCACTCGGTCGCCGACGGCCTCAACTTCGTCGCCACCTGGAATGCCGCGATGCTGCTGTCGGCGGACCTCAAGGAATCGGTGACAGCCCAGAGCGAGAAACGCGCCCCCCGGTTTCCCGACTAATGAACCAGAACGCCGCGCTCGACCGGCGGCGCCTGTTCCAACACGCCAACCCTGTTGAGTAGCCAGTTGACGACCGATGTATTCCGGAAGGCGTTTCGGGCAGGGCGCACTCTACTGTCGCTTCCGGCCCTCGTAGTCCGGCCCTATACGGTCGCCCCAACCAGTCGAATGCCTCGGGCCAGCCACGCCAGCCATAGCGCCTTGGGCTAGAATTCCCGTTTTCAAATTGAGGAGCGCGGCATGAAGATCGGATTCATTGGCCTCGGGATCATGGGGCGCCCGATGGCCATCAATCTATTGAAGGGCGGCCATCAGGTCACCGTCTGGGCGCGCCGCGCCGAGTCGATGCAGCCGCTGCTCGAGGCAGGCGCAACAGGCGCCGGCAGCCCGGCCGAAGCCGCGCGCAGCAACGAACTGGTGATTTCGATGGTCGCGGACGCGCCGGATGTCGCCGAGGTCATGCGTGGCGTCGCGCAAGGGGCTGCGCCCGGCCTCGTCGCGGTCGACATGAGCACCATCGCTCCCGCTGCAGCGCGCCGTATCGGCGCCGAACTGGCCGCCGCCGGCGTCGACTTCATGGATGCGCCCGTCTCCGGCGGCGAGGTCGGCGCCATCGCCGGCACGCTGTCGATCATGGCCGGCGGATCGGAATCGGCCTTCGCGCGGGCGAAACCCGCATTCGAGTTCATGGGCAGGAACATCGTGCACGTCGGTGCTTCCGGCGCCGGCCAGGTCGCCAAGGCGGCCAACCAGATCGTCACCGGCATGGGCGTGCTGGCGGTCGCCGAGGCTTTCGCTTTTGCCGCAAAAAACGGTGTCGACCGCGGCAAGGTGCGCGAGGCGCTGCTCGGCGGCTTCGCCTATTCGAAAATCCTCGAAAACCACGGCCAGCGCATGCTCGACCGCAATTTCAAGCCGGGCTTCAAGAGCTGGATGCACGAGAAGGACTTGAACATCGTCATGCAGACGGCGCACGAACTCGGCCTCTGCCTGCCCGGTTCGGCAGCGACGGCGCAGATGTTCAACGCGATGGTCGGCTCGGGCATGGGCGAGGAAGACTCCATCGCCGTGCTCAAGCTGCTGGAACGGCTGTCGGGCCAGGAATGAAAGTCGGCTTCATCGGGCTGGGTGCCATGGGGCGCCCGATGGCTTTGCATTTGCAGAAAGGCGGGCACGAACTGTTGGTCTGGGCGCGTCGCCCGGAGAGCGCCGTCGGCCTGCCTGCGACCCTGTGCGCGACGCCCGCCGAACTGGGCCGCCGCTGCGAAGTGGTGTTCACCATCATCACCTCCAGCGCCGACGTCGAGGCCGTCGCCCTCGGCGCCGATGGCCTGATCGAGGGCATGGCGCCGGATTCGGTGCTGGTTGATTGCTCGACCATCGCCCCCGATGCGGCCCGCCGAGTTGCCGCTGAGCTCGCCGGAAAAGGCATCCACATGCTCGACGCCCCGGTCTCCGGCGGCGCCCAGGGCGCCATCGACGCCACGCTGGCGATCATGGCCGGCGGCGATGCGGCGGTGCTCGAACGGGTGCGCCCGCTGCTCGACTGCCTCGGCAAGCGCATCGTCCATATCGGCCCGAGCGGTGCCGGCCAGGTGGCCAAGGCGTGCAACCAGATGATCATGGTCGCCGCCATCGAGGCCGTCGCCGAGGCGCTGCGCCTCGCTGCAGCGGCCGGCGCCGACTGCGCCAAGGTGAAGCAGGCGCTGGCCGGTGGTTCGGCCGCCTCGCGCGTGCTCGACGTCATGGGCGAGCGCATGGTCAAACGCGATTTCGCCGCCGGCATCGAAGCGCGCCTGCATCACAAGGATTTCGGACTGGTGCTCGAGGCTGCGCGCAAATCCGGCGTCCCGCTGCCGTTGACCGCGACCGTCGCCCAGCAACTCAACGCGCTGATGGCGAAGGGCTGGGGAAAGGACGACACCGCCTCGCTGCTGCGCGTTCTCGAACACTAGCCGAGCAGCATGACCTTGAGTTTCTCGACGACACTCAAGCTGGCCCACCATGCAATACCGCGCTCGCGAAAACTCACGCCTTCATCGGTCAAGGTAAGCGTCCGGGCGCCGAATTGCGTCTTGCCGCTCTCGGCGATGAAACCGGCCTCCATCAAGTAGCGGGCGATCGCCGGTTGCACCTGCTGTCCGCTGAGCGTCCAGCGCGAGCCGTACCCATCGTCGCTGCCACTGAGCATCAGGATCGGCGCATGCGTACCGATCACCCGCAGCACCTTGAGCGTGTCGGCGCGGTTGGGGATGGGAATTGACGACGCGGGTTCCATGGTACGACGGATTATGGCGCCTTTTGGGCGAGGCGCCACATTCCCGTCAAGGTCGTGCGGCCACTTTCAGGAATTCCGCGGTTTCACGCGATGATAAGATCAGGCCGGCCGTGACACACAGACAAGCAGATGAGGATGACATGAAGGCTTTTCAGGACTACTACCCAGAGAACGTCGCCCATTGTTACGGCTGTGGCCGGCTCAATGCCGAAGGGCACCAGATCAAGACCTGCTGGGAGGGCGACGAGAGCGTTACCCGTTTCCAGCCCAAACCCGAGCACATGGCGATTCCCGGCTTCGTATACGGCGGCCTGCTCGCCTCGCTGATCGACTGCCATGGCACCGGCACGGCAGCCGCCGCCATGTACCGCGCCGAGGATCGGGCGATGGACAGCCTGCCCGCGTTCCGCTTCGTCACGGGCTCGCTGCAGGTGAGCTACCTGAAGCCGACGCCGCTTGGCCCGATCCTGGAAATCCGCGGCAAGGTAAAGGAAATCAAGGGCCGCAAGGTCGTCGTCGAAGCAACTGTTTACGCAGATGGCATCGCTACCGCACGCGGCGAAGTGGTGGCCCTGCAGATGCCCGAGAATTTCGCCGGCTAGCCGGGAAGCAACTCAGCGCCCGGCCTGGAACTTGCGGTAAAGCGTGCGCTGGCTGATGCCGAGTCGCGTGGCCAGCAGCGCCAGATCCCCGCCACTTGGGCGGCCTCTTGCCCAGGCGAGATAACGCCGCTCCACCGTAGCGAGGTCAAGCACGTCGTTTAGCTGGAAGGCGCCGCCGGCCGCGGGCAGCGCCAGCGGAAGGTCGTCGGCCATTGCCGTCAGGTGCTCGAGCTCGATGGTATCGCCATCGGCGAGCAGGGTGGCGCGCTCGATGAGATTGCGCAATTCGCGGATGTTGCCACTGAAACGGCGGCTGCCGAGCCACTCAAGCGCGCCCTCGCTGAAGCTGCGCCCTTTTTTTCGGTCGACCCGCTCGAGCAGGGAGACGGCAAGCAGCGGGATGTCGCCGGCCCGCTCATGCAGGGCCGGGATGCGGATCGGGAAGGTATTGATCCTGAAGTAGAGGTCGCGGCGGAAGACTTCGGCCTGCACCATCGCGCTGAGGTCGCGGTGCGTCGCCGTAATCAGGCGGAAATCGGCCGGCAACCAGTCCAGCCCGCCGACCCGCCGATAGGTGCCGGTCTCGAGCAGGCGCAGCAGCTTGACCTGCAGGGAGAGCGGCAACTCGCCAATCTCGTCGAGGAAAAGCGTGCCGCCACTGGCCGCCTCGACCAGTCCCTGTTTACGGTGGGTGGCACCGGTGAAGGCGCCCTTCTCGTAGCCGAAGAGCTCGCTCTCGAACAGCGTTTCGGTCATTCCTGCGCAGTCGACCGCGACAAACGGCCCTCCCTCGCGGGCACTGGCTTCGTGAATCGCATGGGCAACCAATTCCTTGCCGGTGCCGGTCTCGCCCAGCAGCAACACGGTGGCATCGGCGGTGGCAACGCGCAGCAGCTTCTCCAGCATCCCGACGAAGGCCGGCGAGCGCCCGACCAGTCCCTGAGCAGCGGCCCGGCTACTGGCCTGACGGACGATGCGCATGGTTTCCACGAAATAGACGATCTGCCCCTGATCGTCACGAATCGGCGTCGTCTCGACGTCGACATGCTCCTCGCCGCGCGGGGTGTGGTGCAGGTGCAGGACGCGTTGCGGCGTACCCGTTTCGAGGCTCTGCTTGAGCGGGCATGATTCGCCGGCCTGGTCGCAGGGCACGTCGAAACGATGCGAGACCTCGTAACAGAAGCGCCCGGCGACCGCCTGCCCGGCCCCGAAATCGCGCGTGTAGGCGGCATTCGCGGCGACGATGCGGTAGTTGGCGTCCATGACGATGCGCGGCTCGGGCAGGCCGTCGAGGAAGGAAAGCAACTCACTCAAAAAATGCGAGGTCACGTCAAAAATGGCACTTACGTCAACAATATTTGTCAATATTGGCACATATTGATAAACAAGAGCAATCCGGCTCATGTGAGACTTAACTAACTATATGATTTATATTACGTTTTTATAATTCACTTGCGCTGGCACGCATCTTGTTACTAGTGAAACAGGAAACCCCCACCCTGACCAGAGACCCAATGACCCCGCCCCAACCCAGCACCCAGCCCGGAACCCCCTCCCCCGTCTCGTTCTACGAGAAGCGCAAGAAGATCTACGCCAAGGGGATCCGCGGATTTTTCGACAACTGGCGGATCGCGCTCGTCATCTTCACGCAACTGCTGTTCTACGTGACGCCGTGGCTGGTTTGGAATGACCGCCAGGCAGTCCTGCTGCACCTGGTCGAGCGCAAGTTCTACATCTTTGGCCTGGTCTTCTGGCCACAGGACGTCATCTACCTGTCGGCACTCCTGATCGTCTCGGCCTACGCGCTATTCCTCGTCACGGCAGTAGCCGGGCGCCTTTTCTGTGGCTACGCCTGCCCGCAGACGGTCTATACACAGATATTCATGTGGATCGAGAACTGGATCGAAGGCGACCGCAATGCACGCATGAGACTCGACAAGGCGCCGCTCGATGCCCGCAAGCTGCGCATCAAGGGCACCAAGCACCTGATCTGGGGCCTGCTGGCGCTGTGGACCGGCTTCACGCTGGTCTGCTACTTCACGCCGGTCAACGAGCTGATCGAATCGCTCAAGACCGGCAACCTGAGCGCCTGGGAAATCTTCTGGATCTTCTTTTACGGCGGCTTCACCTACCTGTTCGCCGGTTTCATGCGCGAACAGGTCTGCAAGTACATGTGCCCCTACGCCCGTTTCCAGAGCGTGATGTTCGACCCGGACACGCTGATCATCACCTATGACCCGGCACGCGGCGAAACCCGTGGCGTGCGCAAGAAAGGTGTCGACGCCAAGGCTGCCGGACTCGGCGACTGCGTCGATTGCGGGCAATGCGTCGTCGTCTGCCCGACCGGCATCGACATCCGCAACGGGCTGCAATACGAATGCATCGGCTGCGCCGCCTGCATCGACGTCTGCGACCAGGTGATGGACAAGGTCGGCCTGCCGCGCGGCCTGATCCGCTACTCGACCGAGAATGCGATGGCCCGCCATCTCGGCAAGAAGGAAATCCTCAGCCACATCATCCGTCCGCGCATCCTGCTGTACACGGCCATCCTGCTGCTCATCACCGGCCTCAGTGTGTGGTTCCTCGCGCACCGCATCCCGCTCAAGGTCGACATTATCCGCGACCGCTCGACGCTGGCCCGCGAGGCTGACGACGGGCGCATCGAGAATGTCTACATGCTGCAGATCATGAACACCGAAGAGCGGCCGCACCGCTACAAGGTGACGGTCGACGGCCTGCCCGGGGCGGAAATCGCGGGGCCGGACGAAGTCGATGTCCGCGCGGCGACGCTGCAATCGTTCAACACCGTCGTTCGCGTCCAGCCCGATGCCGGCAAGACGGGCGCCAACCAGATCCACCTCGAAATCACCGCACAGGACGACCCCGCCATCAAGGTACGCGAGAAAGCCTCTTTCCTGCTACCCTGAAGCGGGCTGCCGGCCTGGCTTGGAGCGAAGCCGGGCCGGTCGGTTGCCTGGTCCGGCGCATCGCGCCGGCCTAATCCAGTCGGTTCGAGCGGGTTTCCAGCATTCCCCGGAGGGCCGCCTGCTCCTGCGGCGTCGGGACCGCGGATACGTATTCCAGCCCGGCGTAATTGGCGGCAACGAAGCGGACGCGGCACTGCATTTTCAGCTCCTGGAAATTTCCGCCGCGGCGCAGCATGAAACTCAGGATCGCCGGCGTACCGACGGTCACCGCCTGACCGGTCCGGGTCAGCGACTCGCTGGCTTCGAATTCTGCGCCGCCCAGTGAAATGTTCCTGGTATTTCCCGAAAAGCGCTTGCCGGTTGCCGAAATCATCAGGCTGCACTGTATGCGGGCAAGAACCCTCAAGTCTTTGCGGCGTTCATCCATGACGGAATTATCGTGCAAATGCCCGGCTGATGGTGCGCGACGGCAAATTCATACAATTGCCGCAGCGGACGCCGGCAGGCAGCCGCTCAGGGATGCGGCTGGAAGATCGCGCCGCTGGCCACACCGCGCGCCGTCCTGATGGCGGTCACAAACCACAGGAAGCAGAGCAGCAGCCAGGTGGCGACACCGACACCGAAGACCGTACTCCAGCCGAGCAGCTTGCTCAGGCGCAGGCTTTCGGCGACGAAGGCGCCGAGCGGAAAGGTGAACCCCCACCAGGAAAGCGCGAAGGGCATCTGGCCCGCGGCACGGGCCGCCAACGTCAGCAGGCTGGCCATGACGACCCACCAAACCCCGAAGCCCCAGAAGAGCAGCATCAGCACCGTCGCCGCTTCGCGCGCCGCAGGGAACGGCAGTTGCTCGAGCAAGTTCATCAGGCTCACCGGAATGACACCGATTGGCGCCAGATGTATCCACACCGTGGGCGTCAGGATGCCCTGCGCCGGCTTGTGCAGATATTTGCGGAACAACGTGATGCCGAGCAGGCCGACGTACATCATGCTGCCTGCACCGAGGCCGACGGCATTCACGGTCAGCGCCAGTTCGCGCATCGCGTCCGTCATGTGAGGCAACAGGGGCGCACCGGCCAGCGGCATGACGACCAGGCCGACGGCCGGAATGAACTGCGCCGGCGTCACATGCTCGATCGCCACCTGTTCGCCACGGAACATGAAGAACAGGGCAGCAAAGCTGAATACGAAGGTCAGCACCACGCCCAGCCACCAGAGCACCAGCGCCACCCCGGCATAGGGCGTGAACGTCAGCCACTGCGCGGCCAGCACCAGCAAGGCTATCGAAAAGGTCGGGTAGAAATTGGCCTGTACCGGATGTTTGAGCGTCTGCAGCGCCGCCTCGCGAAAACGCAGCCAGCGGGTCAGCCAGGGCAGTGCGAGTACCAGGAACAGGGCCGTATTGAACCAGTGCAGCGCCACCGCCAGGTCCCCGAGCGCGGGCCAGCGCTGGGCTAGGCCGTGCGTGGTCAGGGCCAGGACGCCGGTACCCATGACCGCGGCAAACCAGCCGGGAGCAAAGCTGCGGGAAATATCTGCGAATGACGGATAGGCCATGGCTCGCACCCCATGAATCAGAATCGGCTTATTTTACACGGTCGACCGCAAGATTCGCGGCAACCAAAAAAAGACCCTACTGCCGATAATGCTGTAATATTTTCGAAACACTGAACGAGAACGCCGCCATGCAGATTTCTTGTCCGCTCCGTATCCACCCTGCCCGCCATGAGTCGGCGCGATGATTGAGCCGGTTGTTCTGCTCGCCGTCATCGCGGTCATCATCGTCCTACTGTTCGACTACACGAACGGCTTCCACGATGCCGCCAACATCGTCGCCACGGTCATCGCCTCGCGCGCCATGACGTCGGCGCAGGCGGTGATCATCGTCGGCATCTTCGAATTCCTCGGCCCGCTGCTCGGCGGCACGGCAGTGGCCAACACGATCGGCAAGTTCATCACGCTGGACGGCGTCCTGCCCGTCCTTTCGCTGTCCATCCTCGTCTGCGGACTGCTCGGCGCCATCGTCTGGAACCTGGCAACCTGGTATTTCGGCATCCCCTCATCCTCCTCGCACGCTCTTGTCGGCGGCCTCGTCGGGGCGGTCGTCGTATCGGTAGGCATGGATCACGTTGTCTGGGGCTTCAGCGAACTCGCCCAGGGCAAGGTGACCGGGATCGTCAAGGTACTGGCCGCGTTGCTCCTTTCACCGGTCGTCGGATTCGGGATGGGATTCCTGGTCAAACGCTTGATGTCGGCGCTACTGAACCGGGCCACGCCCGCGGTCAACCGGCGCTTGCGTGGCGCCCAGTTCTTCACCGCGGCCGGCCTTGCCTTCTCGCACGGCGCCAACGACGCCCAGAAGAGCATGGGCATCCTGACCCTGGTCCTGCTGCTGGGCGGTTTCATTCCCAAGTTCGAAGTCCCGTTCTGGGTCATGCTGGCCTGCGCGATCGCCATCACGCTCGGCATCCTGTCCGGCGGCTGGCGTATCGTCCGTACCCTGGGCTTCGCGATCTTCCGCGTGCGTCCGATTCACGCGCTCAGCTCGCAGCTGACCTCGGCGATCGTCATCCTCTCCGCTTCGGTCATCGGCGCCCCGGTATCGACCACCCACGTGGTGGCCACCTCGATCATGGGCATCGGCTCGGCCGACAACCCGCGCGCCGTACGCTGGAAGAAGGCCAAGGATATCGCCGTCACCTGGGTCGTCACCATCCCCGGCGCCGCCCTCGTCGGCATCCAGGCCTACGCCCTGCTCAACCTATACCTCGGAAGCAAGCCATGAGTGACCAGCCCTCCAGCACTGACCAGCCCTCCATCTTCCGCAGGCTGTTCGATCGCGTGTTCCCCAAGATGGCCGATTTCTTCGGCGCGCTCAGCTCGCAATGCCAGCACGTCGCGCAGACCACAGGCCTGCTCGTCGAGTTCATGGAATCCGGCGATGTGCCGATCGGCGAGCGAATCCGCCAGGATGAGCACGATGCCGACCGGATCAAGGCCGAGAACCTGCATACGCTGAACGAAGCCTTCTCGACACCGATCGACCGCGAGGATCTGCACCGGGCGATCATGCACCTCGACGAGATCACCAACTACTGCAAGACGACGGTCAACGAGATGACCGTCCTTGCCCTGGCACCGGACAAGTACTGCCTCGAAATGGCCATGCACATCAAGATGGGCACCGATGCGCTGGCGCTCGGTTTCGCGAGTCTGGCCACCGATCCGGCCAGCGCCGCGGCCCAAGCCGACGCTGCACGCAAGGCCGAGCGCAAGGTCGAGAAGGCCTACCGGCGGGCGATCGCCGAACTATTCCAGGGTGACGACTACATCAATATGTTCAAGCGACGCGAAATCTACCGCCACCTGTCCAACGCCGCCGACCGCGTCGCCCACGCTGCCAACACGCTGCACGACATCGTCGTCAAACTCTCCTGAGCCGGCGCCTGCCGGCTAGGGGGCAACCAGCGTCACTTCCTCGCCGGCAAAGCTGACGGTCTGGCCGGGGCGCAATTTCGCCCGTTTCCGGGTGTCGACCGCACCATCCACCCTGACCCGGCCCTCGGCGATGGCGGCATGCGCCGCACCGCCCGAGTCGCAGAGGCCGGTCGCCTTGAGCAATTGGTCGAGCTGGATGTATTCGCCGCGCACGGCCAGGGTGATGCTCATGAGGTTTCTCCGTACAGGATCAGGTGTACCCGGCACGGCCCGTGGGCGCCGAGGACGATGGTTTGCTCGATGTCGCCGGTCCGTGACGGGCCGGAGATGAAATTGACGGCGCGCGGCATGCCATCGTGTTCGGCACGCAGCAGTGCGAAAGCGTCTTCCATCGTCGCGACGATGCGCGCGACCGGCACGATGGCGATGTGGGTTTCCGGCAACAAGCTGATGCTGGCCGGGGTTGGCGCAGCGGAGAGCAGCATCAGCGTGCCGGTCTCGGCGATCGCGCAGAAGCAGCCGGTAATGCCCACCGTATCTGTTTCGATCGCGGCGCGCACGGCGACATCGAGTCCGGCAGCAACCCAGTCGAGCCCTGCCAGGTCGGCCGTGACGACGGCGCGTGGCGGGAGCAATTGTGCCGCCAGATAGCGCGCTGCCGCGCCTGGGACCGCGGTGGGCCCGGCAAGCTGATCCACCGTGCTGCTCAGGCTGACCGCCTTGTCCACGAAGCGCGCGGCAAGCTCGCCGGCGATCCGCGGTCGCGGCCCCCGCACCGGCTTGGCCAGCGCCGCTTCCGCAGCTTCCCTGCGGGTCGCCACATCGCCCTTGCCGAGACCGGCGCAAACACGTTGCAGGATTTCCGCGCGCGCGCTCATGCCACCCGGTTGCGCGGCTCGCCCGCGACGAAAGCTTCGATGTTGTCGATGAGCTGGTCGGCCAGTGCCTGCATCGCCGGACGGCTGGCCCAGGCGACGTGCGGGGTGAGCAGGAAATTGGGCAGCGCCAGCAGTTCCCGGGCGACCATCGGATGCCCCGGCGGCGGGGGTTCGGCGGTGATGACGTCGAAGCCGGCACCGGCGATCCATCGCTCGCGCAAGGCACGGATCAGCGCCGCCTCGTCGACCAGGCCGCCGCGCGCCGTGTTGATCAGCAGGGCACCCGGCTTCATCGAGCGCAATTCGGCCTCACCGATCAGGCCATGGGTCTCGGACGTCAGCGGGCAATGCAGCGTGAGCACATCGGCCGTGCGCAGGACTTCGGAAAACTCGTTGTAGCCCGGCCGCGTGGTTGTGCTGCCCTTGTGCTCGGCGCGCAACACGCGCATGCCGAAAGCTTCGGCCAGGCGGGCGACGCCGTTACCCAGGCTGCCGCTGCCGACCAGCCCGAGCGTGGCGCCGTGCAGATCGCTGATCGGATGGTCGAACAGGCAGAACTGCTCCGCCTGTTGCCAGCGCCCGGCGCGCACCGAATCGCGCCAGGCGACCAGGTTGCGCGACAGCGCCAGCATCAGGGCCAGGACGTGTTCGGGCACCGTGTGCTCGGCGTAGCCGCGAATGTTGGAAACGACGATGCCGCGCCGGCTGCAGGCGTCGAGATCGACGATGTTGGTGCCGGTGGCGGCAACGGCGACCATTTTCAGGTCCGGCAGCGCGTCCACCGCAGCAGCGGGCAGCGGCACCTTGTTGACGATGGCGATAGAACAGCCCTGCAGGCGTTCGACCACCTGCGCCGGCGTTGTCTTGGCATACTCGACCCAGTCGTGGGCAAAGGCCGGACGCCGGACATTGGCAATGACCGACTCACGTTCGAGATAGACGATCCGCTGCATCAGCCCTGGCCCATTTCGTAGGGCGTGCCCGCCGCATCGGCGATGGCGCCGATGGCCACCCCCAGCGCGGCATTGCCGCGATAGACCAGGCGATCGATGCCGGCGGCACACAGGCCCTCGATGGCGGCTGTATCGCCCTGGAGCAGGTTGAGCACCCCGGGCGGCAGGCCGCTGCGCGACGCCAGTTCGCAGAGGGCGAAGATCGCCGCTGGCGCCTTCGGGCTCGGCTTGACGACCAGCGTCGCCCCGGCGCGCAAGGCCGGGGCTACTGCCCCGGCAAATCCGGCAAGCGGGCGCGATGCGTCGACGACCACGGCGACCACGCCGCCCGTGCCCGTGCCGCCAGAGCGCAAGGCAGCGACCGCCGCCGCCACT
>ERZ724516.1087-NODE-1087-length-16147-cov-7.164367_pt1 | contig 16147 bp, 13 predicted proteins | sample MGYA00376049_ERZ724516 | MGnify/ENA primary metagenome ERZ724516 (study PRJEB28724, sample SAMN07190886) | activated sludge metagenome | isolation source: activated sludge of sewage treatment plant in Hong Hong | place: USA: Christiansburg, Virginia | collected... | reverse complement strand
GTGACCGAGATTGCCGCCGTGGGCGCACCCGCCTTGTTTGTGCCTTTTCCGTCGGCCGTGGACGACCATCAAACACACAATGCGCGTTTTCTGGTCGACCAGGGTGCTGGCTGGCTGATTCCCCAAAGCGAATTGACACCAGAACTTTTGGCAAATTTGCTACAAAAAACAGAGCGCTCTACGCTGTTGACACGAGGGCTGGAGGCCAAAAAGCTGCAGCAACTTCGGGCCACCCATGCTGTGGTGGCTGCTTGTGAGGAGCTTTGCGTATGAAACACGCCATCAAACACATTCATTTTGTCGGCGTGGGTGGCTCAGGCATGTCCGGCATCGCCGAGGTGCTGTGCAACCTGGGTTACACCATCTCTGGCTCAGACCTGTCGGACAGCGCCACGCTCAAACGTCTGGCATCTCTGGGCATCAAGACCTGTGTGGGCCATGCACCGGAAAACGTTGCAGGGGCCGATGCGGTAGTGACATCAACAGCCGTCCATTCGGACAACCCCGAAGTGCTGAAAGCGCGTGAGATGCGCATCCCCATCGTGCCACGCGCCCTGATGTTGGCCGAATTGATGCGCCTCAAGCAAGGTATTGCCATTGCCGGGACGCACGGAAAGACCACCACCACCAGCCTGGTCGCCAGTGTGCTGGCAGAGGCTGGCCTGGACCCCACTTTTGTCATTGGCGGGCGCCTCAACAGTGCGGGAGCGAATGCGCGTTTGGGAAGTGGCGACTACATCGTGGTGGAGGCCGACGAGTCCGATGCGTCTTTCTTGAACCTGTTGCCCGTGATGGCCGTGGTGACCAATATCGACGCCGACCACATGGAAACCTACGGCCAGGACTTTGGCCGGCTGAAAAAGGCCTTTGTAGAGTTTCTTCACCGCATGCCGTTTTACGGTGTGGCGATCTTGTGTACGGACGATGCGGCGGTGCGCGACATCATCGACGACGTGACGTGTCCTGTCACCAGCTACGGCTTCAACGAGGAGGCTCAGGTGCGCGCCATCAACGTGCGTGCTGTGGATGGTCAGATGCATTTCACGGTCCAACGCCGCAATGGCGTGGTGTTGCCGGATCTGGATGTGGTGTTGAACCTGCCGGGACGGCACAACGTGCTCAACGCCTTGTCTGCGATTGCTGTGGCAGTGGAACTGAGCCTTGAGGACGCAGCAGTGCTCAAAGCGCTGGCCGAGTTCAAGGGTGTTGGCCGGCGCTTCCAACGTTATGGTGACCTGCCGCTGCCCAACGGTGGTATTGCTACGGTCATCGACGATTACGGTCACCATCCCGTTGAGATGGAAGCGACGCTGGCGGCCGCCCGTGGGGCATTTCCGGGGCGTCGCCTGGTACTGGCTTTCCAGCCGCACCGCTACACGCGTACGCGGGATTGTTTTGAGGACTTCATCAAAGTCATGGGCCACGCAGACTCGGTGTTGCTGGGTGAGGTTTACGCCGCTGGTGAGGCGCCCATTGTGGCGGCCGATGGTCGTGCTTTGGCCCGTGCGTTGCGCATTGCTGGCAAGGTAGAGCCGATCTTTGTGGACGACATTACCGCCATGCCGCAGGCCGTTGTCGACAACGCACTGTCGGGGGACGTGATTATGTGTATGGGTGCCGGGTCGATCGGATCCGTACCCGCAAAAATTGTTGAGCTACTACAAAAAAATGAGCGCTCCAACGAGGAGGGACGAGGGCTATGAGCCAAAAACAAAGTGCCGCCGGGCCGTCCCAAGGCACGACGGCCCCCCTGGGGGGCAGCGCAGTACACGCAGTGACAAGCGTGGGGGCCACATTTGGGAAAGTAGCCGTGTTGATGGGTGGAGCATCTGCTGAGCGTGAGGTGTCCCTGATGTCGGGCGGTGGCGTCTTGAAGGCACTGCGCTCTAAGGGTGTGGATGCACACGCTTTTGACCCGGCCGAGCGCGACCTGTCCGAGCTCAAGCGCGAAGGGTTTGAGCGGTGCTTTATCGCATTGCATGGCCGTTTGGGTGAGGACGGTACGGTACAGGGCGCTTTGGAACTGCTGGGCATTCCCTATACCGGCTCCGGAGTCATGGCGTCGGCCATTTCGATGGACAAAGTCATGACCAAACGCATCTGGATTTCCGAGGGTATCCCCACGCCGCGTTACCAGCTGTTGCGTCTGGGTGCCTATGACCGCAGGGCGGTGATCGAGGTGCCTGATGCATTGGGCTTGCCCGTCATCGTCAAGCCCGCCAGGGAGGGGTCATCGATCGGGGTCACCAAGGTGGTAGGTTATTCGGGCATGGCCGAGGCCGTTGCGTCCGCCAGCGCTTTGCACGATGACATTCTTTGTGAACAGTGCATCGAAGGGGATGAAGTGACCTGCCCGGTGCTGGGGCATGACGAACAGGCGTATGCGCTGCCCGTCATTCGGATCGTCGCGCCAGAGGGCAAGTACGACTACCAGAACAAATACTTCACCGACTCCACGCAATACCGGGTGCCGGCCGGTTTGCCGCCCGGTGAAGAAGACGCGATACAAGCTTTGGTACTGCGGGCTTACCGGGTGCTGGGCTGCCGGGGCTGGGGCCGGGTGGACGTCATGATCGATGGCAAGACGCGCCAACCTTACCTTTTGGAAATCAATACCTCGCCCGGCATGACGGGTCACTCCCTGGTTCCCATGTCGGCCAAAGCGGCGGGCATTTCCTACGAGGATCTGTGTGTTCGCCTGTTGGAGCACTGTGCCCTGGATACGGGAGTCCGTGCATGAACCACGCGGTGACAACGCCCCTGGACATCAAATTGATGAACATGACTGCGATGGTCCTGTTCGTCGGTTTTGTTGCTCTGGGTGCCTTGGTCACCGCGCGCTGGATGGTGCGGCTACCGGTATTCGACATCAAGGGCATTGCGGTGACGGGTGAAGTCAGTCACAACAACGCCTTGACCTTGCGCGCCAATGTAGCTCCGCGATTGGCAGGCACGTTTTACAGCATGGACCTGGCGACGGTGCGCGCTGCCTTTGAAGCCGTGCCCTGGGTTCGCCGGGCCGTTGTGCGTCGTGAGTTCCCTAACCGTTTGCGGGTCGTATTGCAGGAGCACCAGGCGGTCGCCTATTGGGGTGGTGACGGTGAGCTGCGCCTGATCAACAGTTACGGTGAGGTTTTTGAAGCCAATGTGGGTGAGGTCGAGCAGGACACCCTGCCGCGACTCAGTGGTCCCGAAGGGCATGGCGCTGAAGTGTTGGCCATGTACCGCACCCTGGTGCCATTGTTCACACCTTTGGCGCTGTCCATAGACCAGTTGGAACTGTCGGTCGGAGGGAGCTGGCGTGTGATTCTGGAAACCGGGGCCGAAATTGAATTGGGTCGCGGCGGAGCGGCGGACATCACCGCCAGGGTGCAGCGCTTTCTCGCCACGGTGACCCAGGTGACATCGCGTTATGCGCGGCACGCCAGTGCCGTGGAGTCGGCCGATCTGCGGCACGAAAACGGCTACGCCCTGCGTTTGCGTGGAGTCAGCACCACGGTCGCTGCAGTGCCACCCCGGAAGAAATAGTGAAAGACGAAATCAGCAGGTAACCCATATGGCAAAAGAATACAAAGACCTGGTCGTAGGACTGGACATCGGAACCGCCAAGGTCATGGTGGTGGTGGCCGAGGTGTTGCCCGGCGGCGAGCTCAAGCTGGCCGGCCTGGGCGTGGCCCCCAGCAATGGCATCAAGCGTGGTGTGGTGGTGAATATCGACGCCACGGTGCAGAGCATCCAGCAGGCCTTGCGCGAAGCCGAATTGATGGCCGACTGCAAGATCACCCGGGTCTACACCGGCATCACCGGCAGCCATATCCGCGGCATCAATTCCAGCGGCATGGTGGCGGTGAAAGACCGTGAAGTAACGGCCGCTGATGTGGCCCGCGTCGTGGAGACGGCCAAGGCGATCAATATCTCCACCGACCAGCGCCTGCTGCTGGTAGAGCCACAAGAATTCATCATCGACGGCCAGGATGTGAAAGAGCCGATCGGCATGAGCGGCATCCGTCTGGAGGCGAAGGTGCACATCGTGACCGGTGCCCAGAGCGCGGCTGAAAACATCATCAAGTGCGTGCGCCGCTGTGGTCTTGAGGTCGAGCAGCTGATGCTGAATCCGCTGGCATCCAGCCTGTCCGTATTGACCGAAGACGAACGCGAACTGGGTGTGGCGCTGGTGGACATTGGCGCGGGCACCACCGACATCGCGATCTTCACCAACGGCGCGATCCGCCACACGGCCGTGATACCGATTGCCGGTGACCTGATCACCAGCGACATCGCGATGGCCCTGCGCACGCCGACCAAGGACGCCGAAGACATCAAGGTCGAAAGCGGCCACGCCAAACAATTGCTGGTGGACCCCGAGACCCAGGTGGAAGTGCCCGGCCTGGGCGACCGCGGCCCGCGCATGCTGAGCCGACAGGCGTTGGCCGGTGTGATCGAGCCGCGTATTGAAGAGATTTTTTCGCTGGTCAATCAGGTGATGCGCGAGTCCGGATACGAAGAAGTGCTGTCTTCGGGCATTGTGCTAACCGGTGGTAGCTGCATCATGCCGGGCATGGTGGAGCTGGGTGAAGACATCTTCCTTAAGCCGGTCCGACGCGGCATCCCCAAATACTCCAGCGCTCTGGCCGACATGGTGGCCCAGCCGCGTGCAGCCACCGTCATGGGCCTGCTCGAAGAAGCGCGTTTGGCGCGGCTGCGGGGTTACAAGGTGTCGCAGAAAAGCGGATCGATGAAAACAGCGTTTGGATCGGTAAAAGACTGGTTCATTGGGAACTTCTGACCATGCAAAACAAATTATGGCTGGCACGCGGAAGTCCGCATTGGCGATGGAGAAACAAAGATCAGCCTACACGCGCAGGTCCGATAGGACGAAAAAGACAAGTATTGAAAATTCGTATTGAAACTCAAGGAGCATCAGATGGCCATCGAAATGATTGAAGAAGAAGCGTTTAACCAAGGCACACAAATCAAGGTGATCGGCGTCGGAGGGGGTGGCGGCAACGCAGTCGAGCACATGATTTTTTCGGCCGTGGGGGGAGTCGAATTTATTACCGCCAACACGGACTCGCAGGCTCTGTCTCGCAGTACGGCGCACAAGACCATTCAGCTCGGCGCGGGTGGTTTGGGAGCGGGTAGCAAGCCTGACAAAGGGCGTGAAGCCGCCGTGCTGGCCGAGGCCGACATCCGCGCAGCGATTGAAGGTGCCCACATGCTGTTTATCACCGCAGGTATGGGTGGTGGTACCGGCACGGGGGCGGCACCCGTGATCGCCCGGGTTGCCAAGGAAATGGGCATCCTGACCGTGGGTGTGGTTACCAAGCCGTTCGACTTTGAGGGTGGTCGTCGCATGAGCAATGCCGATGCGGGACTGACGGAACTTGAAGCCAATGTGGATTCGCTGATTGTGGTGTTGAACGAAAAGCTGCTGGAAGTGCTGGGTGATGACGTGTCCCAGGACGAGGCTTTTGCACATGCCAATGACGTGCTGAAAAACGCCGTGGGTGGCATAGCGGAAATCATCAACGTGCCAGGCCATGTGAACGTCGACTTTGAAGACGTGCGCACCGTCATGGGCGAGCCCGGCAAAGCCATGATGGGCACCGCCCTAGCCAGTGGGCCGGATCGTGCGCGTATTGCCGCCGAGCAGGCCGTTGCCTGCCCGTTGCTGGAAGGCATCGATCTGTCGGGAGCCAAGGGCGTACTGGTGCTGATCACCGCAGCCAAGGGTTCACTCAAACTGAGCGAGTCCAAGCTGGCGATGAACACCATCCGTGCCTATGCATCGCCCGATGCCCATGTGATTTACGGTACCGCCTATGACGATGCGTTGGGCGACAACATTCGGGTCACGGTGGTGGCCACAGGCTTGAGCCGCCAGGGTGTGCGCCGCACAGCGCCACCGCTTCAGGTCTTGCGCACAGGCACTGACAATGTTCCCTTCCACGTTCCAACTCTGAACAATCCTGTGGGTGGACCGGGTGTCAGCAATGCAGGCTCCTTGGGAGTTGTTCAGCCGGACTATGCGGGCTTGGGAACACCCGCCGTTTGGCGTGGCCGTACGTCTGCAGCAGCCAAGGTCGATGCTTTGTCGAATGGTGGCATGGATGACTACGAAATCCCTGCGTTTTTGAGAAAGCAAGCAGATTGACTTGGGGCACACCCCCCGGCTTCGCGCACTGCGTGTCGCTTCGCTTCAGTGCCTCAGCCAGAGGCAACGGCTCTTCGGGGCCGTCCAAGCCTGCGCAGGCAGGCTCGGAGCCGCGCCCCTCAGCCCCTTGCAGGGGGCAACACCTGTGGCCCGGCATAGCCGGTTCCACGGTGTTCCTGGCAGAGGCAAGGCGTTTTGGTGTGCGTGGCTATTGATCGCCCGATAAAATATCGTAGTGCTCAAACAACGAACGCTTAAATCCCTGACCCGCGCCGTTGGCGTGGGGCTGCACAGCGGACAGCGGGTGGAGATCACCTTGCGGCCGGCGCAGCCGGATACTGGCATCGTCTTTCGTCGGGTGGATTTACCGGTGCCGGTGGAAATTCCGGTGTCCGCGCCGTCGGTCACCGATACGCGCATGGCGTCCACCATTTCCAACGGGGCCGCCAAGGTCCAGACCATCGAGCATCTGATGTCGGCGTGTGCCGGTTTGGGGCTGGACAATCTGTATGTGGACATCACTGCCGAAGAGGTTCCTATTCTGGACGGATCAGCGGCTTCGTTTGTGTTTTTGTTGCAAAGTGCCGGCATAGAACTGCAAAACGCAGCCAAGCGATTCCTGCGCGTCAACCGACCGGTGGAGGTTCGCGAAGGTGAGGGAGCCAATTTGAAGTGGGCACGGCTGGAACCCTACAACGGGTTCAAGCTCAGCTTTGAAATTGTGTTCGACCATCCGGCAGTCGATTCCACCGGCCAGCGCGTGGAGTTCGACATGGGAGCCGACTCCTACTCCAAAGACATTGCGCGCGCTCGTACTTTCGGGTTCACCAAAGACGTCGAAATGATGCGCATGAATGGCCTCGCATTGGGTGGTGGCCTGGACAACGCCATTGTGATGGACGATTACAAGGTGCTGAACGCCGAGGGTTTGCGTTATGACGATGAGTTTGTCAAACACAAGTTGCTCGATGCCATTGGCGACTTGTATTGTGTGGGCAAGCCACTGTTGGCACGTTACAGCGCTTTCCGATCTGGCCATGCCTTGAACAACAAATTGTTGCGCGAATTGTTGGCACAACCCGACGCCTGGGATGTCGTGAGTTTCGATGATGAAAGTCGGGCCCCCACCGGATTTTCACAACTGGCACGTGCTTGGTAGAGTGAACAGAGAAACGTAGCCGTGGCTCCACTTCGCTGGTTGGTACTGTTCATGCTCGTGGCAGCAGGTTTGTCGTTTGCCTGCTTTGCAATTACTGGTCAAACACGCTTCAAGGTCTTTGGATTGCGAATTCTGCGATGGACCATGGTCGGTGCGTTCGCTTTTTTTGGCGTCCTGATTCTTGAACGACTAGCCTAAGAGGCGAGCGCTCATTTTTGGAGGCGTTGCGCCACCGCAATAGGCCCGATGCTTGCCGCCGCGCCGGTCCCAACAATCAGTGGTCCCCGGCTGTCAGCCAGTCCGGTTTCTCGAGCTTCAAAAAGGCCAACAATGCATCGATGACGTCGGGGTCGAATTGCTTGCCTTTGCGTTCCACCAGATAGGCCAGCACATCGTCCAGCAGCCAGGCATCCTTATAGGGGCGGCTGTGCAGCAAGGCGTCAAAAACATCGACCACGGCCACAATGCGCGCCGCCAACGGTATTTCCTGGGCCTTCAAACCCCGGGGGTACCCGTTGCCGTCAAAGTGTTCGTGATGCCCTCCGGCAATTTGAGCGCCCAAGCTCAGGCTACTGACGCCGTCCACCATCTGCGAGGCCCGGGCCAGCACGGTCTCGCCGATGGCGGCGTGCTTTTCCATCATGATGCGTTCGTCGGCGGTATGCCGTCCAGGTTTGAGCAACACCGCGTCGGGCGTTGCCACCTTGCCAACGTCATGGAGGATGCTGGCAATACCCACCAAGGACATAAACGTCGGGGTTGTAATCTCGGGATACTTTCCGGCTGCTTTCAGTTGTGCCGCGATGCCGTCAGTCAGGTTGCTAACCCGGCGCACATGACCGCCTGTGGTGGGGTCGCGCGATTCGGCAAGGTCTGCCAATGCCACGACAGTGGCCTCCTGGGTATTTCGCAATTGTCCAAACATGTGTAGGTTGTCAAATGCGGCGGCGATACGGTCGCAAAACACGCTCAGGAGGCTGCGTTCCAGATCACCCAGGGGCCAAGGCGGAGAAAACGCCACGGCAAACTGATGACCGTGCGCCGCTGAAATAAAAAGGACATCCAGCTTCTCACCAAATACATTCCTTTTTTCGCGAAATGCCTGTGCGATGCCCGGCGCCCAGGCATGGTCTGCCGGCATGGTGTTGTGGACTTCCAACTCCGACAGAGCCCCGGTTGAGGCAATCACCATGGGATCGTCCGTCACACCTGGAGACTTGTTGCGCATGACACACAACACGCCCTCGGTACCAAAGTTCAGAATGGCGCCGATTTGTGTCAGGACACCCGAGGCAAGGTCCTTCAGCGAGTCAATCTGGTATAGGTTGCTGGCGGATTCGAGGATTTGTGCCAGGCCCTTGCGACTGGCGTCAATCGTTTGCAATCCTTCGTAACTGCGCAACGAGGCAATGACGGTAGTGAACAGTTTTTGCGCTGTCAACTCGGTCTTGGCCTTGTAGTCATTGATGTCGAAATCGACAATCACCTTTTGTTCCGGTGCCTGCCCGGGCTGACCCGTTCGCAACACAATGCGGATCAGGTTGTTGCCGAGGTCCTCCCGGATCCGCTTGGTCAGCCGCAGTCCAGCGTCGTCTGATTCCATCACCACATCCAACAACACCAAAGCGATGTCGTTTTCATTGGCCAACACGTCATAACCCTGAGCCCCGGAGTAAGCCGACAGAATTTCGACGCCCCGGCCCTTGAAAGTGACGTTGTTCAGCGCCAATCGCGTTACCGCATGGATGTCGGGCTCATCATCAACAACCAGAATTCGCCAGGGCCTGGCTGCGTGCTGACCAACGATGGGTTCGTCGTCATCAGCCAGCCAGTCGTCGTTGTTAGAGTCAGATTGATCCATATGCGCCCCAACGGTTGAATGTTCTACCGACCGGAAGATTCCCCGGCTTGAAATTCATACAAGCCGAGCATAGCGAGAAATCAAGCGATTGCGGTGACAGGGGCTACCAATGGAATGCAATTTGTGAAACACGCGCCGCCCTGGAACTAACGGCTTCGTCCAGCTTTGTAGTTCCCACCGATCTTGCCACCCAGACCACTGGCCTTGGCCAAGCGCGCCATTGCCGATCCGGCGTGTGCATGGGTGATGGCCAGCCCCAGCGCATCGGCCGCATCGGGACCTGGCAGTCCAGGCAAGGCCAAAAGGCGCTGAACCATGGACTGCACCTGCATTTTGTCGGCGCGCCCGTAACCCACCACGGCCTGTTTCATTTGCAGCGCGGTGTATTCGGCAACCGGCAATTCTTTGTAGACCAAAGAGGCAATACAGGCCCCGCGTGCCTGACCCAACAACAAGGTGGACTGCGGGTTGACGTTGACAAACACGATCTCCACACACGCACAGTCTGGCGCATAACGCGCGATCACTTCCGCGATGCCGTCAAACAGCACTTTGAGTCGCAAGGGCAAGGCACCGACATCCAGATGCTGGGTGCTGATGGTGCCGCTGGCCACATACCGCAGCGCGGCGCCCTCTGCATCGACCACCCCAAAGCCGGTGGTGCGCAGGCCAGGATCAATGCCCAATATTCGCATGCTATATCTTTAGGAGCTACTTACGCAATGGATTCGAGGGCTAGAGGTCGTTTTTGCACCAAGGTTTTGAGCCGTGCCTATTCGTTGACCTGCTTGGGGGTGAATACATCAAACCTCAAAATACCAGCGCGCAGAGTGGAAAAACACGGGTGCCGCAAAACACAGCGCGTCCACACGGTCCAACAGCCCACCCGCTCCGGTCACCGACTTGCCCTGACTGCCCCAGCTCGGAATGCCACGGTCACGTTTGAGCGCCTTCATGACGAAGTGGCCCATCGATCCGGCAACACAAGCGATAAAGGCTGCCGCAAACGCAGTACCCGGCACCCAGGGTGTGATGCCAGCCAGCAAAGCACCCAACAAACTGCCCACTGCCACGCCGCTGGCCCAACTGCGCCATTTGAAACTCTGGCTGATCGCGGGTGCCACCGGTGCACGCTGAAGTTGGCGCGAAGCGATGTGCTGCGTGACCATACATACCTGAACCACGATGACCAGAAAAAACACCAGAAAGGCATTGCGGTTGTCATAACCCGGGAACTTCAACAACAACAGCGCTGGCACATGGCTCATGCCGTAAATACACACCATGATGCCCCACTGTAGCTTGGCGTTGCGCTCCAGAAAACGCAGCGGGTCGTTGGCCAGGGCGCTGACCAGTGGCAGTGCCAGGAAAACGTAGACCGGAATAAATACCGCGAACATGTCGAAATGCCCACTGCCCGCCAGCCAGTATTGCACCGGCAACACGACAAAAAATGCCAGCACCAGACTGCGGTGGTCACCCAGGCGGGTGGGCGACAGGGTCAGAAACTCGCGTAATGAAAAGAAGGACACAAAAGCAAACAGCGACAGCGCCACCCAGTCACCTGTAACCCAGCCAATCCAGAACACAAACACCATGAACCAACTGCTGCGCAGAATGGCGTCCACACTCTTGAGTTCTTTATGCCGCCGCTCGGCCTGGGGGCCGTCGCCGTGGTCGCGCACCGAAAACAGAAAGGTGACGATGCTGGCCAACAGCAGCAGGCCAAACACAATGACAAACAAGGCACCAACCTGGTCTTGCGGCGATAGATTCTTGAGGTAGAAGTACATGGTTATGCCTGCCGACGAGCCGAAACATCCCTGATCAGTTGAGGACAGAGCTGAAGGTCTGTCCCGCAAGGTTTCAGTGTGGCATGCGCCCCCTCGGGGGGCAGCGAACGAATGTGAGCGTGGGGGTACATAGGCTTCAGACGTCGCGCAGCGACACCACTGCCGAGCGGGCGCGTTCGAGGAATGCGCGCCGGTCCTCACCCTGGTCCAACTGCATCGGGGTACCGAAAGTGACGGAGCACAACACCGGCACCGGCACGACCTCGCCCTTGGGCAATACGTGTTGCACATTGTTGATCCAGGCCGGAACCAGCACAACGTTCGGAAACTTCAGCGCCAGGTTGTACAAACCGGCTTTGAATGGCTGCGGCTCACCGGTAAAACCACGGGTGCCTTCGGGAAACAGGATGATGGAGTCGCCGTTTTGCAGCGCATCAAACAGCGGCTCCAGCGGGTCTTCGTCGCTGGTTCGGTCGCGCGACACGTAAATGACGTTGAACACGGCGGTGGTCAGCCATTGTTTGAAGGGTGTTTTGGTCCAGTAGTCTTTGGCGGCAATGGCGCGGGTTACGCTGCGCAGCTCCAGCGGTAGCGCCGCCCAGATCATGACCAGGTCGGCGTGGCTTTGGTGGTTGGCAAAATAGATGCGTTGCTCCGCCTTGGGTGGGCAACCGTGCCAACGGGCCTGCGAACCGGTCAGCACCCGGATCAGCCCCAGCAGAAAGTAACTCATTAACTTGGCAAGCATGGGGCGGATGATACAGAGCTATATGACGCTTTGATGTGGGTTTGTATCGATGCTGGTGTGCCGTTGTTGGCTGGCGCTGGATGCGGAGTCTGGGTGCTCTGCGCCGTTCGTGTCCCCCGGCCTTCGGCCTCCTCCTTGACCTCACTTTGCAGAACACCTAGCCCCCGCATCCGGGAAGTGGTACGCCCGGGTTTTTGTAAGCGTTCTGGCGAGCTTCGCGCAGTAGCGCCCACGCCTGCCCTTGCCGTATCAGTTTAGGAGCACAGCTAACAGTAATGCAATATTCCCCATCGCCTCGGTCTTTCTAGCTCGCCATACAAGTTCGGGCGGCAATTTCTCAAGTTGAGTGCGATGCCAGTGCGAAATGTAGAAAGTCATGGTCGCAATCGTCCCGCACAGAAGTGGCCAGAGTTGTTGCAACTCTGAAGCGAGAAAACCGGAAGCGGTTATCCCAATTGCGGCGACGACCAGACCGAGTCCGCCTGAAGACCTGTGCGCATGAGAGTAGCTTCCGCAGACAGCACAATAGGCCGGGAGTGCAGGATAAGACAACCACTTACGAAAGAAGGTGATGCTGGAAGCGTTACAGGTTGGGCATGCATACATATCAAACCTTCCCTCCAGAAGTTGGCTTTCAGTCTTACCAGGACGGCCTGTCCAGCTTGCTAAACGCCTGCCCTCATTTTGGCAGAGTTGCGAACACCAAACACCCAAGCAGAAGGCCAAGGGTGCAGGCCAGAGCGAGGTCAAGGAGGAGGTCGCTGGAGCGACCGGGGGACACGAGCGGCGGTCTGCGCCCTTGGCCTTCTGCGGGCGGGCGAGAGAAAACAACGCAAAAGCCTCAAGGCAATTGCGCCCCCCCCATGCGCCCAGCAATCACTTCGGCACGGCTGGCCAGGTAACCGGAGTTCGGCAGTTTCTCGTAGTGGCGCGGTCGCGGCAGCATCACCGCCAGCCGCGCCGCTTCATACGCACTGAGTTGTGACGCGGGTTTGCGGTAGTAGTGCTGCGCCGCCGCTTCTGCACCAAACACACCTTCACCCCACTCCACACTGTTGAGGTAAATCTCCAGAATGCGTTGTTTGCTCAGCAAATGCTCCAGCAACACCGTTAGCACCAATTCCTGCCCTTTGCGCAACAGTGTGCGCTCACCCGAGAGAAACAGGTTCTTGGCCAGTTGCTGCGTAATGGTAGAGCCGCCGACGATTTTGGGCGGCCTAGCGGCGGCTGGTTTGCCGGGCGCGGTCTTGGTGGCAGGCTTCTGGCTGGCGGCGGCCCGCGCTTCGGCCTTAGCGTTTTTCTCCCAGGCTTTTTCCAGAGCGTCCCAGTCCACACCCTCGTGGTTGGCAAAGCTGTCGTCCTCCGAAGCAATCACCGCGCGTTTCAAGTTGCTTGAAAACTGGCTGTAATCCACCCACTGTTGGCGCCAGCGCAATGTGCCCTTGTTATTGGCAATGCGCCAAGCCTCAGAGCGCTGGAAACTGGTGGACTGGGGCGCCATCACTGCCATGATCGCAATGCGGGCGACAAAAAACACTTGCAACGCTAGCAGCGCGACCAACAGCAGACCCAGCCAACGGACCAGCCCTTTCATGGGTGGGCCGAAACCGCCGCTTCCAGCGTCTCATCGCGGGTGAACTTGAAGCGCGACACCACAACGATTTGTTCAGCCTGGCGGCGCATGGCCGTACTGAAGCGTCCGAACGGGCCGGCGGACTTGGCGATAGCCGCTGCCTGACGGTCAAGTGCCCGGCTGCCTGACGTCTCGACGACCTCGGTGTCAATCACCCTGCCATTGTGATTGACGGTCACGATCATGGTCAGTTCACCATAGAGTTTTTTGCCGCCTGACTGCGGGAAGTTCTCGGTGCCCTTGTCTTCAATGGCGCGGCGCAGTGCGTCGTAATACACCGCATACACCTCTTCGCGCACCGCGGGGCTGATGTAGCGTTTCTTGGGCCTGGCATTCTCCTGGTTGATGCGCCGTTCAATCTCGGCCAGGATCTTGACCAACTGGCGGCGCTTTTGCTCGCGCTCCTTTTGCTCGGCTTTGCTGGCCACCTGGTTGGGGTCGGGCGGCGGCAGGGCGGCGAGCTGGCTCTTGACCTGGGCCAGCAACAGGGTCTGCTGCTGTTGCAGGGTCTGCAATTTGCGCGCGGTTTCTTCTTCGGAGTCATCACCGATGTCGGTCATCGCAGAGGGCGGCAACGGGCTGGTGGCACGGCCCTTGTCGGCATCGCCGCCACCCGCGAGTGAGGCTTGCGCGATGGCTTTGGCCTTGTCGGGCTTTTCGTCGCTTCGCGCATTGACCAGCACCACTTCCAGGGGCGTGTCTTCAAACACCCGGTTAAAAGACTCGGGGTCCACAAAACGCACCGTCAGCAGCACCGCATGCACCACTACGGATGCGAACAGGGCGAGCTGAAGGGTGCTGAAGGACCGCAGGTTCACGGGGCTGGATTATCGGCGGTAGTTTCGCTGGGTTCGGTGACATCGACCGCAATGGCGATGGGGCCGGACACCTCTTCGTCGTCGGCCTCGTCTTCACTGGCCTGGGCTCCGTCTGCCAGTGCGGCATCCGTAGCGGGCGTATCCAACCGCTCTAGGACCTTGCCACTGACATCCAGCGTGATCAGGTCCATCTCACCCAGTTTGACCCGCACCCGCGCGCCGCGTGGCAGGTTTTGCGCGCCCATGACCGGCAGCACCAGGGGCAGGGTGTCGGCACGCACCATGTTCTCCTTGAAGACGCTGGCCTCCAGCTCGGTGATGTTGTTTTGCTGAAGGTAACGCAGTGTCCAGAAGCGCTCCATGCCACCCTGGTAACCGTTGTAGGCGCTGTAGGCTTCGTCAAAACTGGAGATGATGGAGAACAGGCTGGCGTCCTTGGGCTTGAAGGGCGCGGCCAGGGCCGCCGTCTTGCCGTGCTGTACGCAGGCAATGATTTGCCACTGGTTGACCAGGTCGGTGTAGCGGCGCAGCGGCGAGCTGCTCCAGGCATAGCTTTTGACGCCGATGCCGGCATGCGGCAGGGCCTTGGTGCCCATGCGCACCTTGACGCCGGGCGCCAGGCTGGCCTGGCTGCGGTAGATGCCGGGCACGCCCAGCTCGGCCATCCAGCTGCCCCAGGTGCTGTTGGCCAGGATCATGGCCTCGGCCACGATCAGGTCCAGCGGCGCGCCGCGCTGTCGGGTGCTGATCTGCACGGTCTCCGTCCCTTGCGGCTCCGCACCATCGTTACCGACTAAGCGGAAGTTGTAGTCCGGGCGGTTGAAGGTCTCGGGCTTGCCGCGAACGACTTCGCGTTTGGCCTTCAGGTCTTTTGCAAGGCGGTATAAAAATGATAGCTGGTTGCGCAATGACGGTAAGGGCTGGGGCTCATTTTCGTGACTAAAACTGGGGTCCAGCAACCACGGCTCGGTCACGATGGCGTCGAGCTGGTCGTGGCGCAGGTTGTGGGCAATGGACACGCGCTCGATGCGGGATTCGTGGCCCTTGATCTCCAGCGTGGCTTCATCCAGCGTGACGTACAGCGACAGCGCCGGGCATTCGCGTCCGGCCAGCAGCGTGTAGGTCTGCACCAGCGCATCGGGCAGCATGGTGACCTTGTAGCCCGGCATGTAGACCGTGGACAGGCGGGTGCGGCCGATTTGGTCCACCGCGTCGCCGCTCTGGATGGCCAGGCCCGGTGCAGCGATGTGGATGCCCAGCGTGATGGTGCCGCTGCCCAGGCCCTGCACGGACAGCGCGTCGTCAATTTCGGTGGTCTGCGAGTCGTCAATCGAAAAGGCCTGTGCGCTGGACAGCGGCAGATCGGTTTCATTGATGGCCGCCGCTGCAAGGGCGGGAAAACCCGTGCCCTTGGGGAAATTCTCCAGCAGGAAGCGCTTCCAGTGGAACAGGTAGGGCGAGGCAATGGCGCCCGACTTTTGCAGCAGTTCCAGTGGTGCGGTGTGGGTGGCGCGGGCCGCCTCGACCACGGCCTTGTACTCGGGCGCGTTCTTGTCGGGCTTGAACAGAATTTTGTACAGCTGCTCGCGCACGGGCTCGGGGCACTGGCTATTCCCCAGCTCGGTGGCCCATTGGGTGATCTGCAGGGCCACCAGCTTCTTCTTCTCGATGGCGGCCAGCGCCTGGGCGATCACATCGGCGGACGCCTTGCGAAACCGCCCCTTGCCGGCGCGGCGAAAGTAGTGCGGCGACTCGAACAGACGGAACAGCATGGCGGCCTGCTCGGACAGCGGGGCCTGGGCTGAGAAATAGTCGCGTGCCAGGTCGGCAAAGCCAAACTCTTCGTCCGGCGCAAATTCCCAGGCCATTTCCAGCTCGATGTTCTGGCTGGCCGCTTGCGCGGCGGCCATGAACTCGGCGGGCGAGGGCTTTTCGAACTTGATCAGCATGTTGGCGGACTTGACCTTGACCCGCTTGCCGC
>ERZ724516.1085-NODE-1085-length-16154-cov-4.688801_pt1 | contig 16154 bp, 14 predicted proteins | sample MGYA00376049_ERZ724516 | MGnify/ENA primary metagenome ERZ724516 (study PRJEB28724, sample SAMN07190886) | activated sludge metagenome | isolation source: activated sludge of sewage treatment plant in Hong Hong | place: USA: Christiansburg, Virginia | collected... | reverse complement strand
CAATCTGGATTTCTGGAGTCAAGCCTTGAAAAGATCTTTTTAATATCGCAGAGTATTTCTCATGGAAAATTGGTTCAACATAAAACGTCGGAACCTTCTAAAACTCACTGGATTCGCGGCTGCCGCGGGTCTCACAGGCGGCTGTGACGGAGTCGGATCTTTTTTCGGTCGCATGTTCGCCATGCCGCCACGCGACACCAATTACTTCACCGAAAATCGAAAATTTTACGTCGTCAACTACTCTGACTCTCCCTTTAACGTCTCTCGCGACCTCAGACAGGACGAATGGCGATTAGCAGTAAAAGGTGAAGTGAAAAAGCCGCTGTCCCTAGGCTGGCGAGAGCTATTAAACCGCGATAACTTCGAGCAAGTTTCAACACTTATGTGCATTGACACTTTGCCTGGAGGTGACAGCCTGGGCAATGCACGGTGGCGAGGCATTTCGTTAAAAAAACTCCTGCAGGAAGCCGAGGTTGATGAAGATACTACGCGGGACATCGTGTTTCGAGGGGCAGATGCCTATGACGACAGCATTCCATTCACCCGAGCCATGCAAGACGATGTCATGCTCGCGTTTTTGATGAATGGCGAGAAACTACCGAAAGAGCACGGCTTTCCCCTTCGCCTGCTGGTACCTGGGCTCTATGGCATCAAGAATGTGAAATGGATCGTCGAAATTGAAGCCTATGCTGGCGATTACAAGGGCTACTGGCAACGCAAGGGGTGGACCGACGATGGAACCATCAAGACATTTTCTCGCATCGATTCGCCGGGCCACTACCAAACCTTACGTGGTCCCGAGCAACGATTCCGCGGCATTGCCTTCGGTGGACCGCACTCGATCAGCAAAGTAGAAATCAGCCTTGACTCAGCGCGGACCTGGAACTCCTGTGAGATCGAAACCCCGATGTCGCCCTACTCGTGGGTCATCTGGAACTACACCTGGCGTCCCGCGAAACGCGGCAAGTACCAGGTCGCCGTTCGAGCCGTAGACAGCAAAGGACAGCCACAGATTGCGGAACTAATTCGCCCTCAACCAGCCGGATCCAGCGGATTACACACGATTATCGCAGATGTCGAAAGCGTGTAACCAAAGAACGATCGCCGATCTTTAAGTCACTTAGATGTACGTATCACTATTTAACCACTGTCACTTGACCACGTAACAGACCGCCAACCTCGCGGAAAGCTACACCGCATGGCTTCTCAGATGCATGACTGACCTTAACATCGGAGACGATTGGCAAGAATCATACGTAAGCAAACACATGCCGACTGCTGCCTTTTTGGCCAATACCCCTTCACGGCCTCGCTTCTTCCTGCTCAAAATCGCTCTCATCAGAAGACCGTCTCATTAGCGAGTACCCCGGCCTGCACTCTCGCCTGGACTGCGTCAACATCCATCTTATATTCGACTCACCGAACCTCCACAGACTTCGCAGAATCGTCCAAATGAATGGGAATTGACCCGATCGCGCGACACTTACATCGAGACAGCTAAGCAGGTCACACTACTTAATTAATCCGCGACGGCCCTTACAATTATTAAACAGTCGCGAATGATTCAGTGATTCCCGCTGAACTTCCAGCAGCTAAAAATCTTACCCCGCTCCATCCGCTCCATGCCGGTGAGCGCTTGCATCCACCCGGATACAAAAGCCGGCTTGGCGGCGACGCTTTGGCGGCGCGATTTGTTCGCAATCTTCCGGGAAGTCGCCCCTGCACACCATCCCCGGTGAGCACGCAACGGAAAGCGGACCGGCAAGGGATCTACGTATCAGAACTTACGTGGGGACAGGCACAAGCAGATACACGATCGTCGACAGAAAAAGGAAGGAGCGCCTTGATGCGTCTAAAGCTGAAATACCTAGGCGGAGTGGCCGATCAGGACTCTAACCCAACAGTCGCAGCTCACTGCACGGTGGCGCTGCATCCAGAGACGCAGGAAAGGACGGCGAGGCAGGCACCGCTTTGGAGAGTGGGTCCGATACCGGTCGGTAGCGAACGGCAGAAGACTCGCAGCCCGCTACCGAGCGCCCCCATCGGCGCGCACACCGGCAAAGGTAGAGGCAAATAATTCAACCATCGCCCGCACGCCTTTTCGCACGGCATCCGACACTTCGTCCTTCGGTCCATAGCCGAGAATCGCCTGGTTCCACAAGCTCCCGGGCGTCTTTTGTGGCGTGTATGAACCTGCATTGCAGTCCACATGATAGGCGGCGATATATTGCTCACCGACGGTCCAGACTTCACAGGTAAAAAACCCCAGCTGGTTGAGGCGTTCAGGCGCGTCGAGAGACGGACCGCTCGACGCTTCAAGGACAATCCCCGGCACCTTGTTCAGCAGCGTCACGCGAGTCACATCGGTCAATTCAGCCGCACTGATGCCGAGTTTTTCGGCCGTTCCTTGGGTCTGCACCTCCACAGCGACAAACTTTTTGATGTGCCGCAAGTCGACAACGGGAACCGCGTCCTGATTGGCTCCGAAGACCGGTGCCCCGGGTGAGAAGCCGATGCCTAGCAGCAGAAGCACGCACCATCTGCTCGTCATGATCGCGCGTCCCCACATAATCAATCCCCCTCGTCAGAAAAACCGTTCAACAGCTCGACCGGCTCATTCGCCTCGCCTGATATACCTCAGCTGGACGCTCTATATCCAGTTCAAGATGCGCTGAAAAGAACATCTGGGCTGCGTATCTTCACGCACCCTTGTCAGAATATTCCGAGACCGCAGGAGACCAGCTTTCGCCCTCGTCCAGCTGGCATCGTTTCAGTCTCATGCTGACAAGGTCATGCCGACGTGACGTCTCGCTTCAGTACCATGCCAGCCACACAATCGGACGGCGAATTTCCCGGCTGCTGTATTCATGATGCACGCGCATTCTAAGCCGAACGAAACATATCGGCCACTTCCTGCTTACTCAGTTCCCGCCAGTGCCCCGGCGAAAGATCGCCCAAGGTGATCGAACCAATGGCAATCCGCACCAGCCGCAAGGTTGGATGACCGACCGCCGCTGTCATCCGACGCACCTGGCGGTTCATGCCTTCACGTAAGGTGAGCTCCAACCACGCCGTGGGAACATGTTTTCGAAAGCGAATCGGAACCGGCCGGTCAGGCAAGCGCGGCGGTTCGCTCAGAAGACGGGCCTGTGCCGGCCGTGTGCGTCTCCCGCCGAGCATGACACCGGTCTCAAGACGCCCCAGGGCCGCCGCATCAGGAATACGCTCAACCTGCACAAGATACACTTTCGCCAGAAGGTGTCGTGGGTCGGTGATGTGATGCGCCAGCGACCCATCCGACGTCAGCAGGAGGAGCCCTTCACTGTCACGATCCAAGCGGCCGGCTGGATAGACGTCTGGAACATCGATGTACCGGCTGAGCGTGTGGCGCCCATCCGGATCGGTAAAACACGGCAGCACGTCGTAGGGTTTATGAAAGGCCAGGGTACGTGGAAAACGGCAGGCCGTCACCGGCATGCGCGGCCCCGCAATACAGCCGTCGCTACCGTTCTGTCAGGCACGGAACAAATGACGCGGCAGAAAATAGCCATAGGCACGGGGACTACACGGTCAGAAGAAAACCTGAAGATCTTGCGATTAGTCGAGGCGCCTGAAGCGCGCCGCATACTCTTCGGGAGGAACCGGAGTGCTCCAAAATGCAGACTTGCTTTGGTTGAGGATACGGGTTTTGACGAGGAGGCTCCCGTCGCCTTCCACGGTCAGTTCCTGGGCGAACTCAGAAATATTTCGAAGCGGTTCTTCGGCCACACCGCCCTCCGCGCGAGTTCGATGAATTCGGATGCGATTGTGCTCACACACGACTCGATCTTCCGGCTGCAAATCTAACTGATGCGCGGTGATGGCGCCATCATAGCGATTGACCAGTTCCAGCGTGTCATCATGGACCAACTCCACGCGGACAGACTCCTGCGTAAGATCGGCGGGCGCGGCCACTCCCAACATGGCATTCAACGTGAGCTTATTATCGCGGTTTCGATAAAAATTCATCGACCCCGGCAGCGCTTCTCCTTGCAGCTCGTACATGCCGCCGATCTTCGGACATTCCGGCCAAGCCAGGCTGGGCTTCAACGTTGGCGGCAGAGTCGCCACCGGAGCCGGCCGGCATGCAGAGAGGCTGACGAGTGCGATCAGCGCGAATGAGGTCAGCTGAACCAGCCTCACAGAATGGCGATGATCAATGACACGATGCGGCAACATGCTTCAAGTCTAGCGAAGCGCTGACAGGCATGTCTAGAGAGAAGATGGGTAAAACACCGACTGTTCCGAAATGTTCACGTTACTGCGTCACTCTTAGACATCAAGCCAGAAATGGTCAGTTCACTGATGCGGGTGGCTTGCTCAGTCACGCGAAATGTGTTTCCATCGGCTGACTCATCTTCCTGATTGATAAGGTCATCAGCCGAAACCAAAGGAATTCAACCATGCGATGGCAAGGCCAGCGGGAGAGTCAGAATATCGAAGATCGTCGCGGCATGGGTGCCGCCCGTTCCGGTGCAGGCATCGGGCTGGGCGGGCTCGTACTCGTCCTTGCCGTCAGCTTTCTGACGGGGACCAATCCCCTCACCCTCCTCAATCTCCTCAACGGCGTGCAGGAAATCACCGGCCCGGCTGAGCCAGACCGCCCTGGACCGACCGGCCCGCCAGGTGACAGTCTGGGAAAGTTCGCCGCCGTCGTCCTGGCCGATACGGAAGACACCTGGCGCACACTGCTGCCGCAAATGGGCAGCGCCTATGTAGACCCACAGTTGGTACTCTTTACGGGCGCGGTGCGGTCCGCCTGCGGAACCGCCTCGTCTGCCGTGGGTCCCTTCTATTGTCCCGGCGATCACAAGGTGTATCTGGACCTCTCGTTTTTTCAGGACCTCGCCCGGCGACTTGGCGCGCCCGGAGACTTTGCCCAGGCCTATGTGATTGCGCACGAGATCGGGCACCATGTTCAGAGCCTGCTGGGCATCGCCGACCAGATAACCCGACTCCAACAACGGAGTTCTCCCGCCGAACGTAATGCGCTTTCTGTTCGCATGGAATTACAGGCCGATTGTTTTGCAGGCGTGTGGGGATACCATGCCAAACGCAACCGGCAGCTCATCGAGCCGGGCGATTTCGAGGATGGACTGCATGCCGCTGCGGCGATCGGCGACGATCGGCTTCAACAAATGGGGCAGGGTCACGTACAACCGGAGAGCTGGACTCACGGGTCATCTGAGCAACGGGTAAGCTGGCTGCGGCGAGGGCTACAGTCAGGCGATCCTCATGTGTGCGATACCTTTGCCGGCGGACGATCCTAGCGAAATGCACGACACAGAACACTCCAGCGGAGAACCGCTGAGACCATACATCTCTGCGAGAAATCCTCACCAGCTGCCTGATATGGGAATTTTCAGAAGAGCGGGTCGCGAGGGTGATTAGAACCCGATACTGATACCGCCGCCACTGCGGCTGCCGCCACCGCCGAATCCGACACCGCCAAACACGGTCCACCACGGACCCGGTGGCGAACGCTCCTCCGCACGTTTCGCATCCCATCGATGGAGATGCTTGACGTCGAGTGTGGGGAAACGATAGTCAGCTTCATCCATCTTGTCGACGATACTCCCGGTGACCTCTCCGACAACCGTCACCCTGGTGCCTTCGGCGATGGTGGCCGGATCAAGAAACTCTCTCTGCACGGCAAGGAACCGGCCTCTGGATTCCATCCGGTCGGTCACTGGTTCCTGGTCGCTGTCCAAGGGCAGCTGCAAGACTTCCAGCTGCGTTCCGCCCTTCAGCGCCTTCGCCTTCAGAATCTCTCCACCGAGGACGACCACTTTCCCGCGATAGGAGTCGGGTGACTCGACAATCTGATTGAACGTGACAACTTTATCAATCTGCGATTCCAGCGATTCCGGAATGACTGACGTCGCGCAGCCGGCAGCCATAACCGCCACTCCAACCAGCAAAGCCTGAAGAATGTGCATCATCGTGTCAGTATAGCCCAGCCCAACGCCTGATACCATGGCGCAGATGGAGAACCACATTTCTTCCGGCCCCGGCCCTGGTTTATACTGCACAGACCTGACGGCATCTCCACGAAAGGAATGGCTTGTATGTCACGCTCCCCGTTTCGTTACTCGCAGCAGCTCATGCGTTGTGCGGTACTGACGGTCGCCTCCGCTGCCTTCATGGCCGGGCTCTTTTCCACAGCAGCCTCGGCGTTTGACGCGGCGGCACTGGATCGCGCCAAACTGGCAACCATCGGCGTCCTGGAAGACACGCAAGATCAGCGTACGCCGGACAAACCGGGAAAGATTTTAGTGCGCGGCACCGGCTTTCACCTCCGCGACGGCTACATCGTCACCGCCCGCCATGCGGCTGAAAAACAGGATGTCACGACCGGAACTGTCATTCAGAAGCAAATCCATATCTTGACGACCGACCTCCACGAGATTCCCGCAGACCTTGTCGGTGATAGTGCCTTCATGGACGTTGTGGTCTACCGCGTGGCGGAAGCGCATCGCGCGAAGCTTCTTGCCAGCGTGTCATTTGCTCCCGGCGACGTGCAGCCCGGCCAGGATGTCTTCACCGTCGGGTATCCCATGGGCTGGGGCCCGACCATGTCGTTCGGACACCTCGGCAACACCAACACGTTTCTTCAGACGGTTGATACCCGCCTGATTCAAGCTGATGTCGCGGCCTGCAGCGGCAACTCCGGAGGCGGCCTCTTCAACGACAAGGGTGACGTCGTCGGTATCATGCACGCGATCATTCAAACAGAACGCGATGATTCGACGGCGCATTGCAGTCGTATGGCCTTTGCCATTCCAGCCCTTCTGGCTGAACGGATCGTCACGGCCGCCTTGGACGGCAAGCCCTTGGCGTTCTCGAAGATGGGCATTCATATGGTCGCGGTGAAGGACGGAACCCGGTGGCGGATGGCGGTGAGGGATGTGATGGAACCGGCCAAGTCTGCCGGCATTCAGAAACACGACATCATTATTGCCGTGGACGACACCGACATTCAGGACGCTGCCCATTTAAAAAACTATCTCATCGAACGGACCAAGCCTGGCCAACAAGTGAGCGTCAAAGTCCGCCGCATCGATACCAATCTGACGTTTACCGTGACGTTGGGGGGAGGATAATCGCCCGACAGGATAGCCAAAGAGGTTATCTCATATACGACGCCAAGCGAACCGGTTCACAAGGCGCGGCCCAGCAATCGACTGAATGATCAGCGTCAGGATGGTCCGGCGGCATACGGGCGCCGCTCGAAACTGGCGGAGGCCTTCACGATACCACTACCCGGGCAGCGCCTGATACCAGCCATTGGCTCGCACCAGGGTGACGGGCTGGTCGAAGAGGCGGCTGAGATTCACATCCGTGAGCAGATTCGCTTTCGCACCGTCAGCGATGACTTCCCCCTCCTTGAGCAACACCACGCGTTCAATCTCAGGCGGAATTTCGTGGAGATGGTGCGTCACAAGCAGAATGGTCTTCCCTTTGCGGATTTGCGCGCGCAGGAGATCGAGATACTGGAAACAGGCCTTGAGGTCGAGCCCGCTCGTTGGCTCATCCAGCACCAACACAGACGGATCATGCACCAGCGCGCGCCCGAGGAGGAACCGCCGTTGCTCCCCGGTCGACAAATGCCCGAACGTGCGGGCGGCTAGCCCGTCAATTCGCAGTTCCCGCATCACCTCCTGGGCACGAGCCACCTGCTCCTGGCTGAATGTTTGATGATCATACGTGTCGTTGCTGGCATAAAAGCCGGACAGAATGACATTGACGCCTTCGGCGCAAATTAAATAGTCCCGCTGCAGATCGTGCGACACAATCCCCAGTTGCTTCCGCACGTCCCATACGCTCCAGCGTTCCTGGCCGAAGAGATTGACCTTGGTGTCATCCAGTGCCAGGGGATGCACGTCACCCGACAACAACTTCAGCAGCGTCGACTTGCCGGCGCCATTGGGGCCGACGATCGCCGCATGCTCCCCTTCATGAAGCGCGAAGGAAAAGTCTGAAAAGACGCGGGTCTCTCCTCGATAGACGGTTGCATGCTGAATATCGAGAATGGGGCGGGACGAAACGGCGACTGGTGGCGCCTTGAGGGAAGAAGGAACAGCGGCCGCAATCGGACGCGTAACCGGCTTCCCTGCTCGGCGCGACTGATCGAGGCCGGCGCGAGCCAGCGCGTCCACCCGTTCGTTGTCGACATGACCATTGTGTCCCCTGACCCAATGCCATTCGAGGGTGTGGCCGGAAGCCAAGGCGTCCAGGCGACGCCATAAATCTTCATTTTTGACCGGCTCTTTACCGGCCGTTTTCCAGCCCCGACGCTTCCAGCTATGGATCCATTCGCTGATGCCCTTTTGCACATACTGAGAATCCGTGAACACGCGGGCCTTCACCGGGTGTGTAAACCATTGCAGCGCCTCGATGACCGCGAGCAACTCCATCCGGTTGTTGGTGGTTGCAGGTTCCCCGCCACAGAGTTCCGTCTCTTCCCCGTCGATGCGCAGCAACACGCCCCAACCCCCAGGGCCGGGATTTCCGCTACAGGCGCCGTCTGTATAAATTTCGATCATGCACCCACGCTCCTCAACATGCTTGAGCACACATTCAACAATCATCCCCCTCGATACACATCCAGGAGTAGATTTCCCCTCAGATCGCGAGCTGGAGTTCCGCAGACGGAAGTACGCGTGACACGCCGCTAGGCTTCGGCAGGGTCTGCGTTCATCTTCGAGGGTGTTTTGGGGCCGGCTGGAGAGCCGCCTTTTTTTATCGAACCGGCAATCTTCGGAGTCGCGGTTTTCACATCGGCGTTTTGGGCGCGATGCAGGAGGGCATGGTCCATGAGCACAAGGGCCATCATGGCTTCGGCAATGGGCGTCGCACGGATCCCGACACAGGGATCGTGACGGCCATTCGTTTCAACGGATTGGGGCTTGCCGGCCTTATCGATCGACCGGCGCGCCACACGAATACTCGAGGTGGGCTTGATAGCGATGGTCACCACCACATCCTGACCGGTTGAGATGCCGCCGAGAATTCCGCCGGCGTGATTGGTGACAAATCCCTCCGGCGTGAGTTCGTCGCCGTGCTCAGATCCTCGCTGGGCGACGGAGGCAAACCCTGCGCCGATTTCTACGGCTTTCACCGCGTTGATGCTCATCATAGCGCCGGCCAGATCTGCATCCAGTTTGGCATAGACCGGGGCGCCCCACCCCACCGGCACATGTTCTGCCACGGTCGTAATCTTCGCGCCGACAGAGTCGCCCGCCTTCCGCAAATCGTCCATGAAGGATTCCAGCTGCCCGACCACCTCGGCATTGGCCGAAAAAAACGGATTGTTGCTCACCGCATCCCAGCTTTGAAACGGAGCCTCAATCGGCCCCAGTTGACTGAGATAACCGCGAATGAGGACGCCGTGCTTTTCGTGCAGCCATTTTCTCGCGATCGCGGCGGCCGCCACTCGCACCGCGGTTTCACGGGCGGAGGAACGGCCCCCACCCCGATGGTCGCGGATGCCGTACTTCTGCCAATAGGTATAGTCGGCGTGGCCAGGGCGGAACGTGTCGATGAGGTTCCCGTAATCCCGGCTGCGTTGATCTTCATTGCGGATGAGGAGGGCGATCGGTGTACCAGTCGTCCTTCCCTCGAACACGCCTGACAGGATTTCAACGCGATCGGACTCCTGCCGCTGCGTGACATGGCGAGATGTGCCGGGTTTTCTGCGGTCCAGATCCTGCTGAATGTCTTCGGCGGTGAGTGCCAGGCCAGGCGGACAGCCATCGACGACGCAGCCGATGGCGGGTCCATGGCTTTCGCCGAATGAGGTAACGGTGAAGACTCGGCCCAACGTGTTGCCGGCCATGAATGCGAAGGCTCCTGCTATTCGACAAGATCCAGCTTAATGCGAAGTTCCTTCAACTGATCGGCACTCACGGCAGATGGCGCCTCGGTAAGCGGACACTGCGCGCGTTGAGTCTTGGGGAAGGCAATGACATCACGAATAGAATCGGCCCCGCCCAGGAGCATGATCAATCGATCCAGGCCAAAGGCGATCCCGCCGTGCGGCGGCGCGCCATATTCCAGGGCTTCCAGCAGGAAGCCGAACTTCGCCTGCGCCTGTTCCTTGCCGATGCCTAGCAAATCAAGAATCCGGAACTGAATGTCGCTGCGATGGTTGCGAATACTGCCGCCGCCGATTTCGCTGCCGTTGAGGACCATATCGTAGGCCTTGGCCCTGGCTTTCAATGGCTCCGTATCCAGAAACGGCAGATCTTCGTCCATCGGGGCCGCAAAGGGATTGTGCATGAAGATATAGCGCTTCTCTTCCGGCGAATAATCCAGCAACGGAAACTCGGTCACCCACAGCGGCTTCCAGGCGGTTTTGTCGATCAAATTCAGTTCCTCGCCCAGCAGCAGCCGGATTCGCCCCAACACATCATGCACGATGGCCGGCTTATCCGCGCCGAAAAGAACGAGGTCCCCGGGCTTTGCTTGCGGCAGCGCTGCCGCAAAGGCTTGGGCATCGAGGAACTTGGCGATCACGGACTCCAACTGCCCTTCCGCCGTGATCTTCAGCCAGGCTAATCCCTTGGCTCCGAAACTTTTCGCCGTTTCACCGAGCGCATCAATACGGCTCCGCGCAATGGTCGCTCCACCGGACACGATGAGGGCCTTGACGAGCCCGCCCTTGGTCGCTGCGTCTTTAAAGACTTTGAAGTCGCTCTTCGCCGCAAACGTCGTGACATCGTGCAACGGCATATCGAAGCGCAAATCCGGCTTGTCGGAACCGTACCGTCCCATCGCCTCGGCATAGGTCATCCTCGGAAACGGCACAGGCAACTGCACGCCGCCGGCATCCTTGAACACGGAGACGATCATCCGCTCCATGAGCGACATGACCTGCTCGCGATCTACGAAGGACATTTCGAGATCGATCTGGGTAAATTCCGGTTGGCGATCGTTGCGCAGATCTTCGTCACGGAAGCAGCGGGCAATTTGATAGTAGCGGTCGACACCGCTGACCATTAAGACCTGCTTGAACAACTGCGGCGACTGCGGAAGCGCATAGAACATACCCGGATTGACGCGGCTGGGCACTAGATAGTCCCGCGCGCCTTCCGGAGTGCTCTTCGTCAGCACCGGCGTTTCCACTTCGAGGAACTGTTCGGCATTCAAAAAGGCGCGCACGGCCTGCATGATCCCATGTCGCAATCCCAGCAACCGCTGCATCCGTGGACGCCTCAGGTCGAGATAGCGATACTTCAACCGAAGCGACTCAGTGATTTCGATGTCGTCTTCAATCATGAAGGGCGGCGTTTTGGCCTCGTTGAGGATCTCGACTGCATCGACAAAAATCTCAATCTCGCCCGTCGGCAAGTGCGGATTGCGAGATTCCTCTGGGCGGGCCATGACCTGGCCGGTCACCGATACGACGCATTCACTGCGGAGCGTATGCGCGGCTTGATGGACGGCGGCATTCCGCTCGGCATTGAACACGACCTGTGTGAGTCCGGTGCGATCACGCAAATCGATGAACAGCACCATGCCGTGATCCCGCCGACGTTGCACCCAGCCGTTCAACACCACTCGTTGACCGACCTGCGCCTTGGTCAACTCACCACACCGATGGGTCCTGATCTTCATGCTCTTCTCCGCGTTGAATTCCGCGACTGCCTTGCAGGGCCCCGCTGTCCAGGACGTGAGCTCGAGGGCCCGCTCCGCCGATTCTGTTGAAATTTCTTGTCCGAGCCCGAGCGATTACCCGCCGTGCTTCGCCCGGTGCCTGCTGATTTTCCTCCGGACCGAGGCCGTTGGAATCCTGCTCCCGGCTGAGGCCGCTGGGGTTTTTGCGTGAAGCCGGTAGGGCGCGCCGTGGGGTTCCGCTCGTCGCCCTGTGGCGTCAGGCCTGGCTGAGGTCGTTGAAAGGCTGTTGTCTTTGTGGGACGGCGGAATTTCGCACCAGGACTGAGAGGCCGTTTCGGACCACCGCGACCAGGACGTCCGGACCTCGCGCCCGCGACACTGCGTTGTGAACGAGGGCCGGATTCCGCGCGCTGAGATTTTGGACCGCGCCCTGAGCGCTCTGGCTTCGGCGGCTTGGGCGGCGCCGGCTCAGTCGGCGGCATCCAACGCATCGGCTTGCCTGATGCATCCAGTTCAGGCCGTTCAGCCCTCGCCACCCGATCCTCGACCAGTTCCCGCAACCGATTCGCCTCCCGGTCGGTTAAAAACCGATATTCCCCTGCGCCCAAATCGCCAAGAAGCAGAGGCCCCATACGAACACGCGTCAACTTGATAACCGAATGGCCCACGGCCTCGATCATTCGCTTGACCTGGTGCTTGCGGCCTTCATGGATCGTGACTTCAAGCCAGGAGTTGCTCTCGGCTCTGCTGACCTTGTTGACCTTCGCCGGAGCCGTGAAGCCATCTTCAAGTTTGACACCCCGTTCGAGCGCCTCGATTTTCGCATCGTCGAGTACGCCCTTGACCTTGATCAGATAGGTCTTCGGCACATGGTAGCGCGGATGAAGCAGCGCCTGCGCCAAATCTCCATGATTCGTGAGCAGCATGAGGCCTTCGCTGTCGAAATCCAACCGGCCGACAGGGAACACGCGCACCGTCACCCCGCGTAAAAAATCCTTCACAGTCGGACGACCTTCCGGATCATCGAGCGTGGACATGACGTTCTTGGGCTTATTGAGGATCAAATAGACGTAGGGTTGTGCGGCACGCAGATGTTTGCCATCCACCTTGACATGGTCGCGGTCCGGGTCGACTTTGGTACCCAGCTCTTTCACCACGTGGCCGTTAATGGTCACGCGTCCTGACGTAATCAACTCCTCGGCCTTGCGACGAGAGGCCAGTCCGGTACCGGCAATCAGTTTTTGAAGGCGAACTTCCATCCTACCCTTTCATGCAGCGCATGTCGTACGTGTCGTTCGCGCAATCACAACCCTGTCGCTTTCGCGCATCGGGCATCACGAACGGCGCTTCACGGATCGATTATTCCCACTCAATCGTGCTGGGAGGCTTGGAACTAATGTCATACACAACGCGGTTGACGCCCTTCACTTCATTAATGATCCGACTCGACATCTTGCCGAGCACGTCGTTCGGAATCTTGGCCCAGTCGGCGGTCATGCCGTCGAGGCTGGTGACGGCGCGAATCGCAATGACATACTCGTAGGTCCGCTGGTCGCCCATGACGCCGACGGTTCGGATCGGCAACAAGACCGCGAACGCCTGCCAGATGTCCCGATAGAGTCCGGCGGCGCGAATTTCCTGATCGACGATCGTTTCCGCCCCGCGGAGAATCGCCAGGCGCTCTTTGGTCACCGCGCCGAGCACCCGAATCGCCAATCCAGGACCGGGAAACGGCTGCCGCCAAATGATCTCATCCGGCAAACCCAGTTCCTGCCCCAACACCCGCACTTCGTCCTTAAACAATTCGCGCAACGGCTCGACCAGCTTCAATTTCATTCTCGTCGGCAACCCGCCGACGTTGTGGTGGGTCTTAATCGTCGCCGAGGGACCTTTGAAGCTCACGCTCTCGATAACATCGGGATACAGCGTGCCTTGCACGAGATATTTGATGCCCTTGAGTTTCTTGGATTCGACTTCAAAATTTTTGATGAACAGGCGGCCGATGATTTTCCGCTTCCGCTCCGGATCGGTCACGTTCTTCAGCCCTGTGAGAAACTGACTCGTACGATCGAGGATCCGCATGTTCAGATGGAGTTGCGACGCGAACGTCTTTTCGACCTGATCACGCTCGCCGGCCCGTAACACTCCGTTATCAACGAAGATACAGGTCAGTTGATCGCCAACGGCCCGATGCGTCAGAGCCGCCGCGACCGAGGAATCTACCCCGCCGCTCAACGCACAAATCACCCGCTCCGTCCCGACCTGCTGCCGAATCTGCTCCACAGCCGTGTCGACATAGGAGCGCATGGTCCAGGTCGGTTTACAGTCGCAAATATCGTAGACAAAGTTTTTCAGAATCGTGGGCCCTTCGGCCGTATGCGCGACTTCCGGGTGGAACTGCAGGCAGTAGATACGCTGTTTGGCATCATGCCGCTTCATTGCCGCAATAGGGGAATTGTCCGTATGAGCGATGGAGCGAAACCCTGGGGGCATCCGCTCGATGCGATCGCCGTGCGACATCCACACGACAGTGGAGCCACCACGGCCAATGCCCTTGAAGAGATCCGACCGATCGTCAAGTTGCAGTTCGGCCCGGCCAAATTCGCGGTGCGGAGCTTTTTCGACTTCCCCGCCCTGCAAATGGGTCACCAGTTGCATTCCATAGCAGATCCCGAGAATGGGAATGCCCTGCTCGAAAAGCTGCTTGGACACCTTGGGGGCCTTCTTGTCATACACACTCGATGGGCCGCCGGAAAGGACGATGCCCTTCGGCCGATAGGCCAACACCGTGGCAAGCGGCACCGTGCACGGCAGAATCTGCGAGTAGACCTGCGCTTCTCGGATACGTCGTGCAATCAGTTGCGTGTATTGGGAGCCGAAATCGAGGACGAGAATTCTATCGTGCCAAAGTTCCATGAGTGTGCGAGATGTACCACGTTAGAGGTTCAGTGCGGGGGATGAAGAACAGGGGGATAGGCAATTCGGCTCTCCCGTTCTACGCGTGTTATTCCCAATCGGTGCGATAATTGGGCGCTTCTTTAGTGATAATCACGTCATGCACGTGGCCTTCGCGGAGTCCGGCCAATGTCTGGCGGATGAAGGTCGCCTTCTGTTGTAAGTCGGGAATGGTTTTGCACCCGCAATAACCCATGCCGGATTTCACCCCGCCAACCATTTGGTAGATATGCGGCGCGAGGAGGCCTTTGTATGGCACACGCCCTTCAATTCCTTCCGGAACCAGTTTCGGCGTCGGGCGTCCGCCCTGCCCGTAGCGGTCGCCACCACCACGCTCCATGGCTCCGATCGATCCCATTCCACGGTAGACCTTGTAGGTGCGCGCTTGAAACAAGACCGTTTCGCCTGGAGCTTCTTCCGTGCCAGCCAATAAGCTTCCGAGCATGACGACGGAAGCGCCCGCCGCCAACGCTTTCGTGATATCACCGGAATATTTAATGCCGCCATCGGCAATCACGGGAATTCCCGATCCGGCCAAGGCTCTGGCACAGTCAGCAATAGCCGTCAATTGCGGCATACCAGCACCCGATACCATGCGGGTCGTACAAATCGAACCGGGCCCGACGCCGACTTTGACGGCATCTACACCGGCTTTGACCAAATCCTTGGCTGCCTGGGCGGTCGCAATGTTGCCCGCAATGATGTCCAGTTTGGGATACGCTTTTCTGACCATTTTGACCGTATCAAGCACCGCCTGGGAATGCCCGTGGGCCGTATCCACGACAACCACGTCCACACCGGCCTTCACCAGCTGATCCACTCGGTCCCTGGTGTCAGGACCGACACCCAACGCCGCCCCGACCCGCAAGCGCCCATGGGCATCCTTGCAGGCGTTGGGGTACTTGATCCGCTTCTCAATGTCCTTGATCGTGATGAGGCCCTTGAGTTCAAAGTGCTTATTCACCACCGGCAGTTTTTCGATCCGGTGTTCGTGGAGGATCTCGCGGGCTTTCTCCAGGCTGGTCCCTTCCGGCGCAGTGATAAGCTTATCCCGCTTCATCACCTGCGACACCTTCAGTTCCATCCTGGTCTCAAACCGCAGATCGCGATTCGTGAGAATGCCGACCAGTTTTCCGCCCTTGGTGACGGGAATGCCGGAGATGCGGTATCTGGCCATCAAGTCGTGCGCATCACGGATGGTTTGATCAGGCGAGATGGTGATGGGATCAAGAATCATCCCGCTTTCTGATTTTTTGACCCGGTCAATTTCAGCGGCCTGGTCGGCCGGCGAGAGCACGCGATGCACAATACCGAGGCCGCCCTCCTGGGCCATCGCAATGGCTAACCGCGCTTCAGTCACGGTGTCCATGGCGGCGCTGACGATAGGAATATTCAACTGTATATTGCGAGAGAGGCGAGTGCGGGTATCGACTTCAGTCGGAAGAACCTGTGATTTAGCCGGAACCAGGACGACGTCGTCATAGGTCAACCCGAGCCGAATCTCCTTCTCTAACATCCGTTGCCACCCTCTCCCGGGCTTC
>ERZ724516.1084-NODE-1084-length-16154-cov-5.805889_pt1 | contig 16154 bp, 10 predicted proteins | sample MGYA00376049_ERZ724516 | MGnify/ENA primary metagenome ERZ724516 (study PRJEB28724, sample SAMN07190886) | activated sludge metagenome | isolation source: activated sludge of sewage treatment plant in Hong Hong | place: USA: Christiansburg, Virginia | collected... | reverse complement strand
ACGCCGAAGGCGTCCATTCCTCCGAGATCGAAGTCGACCTGAAAGCCTCGGAACGCGGCCGCGAGGCGATCATCGGCGACATTCGCCAGCGCCTCTCCGGGCTGCCGGCGGTGGTCAGTGTGGGACAGCCGATTTCGCACCGCCTCGACCATCTGCTTTCCGGTGTTCGGGCGCAGATCGCGCTGAAGATCTTCGGTGACGATCTGGATACCCTGCGCGGGCTGGCCGGCGACCTCAGGGAGCGGCTGGCCAGGATCCCCGGGATTACCGATCTGCAGATCGAAAAGCAGGTGCTGATCCCGCAGTACAAGATCCGCGTCGATTATGACGCCGCCGCGCGCTACGGCGTCACCTCCGGCGAACTGCTGCAACGGCTCGAACAGTTGCTGGCCGGCGAACGCCTTGGCCAGGTCCTGGAAGGCAATCGTCGCTTCGACCTCAGCCTGCGCCTGCCGGAAGAAGCCCGCGGCGAGCGCGGCCTGGAGAACCTGCTGATCGAGACGCCGATCGGTCGGGTGCCGCTCTCAAGCCTCGCCACGATCGAGGATGGCCATGGCCCGAACCAGATCGGCCGGGAAAACACGCGCCGACGCATCGTCATCTCGGCCAATAGCGATGGTTCCGACATGAGCCGCATCATTGCCGAGATCCGCGCAGAAATCGACCGCCAACCGATGCCGGAGGGCTATTTCCCTCTCCTGGAGGGGCAGTTCCAGGCGCAGGAGGAGGCCGCCAGGCTGATTGCGGTACTGGCGCTGGTCTCGCTCGCCATGATCTACCTGGTCCTCTACAGCCGCTATCGTTCGGCCGTCCTGACGGCCATCGTCATGGGCAATGTGCCACTCGCGCTGGTCGGCTCGGTGGTGGCCTTGTGGATCTCCGGCGAACCGCTGTCGGTGGCCGCGCTGGTCGGCTTTGTCACGCTGACCGGCATCGCCACCCGCAACGGTATTCTCAAGATCAGCCACTACATCAACCTGTGCGCCTTTGAGGACGAGGTATTCGGGCGAAAGATGATCGTGCGCGGCTCGCTGGAGCGGCTGACGCCGGTGTTGATGACTGCCCTGGTCGCCGCCTTCGCCCTGACGCCGCTACTGCTCGCCGCCGACGCGCCTGGCAAGGAGATCCTGCACCCGGTAGCGGTGGTGATTTTTGGCGGACTGATCAGTTCCACCCTGCTCGACACACTGCTGACGCCGGTCATGTTCTGGCTGTTCGGCGAGAAGCCGCTGCAACGCTTGTTGGCCGAGAAAGCGAAAGCGTCCTTTTGACCCTGCCCCGTGAGGAAGAACCCATGCAACGCACCCTGATTTTCCCCCTGACCCTGGTGGCGGCTTTATCGTCGGTCGGCAACGGCGCCTTCGCCCATGACGATGCCACGCTCGACAAACTCGCCGGACCCAATGGCGGCCAACTGCGCATGGCCGGCGCTTACCACTTCGAGCTGGTCGTCGCCAGGGACAGCAAGCAGGCCAGAGACAACCCGGTAAGCGTCTATCTCTCCGACCATGGCGGGAAAAAGGTCACCGCGGCGGGCGCCAGCGGTACGGCCACCATCCTGGCCGAAAAAGCGAAGATCACGGTGCCGCTGGTGCCGGCCGGCGACAACCGGCTGACGGGAGTCGGGAAGTACGCGTCGGATCCGCAGATGAAGGTCGTCGTGTCAATCACCTTTGCGGACAGGAAAACAGAACAGGCGCGGTTTACGCCGCTGACCACTGCCGCCGCCGATGGGCGCGGCGATCACCGGCAGTGAGCCCCCGCAATGGCGGCGTGGCCGTAGCGCGCCGGCCCCCGACGACAGGTGCCGGCAGTCAGAACAATGGCGGTATGGATTCCGGCGCGATCGGCCGGCCGCCGCTCGCGGTCAGCCGGTCGGCTTCGCTCACCCAGCCGCCGCCCATCGCCTTGTAGATGTTGACCGACGAGGCGAACAGGGACGCGCGGATCGACGCCAGATTGAGTTCCGCCGGAAACAGGGTCTGCTCGGCCTGCAGCACGGTCGAATAGCCGGTGTAACCGCCCTCGTACTGTAGGCGGGCGAGGCGCGAGTACTCGCTCAGCGCGACGACCAGCCGCTTCTGTGCGGCGAGCTGCTCCTGCAGCTTCTGGTTGGCGACCAGCGCGTTATCCACGTCGGCAAAGGCGTTGCGAATCGACAACTGGTAGTTGAGCAGCGCCGCGGCCTGTCCGGCTTCAGCCTGCGCGACCTGGCCGCTGACCGCGCCGAAGGTGAAGATCGGTCCGACGATCGAGCCGGTGTAGTTCCATACCCGCGACGAGCCCTTGAACAGATTCGACAGCTCGGAGCTGGCGCCGCCGAAGGCGCCGGTCAGCGAGATCGACGGGAAGTACAGGGCTTTCGCCGCGCCGATCTGCGCGTTCGCGGCAATCAGGGTCTGCTCGGCCTGCAGCAGGTCAGGGCGACGCTCGAGCAAAGCTGACGGCACACCCGCCGGCACCTCCGGCAAGACGAGGTCGTCGACCGACTTGCCGCGTGCGATCGGACCGGGGTCGCGCCCGATCAGCACCGCCAGCGAGTTCTGGGTCTGGGCGATCTGCGATTCGATCAGCGGGATCTGCGCCGCCGCCGACTCGTACTGCGACTGCGCCTGCACGACGTTCATCTTCGACACCTGGCCGTACTTGTACTGCAGCTCGAAGAGCTTGACCGACTCGCCGTAGGCCGACAGCGTCTTCTTCGCGACCGCCAGTTGCGCGTCGAGGCCGCGCAACTGTAGGTAGCTGTTGGCGACCGAAGCGACGAGCGAGAGGACCACGCCGCGCCGCGCCTCGTCGGTGGCCAGCAGATTGGCCAGCGCCGCCTCGGACTGCCGCCGGATGCGGCCCCACAGGTCGATTTCCCAACTCGCCGACAGCCCCGCCTGGTAGGCCGTGCTCGGGTTCGGATAGTCGCGCAGCAGCGCCGCGAAAGCCGGTTCGAGCGAGCGCTGGCGCTCGCCGCTGGCGCCATAGCCAAGCTGCGGAAACAGTTGCGAGCGCGTCTGCGTGAGCACCGCCGCCGCCTGCTCGACGTTGGCGGCGGCGATGGCGATGTTGCTGTTGTGCGCCAGCCCTTCGGCGATCAACTGGTCGAGCACGGGATCCTGGAACTGCTTCCACCACAAGGTGTCTGCCGTGTCGGCGGCGTCTTTCGGTGCGTACTGGAAAGCCTCGGGCGCAGCGACCTGCGGGCGCCGGTAGTCGGGGCCGAGCAGGCAACCGGCCAGCAGCATGGCCGTGGCAGCGAGCACCAGCAGGCGCCTCATTCCCGTTGTCCTGTGGGCGGGGCGGCCGCTGCTGCCGGTGCGCCGCCGCCTTTTCTGCGCTCGGCCAGGCGGTCGAAGAGGTAGAAGAACAGCGGCACGTAGAGCATCGCCAGCGTCGTCTCGCCGATCATGCCGCCGATGATGCCGGTGCCGATCGAATGGCGGGCATTCGCCCCGGCGCCGAGCGCCAGCGCCAGCGGCAGGCAGCCGAAGGCAAATGCCAGCGAGGTCATGATGATCGGCCGCAGTCGCTGCTCGCCGGCAAGCACGGTCGCTTCCATGATCGACTTGCCTTGCTTGCGAAAGTCGACGGCCGCCGAGACGCGCAGCACGGCGTTCTTGGCGCCCAGACCGATGAGGACCAGCAGACCGATCTGAAAATAGACGTCGTTTTCGAGGCCGCGCGCCCAGTTGGTGAGCAGCGCGCCGAGGATGCCGAAGGGCACCGCGGTCATCACCGCGCCGGGCAGCGTCCACGACTCGTACTGCGCGGCCAGTACCAGGAAGACGATAAGCAGCCCGAAGACAAATGCCAGCGCCGAGGTGCCGCCGGACTTCTTTTCCTCGAAGGCGAGCCCGGACCAGCCGAAGGTATAGCCCGCCGGCAGGATCTCGCCGGCCACCTCCTCCATCGCCGCGATCGCCTGGCCGGAGCTGAAACCCGGTGCCGGGTTGCCGATCACCTTGGCCGCCGGGAAACCGTTGAAATGCGGCAGGATGTCGGGTCCGACGGTCCAGTGGGTCGTCACCACCGCCGACAACGGCACCATCTTGCCCTGGCTATTGCGCGTGTACAGCCGCGTCAGGTCGGCGGGCTGCTGGCGGAAGCTGGCGTCGGACTGCACGATGACCCACCAGACGCGGCTGAACTGGCTGAACTGGCTGGCCGTCAGCGAACCGAACTGCGCCTGGATCGCGCTATAGACGTCCTGCACCTGCAGGCCGAGCAGCGTCGCCTTGTCGCGATCGACATCGGCACGCAACTGCTGTGCCTGTGCGTTGAAAGTGCTGTTCAGCGATGCCAGTTCGGGACGCGTACGCGCCTTGTCGAGGAAGGCGCGCGTCAGCGCATCGAGCTTCAGCGGGTCCCCGGCGGCGGTGTCCTGGATCCAGAACTCGAAACCGCCGGTGGTGCCGATGCCCGGAATCGCCGGCGGCGCGATCGGCAGGACGATCGCCTCTTCGATATGCTTCGCCTCCTCGTAGAACGCGAGCAGGATGGCACGTGCGTTCTCGCTGCGCGCCGATGCGAGCGAGCCGTAGCGCGTGTCGAAGTCCTTGAAGGTGACGAAGAAGGTGGCCGCGTTGGCCTTGTAGCCGGCATCGATCAGGCTGTAGCCGGTGATCATCGAACGCCGGTCGACACCTGGTATCTTCGCCAGGATCGCATCGACGCGTTCGGCGACCGCCTGCGTGCGGTCCAGGCTGGCGGACTGCGGCATGATGATCGCCACCATCGCGTAGCCCTGGTCCTCGTTCGGCACGAAGCTCGTCGGCAGCAGGTGAAAAAGGTGCCAGATGCTGTACAGGAACACGCCGAGCAGCACGAAGGCGACGAGCATGCGCTTGATGACCCATTCGACGGCATGCCCGAAGGCGCGCGTCACGCGGTCGACCTGGTGGTTGAACCAGGCGAAGAAGCCGCGCTGCGGTGCCGGCGAGTGCTTCAACAGCAAGGCACACATCGCCGGTGTCAGCGTCAGCGCGACGAAACCCGAGATGCTCACCGAGATGACGATGGTGATTGCGAACTGCCGGTAGAGCTGGCCGGTGGTGCCGGCCAGGAAAGCCGCCGGAACGAAGACGGACGCCATGACCAGAACCACGGCGACAAGGGAACTGCCGATCTCGTCGAGCGAGCGGATGGTCGCCTCCTTGGCCGCCAGATGGTGTTGCGCCATGTTTCGTTCGACATTCTCGACGACGACGATGGCATCGTCGACGACCATGCCGATTGCCAGGATCAACCCGAACAGCGTCAGCAGGTTGATCGAGAAACCGAGCGCCAGCATGCCGGCAAAGGTGCCGACGAGAGCGACGACGATCGCCACCGCACAGATCAGCGTCGTACGCAGGTTCTGCAGGAACAGGTAAACGATCAGCACGACGAGGACCATCGCCGCGGCCAGCGTCTTCAGCACCTCCTCGATCGACAGCCGGACGAAATCGTTGGTGTCGAGCGCCACCACCACATCGAGTCCTTCGGGAAAGCGCGACTTCATTTCCGCCAGCGCTGCGCGCACGGCCTGCGAGACGACCAGGCCATTGGCGCCGGGCTGCTGGTAGATGGCGATCAAGGTCGTCGGTTCGCGGTTGATCCGAGTATTGACGACGTACTGGCGCAGCCCGACTTCAGCGCGGGCGACGTCGCCGACGCGGACGATCGCGCTGCCGTCCTGGTTGGCGCGCAGGATGATCTTCTCGTACTGGCGTGGATCGGTAAAGGGACTCTGCGTGACCACCGGGAAACTCAGCTCGACGGCGTCGGCGGTCGGCTGCTGGCCGATCTGGCCGGCGCCGAAGAGCGCGTTCTGGGTGTTGATGGCGTTGGCGATGTCGCTGGTGGTGATCGCCAGCGACGCCATCCGGTCGGGGTTCATCCAGATGCGCATCGCCTGGTCGGCAACGCCCATGATCTGCGCCTGGCCGGCGCCGGGAACGCGCTTCAGCGCGTCGAGTACATACACGTTCGCATAGTTGGCGACGTAGCCGGGGCTGAAGCGGCCGCCCTTGCCGGTAACGCCGAGCAGCATCATGATCGTCGACGACTTCTTCTGCACCGACACGCCCTGCTGCGTTACCGCCGAAGGCAACTGCGGCAGCGCCAGGTTCACCCGGTTCTGCACCTGCACCTGCGCGATGTCGGGGTCGGCGTCGAGCGCGAAGTAGACGGTCAGCAGGAGCTGACCCGTGGCCGAACTGCTCGACGTCATGTAGAGCATCTTGTCGACACCGTTGATCTGCGCCTCGATCGGTGCCGCCACCGAATCGGCCAGCGTCTTCGAATCGGCACCCGGGTAGGTCGCCTGAACGGTCACCTGTACCGGCGTGATCGCCGGATACTGCTGCACCGGCATGACGAAGATCGACACCAGTCCGGCAATCGACAGGATGATCGCGACGACCGCCGCGAAGATCGGGCGCTCGATGAAGAAGCGGGAAAACATGCCGACTGCTCAGGAACCGGCCGCCGCCGGTCTGGCCGCCGCCGGTCTGGCCGCAGGCGGTTTCACCGTCACCGTTGCCCCCGACGACAGGCGCATGCCGCCATCGACGACCAGCTGATCGCCAGCCTGCAGCCCCTCGCTGACGAACCAGTGCTCGCGGTACCAGTCGCCGACGACGATCGGCCGCTGCTCGGCCTTGCCGTCCTTGTTGACCAGCCAGACGAAATGGCCCTGCGCTCCCTGCTGCACGGCACGCTGGGGAATCAGGATGGCATTCGGCCGCAGCGCGCCCTGTAGTCGAGCCCGCACGTACTGGTTGGGGCGCAGCAGCCCGTCCGGGTTATCGACCGTCGCACGGATCAGGAAGGTGCCGGTCTGCGAATTGTATGAGGGGTCGGCAAAGGTGATCTTGCCGGTGTGGGGAAACAGATTCCCGTCACCGAGCTCGATCTCGACCACCAGCTTGTTGTCGGCGGGCAGCTTGAGCAGCCCCTTCCTGATGTTGTTGCGGATGCGCTCGACTTCGTTCTCGGAGATGCTGAAGTTCACCCACATCGGCGTGAGCACCGAGACGGTCGTCAACTGGCTGTTCTGCGAACTGACATAGGTGCCTTCGGCGACGGCCGCGAAACTCGTCACGCCGGCGACCGGCGAAGTGATCCTGGTGTACGAGAGATCGAGCTTCGCCGACTCGAGTTGCGCCTTCGACTGTGCGACGGCGGCGCCAGCCTGCTCGTACTGGCCCTGCGCGTCGTCGAGATCCTTCTGCGACAGGGCGTCCTGCTCGACCAGCGGCTTGGTGCGCTTGAGATTGGCGGTCGCCACCTGCAGCGACGCCTGGTTGCGCTGCAGTGCCGCCGCCGCGCCATCGACCTGCACCTGGAACGGCTTGGGATCGATCTGGAACAGCAACTGGCCGGCCTTCACCACCGCGCCCTCGGTGTACACACGCTTGTCGAGGAAGCCGGAAACGCGCGCCTGGATATTGACCGCCTGCGAACTCTGCGTCTGCGCCACGTACTCGGCCGACACCGGCACGTCGCGTGCCTCGACCGTCAGCGTCGTCACTTCGAGCGGCGGCGGACCCGGCTTTGCCGGCTCCCGGCCACAAGCGGCGAGGGCGGCCAGGCCCAGGACGATGCTGGCAGAGTGCATGCTCAGTCGCCTGACAAGCCGGCGACACTGACGCAGAAAGGATTTGGGCATCGACTTGTGCAACCGTGAAGGACGGCAAGAGGAAGCTTTGGAAACGCAACGGCACTCGGCGGAGTATCCCCGGCAGTCGACAGTCAGTCAACTCCACGCCTGCTCTACGAACTGGTGAGGCTCTGATGGGCTTCTTGAGCTTCTTGAACCGCCTGCGGGCGTCGAGTTCCGACCGCTCTGAATGGGGGGACTTCTGGTTCAAACCGGTCTCCGTGCGCACGTCCAGTGGCATGCGTGTCTCGGCGGACAATGCCCTGCGCTTGGCGGCGGTGTACGCCAGCGTGCGCATCCTGGCCGAGACCATGGCGTCGTTGCTGTTCGTGTTCTACCGGCAGCGTGCCGATGGCGGCAAGGACCGGGTGACCGATCACTGGCTGGTTCGCTTGTTCGCGAAACGTCCGAACCGGTACCAGAACCCGTATGAATGGCGCGAGATACTGCAGGGCCACCTGGCGTTGAGGGGCAACGCCTACAACCGGATCGTCGCCAACGGCCGGCGTGAGATTGTCGAACTGGTGCCGATCCATCCGGACCGGATCCGGATGGAACTCACCCCCTCGGGTGACTACCGCTATCGGGTGACCGACCGGGACGCGCAGTTTCTCGAACTGCGCAAGTTCCGGATCACCGACATCGCGCGGCTGTTCCGCGTGCCGCCGCACATGATCGCGGATCTCGATCGCGCGACGTTTTCCAACATCGAGCAGCAGAGTCTGGAATTCGTGATGCACACGATGGCGCCTTGGGTGGAGCGTTGGGAGGCGAGCCTCGAGGCGGAGTTGCTGTTCGACGGCGACGATCTGGCAGTCGAGTTCGGCTTTGCCAACCTGATGCGCAGCGACGCGGCCGGCCGCTCGTCGTACTACCAGAGTCGCATCCAGGACGGCCGTTTGGCGGGGAGGTGGTCGCCTGCCTACCGCGCGGTGCGGGAAGCGCGCCGGGAGGCGGCCACCGCGGTCTCCAGCGGTGGGATCGCCGTCCTGCCCTTGTATGGCGTCGTCACTCAGCGTGGCAACATGGTTGACGACGTGTCGGGGCCGGGCAGCGTCCGCACGCAGCAGTTTGCGTCTGTGTTGGGCCAGACGCTGGCGGATGACTCGGTCAGTCAGATCCTGATCGACATCGATACTCCGGGCGGCGGCGTCTATGGGGTGTCCGAGTTGGCGGACGAGGTTACCAGTGCCCGGGCGCAGAAGCCGATGGTGGCCATTGCCAACAGCCTCGCTGCCAGTGCGTCGTACTGGATCGGCTGCTCGGTGTCGGAGTTCTACGTCGCGCCGGGTGGCGAGGTCGGCTCGATCGCCGTCTGGCAGGCGCATTTTCGACTACCCGCAGGCGTTTGCTGCCGAGGGCGTGAAGCCCACGTTGATCTCGGCCGGCAAGTACAAGGTCGAGGGCAATCCGTATGCGCCGCTCGACGAGGAGGCGCAGGGCTTCATGCAGTCGCGGGAGGATGACTACTACGCCAGCTTTACCAAGGTGGTGGCGCGTGGGCGCGGCGTGCCGATTGCGCAGGTGCGCGACGGGATGGGGCAGGGTCGTGTGCTCGGCGCCGACGCAGCGTACGCGCAACGGGCGAGCGAGATTCTGTGATAATGGGACCGCGCAGTTGAGACCTCGTTGCACGGTTTGGTGCTGCGTGTGATCGCGTTGGTCGGCCGAAGTGAACGGCTGATGCCGGCCACCAAGAGTCATTCAAGGCTCTTTTCGGGACTATAAGAGAAAACCGCATTCATATCGCAAAGTCACCGTGAGCACTCCGGTCACTGCGGGATCGGCGAAGGCGACGGAGGTTGCCGAGGCATTTTGGCAACCACATGATCACGATAACAGTGAGTGGAACTGGGAGGTCATCATCCAATGGGCCTCTTTGCTTTCTTCATTCCTGCCTGCGAAGGCAACCGCAGCGAGGCGTATCAGGCAATGGAAATCTTGATCGACATCATCCTCAAGGCTGGCCGTTCTGCCGTTGAGCTTGCTTTCTTCGTCCTGTTGCCGGTCATGGTGGTCATGCTCACCCTGATGCGTATGCTCGAGGCCAAAGGCATGCTCGACTGGTTGGCTCAACGACTGGCACCGGCGTTGAGACCCTTCGGGCTTGGCGGATTGGGTGTTTTCGCTGCACTACAAATAAATTTTGTCAGCTTCGCTGCCCCAATTGCAACCTTGACCATGATGGAGCAACGCGGCGCTTCAGATCGTCATATTGCAGCCACCTTGGCAATGGTTTTCTCCATGTCACAAGCCAATGCGGCGTTTCCAATGATGACGATGGGTCTGAACTTTGGCACAACTTTGGCGTTCTCTTTGGTCGGAGGGTTGGCAGCAGCGTCAGCGACATACTATCTGTTCGGCCGCCACCTCTCTGCAGCAGAGGGAGTGGTCGATGAAACACTTCCACACCAATCAGCGGACAGTGCCAAGGGCGTGCTTGACGTCATCAATCGGGCCGGTGCCGAGGCCTTCAAAATTGCTGTTGGGGCCATCCCCATGCTAGTGCTGTCACTGGTGGTGGTTATCGCCTTGAAGCGTTTTGGTGTCATTGATCTGCTCACAGAATGGCTGACTCCGCTCCTCACCATCATGTCCATCGACCCCGTTCTGATCCTGCCCTCACTCACCAAATATCTGGCCGGTGGAACATCGATGATGGGAGTGATGGATGACCTTCGCCGCTCGGGTCAAGTTAGTGTTGAACTGCTCAATGCCAGCGCTGGATTTTTAATTTCCCCATTCGACCTGCCTGGGGTTGCTGTCCTTATCTCAGCCGGAAGACGTATAGCCTCCGTATGGAAGCCGGCTGCCTGCGGAGCCTGCTTCGGCATTGCCCTGCGCACTGTGGGACACGCCTACTTTGGATGACCATTGACTGACCTTTACCACGCCGAAGGCCGAATGGGTCTTGTGGTCGTACGCGGACAGGCAGCTTGTACATTTCATTTGATGACCAGGGGCCAAACTGACATGCAGAGCTTCAGGTAATCGCTGCGCCGCTTGCTTCACGCCATTCGTCCACAACAATACCGCTGCGGGTGCTGCTACAGATCCCGGCAACGCCCCCGACCCCAGCCCCGTCCTGAAACGACCCGTCGGTCGTCCCTTACCCAAGCCGCCTCCGGGCGACCATTTGAGCCCCTCGAACCCGCCTCGCGCGGGTTCTTGCTATTGGCGATCCACATGAGTAAGCACCTGCGCGAGCTTCAGCAACGAAGGCCAACGAGTCGATCCTGTTCGGTGCCGGCAACGGCATCGCGGATGACCCTGGCGCGCGGCGCCGTTCCTCGCCCATTGCGACCCCCTGATGATCGCCGCATAATGCGGCAGCGGTGGACGCAGCACCATCGCGGTTCTCTTTTGCTGCGTCATTGAAAGGAGACGAGACATGGCTGGCAAGAAAGCCCTTTTTGTGGGCATCAACAAGTTTGCGAACTACTCGCAGTTCACCCTCAACGGCTGCGTCAATGACGCCAAGGACATGGCGGCTCTCTACAAGGACCTGCTGGGATTCAAGACCACCGAGATGAGCACGCTCACCGATGCCCAGGCAACCAAGGCCAACATCATGGCCAGACTCAACGCCATGGTCGCCGACGCGAAGGCCGGCAAGCTCAACTATCTCGTGTTCAGCCTTTCATCGCACGGCACCCAGATGAACGACACCAGCGGCGACGAGCCGGACGGCAAGGACGAGGCCTTCGTGCCGCATGACATCGCCGAGAAGAACGGCGCCTGGGACCCCGCCCGTATCATCAGTGACGATGAACTCCACGATCTTTTCGTGCAACTGCCGGCCAACGTTCTGCTGGAGGTCTACCTCGATACCTGCCACAGCGGTACCGGTCTGCGCGGAGCCGAGTTCGGCCTGCATGCGCCGAGAGCCCGTTACATCGCTCCGCCCGACCATGAATTCGAGCAGAAGACGGCCAGGATGCGTGGCTTCGCGCTCGACCGCCCGCCCGCGGGCAGTGCCAAGAAAGGGGCCGCCGAGGCCAGCAAGGCGGCCGTCGCCGGGGCGCACCACGTTCTGTGGACGGGCTGCAAGGCCAACCAGACGAGTGCCGACGCCTACTTCAATGGTCGCTACAACGGTGCCTTCACCTACTATTTCGTGAAGGTGATGCGCGATACCCAGAACAAGCTTTCGCGCAAGGAGGTGATCGCCAAGATGCGGGCGCTGATGAAGAGCGGTTTCGCACAAACCCCGCAACTGGAAGGTAATGCCACCAACCGCGGGCAGGCGATCGTCTATTGACCGGTAGCTGGTGTCGGTAAGGCGGGGGTTCCTGGTGGAGCCCCCGCTTCGTTTCCGGCCCTGGGCCAACCAGGGCTCGGCACTGGTGACGGCGGTCGGTGCGGCCGCCGAACCGGCATGCCGATTACGGTCGGGCAGTCGCAGTCATTTTCGCGTCAGCTCTTGATCTGCATCCGGCCGAGATAGTCGCGCTTGCTGAGCGGCACGCCCCGTATGCGCAGCATGTCGTACGCGGTAGTGGCGTGGAAATGCAGGTTGGGCAGCGAGAACGACATCAGAAAGCCCTCGGCGGTAAAGGGTATGCTGCGTTCGCCGAACTTGAACACGACATCCTTGCCCTGCATCGCGTCGACCGTTTCCCGCGTGAGCTTTTCCAGTGCCGAACGCGCGTCGGCGACGATGGCCTGCAGCGCGGCGTAGTCCTGGTCCGCCATGCCGGTCGGCGGCGCGAACACCCCGGATTGCACGCCGTCGATGGCGCCTTTCGAGTGGTGTGCCACCGAGATGATCTGAAAGCGGAACGGCAGCATGTCCGGGTACAGGCGCATCTCGACGATGTCGTTCGGATCGGTGCCTGTCTCCCGGCAATGACTCGCGCCCTTGTCGAGAAAGCCCGAGACGGCTCCGAGCACCTGCAGAAACGATGAAACGCTGACGTCGTAAAGGGGAATGGCCATGCTATGTCACCTCCGTAAGTCCTGGTTGCGAAAACCGGCAATGGCCCCCCGCCGCCTCCTTGCGCGCTCGCGGTCCGTCCGGCAAATCACCAGCGCTTGATGCGCCGGTACTCCTTGCCGCAAGCCGCGGTCAGTGACGACGGCGTCGACTCGCGCCTCGCTGTCCCCGGCATCGGTCCCCCCCGGACTGTTTGTGGTGCGGCACGGCAGGCAGTATAGGATAGGAGTCCGCAGCGAGCGCCGTCAATCGCGAAATCAGAACGAATCCGGGTACAGCCGCGCGAGGATGGTGCGTGCGACTTGCGCGAGCAGCGGCCGCGCATGCCGGGCGATAGCGGCGGTGGACGAATCGGCCGCACGGCCGTCCCACACCGTGACCAGTGCGGCGGCGTTCTCGGCGACGACGCCGGTGACCAGCGGTTGCCAGAACGACGGGTACTCGGTTTCGTGCCATTCGCCGCGCCCACGGCCGTAATGAGCGACGGCGAGATAACGCAGTAGCAGAGCGACGACGAGTTCGCTGAGGAACGCATCGTCCCAACGCAAGGTGGTGCCGAGCCGGCCGCGTGCGCGATTGACGCCGCGCGCCATGCCGGCACCACCGAGCGCACCCAAGACGGCACCGGTGAGCAGGCCGGCACCAAAGGTGAGTCCGCCGGCCATCAGGTCGGCACCCAGTCCGGTCAGGGCGCCGGACAGCGCGCCACCCATCAGCGCGGCCTTGCCGGCGTTGACCGGTGCGGCCAGCGTCACCGTCCGCGCCATTCTGCCGAGCAACTCGCTTCCCGCCTGGCCCTCGAGTTCGTGGATGGCGAGCAGGCGGTCCATACTCGCCCGCAGGTTCGCGTCCAGGCGCGCGGCGAGCGCCCGCACGGCACGCGCCTGATCGCCACCGCCGTCGTCGCGGCCGACGCCGATGGCGCGGCCAAGATCGCGCAACGCGCCCTGCAGCCGCTTCTCCGGCAGCGTCTCGCAGTCCGCAACGGCGCGTGCCAGGGTATCCGCGAGCAGCGCCATCGCCGCGTCGAACTGGGCTTCCCGCCGCACTTGCCAGGCGGCGACGAGGCGTCCGTAGGCGGCTGTGCGCTCAACCGGCAGGCCGCCGCCGACGGCGCGCAACAAGGTGATCTCCTGCACCCAGCAGCGGGCGAAGGCATCCAGTGGCAGCACCGCACGGACGAATCGATAGCCGGCCAGCGCTCCATGCCAACGCTCCCGATCGGCTGCCTCTTCGTCGCCGGGACGCGGACGGCCGGTCTGGTTGAGCAGCACGATGACCGGTTTGCCGATCCATTCGAGAACGGCAAGTTCGGGCGCCAGGTAGCCCACGTCCGCCGGTTCCTCGGACGCGTTCACCAGGTAAAGCACGACGTCAGCCTGTTCGCGCACGTTGCGCACCGCCTGCTGCGAGAGCCAGAACGCGCGATCGCGGAAACGATCCCAGACCTGCGCCAGGAACCAGCCGATGGGGTTGCCTTGCTGCTGCAGACGCCTGGCCAGGCGGGCGCTGTCGCCGAATCCCGGGGTGTCCCAGAGCAGCAGTTCATCGCCTTCCGGCGTGCTGATCAGGGAATGGCCGGTGGCCTCGAGGGTGACGTGCGGCGCGTCGCGCACCTCGCCGACATCGCGCGCGAGCAGGGTGCGCGCGAGCGTCGTCTTGCCGGCATTGGTGTGCGAGATCAGCGACAGGGAAATGCGTTGGGTACTCATCCGGCAGCCTCGAGGCGACGTTCGATCTCGCTCTGTGCAGCGGCCAGGTCGGGTGTGGTCAGATCAAGAAATATCGGTACCAGGGCGAGGTCGGCAAATTGCGCCCGCCATGCCGACCGACGCTCGGCGAGTCGCCGCTCGTCGGCGGCGAAACGGGCGCGCCACGGGCCTTCATCGACGAGCAGGAGCACTGGCGCCCCGCTCGCGAAGGACCGCAGCGCGCGCACGAAGGCGCCCTGCGTTTCGTTCTCCGGCGTAGCCGCCAGGCTGAACAGGGCGAACACCGGGGAATTGCCGTCGAGTCGGGTGGCGCTCGGCGGCGCGTCCTCTTCGCCATACCTCACCGGCGGCGTGCAGAGTATCGCGCTGCTGCTGCCGAAGATGCGCGCGAGCACGCGCTGCAGCCCGGCCAGTGCAGCCGGCAGCGGGTGGTAGCTGTACGGAATGACCGTCAGGTTCAGCGGTGCCGAGCGGTAGCCGCGCAACAGGCGTTGGAAATAGGGGTCGTCGAAACGGTCGATCAGGTCTGCCGATCGCTGTCGTTCGATCAGGGCGTTGAGCAGCGCCAGAAGGAGCCGCGGAGCCACCACCACGATGACGATCGTCGCCGCCAGGCGATGCAGCCAGAGCGCTGCGTTTTCCGTGGGCGGCGAGACGCCGAAACGGATGGCCGCCAGCGCCTCGACACCCGGCAGGGGTTGGCCGGTGAGCCACACGCCGGGCGCCAGCATCAGCGCGAGCAGCCGATGAACGGCCTCGCTGCCGAGAAAGGTGCTTTCCCAGCCGGCGCGGTACTCGAAGGCGAGGCCGCGGAGATAGAAGCCGGCAACGACGCCGACCGCAAACAGTGCGGCAGCGAGATGGAGAAGGCGCGCGGTCCGCGCGCCATAGAGCGGCGCCGCGACGGCACTCCAGTCGCTGATCAGGCGGGCCAGCACCGACGCCGGCAGGTGCATCCCGCGCTGACGCAGCCAGCGGCCCCTACTGGTCGCCCAGCGCACGAGAATACGCCGCACGGTGCTCCAGGCCGGCGCTTGGCCAAGCTGGTGGCGCAGCCAGCCGACGACGATCAACAGGTATACCGTCAGGTTCCACACGAGCAGCCCGAGCATCGGCGGCGCCAACAGATTGATGCGTTGCCCACCCCCGAGGTGGTCGATGACGACGCCGGCCAGAAACGCCAGGACGATCACTGCCGTGCCGATCCAGGGACGCCAGCCGAGTCCGTCGACGGCGGCAACGAAAGCCTGGTCGCGGCTACGCAAGCGCTCGAAGGCCAGGCCGGCGCGGCGGGCGACGAAGGCGGCCGGACTCGCCCCTTCGCCGACGACTTCGGCCGCCGCGTGGCTGGCCCACGCGCGGTCCTCGTCGGTCCACAGGCGGCCGTCCCGGTCAACCGTTTCCACCACGCGCAGCGCAGTGGTCAGCAGGGCCTCGCGTTCGTTCATCGGCCAAGGATAGCAAATCCCCGGCAGGCGGGTTCAGTTGGTCGCCCGCGATTGCAGCCGGAACACGCCTTGCTGGACCAGACCCGGGCTTTCGGCCTGGTACTGGCCCGAGAAACTGCCCGCCGAGCACGCGCCGGCCATTTTCAGCAGGAAGCCTTCATTCATCCATCCCTGCATCAGGCACTGACCCCCCTGATACTGGCCCTGCAGGACGCCGGTCGCGTACAGGGGTGGGAAGACGCGGATCGCGGCGGTGACGCCGCTGCCGGAGCGACGCAGCTGAAACTGCACCTGAGCGGTGGTACCGACGGTGAGGTTGGTGGCGGTGCCCTGCATCATGACGTCAAACGCCGCCTGCGCCTGCGCATCGGGGGTGGCAACCGGCGGCGCGGGCGAGGCTTTGGCCGGTTGGCGCTCGACCGGTG